>ENA-OWNT01000679-OWNT01000679.1-seawater-metagenome-genome-assembly--contig:-NODE-679-length-65396-cov-11.201488_pt1 | contig 65396 bp, 64 predicted proteins | sample MGYA00238136_ERZ651165 | MGnify/ENA primary metagenome ERZ651165 (study PRJEB26861, sample SAMN08777766) | seawater metagenome | isolation source: coastal seawater | place: USA: Florida | collected... | reverse complement strand
AACCTGAGTTGGTTTATGAAAGAGCTTAACTTTGACATTGCTTGCCAAGCCAACCGGGAAGATGATTGCAAAGGCCACTTTTGGGAAAGCCGTTTTAAAAGCCAGGCGCTGCTTGATGAAAAGGCGCTCTTGGCTGCCATGACTTATGTAGACTTAAACCCACTAAGAGCGGGAGAAGCTAAGACCCCAGAAACCTCTGACTACACATCCATTCAAGCTCGACTAGAAGCATTAAACAACCAGCAAGAGTCTGCCCCATGTCTTCATCCATTTATTGGGGCCGCAACAAATGAGCTAGCTGATGGGATCCCATATCGTCTTATGGACTATATCGAATTAGTCGATTGGAGCGCTCGTTTATATCGGGAAGACAAAGCCAGCTTAGCCGAAAGCACCCCACCCATATTACAACGTCTTAATATCAACCAGCTCAAATGGCTTGAGGCTTGTACAAAACTAGAACGACAACGAATTACCGCCGTAGGTTGCAGTCAGAATGTCATTCATGCCAAACGGGTGTTAAGCCGAAAGAGACTCAATCTTCTTCGGTTGGACAACTAAACAGTCAATTTGCAAACCGCTTCCAAAAGTATTGTGCTCTTAACGAGTATCTATCTTACCAAATCTTTTTATGGGCCCAGCCCTACAAAAAGTTGTAAGATCTAACCAATTTCAATAGTAAATTTTCTTATAGCTCAGTCACCTAATAGTGAGCTTGCCTCCAACAGCGTATCAGACCTTAAATGTTAGCTTATGGTGCCTGTCCTTTTAAGAGAGATACCTCTGCACTCTATACTCTGCTAAACTCCGCCCATTGATGACCGAGAAACCTAGAATTATGACTGACGAAGAAAGAATCGAACTGCAACGTAACAACCCACTGCACGGGCTAAAGCTTGAAACCATGTTGCAAGAGTTGGTGGACTTTTATGGCTGGGACATTCTAGATACAGCAATGCGCTTTAACTGCTTTAACACTAAGCCTTCGATTGCGAGTAGCGTGAAGTATTTAAAGAAAACGGATTGGGCGCGAGAAAAGTTAGAGAACTTTTATCTTTATCGCTTTAAGCGCATGCCACGAGCTAGTGCGGAAGAATACGATTTACCGCCGAGAGCTCGTACTTTCCCTCACGGTCTTGAGCCTAAAGAACCTATGCCGCTGACGGTTGATTCGATTCTGAAGTCACAAGCTAAAGCCGCATCTGCCTTTAAAAAGCGCTCACCTCGCGGTCGTCCAAACCGTCGTTAATGCCGCACCTTAGAATAAAAAGAACCTCACTTAACTTATCAAGTGAGGCTCTATTTTTCATTACAGCCAATGCGGAAACTGGCTAGCTCTCTCCGCAATTGGACAAGCGATTGAATTATCTGTCTTACTGATTGCGCTTTTTCTTCTTTTTACCTGTTCCTGCTGGCTTCGCACGTGGTTTCATCGGTAAAAAGTAAGCTTCGCTTTGGTCGTCTTCCACTTCAAAACCCGCTACCTGCTCACGTTCAAGTTGGAACTTGTTTTTCTTTTCTATCACTTTGAAATGGTGGTAGTCATCGTAATCAATAAGAGATAGTCCCAAGCCCACTTCGCCTGCACGACCACTTCGCCCGATTCGGTGCATATAATCAGCAGGGCTACGTGGAAGATCGAAGTTGATAACCACCGGTAGTTTTTCTATATCAAGACCACGTGCGGCGATATCAGTAGCAATCAGAACTTGAATCTCGCCACTCTTGAAGCCTTCAAGAACGCGAGTACGGGCGCCTTGCCCCTTATCACCATGGAAAACCTCGGCAGTGATACCACGTTTTGACAGTTTTTGAGCCAGGTGGTTACAAGCATTCTTAGCATTAACAAAAATCAACGTCTGGCGCCATTGATGCTGTTTGATTAGGTGCGCTAGTACTGCTGTTTTTTCACCTTTATTTACGCTAAATACGCGCTGTACCAAAGTACTGGCTTCAGCACTCTGTAGTTGAACCTCAACCGGTTCGCGCAGTAAATGCTGAGCTAACGTCGTCACTTTATCAGGGAAAGTCGCGGAAAATAGCAGCGTCTGTTTCTTCTCTGGCAACAGTTCAAGAATCTTGTTCAGTTCGTCAGTAAATCCGAGGCTCAACATACGGTCAGCTTCATCAAGAACAAGCGTTTTTACCTGGTCCAGCTTGATTGCATTACTTGAAACCAGATCGAGCAATCGACCCGGCGTAGCCACAACAATGTCGCTACCACCACGCAGTGCGAGCATTTGAGGATTCACCGATACACCACCAAACACTGCAACCGTTTTGACCTTATCTCTCAGATGATATGAGTAGGATTTAACGTTGTACGCCACCTGTAATGCCAACTCACGAGTAGGAACCAAAATCAGGTGAGATACATAATTGCCAAGACGATTATCTGAAGCATCTTGCTGAAGAATCTTTTGCAGAATTGGCAACGAAAACGCAGCGGTTTTACCTGAGCCTGTGTTAGCGCCACCGACAATATCTCTTCCATCAAGTACATGAGGAATAGCATAAGATTGAATAGGTGTCGGTTGGCTATATTCTAGCTCTTCTAGTCGCTCAACTAAGGTTGGCAGCAGACCAAGGTCGGCAAATGTTGCTTGCGGTGTTTTATCTGTCATTACGATGTGTAGCTCAGTGCTAGGTAAAGGCCGTGTATCTTATGCTATTTAGCGCGAGGATGTTAGCTATATTGAATCAACCAGAACACTGGCGGGGCAGAAATGAGTTTACGAGCTCACTCTTTTTATAAGGACAGACACCCTAAACCTCGCTTAGATGGTTTGTTCACTTCACGACTAGCCACGAGTTAAAAATCATTTCTTAATCGTTGTTCAAGAGCCTTAATGCATAGTTGTACAGACAGTGGGGTGTTGCTACTAAACGGATTTAGCGCATAGACCGGATTCTCAGGTAACGTCATATCTGGCATTAAAGAGACAACCTCCGGCTCAATCTGCGAGAAGCAAAAATCTGGAATGATTCCAATACCTGCACCAGATCGAATCAGAGCCAAACAGCTGTGAAAAGAGTTGGTGATACAGTCAGCCTGTTTCTCATAAACCTTAGTTTCGCCACTCTTTGACTCAAACTCATGTCGAACGAACTTACCTTGCCAATGGTTCGCGATATATGGCACATCATAAAATCCTCCGGCCAGCAACTCTGGAACACCGCATAAAACGTCCCTGAACTCACCAATCCGTTTTTGCTTAAGGTTACTATTTTGCGAACGCCCTACCCTAATCGCCAGATCGACATCATGCTCCATTAGGTTTAGCGGCTGATCATCACTAATTAGCTCAGGTTTAAGCTTTGGGTACTGCCTCATTAAATCTGCTACCACCGGGGTCACAAGGATCTCCATGAGCGCATTTGGCGCGGTGATACGCATCCGTCCTTTGGGCTCAATATGAGCATTCTGAGCCTGTTCCCACGCTAAGTTGGCAATAGAGTTAATCTCTTTACAGTTGTGATAAAAGGCTTCGCCTGTCGCCGTTAACGTCTGCCTTCTAGTCGTCCTTTTTATCAAGGTCAGACCCAGATCTTGTTCCAGATTTTTAAGGTGTTGGCTTACAACTGATTTGGAGAGATCGAGCTTGAGCGCCGCTGCTGAAACTGAACCTTCCTCTACAATATGGGCGAAAATAGACATCTGCTTTAGCCGACTCATCAATTGTTCTCTTTAATCAAACAGTGCTTTTTATTATCTCTGTTTTTCTTGTTAATTGATATAAGTAAGCTAGCACTCGAAACGCTACGAAATTAATTGAGGAGAACGTTATGCCACAACGTGATGTATTAGCTGCTTGCCAACAAGGTATTGAGAACTGGAAGAAGGCATTCAATGCACAGGATGCAAAAGGATGTGCAGAGCAATATAGTGAGAATTGCACAATGCACGCCCGTCCATTTGGTACGTTTGAAGGTCGAGAAGCCATTCAGGATTTTTGGCAACACATTATGGACCAAGGGTTTAAAGACGTAGCCTATCGCGATGTCAATTGGGATCCGTGTGGTGAGGATGGTTATATTCTTACCTCTAAGTGGACAATGAACAAAGCCTTTGGTGTTGTGCACCGAGAACACTGGGTTGTTGAGAGCGACGGCCACGCCAGACTAGCTCATGATGATTTTGAAGTTCAGGGTGAACGCTAATCGAAGCACTTAATCTGCTAACAAGAAATCCAGAGGCAACTCTGGATTTCTAACTTAAATATAACCGCCCTTATAAGGACAGACCCGCCAGTTAACCTATAGGCGCCCCTGGTTATAGTGTCTGTCCCGTTAAGCTTTGACGGTGTTTTCAATGACCCAATACTGAATCAATTGATAACCATATTCCCTGCCATAGCCAGTAGCAGCACAGAGAAGAGCTTTTTGATTGTCGAGACAGGTAGAACCTGAGTTGCTTTCGCACCCATTGGAGCGGTGAACCAAGAAGTACTGACAATACCGAATAGAGCAGGTAAATAAACAAAGCCAGCAAAGCCATCCGCTAAGGCGAAGTGGGCACTGCCCGAAGTGATGTAACCGATTGAGCCAAACAGTGCGATCACAATTCCACAAGCTGATGCACAACCAATCGCTTTTTTCATGTCTATCGAAAAGAAGGTCAATAGCGGCACTAACAATGCTCCGCCGCCTATGCCTATCATCGCCGATAAACCTCCAACAATAGTAGTGAGTGTCGTTAACACACCTCTATTTGGCATCTTACGTTGAGTGGGCTCATTACTTTTGCTGCTATAAAACATCTTCAATGCAATCAACACTACGCTTACAGCAAACACTATGCGAACGACTTGTTCTGGAAGAAGCGCTGCCATAAAACCACTGATTAATGCGCCCAGTGCAACACCGGTCATGATCCAGGGAGCAAGATTCCACGGTACATTGCCATTTTTATGGTGAGCGATGGCCGAGGATGTAGAAGTAAACAGGATTGATGCAAGCGATGTAGCAATAGCGCCAATCACCACCTGCTCGCTAGGTAGAATCCCAAAGTGCAGCAAAATAATACTCAGTATCGGTACAATGACTAACCCTCCGCCAATACCTAATAAGCCAGCTAAAAAGCCAACGCCACTACCTAATACCGCGCAGTAAATAACCAACAACAGCAACTCACTCACTCCATTCTCCTCTTATGTTTTTAGGGTGTAGTCCCTTATCGATATATTTATATCTTTCCTTTAAGTCCATTAATATAACTCGTCAGGAAATTATGAAACATGAATATTTCTCATGTTGATTGTGAAAGAAAACCATTGTTATCTATCAGGTGATTAACGTTATAAAAGATCCACTGCTCTTGGTTCTAGTAGGAATTACGGCTCGAACGATTACAACTGCTAATTAGTCGAAGAACACGGTAATTCCTAGTGACTGGGAAAATAAAAAATAACAGCAGAAAGCCTAGAAAGAGAAAGGATTAAGTCCTGCTTTCACCTAAGGAAATAGGAAACAAGATCATCATGAATAACGATTTTTCATTTACGATTAAAAGCATTAGTCTCGACGAAAATTACCAGCCATCGAACAGCACGCGCATTACCACTAACTTCGCTAACCTTGCGCGAGGAGAAAGCCGCCAGGAAAACTTACGCAACGCATTAAAGATGATCGATAACAACTTCAATGCGTTAGCGAACTGGGACAACCCTAAAGGCGACCGTTACTCAGTTGAATTAGAGATCATATCTGTCGACATGGATATTGAAAATGGTGCTGAGGCATTCCCATCGATTGAAGTACTAAAGACCAATATTGTGGACCATAAAACCAATGAACGTATCGAAGGTATCGTTGGAAATAACTTTTCTTCATACGTACGTGATTATGATTTTAGCGTATTACTTCTTGATCATAATAAAGGAAAACCACAATTCACTATCCCAGATAACTTTGGTGAACTGCACGGAAAGTTGTTCAAATATTTTGTCAACTCAGCGGAATATCAACAACACTTTAAAAAGTTACCCGTTATCTGCCTGAGCGTGTCTGATAATAAGACCTACCACAGAACAGAGAATCAACACCCTATTTTAGGTTATGAATACCAGCCTAATGAATCTTCTTTGACGGAACAATATTTCCAGAAGATGGGCTTACAGGTTCGCTACTTTATGCCACCTAACAGTGTTGCACCTTTAGCATTCTATTTCTTTGGCGATCTGCTTAACGATTACTCTAACCTCGAGCTAATCAGTACAATCAGCACCATGGAAACCTTTCAAAAGATCTACCGTCCAGAAATTTATAACGCCAATGCCGTTGCGGGACAACACTACCGACCAAACCTGAAAAATTCGGATCATTCATTAACTCAAATTGTTTATGACCGTGAAGAGCGTAGCAGACTAGCAGTAAAACAAGGGAAGTTTGCCGAAGAGCACTTCATTAAGCCTTACCAAGCTGTTCTTGAACAGTGGTCTGCCAGTTACGCCTAAACCTTTAACGAGAGCTTAAACAGGATTGATTATGAAGACATTATTACCTACTTCCACCGCAGGAAGCTTACCTAAACCTTCTTGGCTGGCGCAGCCTGAAACACTTTGGTCACCTTGGAAGCTAGAGGGAGAAGAGCTGACTGACGGCAAACAAGATGCTCTGCGAGTGTCGCTACATGAACAACAGCAGGCTGGCGTTGATATTGTTAGTGATGGTGAACAAACCCGTCAGCACTTTGTGACTACCTTTATCGAGCACCTAAGCGGCGTCGACTTCGAGAATCGTAAGACCGTTAAGATCCGAAACCGTTATGATGCAAGCGTACCAACTGTTGTAGGCCCGGTAAGTCGTCAAAAACCAGTATTTATAGAGGATGCTAAGTTTCTTCGCCAGCAAACTGACAAACCAATAAAGTGGGCTCTGCCCGGTCCAATGACGATGATTGATACTCTGTATGATAACCATTATGGAAGCCGTGAGAAGCTTGCATGGGAATTCGCAAAAATCCTCAATCAGGAAGCAAAAGAGCTAGAAGCTGCTGGAGTGGACATCATCCAGTTTGACGAGCCTGCATTCAATGTTTTCTTTGATGATGTTAATGATTGGGGCATCGCGTGCCTTGAAAGAGCCATTGAAGGCCTGAAGTGTGAGACCGCTGTACACATCTGTTATGGCTATGGCATCAAAGCGAACACCGACTGGAAGAAAACACTCGGCTCCGAGTGGCGACAATATGAAGAAGTGTTCCCAAAACTTCAGCAATCCAACATCGATATTATTTCATTGGAGTGTCATAACTCCCGTGTGCCAATTGAACTGCTGGAACTGATTCGCGGCAAGAAAGTGATGGTTGGTGCGATTGATGTCGCCACCGACTCTATTGAAACGCCAGAAGAAGTGGCAGATACGCTGCGAGAAGCACTCAAATATGTTGACGCTGACAAACTATACCCTTGCACTAACTGCGGTATGGCACCTCTGGCTCGCGATGTCGCTTCAGCAAAGCTGAATGCGTTGTCCGCCGGAGCAGAAATCGTGCGCAATGAGCTTGCACGAGAAAGTAGCTAATCTCCTAACCAATTATTGGTGTGTGTCCTGATAAGACAACGCACCAATTTAAGGTGTCCAAAATTTAAGGTGTCTGTCCCTATAAGAAACAAATCGAAAAAGCTCCGGTTAAGGAGCTTTTTTATTACTTCAATACCTGTCGAGTCTTACAGGTCCACTATCGAATTAATGGCGTGTGTCCCGATAAGAAATGCACCAAACTAAAGTGTCTGTCCCTCTAAGAAGTTAACGAAGGCCAGTGGCAAATATTCCAAAGGTGATGATGTTAAATGTGTCTGTGACACTCTCTATCGATTTAATCACTTGCTTTGTCGGTTCGTTGTTAAGCAAAACTTCTCCTGCTGAACTGTTGCCACCATCGAACCAATTATGATTCTCGGGCTCATGTTGCTCGAATGCCTCAACCGTTGAAGAGAGTTGCTGGTTGGACTCGCTGCTCATTGTCAGATTGGAGGTGGCATCAGTTAGACATTCTGCCTCAGCATTGCATGAAGGTTCAAAATCATTGTTGACGTTAGGCTGTATTTCAACACTAGCTGATACCGTGTCTTCATTGCTCGGCACCTTGTCTTCATGCTGACTATTACTAGTTGTAGAACAAGCGGTTATGAATAACTGGCTAACGATAAATAGGACTAAACTTCTCAAAGTATTGCGAGCTCAAAGACAATAAAACACCGTTCGATTGTAATCGGTAAGTTTTTTAAAATCCAATAAAAACTGGCATTTGAGGTTATTATCGTTTGTCGAGTCAGAGGAAAGTAAGTTCTGCGCCATTGGCTGGAGTTATTCAATCAATGACGCAAATGATAAGGGTGACTAAGACGAACAACTGTAATGAGAGACGCCACCAGCAGCGAAAAATTCCATCGGTCTCAGCTGATAGTATTTATCTTCTATCTCCTGAGTTTGCTCTTGATACGGTTGTGCCAGAACCGCTTGTAATTCATGGATTAGCGAGAAATCACCCTGCTGCGCTCGCTGATAAGCAGGCACGATCAACCACTCTCTCCAGGTGTATTTAGGATTAACCTGTTTCATCTGCTTTGAGATCTCATCGTGGCTTAGGCGACTGTTTAGTGACTCACGCCAAGAATTAAGCCATTGATTCCAATCCTGTTCCAGTTCGTCGCTTAGCGTCGCATAAAAACATCGAGACAGTTCTGATACTTGTTTTGGGATGTTTGATAGTTCGCGGAAAAAGATAGTGTAATCAACATGACTTTTAATCATCAGAGCCAATAGCTGGTTAAACAACTCGCTATCTAGAGTTTCTAATCCGAGTTTAGAAGCCCACATTTGGCTAACCTTAACCTGCATCACCGAAGAGAACTCTTCAACCATCTGTGCCAGCTTCTCTAAGGCTTCTGGCTCCGATTGCAACAACGGCTGCAACGCCGAACAAAAACTGTCAAAGTTTTTCTCCGCCGCCAGCGATTGATTAAAGAATGCGAAATGTCGACCACCGCCCGTCCAAGGCTGAAAGAAAGGTTCAAAATACTCACAGAAACCAAACGGGCCATAGTCTAAGGTGAAGCCACCAACTGAACAATTATCACTGTTAAAGTTGCCCTGGCAGTAACCGACTCGTAGCCAATTACTCACTAAAGAGGTCAACCTATCCCTAAACTCGGCAGCAAGAATCAATAGCTTATCGGCTAAAGGAAGATTCGCGTCAATCTGCTCGCTGTATTCTCTTTCAATGATGTGCAAGGCCATCATTTCTAATTCAGCCATTGCCGTGGGGTGTTCGTTAACTCGAGCACGGCGACTAAATAGTTCCAGCTGCCCAACACGCAAAAACGAAGGCGCGACGCGAGTAGTAATAGCAACAGGGTTAGCAACCATGATGTCCGGGTTCTCTGAACGAGAACCTTCACTATACCAAGGGCGATCAACGGTCTCTGATTGAGAGGCAAACAAGCTGAGTGAACGGGATGAAGGTACCCCAAGCGCATGCATATATTCTTGAGCCAGGAACTCGCGAACGCTGGATCTTAACACTGCCCTGCCATCGGCACCGCGACAGTATGGAGTCGGACCACCACCTTTGAGCTGCATTTCCCAACGTTTATTGTTGAATAGTCCCTCAAAAACTGAGATCGCTCGACCATCACCATAACCATTACCTGTTTTGAATGGACACTGGTCTACATACTCATTACCAAATATTGATAGTGCATAACCTGTTGCCCACCCCATTCGACGCATAGGCTCAGGGACATTGGTGACGTTCCCTGAAAACAGATCAGCAAACTCTTTGGTTAGTGCCAGACTGTCGTCCAACCCCAACTCACCAAAGAATCCTTGGCTGTGGCTAACATAAATAGGATCAGTAATAGGTGTCGGCTTCACGGGAACATAATGACCAGAGAAGACCTGTCTTGGATAGTGGTCGATACCATGTTCAGTGGCATCAGGATCAGGATTCAGCGTATCAAGCAATGAATAGTCTGAGGCTTGCGCAAACTCACACAGGTTTGAAATATTTGTCGAAGCCTCTGTGTCCACTTTTTTATTCATTGCTTAATACTCCATGTATTTGTCAGTCCAACTGTTGTGCTACGTCCTACTCACTAGAGGATATCAATCCTGCTGTAAGGGATTAGCGAAACGCCATAGCCCCTTTACCCACACCTTCATAGGCAACGATCTGTAAAGATTGCCCTTGCGCTAAACTTGGTTTCACCTCATCGGCGATATAACCAGCAAGCAGCTCAACCGTAGTATCGGTAGGTAAAATTTCTGTTTCAGCTTTGGCAATGGCGAGTTCAAACTCTCCTTGCGGCGCCGTGTAGCGGAAACCGTAGTGGCTTTGATCTGTTACAGCGTTCGCCTCTTGAGCAAGATTAAGTTCAGAAACAGACACTTGATCTTCTTTTGAGCCCAGGTAGATATCTTGCCAACGCTTGGCAAAGGCCGCCTCTCTTTCGCTATCACGCTGCCCATCAACAAGAATCTCGATTGGAGAACGGTGACCATGAGCGATACGCTGACAGTTACCATCGTGCTTTTTCAAACCGTGGCTGTAATGATAGAAAGCACCGGAGATTTTTTCGTGTCTCAAAGTGATTTCAATACCAGTCACATTACTTGGCAGGTTATTACGTAAGATTTGGTATACATGGTCAGTAATACTTTCAATGGTGACTGTTTCCGCATCAATCAGGCAGTAAGCTTGGTCAGGACAATTGAGGTGGATACTTTTCTCGTCACGCATTACATCAAGCGTCGAGTAGCCAGCTTTACTTGGTTTATAAACAATCGCCGAACTTTGCATTGGTACCAAGAGACGATGATCAACATACTCATCAATCAGCTGTTTGACTTGCTTCTTCACCCTACCGAAGTCCAAAACCATACTCATCTCGTTGAGTTCACCAGACATGATGACATCAACTATCCAACTGTCTCCTACAATTCCTCGTTGTTCGCAAATGTATGAAGAATCGATAACGGTAAGATCTCTTACAAATAGGTTCAAGTTGAACTCCTTAGTTCTTTAATGAGATACGGGAGGCTGATGTTCATATCAGCGGGCACTTCGTCTCATTGTTTAGGGTGAATAAAATGGAGAGGCAGGATGAATCAACCACTTGGTAAAGTCCACCTTTTTCGCGCCTCTCAGATAAGAATGGAACAAACTCTGTTCAATTTCATTTGTGTCCGAATGCAAATAAGAAGATATCTCTCTAAAAAGGACTTAAAACCCAGCAAGTTCTCGGGGGGATGTCGTTTCCAATCAAATTCGATCTTGCACTCTCGCGTATCTACTGGGCTTGTAGTTGTTTCTACCTTTGTGATTTTTGATAAAAGACTTGACTAACGATATTTAGAAACGCCAACTAAACTTATATGTGTGTCGTTTACATTAAGATCTAACTATGAGAAGAGAATTCGAACGCTGGATGGTGAAACAAGAGCGGAAAAAACCAAACACTGCTTATCAATACGCGCAATCGATAGACAAAGTCTCTAATCATTATTCGACTCACACACAACAAAACACAGACTTGTATCGAATACTTGATACCGCCTTATTAGAACAAATAAAAGATGACTACTCCCTCCATGGAAAGTTCAGTGATTTCGGAGGCAAAGGGAATGGAACCATCCGAAATGCTGTTGCAACGTATTATAGGTATAGAATGGAGTGGGCTTTAAACTCATCCGCTTCTGCAAGCTCTACTCAACAAGCAGTTACTTCCTCAACATGCGATGAAGGACAGGAACTAGAAGATAACCCAACGTTCAATCTATCTTATGAGCGTGACCTGCAGTCATCAATGATACTTCAGATCGACGCCCTTTTCCCTGAACATCAAATCTACGGCGGAGAGGCTCTAGAAGGAGTCGAATTTTCCATAAATGGAAAAAGAATAGACATCTTGTTAGAGCATCGACAAAACAAGTCTCTTTTGGCGATCGAACTTAAAGCTGGCATTGGAGATTTCAAAGTTTTTGGTCAAATTGCCATGTATCTGGGATTGTTAGAAGAGAGGTTCCCAGACCGCAGCTGCAACGGAGTCATTATTTGCGGTCAAGTGGATGAATCATTAGCGCTAGCCTGCAAAATGAGTAACAGAGTAACCTTGAAACAATATGAGATGCAATTGGTGTTAGTTGACTACAACTGACGTCCAGCAGATTAACCCTGAGCGCTCCATTCGAGATAAATTCTTATCCCTCTTTGACTAGTTGTTTATGCATTATAAAGCTATCAACATACCCAAGTTGCTTATGTCGATAGGCTGAAGGAATCGTACCTATTATGGTAAAGCCCAATTTCTTCCATAGGTTAACCGCTACCACATTAGAGGATACTACTGAGTTAAATTGCATTGCTTTAAACCCGAGGTTAACGGCAGTTTCGAGCGAATGTTCGCACAACTTTCTGGCGATGCCATTACCACGTGACTGAGCTTGTACCATATAGCCGCAGTTGCAAATATGGTCACTCGGACCTTGTGCGTTTGCTTTAATGTAGTAGGTCCCTAACACTTGACCATCTTCTACATAAACAAATGTTTTTAGTGGTTCCTTGCACCACAGTTCGAAGGCTTGCTTAAAGGTCATTTGAGAATCGAACGCATACGTTTCTTGGTCTTTGATTATCTGCCTGAAACATGGCCAAAATAGCTCGAAGTCACCAACTCTTATCTCTCTTATCACTTTGTGTCTCCTTCAAATGCCATTTTTTACAAGTTACATTGAACCGACGTGCACTTTCAATAACATAAGTTAAGACATAAGATGTCCTTTTGGTTGAAAGTATTTAGAGAGTATTGCGAAGCCAACTGCTGGTCTGGCTCATAGCGGATCTATCCAGTAACCGGCTAAACACCATTCTCATCATGATTAAGTCTCCCTACGCATACACACCTATCTGGCGCCCACAACAACAATCCAAGCCATTGATTTAAATAGCTAATCAAGTCTAACCTATAGGCTTCATAGTGTTCATTGGTGGAAATAGATGATTACGGATAAATCATGCTTAGTCGATTATTATGACGATTTCTTAAAGCTAGAGAAAAAGTTATTTGGGATGGATTTCGATTATTCGGTAGAGAGTATTACTGAATGGTTTAACTCCCCTTACTCATTATTGTGTCTGAAAAATGGTGACAATAACCCAGACTCAATCTTAGCGTACGGTAGTTTAATTATTATTAGTCGAGACTCATATGAAAAAATAGTGTCCGGACAGATAACAGAGGAAGAATTGCAACCTATTGACCGACCCTCCGGCTCAGATGTCGCTTATTTCGCTTCGATTTACAGTCGTATACCTCATGGTGCTAGCTTGGTTGTCGATACCGCGAAGGTGCAATTGGAACAGCTAATGTCAGATAAAAACCTCAATATCGACACTATTTTTAGTATTGCGAGTACCTCAAGGGGGCGTAAATTTATTGAGAAACAGGGATGGCAGCAAACCCACCTTTATTTGGATAAATACCCAATACTCAGTTATTCCGTGTCTGAGTGGTTAAATGAGTAACCCAGATAATAATTAGATTACAAACGTTAAAAAAGGACTCCAGAGTCATCTCTGGAGCCCTTTGGTTTTCTATGAGCCTAATAAACTGGGGGTTATTTCGCCACGTTACCCGCAACGTTGAGGGCATCCCAGGTACGTGCGAATGGCGGTGCGTAGCAAAAATCCATGTAGCCTAGCTGCTGGGTAGTCATCTTCGCAGTAATGGCAACAGCTAGTGCGTTGATTCGGCCTACAGCCCCTTTCTTACCAACGATTTCACCGCCGAGCAGAACATTGGTTTGTGGGTGGTAAACCAATTTCACTTTAATGTCTTCCTGGCCTGGATAGTAATCGGTTTGGTTTTTGTCGGAAATGGTTGAAACCTTCACATCTAAACCGTGCTCTTTAGCCAACAACTCTGAGACACCCGTACAGGCCAATTCGTAATCCAGTACCTTCAAGCAAGAAGAGCCAAGAAAACCAGTCATGTAAGTATCTTTACCTGCCAGCTTGTCAGCCATCATACGTGCTTGTTTATTTGCGGTTGTTGCCAGTGGCAGATAAACCGATTTTTCCAGCGCCATATGGTGAACCACTGCACAATCGCCCACTGCGTAAATATGCGCGTCTTCTGTTGCACCAAACTCATCCACTAACAGGGCACCATTTGCCGCTTTAGGTAACTCGAACGACTCGGTGTTTGGTTTGAAACCAAGTGATAGAATCACCACGTCAGCTTCGACATTACCATTGTCAGTTTCTACAATGTAGCCGCCCTGCTCCGCATCACGAATGGCTGATACACTGCAGCCTGTTTTGAGCTCAGCGCCAGATTCACAAATTGCGCCTTCAACTGCCTCGATCATTTCTGGGCTGAACTGGCGACTCATTACATGCTGTTCACGTTCTATGATGGTGACATGCTTATTAAGGAGATGGGCAGCATCAAACACTTCAAGGCCGATAAAGCCACCACCAATGACACAAACGCGCTGTTTACTGCTGTCTTGAAGCGCCTCTTTTACGGCTAGGCCATCTTCCATACTCGTTAGTGTATATACGTGCTCAGGGTTGAAGTCACCAAATGGCGGAACAATCGGACGTGCACCCGTAGCGATAACCAGCATATCGTAATCAATAGTGCTTTCTTCGCCTTGCTGGCGAATCGTGATCTGTTTTTCAGCACGGTCCAGTGCAACCATTTCGGTTTCAACGCGAACATCTAAGCCCGACTTAATTGCTTGCTCTGGCGTACGAGAAATCATCCGCTCGGTGTCATCAAACATTCCACCAGCAAAATACGGCAAGCCGCACGCACCAAACGAGATGTAATCACGTTTATCCAGCACTATCACTTCATCTGATGGCTGATTACGTTTGTATTTCGCTGCGAAACTCATACCTGCAGCGCTACCGCCTACAACAACAACTTTCATATCTTTTACCTAAATAACCTGAACTCAGGAAAAACGCAGAGCACCCATAGAGGGTGCTCATAATTATATCTGGAAATTACACCGCTGCTTCTTTTGTAACTGTTGCAGTCACATCAGCGTTGTATTGCTCTGTGTTTAGTGAGCCATTTTTCTTAGCGGTCAATACACCTGACAGCATAGAGCCAGAGATGTTAAGCGCTGTACGTGCCATATCGATAAGAGCTTCAATTGAAACCAGTATCGCTACGACGGTGATGTCCAGACCCATGATGGTAAGTACCGCAACCGCTGCGAACGTCGCACCACCACCGACACCTGCGATACCGAATGAAGCAATAGCGATAACCGCGATCAATTGGGCGATGAAGCCTAGGTCAACCGGCATCCCCATGACTTGTGCAGCCATGATAGCGAGCATCGCTGGATAGATACCTGCACAACCGTTCTGACCAATACTGGTACCGAAAGTTGCTGACATATTTGCGGTTTCTTCGTCAACACCCAGACGTTGAGTTTGAGTTTCAACGTTGAGTGGGATTGCCGCCATACTAGAGCGAGAACCAAAGCCAAATACGAGTACTGGCCAGATTTTCTTCATGAATTTCGCCGGCGACAAACCGAACATAGACACCATCACAAAGTGGATAGCGAACATTACACCGATTGCCACGTAACTTGCCAGCAGGAAGCGACCCATTTCAGCCAGTGCGAACAAGTCGTTAGTCATCATGAACGTAGTCATCAGAGCGAATACACCGTAAGGTGTCAGCTTCAGAATTTCACGCACCATAGATAGCACGACTTCTTTTGCAGAGTTGATGAAATCAACGAAGTTCTGCACTTTCTCAGGCTTACGGTTTTTCACTTGCAGAATACAGTAGCCAAGGAACATACCAAACAATACGGTTGATAGTGTCGATGTACGCTCAGAACCCGTTAGCATGTCGAAGATGTTTGTTGGGATGATAGATAGTGCCATACCAGACAAGCCGCTGCTTGCCATTGCATCCTGAGTTGCAATCAGTGAATCACCGCGAGCTTCAATAGCACTGTTGGTGCCAATTGTGCTTACGAGTGCGTTTGCATCGATACCGAACAGGTAAATACTTGCGATACCTACTGCAGCAGAGATAGCACAAGTGAAAAGTAGAATACCGATGATTTTTGGTGCAATACGTGACAGTGCACCACCGCCCTCTACGTTCATGATCGAAGAGATCATCGCGACGAAGACTAGCGGGATTACAATCATTTGTAGAAGTTTAATGTAGCCTTTACCAAACACAGAAATCAGTTCAGCAAAACCTGAAGTTGCCACGTTGCCAACACCAAATACCAGCTGAATTGCGCCGCCGAATAACAAACCAGCAGCAAGAGCACTTAGTACTCGGAAGTTAAAGCTTTTCTTCTGTTTTTTGAAGTTGGCAAGTATTGCGTAAAACCCAAAGAACAGGATACTCAATCCAATAAATGAAACGCTCATGAGGATCTCCTATTGATACCCATTTATGTCCGAAAGTCGGTTATTTTTTGTATGCAATGGCTTCTACTTCAACCAATGCGTCTTTTGGTAATCTTGCAGCCTCAACGCAAGAGCGAGCTGGTGCGTTTTCCGTGCCAAATACCTCTGTGTACACTTCGTTGAATGCCACAAAGTTTTCCATGTCTGATAGGAAGCAGGTGGTCTTTAGTACTGTGTCTAAACCTGCACCACTTGCTTCCAGAACCGCTTTTAAGTTCGCTAAAGACTGGCGCGCCTGCTCCTTAATACCGCCTTCCACAAACTCCATTGTTTCTGGAACCAAAGGTAATTGACCTGATGTGTAAACCATGTCGCCATAAGCAGTACCTTGTGAGTAAGGACCGATGGCTGCTGGTGCTTGTTCAGTGGCAATGATCTGTTTCACTATATAACTCCTAAGTGATTAATTTTATTCTGATTTAAATTCACGGATAAACTTGTAAACCGCCTGGCGGCTGATGCCAAGTTGCTCGGATACTTGTGTAGTGGTCTCTTTTAGCTCAAATACGCCGTTATCAAACAGGCAGCGGATGATGGCTTTATTGCGACCTTTTGTTGAAATCGTCTCGTCTTGTTCCACTTCGGTTATAGCCGCACTCAATGCCTGCTCTATAACATCGTTGGCATTGTTACAGAAGGTTTCGCTCACTAAGGTTTGCGAAACATTGCATTGCGGCATCAGTGTTTTGACGATTTCGGGAAATGGGAAAGATAAGTTCATGTTGATACATAGCATGCCTATCGGCTTTTGCTCTGGACCTGCCAAAACACATGTGGTCGATTTCAGCAAAGAACCGTCTGCGGCATTGGTGAAGTAACTCTTTGGTGATACTTCACCGGTTTTCTCGAATGCACTCCACATGCGTAAACCCAAATCAGTGATTGGCGATCCAATTTCGCGCCCGGTATGGTGACCGTTTACGATCTTCACCACTGAATTTTCCAGGCTTTCAAATGAATGAATAACCACTTCACAATACGGGCCAATCAAATCAGCTATCGTATCTGCCAAACGAAAGTAGTTGCTTAAACACTCTCTGTCTTCATCGGTGAATCGAACCTGTTTTACATTCATCATTTCGGTTTACATTTTTGAACTCAATGACGTCAAAGTACTCCTTTCGGGTTAGTTGAGCAATACAGAGTAAACTTCTGTAAACTCAAAAAATTCGCCTGAGAAAGCTTAAAAAACACCGAAAACCCGTACAATCACGCACAAATCTTGAACGAGATCACTAGATTCATATGAATTAGGTTTAATTTCGTAAACCTCATCATAGTTTAAATATTTAAAATCAAAGATTGCAATTTTGAACACTTTAATGATCTAGAACAAGTTCCATTGGCTCGAAAAAAAACCGATCAACCATAATGGATTAGCACACCCATTCACCGCGCAAATTAATCCGACACACAAATCACAACAGTGAATATTTATGTAAGCAATCGTTCATAAAAAAACTTAAAAAGTTCTGTTGTTCTATAGGACGACAAGAATTGATAAAAGACGAAAGTTTAAGGAGGAAAACTTAAAGCAAGCTTAAATAATTGGGCTTTTTCTATGCTTAACGTAGAACAGAGCGCTGATGGCAACAAACAAAAACGCAAAGTAATAGGTGAAAGACGACAATGAAGCGATAAAGTCGATGTGCTCTTCTATCTGTTGCTCGGAGTAGCTTTGAGAAACCAGCTTGTAGTAGTAAGCATATAAGATACCAATCGAACCATAACCAAGGTTAAACATCAGCCCCTTAAAGCTGAGCACTGTAGCTCGGTTGTGCGACTCGGTATTTTTGTTTAGATGGTAGCTAATGAAAATGTTCATCGTCATGATGATGAATATAAGTATCAGAACAGGAATCACTCCATAGATTGGCCAACCCAGGGAAATCCAATAGTACGTAGCTATCGATGCTACACCCATAAAGAGAATAAATTTTTTCGGGTCCACACTTTCAGCTAAAACACGGCTACGCCCAGCTAGAATAATCTGCAGCACGCTGATTCCTGCACCAATAAAACCAAAGTAGATAATCGGTATATCAATGGCGAGATAATATTGGCTGTTCATGGTCAAGAACATTCGAGACGTGTGCTCGAACAAGCTGTAGTAAAGTAGGATAAACAATACATAAGGCGTCGCGAACACCCATTGAGCTGTATTCAGAGTTAACTTCAGACTTGCCATGGTCGTTGCCAGTTTGCTGCTATGACTCGGCAAAACCTTCTTCTCTTCCTGCATATTAAATGCAGCGTATATGGCCAGCAACGCAACAAATAACGTCGCGTAAACGGGAACACGCATAATGTCCTGAGTACTCTGAGGTTCTGATAGGCCAAACAATTGGTAGACGCCAGCCATAAAGTTAACGTCATACATTGCCGCCCCAACCAGAGTGACAATAATACCGACCGTTGAAGCAATACGCAGTTGGATTTGTAGCACATGCGGCCACATCTCTTCTTTGCCCTGCTCTTTTAGAGTGTCGTAAGCGAGAGCCTCATCCGCGCCACTGGCCAACGCCATAGCCAGTCCGCTCAATACTCGATTAATCAGGAAAACGAAGAACACCAGACTAGGATTGCCGGTTGGCACAAAAGCGATCATGGCGATTTCGATGAACATCACCAGTGAGGATAGCATCACTAGCTTTTTACGCCCGAGAGTGTCGGCAAATGCTCCTGAAGGGACTTCGGCAATCACAATAGTTGCCGCCCAAACCACGTTCAACATGGCAAACTGAGAAAGGGTCAAGCCATAATCTAAATAAAGAAGAGTGAAAACTGGGTAGTAAAAACGCGCAAAGTAGCTACACCGGAACATTAAAAAGTAACGGACGTTATCAACTTTTAAGGTCTCTTTGAGCGTCATATCATTATCAGCTTTTGAATATCATAAGGTTAGGTATATACCTTTTTGCCAAGAGATGCGAACGTTTGCTCGTGAGCCTAACACTCTTCGGTAAGGCTAATTTTGGAATACACTGCCGTATTACTCAGTTCTCCAGAAGGAAGTCTACGATCATTGCGTACGATTCCCTCAAATATATAACCACAACGTTCTGCTACGGCTCGGCTTTTAAAGTTTCCCTCTGCCGCTTTAATCTCTAATCTGTTTGCTTTGAGGTCACAAAAAGCATATTTCTCTATCATGCGAACAGCTTCTGAGATAAAGCCATTGCCAACACATGAAGAGCGTTGCCAATAGCCGATTTCGAAAAACGGGACCGATTTATCTCTGATAATGAGACCTATCGCTCCGACTAAACGTCCCGAACTCTTTTCGATGAGCGAATAACGCAGCTCACCTTCGAAATTGTTAAAGTTACTGATTGCTTGGCGAGTATCTTGTACAGACTCATTCTCTGTCAGAGCAAATTTAACCCAGTCAAGGTACTCTCCCAACTCGTCCTTGCTCTCCCTGATTGCTTCGAGCATCAAAGGCTGTATCTCTAGAGATGGAGCCATAAACCTTAGTCGTTCTGTTTCCATTTAATGCAGACCCTACCCTAGTTGTGATGGTTGAGAACTAACTAACCCAGCTCATTCAGCAATGAGTACTGGTTAAGAAAGTTTTCTAATGGCAAAAACAATGGTTGCGGAAGGTCATCTAACGAACACCATTTCCACTGTAGACATTTATTTGGTTCAGTGACTTGGGGGGCACCCTGTGTGCATTCTGTCAATACAAACAAGGTGACGTAATGCTTACCTTCTTGTTCGAAGATATCATTTGTAAAACCTAGTTTGGTAAACGATTCTACAACCAGACCAGTTTCTTCCAATACTTCTCGTTTGGCACATTCTTCTATGCTTTCGCCCAGTTCAAGGTGTCCGCCTGGTGTCGCCCAAGTATGACTGCCATGAGAGCCAATACGTTCACCAAGCAAGATACAACCATCTCGATGAATAACTACAGCAACACCAACTCGTACTTCTTTATTCACTGTAAATTCCTCACTCACAAACTAAGTCCATTTAATACCCCGTTGACTATCAGTCTGGCCCACTAAGTTAAAGTATTTTTTCCATAAAAATTAGCCGCTTACCCTGATGTTCACCAATTTTAAATTGACGGTACCCGAGCTTGGTATAGATATGCCAACCGCGCTGATTCGATTCGAATACATCGAGCCACACCTTTGAGCAGTTAAGCACTTGAGCACAATACTGCTCCATTGCTGTAATGGCCAGTTGTCCGAGCCCCTGCCCTTTATCTGCTATAACAATTCTTCTGAACTCTACAACCTGTTCGCTTTCTTTCGCCAGTATGATGAAGCCTGTTAGTGTTTGATAGTGGTAGACAGATAAGTAAATAACTTCATCACCCTCAATCAAAGATTCATGCTGCCCTACTGAATACGGAATAACAAACTCTTGAGTATCATTTGATCGTTCCATTTCAGCAAAATGCGTCGCCTCTTCTGGCTTTGACTTTCTGAGTTCTAACAAAGGAGTGTCCTTATACATTACGAATGAGAGTTGGTTCTGGCTTTAACTTGAGCAAATACCTTGATAAAGCTATCCGAATGCTTCTCTACCTTAAAGTAGCCACCTGAATCGGAAAGCTGATTGACGCTCAATGAATTAACACCAAGCTTATCAAACCAATAGGGTGCCAAAGAACACTGAGCGGATCCTGTAGCGCGGTCTTCATCAATCCCGATACTAGGCGCGAAGTACCTTAAAGCGTAACTGTTTTCACCATTTTGAGCCGTTACTATCAAGGCATGGTATTGGGTTATCTGACGGATCTTCGCAAAATCAGGGCGAAACTTAACGACGGCTTCTTCATTAGCTAAAACAACAACCAAATCACGAGTTACATAAGCATCGACGGCATCGTCCATCAAGCACGAAATCTCATCAGGGATTCGGACTGGACTACCTTGCCAGCTGGGCAAGACAATACTGTATAAATCCCCCCTTCGAGAAATAGTCACTTCACCGTGTTTGCTACCAAAAGTGAGGCTTTCGAGTTGATACTTATCGAGCAGTGCCGCCCCGGCACCTAAACTTCCATGGCCACAAAGGTTGATCTCGCTCTGTTGTGAAAACCAGCGGATAAAGAACTGCTGGTTTGATTGAACGACAAAGGAGGTGACTGGTTGCGCAATTTCACGGGTAATCGTTAGTAGCTCAGAGTCACTTGGCCACTCATTGAGTTCAACCACGCCGCACGGGTTTCCCAGAGCCTTTTCACCGATAAAAACGTCGTATATCAGTTTGTTCATAAGTATCCATGATAGTCTCGATTAGCCTTCTTATGCCATGGTTCGTACTAGCAATGCAAGCCTTGATCAGTTAGCTCCTAAAGCTAATAAAATCATAGACAAACAACTCAGTGTTCCAAAATTATTACTTAATTTAGCTTTACAAAATCACTAATACAATCACAAATAAATAGCAAACCAATTGAATACAACCCAATTCAATAACAATATATAAAATTCATCACATATATAATTATTATCTTCTCTCTGTTGATTCACTAATGTTACAAAACCCTATCCACTTACCACTAATATCTATAACGATATTCGATTTGTGAGAGTACCCAATAGCTTTCACATTTTTTAGCTCGCTTTAGCGCCTCCCTGCACGGCGAGCTGTTTTTTATTAAAAATAATAGTGAATAAGGATATTCTATAAAATGAATGTATTATTAATAGATGCACAGCCATTATTCCTAGAAGCTTTAGAAGGCTTAACCAAATCTATTTTCCCAGATGTAAATGTTTATAAAGAGAGTTGCGCTGCAAAAGCAAGCAAAGTAATACGATATGAGCAGATTGACACTGTGATACTTGATACGGAAATCAGTAACGGCAGTGGTATAGACTATGCCAAAAGACTGCGGTCGATAGGCTTTACAGGAGGCATTCTTTTTATTTCATCCAGCCACTCCAAAATGTACTGCCACATCGCTCGTTCCAGTCGTGCAAATGGTTTGGTATACAAGACAGAAGATATAAGTAAAATAAGAGCAGCCATATTATCTGTGAGCCAAGGTAAAGAAGTCTTTGAACAGTCAGATAATATGATGGTAAAGAGAACATTCAATCTCTCAGCAAGAGAAGAATTAGTATTAACCTACTTAACTAAAGGCTATTCTAATAAAAAGATATCTGAATTACTCTCATTAAGTAATAAAACCATTAGTACCTACAAATCAAGAATACTAAGTAAATATAACGCAAAATCAGTAATTGAAATAATTTCGTTACAAAGCCAAGCATCCTAGCCTTTAATAATTCCTATCCCAAAAACCCACACTCAACCTCTGGTTGAGTGTTTTTTTCAATGTAAATAATGATTGGTTAGAAGGCATACTGCTCAAGTAGTTCGATAGTCTTTAAGTCTTTGCTTTTAGTATTTCACCAGCTTCGTTTACTGCCGAACTCGCGATTCAGTTACTTAGCCTGTTACGTTGCTACTAAACAGGCTTTTTAGCTTAGAACTTTGAAAGAACGAAGTTTTTCAATTGCTAGTGGTCTGCCGATGTAGAATCCTTGGCAGACATCGACCCCTAATACGCGCAGTGCTTCAAACTCTTCTTTCGTTTCAACGCCTTCTGCTACCACCTTAATTTTGGTTCTACGACATAGCTCAGTCGTTAAATCAACGATGTGTCTAGACTTCAAATCTGAAAAGTAACGTTTGGTGAACTGTCGATCAATTTTCAGCTCGGTAAACGGAATATCAACTAAATTGCCAAAGCTCGAATAACCAGTACCAAAATCATCAATTGAGATATTTACCCCTAGCATACGCAAACGAGCAATATTACTTAGCATGGTTGTCGAAGGCTGGAAAATTTGGCTTTCAGTAATTTCTAATGTCAGTAGTGAAATATCCATCTCTAACTCATCAGTTAGATCTACCAGTTTGTTCACCAGTTCGGGCGCCATAAAATTATCCGCAGTCATGTTAATCGATATTCTCATATCGTCGGGGATAAACGGAAAGTCTAGCTTCAACTGATTGATCACTGTATCTAGCAGTAGATCAGTATAGCGGTTCGCTTCTAGGGTTGGGATAAAGTAATTGGGCGTCAGCGTTCCCTTAATCGGATGCTGCCAACGCACTAGTACTTCAAATCCTATTAGCTTATTGGTTTTGAAACAGACTTGAGGTTGATAAACGTTGTGAAACTGGTCGTTATCCAGACCATATAACACTTCATTGAGACAGAAGCTGATTTTGTTCTGTGTTGGAGCACTTGAGAGTAGCTCCGAGGTCAAGTCTATAAGGTTGCACAAACTCTCTTCATAGACAGGTTTTACCAGTGTTCCAACCACATTGAGCCCTAATGTAGTTGCCATCTTACTGGCTAACGCAATGATGCCTTCATCGACACAACTTGATATACATACTGCCTTGTTATAATGGTTCTTTTGTAATTCAGACAGAAACATCAAACCGTCTTTGCCTGGTAAATCGAGGTCACTGATGACTAAGTCAAACTCTATCTTACTCACCAATGACATTGCTTTCTCCACTGTAGTCGCAGAATGGACGTTGTTACAGCCGATATTTTTTAGCTTGTAGCCAAGTAAAATAAGCTCTAGAGGGCTATCATCCAGGATAAGTATGTTCATTTTTCCGACCTATGATAGTTCTCTATTAACTCGATATTCGCGCGCATGATATCAGCCAGTAATACAAGCTCTGACTGCAGTTCTGCCCTTCTATCTGATTTAATAGAACGCTCTACTTTGTAGATAATCTTGGCTAAATCCTCAATACCCAGGCTTAACGCTCCTCCTTTTATTTTGTGCACAATCTTCTTCAGTGAGGGCAAATCGTCCTGCTGCTCTTCCAATTTCTGTAGATCGCTGGTGAGGCAAGCTACTGAGATTTTCCTTAACTGCTCAACTTCTTCTTCACTGTATTTGTCTAACCAGTGCGTTGTCACTGCCGCCTTGTTTTCATTGTTTAACAAACATGCCTCCAAAAGATTCCTTAGCTTCTCTATTCCATAAGGTTTGAACAGGATGTGGTCGAAGCCAGACTCATTTGATTTACTTCTCACAATGCTCGAGTCCTCAGCTGTGCACCCTATAATAGTCAGGTGTTTATCGAGATTAGCTTCATTCCTTATCTTGCTTGAAAGCTCAAACCCATCCATGTTGGGCATATGGCAGTCGGTAATCAGCAAATCGATGCCATCAGGGTGCTCCATAATCGCGTGGTAAGCGGCTTCGCCGTCATCCACCATATTGACTGTTAAACCCAACTGCTCCAGCTGTTTACGTATCACTAACTGATTTATTGGATTATCTTCTGCCACCAGCACAGTTCCTTGTAGCTGCTCAAATTCTAAAGGAGGACAAATCATGGCTTTATCGCGATGCTGATATAGGCATTCAAACAGTAAGTCAGGGAAGATCGGGGCGTTTGATAGCAGAATTTTTTCTTGAACGATCTGCTTGAATCCTTCGACATCATCAGTAAAAACGATTCTTTGCTCATAGCTACCGTCACTCTCGTCAGTCTCGTGATCAGAGGTGATAAGAATGGTATGGGGGACATCTTGCGTTTTCACCTCTTCATCTTCAGGTCCAGCAGACCACATTCCGACCCAATCTTTGATGTTTTGACTAACATCGCCAAAATGGATGTCCAAACAACTCAGCTGCCCCTTGTAAGTGCTAACAAGCTGGTGCGGAAGCGAAACTGACATCTTAGTACCAAGATTCTCGATACTTTCAACATTTAGCTTGCCTTTCATTAGTTCAACTAACTCTGAGACTATCGATAACCCTAATCCAGTTCCGCCATACTTACGCGCAATAGAACTATCCGCCTGGACAAATGGACTGAATACAGTAGCAAGTACTTGGGTCGACATCCCACACCCCGTATCAGTGACTAAGAAGTTGATTGATTCCTCAGTTAACTCTACTTCAAGAGCGACGGAACCTAAGTCTGTGAATTTGATAGCATTTGATAACAGGTTATTGAGGATCTGCGAGTATCTGAGGCCATCTATTGAAACCAAGCGCACCTTGGTCGCTTTAAAGTTATATTTAAGATGAATACCCTTTTTGTTCGCCGCTATCTTATGTACACGTAACACTTCACTCGTCTCACGTAACACATCACAATCAAACGGAGAGAGCTTAAGTTGGTCAGCTTCCAGCTTCGAGAAATCCAGAATGTCGTTGACCAGTACATTGAGTTGTCTTGCCGAAGATGAAATGTTGTTAATCAGTAACGTCTCTTCTTCATCTTTTATCTTAGCGCCAAGCATTTCAATCAAACCAACCATACCGGCGATTGGCGTTCTTAACTCATGAGTCATTGAAGCGAGAAACTTATCGCGAGCCTGTATCGCCGACTCTGCTTTTTGCTTGGCATTTTCCAAATCGCTTTCTCGTTGATTCTTTTCGGTAACATCGTTGATGACGGTTAAGATATATTCCCTATCGTTAAGGTTTATCTTCTTACACACATACTCCATCATCTCCATATCAAGGGGACAACTATGAGTGCGACAAGAATCTTTAACGGTTAAGTTCTTTTTGAATATGTCGTTAAAGGTGTCCCGGTTTTTATAACCGATACCGTCATTGGTAATGTGGCAGTTGTCACACTCACTACAAAGGTACTTGCTACAGTTGGTGTAGCGAATGTTCGCTTGATCATCGTAGATGAAAACAATGGAGGGAATCTGTCTGATGACAGAATTGAGGAATTCATTCTCAATCCTTGTCGACGCAGCGTCTTTCTCCTTGATAATTACCTTTAGCTTCATGTTTTTCTGCAACAGTGAGAAAAACACAACGCTAAGCAAAAAGACAAAAACGAATCCAAGAGCGACTTGATACAAGTATTTTTCTTCGTATCCGTAAACCACATTGAATGGGTCGTAAGAGTTCTTGATTTTATTCAGCTCATTCTGATCCCAGGTTCTAAAAATACTATTGAGAACATTAATCAGGGATAGACGTTGCGTAGAGACCGCCATAGCAATATTCAAAGCAATCGGCATGGAGCGATCAACGAAATACTCATCATCTGCGTGAGATGAAATGATAATCTCTATGATGTCATCTCGGATGTAAGCAACATCGATTTCTCCTTGTTCAAGAGCCGATAGGATTTTTTTAGACTCTCTATACACCTCCGTATTGACGCCAAAAAGTTGGTTCTTAACGTCGATGTGTTTTTTGCTCTCCGATAACAAGACTCCCTTTCGCCCATTCTCTGCTGCGGTTGAGTTGGCCAGACTCACTGCATAATAGGTAAATGACATAAATGAATCTGTGTACTCGATACTTTGATTCGATTCATTGGTCGTCAAACTGTATGGAATCAGATCGATCTCATTTGATTCCAGCATAGCGTGTGCAGCCTGCGACGATTCGCTGGACACATACTCAAACTCTAATGTCGTTCGAGATGAGATCAAATCCAGTACGTCTTTTAAGTAACCTGATAAAGTCCCATCTTCGTTACGAAATAGTAAAGGGAATGAGTCATCATCAAATGAATACCTCACCACATTGCTGTAATTGCTATTTCGGAATGCCATGTTAATCATGTCCGAAAAATGGTAAGGACTAAAACTGTTGATGAGATGATCACTTTCTATCGAACGCTTAACGATTTTATCGATAAGCTCAATTAAACGCTGATTTTCTTCTATTGAGACAATTTGAGCATAGACAAACCCGCCCCAGGGAGGTGTCGCGATTGAGCTAGACACATTATCAGAAGAGTTGAGGTACTCAGCCAAGCTAATATAGCTATCGAGAAATACTTCATCTTCGCTATCGAGAACCTTTTCGGTTCCTTGTTTAAAATTAGCGACCTTTATTGTGTTAGTTATATTTTGTTGTTCAAGTATGCTGCAGAAAATTGAACCAGACACACAAACCCATTTCAGTTCATCTAGCCTCTTCCCTACCGTACTTTTATTACTCCAGTAAGCAACGCTGCTTTTGAAGATTGGCGCTGAGTAAAAAAGCCCTACCTTGTTAGAAACATCATAACTATTAAAATCGAGAATTAGATCAACTTCGCGTGTGTATAAGGCCGAAGTTATTTCTGCAGGATGATCAAACTCATAGAACTCGATTTTTAAACCCAGTTCATTGGATATTTTCTTTAGGTAGGCAACATTTATGTTGTAGAACTCACCCTGAAATGAAGTGGTATTGACCAATCGCCCTTTATCTGAGAGGACAGCAACCTTTATCTTACCAAGGCTTTCTAAATACTCTCGATCACTTTGTGACATGGATTCAGAAGGTGAAGCCATAACATTACCGAAAAGAAATATAGAAAAAACGAGAAATATAATATTCAACATAACGTATACTTACGATAACTTGACTCTAGTTCACTTACAGGAGTCCGCTAACACCTTTTATTACAAAATTTTGGAATTTCCTGTAAGAATATTTACACACCAATAATCTTGCAAAGTATCATTTCTGTAACATGAGCAATCATTTTTTTGATAGATATATCGATATTAAAAAATTCTCTGCTAAGTCGATAGTGTCGATTATTAAGCGTATATAACGCTAGCTAATTTAGATAATCTATATATACGCCAGCATTATTTGTGTCAGATAAAATTGATTATTTAATAGATAACCATGGTTTAACTCAATATCGATACATAAAGTGATTTACGTATTTCTCTTTATGACAGCAACCAGTTCTTCAACGGTATAAGGCTTTTGTAAAAAGTCACTCATTTGGCTTTCGAGTAGTTTGGCTCTGATTTCATGTTCTAGGTGTGCACTGCAAGCAATAATGGGTATTTTCTGGTTAAATTCTCGAATCATATGACTCGCTTCATAACCATCAACCTTGGGCATTTGGATATCCATCAGAATCAGATCGAAAGTCTGATTCTCGATAAAGAAAGACACAAGTGCTTCGCCATCTTCGAAGAACACAGCTTCGATACCCAAATGATTAAGCATGTTTCTCAGCACTTGAGTATTCAAAGGATAGTCTTCTGCAATCAAAATCTTTAAATTGCGTTTTGCTACAGCACATTGCTCAGCAGCAGCCTGTTGTGATTCAGGCAGTATCCAGTCCAGAGCGTCATATATCTTAAACTCTGAGACCAATGGGTTAGGACTTATGCTAGTTGTAGATAGTTGACCATTAATCAGTCCGGTTCGTCTCAAATATTTTTCTTCGCTATTCGTTATTGACTCCGAAACAGCCAGATTAAGGTCACTTAAGCGACCCTTTGGCTCTAGTATTCGGAGTTTCATCGTAACCAGTGTGCCTTGGCCTTTGTAACTACGAATGTTTACGAATCCACCTAGCGCTTGTGACAGGCGCTGAATTAAGTAACCGCCAAAGCCAGACGAACCTGTTTTATAACCCTGTTCTACTTGCTCGAAAGGAGTGAGAATTTTGCAGATGTTCTCTTTTTCGATGCCGACACCACTATCAAATACGTGAAATATCGTGTGTTCTGCGGATACTTTGAAGCGAATACGTATCACTCCCTCTCCCTCAACAGCTTTGAGTGCATTTGATATAACATTTAACAGCAGTTGTTTAAGCTTAACCTCGTCGGTTGTGAAGCAAAGTGGAAATTGAGAGTCATAATAGAATTCGATTCTGGTATTAGTTTGAGAAGCCAGACCCTTAATAGTGACTTTGAGGTAGTCCACTAAGTCCAGTGTAGAAACACACTCTTTGATGACAGTTTTTTGTGATTCAGCTTTGCCGAGTTCAAGAACTCTATTGATTAATATCTTCAAGTTAACTGACGATGTTTCCAGATCCGTCAGATACGACTTTAATTCATTATCCAGTTCCCCTGATCTTCTGTTCAATAAATCGACACTGCCAATAATGACATTAATCGGTGTTCTTAACTCATGACTCATAATATTGAGCAGTTCACTCTTCTCATCTGCCTTCTTATCAATGGCATAGATCTTTCGTTTGACGTCACGTTCATAAGCAACAATTTTATTAAACAGTGATTCAAGTTCTGAGAAAATTGTCTTCATCGAGGCAATACGATAGATGTTGCCTTGCCGTATCTCGTTAGATGCCTGACTGATAGGTTTGAGTAAGTATCTGAGGAATATAATAAAAACCAACGAGCTAAAAGAAAGTAAGAAGAACAATAAGATGTGGTAGGTTTGCGATATCGTTCTGAGTTCCTTCATGTAGGAATCTTTATTCAATTTAAGGAACCTAAGATAGTGAGACTTCAGTTTCCAAAGCTTGTCTGATGAGTCTTTCCAACGTTTCCAATACAGTACATGTTGTAGCTGACGCCCTTCATCAACCCCATCTTTAAACGTTGACTCAATATCGCGGAAGATTTTTTCTTCTACCTGAATAAACTTACGAGCTTTGGTGATGTTATCTGGATAACGCTTGCCATACTCAGGATCCAAAATATCAAATACCCCTTCGCGTGAAGAAATAATCTCTCTGGCCAAGCCAAGCATGACACTGATTTTGTCTGCTTTAATTTCCATATGCTCGACGCCAATCAAGTAAGATCGATAAACATTTTCGTTGCGAATAATTGAATAGGTATACTCGTTGAACTCACTTGTGTATCGGTTATACGTCATTACCCGCTCAAAGATAACCATCTCATATAACCACAACAAAACTACGATGATAGTAAGTGAAAAAATACCGAAGATGGCTTTTCTAATTACTCTATATGACAAGTACATCGGTACGACTTTCCTTTTCCGAGCTGACGCATCAACTCATCCAAATAGCTAATGATCGCTCTGATCGATGCAACAAAGGTGTAGTAGTTATACTCAAACTGACCATCTATAAAAACAATCTCTCTTAGATACTTAGAAAGTGAAAATAATCCTAACAGCCCCGAGCTGCCAACCAGCTTATGCTTACGACTACTAATATCTTCAATAGATACAAATGATTGGCTAGTGGGATCGCAGCAAATACCCAGCGCAAGGATCTCAGATCTCAGATTTTTAATAAGGGACATTGCGTCTGCTTCATTGCCGAAACAAACGTTATTGATTAGGTAGTTTAGCTCAGTGCAACTGTATTCCATTGGGGTATTAGGCTGCTTCTGTTAATTGTTGTTATGGAAATTCACTTTATAGCCTTTACCCCTTACCGATTGCAGTTCCACTTTCCCGCATGTTTGTTGATTGATCTTCTTTCTCAATCGACTTATCGCTAAGTCCAGAGCCCTGCTCCAACCATCATACCCATGCCCTTTGGTAGAGTAGCTAAGTTCCTCCCGATCAGCGAAATAGTTCTCCTGAGACAAAATAAAAAACAGAATATTCGCTTCATTTTTAGTTAACTCCAGCACAGTTCCATCGTATTGAAAGGTGCGTTCATCCTTGTTGATTTCGAACCCTGGTGTCTCATCTTCGCTGTTACATTGCTCTGCTGTGTCAATATCAACCAGACGCTTGATCCGGCTGATTAGGATATCTACCCCTCTTTGCTTCAAAAGGAAATCAGAAGCCCCTATTTCGAAACTCTTTAGCTCAATACGTGTACTTTGTTTGGCTGTATATACAATGACAGGGCAATCTAAGATTTTTTTCAAACGATCAAATGAATCTAAACTTGAACCGGAAGGGAGTTGCACATCAAAAATTGCAACATCAAAGCGATTTCCTACTGCAGCATGATAAGCAGACGAAACATCAAACGACTGCACTACAATAAAACCAGCTTTCTCTAAAGCACCTTTAAGTAGCCTCGATGTGAATAGATCATCTTCTAATAATAAGATACGTTTCAATGTATTCCCCCTACAGGACAAGGCTTTGAATAAATAGTACTTTTTGAGTTAGCAAAGCGTAGAGTCATTTATATACATTCATCAATGTGAAACACTAAAAATCAACTCATGATTAATTATCACCTCTATCCAGATAAATACCTGGATAGAGAAATATGAAACCAGTCATATATAGATGTTAATTTATAAAATCAATGAGTTGATAGCAGTGGTGAAATAACTCAAACCTATACACTGAGATTAAAACACTTGCTAACACATTTAAACTTTCGTTGTAATCATTGTAACAAAACACCTTAACATTGTATCAACCAACCAGAAGTTTCAGATTAATCTGACCAAAGACAAATACGATTATCCCATTATTCCGTTAGCACTATGATAATTTTCGAGAGATATCACGAAATTTTAAATCGACTTAACAGCTCTTTCTGCTCCTCAGCCATCAAAGCAAGTTCTTGTGAAGCTTCGAAACATTGGTTCATTCCTAAACTATTTCGCTCGACAATTTCCGAGACAAAAGAAATACTTTCAGACACAGAGTCTGTCACATTAGCTTGTTCACAAGACGCTGTAGCTACACAAACCGTCTGCTCTAGAATCTGGTGCACGGCTTGAGAAATCGCTCCAAAGGCGTTTAACACATCTTGCGAGTTAATCTGACTTTCATTAATTAGCTCAACATTATCATTCATGATTCGATGCACGTCTTCAGACAGGCTTTGTAACCCTTCAACCACCACTTTGATTTCAGCAGTTGAAGATTGAGTTCTAACAGCCAGCCCCCTTACTTCGTCCGCCACGACGGCAAAACCTCGACCTTGTTCTCCAGCTCTGGCAGCTTCAATTGCAGCATTTAGCGCCAATAAGTTCGTTTGTTCCGAGATATTATTGATCACATCTATCACCTGGCTAATGTTGCAAGAACTTTCTTTCAACTCTAGCACTAGTTGAGCGGCTTTATTGATCGACGCTGCAACCATATTGCTAATCTCTAAAGACCTATCGATACAGCCTTGTCCAATAGCAACTTGGCTTTTAGCTTCGTTAGAGGCGTCTTCTGCAAATGAAGCATTATTATTCACCTCCTTGGCCGTACTCGATAACTCAGTCACCGCAACACCAATTTGGTTGAACTGCTCTTTTTCCTGATTCGAATGTTCTCTCGATTCCAACATGGTCGACGAAAGTTCAGTCGCAGAAGAGGCGACATTGTCTCCGTTCGCCCGAATGGTGCTGAGCGTATCAGCAACAGATTCACTTAAAGTGTTAATCGATTTTGCCAGGCTACCTAGTTCATTTTCTCCCTGATATGAACTCTTGACCGTAAAGTCACCATTTGCCATCAATCTTAACTTTGTCGCGATATCATCAATAGGTCGTGATATCTGACTAGCAACAAACCAAAACACGTACGCAGAAATAAGTGAGATCACCAGAATTTTTATAGCACTCTGAGTCATCATTTCAGAAACTTCACTGTAAACTTGATCTAGTCGGTCACCTACTTGTCCGACAAGGCTGTCACTAAAACTAGTTAATGACTCAACCAAGTGCTCAGCATACTCATCAGCTTGTAGCAGGTAGTTATTGAACTCAGCACTGTTTATGGAGTACTGTCTCTTAATGTCAGGCAATTTTCGTACATGTTGATAGTAGCGAGCAAAGTTATCACGACGCTTCGCTGTTTCTTTATTGCCATCATCAATAAACTTATCACTAATACTCTTGTACCATCGATCTAATTTATCAATATACTCACCGTTATTAACGTCACGACTCGATGCTTTCAAAAACATAAGTCGAATATCATAAGTCGATATAATCTCACTACCATAAACGGTATCAATATTTTTCAGAGACTCTTGGCTGTACGAATTCAAATCTTCGAAATTGTTAAATATAGTCGTTAAAAAAATAGCAAACACAGTAGATAAGCAAAAAAACACGACAAAGAACAAGCTGACTAACTGCGTTCTAATAGACAAAGATAAAATTATTTTTTTCATATCGCTTCTTATCACATTAGGTAATTTCCAACACGATATTATGCTGAATATGAATTTATGTATCAGTTGAGTATCACCAAATGCGTAACAATGAAAACACATTACATTAACGTGAAATTGATCCCATGCAGTAGCTCAATACAGCTTCGGTCAAACGTGCCACCCATACTAATCTGCACGCATAGGAATGAAGTGTTATATCTCTATATCGTCAACAAAATTTAACTCATTGCTATTATTTTTCGGAGTATTAAGTACTTCATCGACAATACTTCCGTCAGTAGAATACCGCTTAGTCGTACGATAAATACCGACATAATTGTTTTTATTATTCAGTTTATTTTAATTGACTATTTTTAATGACAGTATTTCAATACAAATGACCTCATCCAAATTAATGTATCAAACAAGAATCAATCGAATTAAAATGGCTTAGTATCCCATTTTAATATACTAAACTCGCTACAGTTATTGAATGAAGAGTCAATATTATGCAGCATGTCTTTATTGGCTAACTAGATATATAGTTTTAAATCTATGAATGAAAAAGAACTCATCAGTAAAATAAGAATTAAGAGGCAGTCTCTAGGGATGACCCAAGATGACTTAGCTCAACTATGTAATACATCTCCTTCTCATATATGCAGAATTGAAAATGGTCAGTCTAGCCCTAAACTAAGTACTTTGATTAGGATCTACGACACTCTGTTAATATCAATGAGTATCAGTAGTGAAGAGAATCATACAAGATAAACAAGTCGTGAATCAGCTTCCTTCAATCCATTGTTCTAGCACACTTTCCCTGTTCTTTTCTGTCCGTTCGAACGCACCAAAATCTGCTCAATACGACAAAGCTTGGTACTGCGCGACGCAATAGCGCAGCTATAAAAAGCTAGGAGGCTCGAAGGCAATGAATATCGTTTTCTACCGTGGGTACCAGATTTACCACAAAAACTGCGAGTATTATTTTACTGTTCGCTCTGTAGACAAAAGGAGCAACAGCAATAAAGTCTATGTATCGAGAAATCTATTTACAATACATAAACTCATAGATGAGATGATAGAGTATCAGGTCATTGGTAAAGAGTTCGATTCGATGTGTTTAGGAGAAGAGCGCATTAACACTTCACTGAACTGGATAAAACAGTTGTAGCGTATCCTGCATAACAGTCGACTTAGTCAGCTTGCTATTAAACGAGAGGTTATTTGAGATCTACGCGACTTGTTCTCGAAGTCGTGCAAAGAATACCGGATATTTGTTCTTTATGTGGCGCTGTTCATCAACCATAATTTTGAATGTCGGGCCTTTGCGCAACTGAATAATGACCTCGTCATTGTCAAATCGAAGCACGGCTCCTTCTATATCAACATGACTTTCATCATGTAGATTCAAAACGCCTTTAACAGTCAAACCTTTGTACATGGATGTAAAGTTGTTAGCGACCATTCGAATGCCTCCTTCAGAGACTTCGGTCACCTGAAACATTTCATTGGCAAATTTTACAAACGGCCTGGCTCGCTTTGGGTACTTCAAGCGATAATATTTCCGTTTCTGTTCAAAATCACTCATGACCGCGCTCCTTACATCTTAGCGACACAGCTATTCCATTTAGTATAGTACTTACTACCTCTCTGAGGCTTAAGACTAAGTAATCTAACATATATCTGACTGGCTCGACAGATATATACGCTAATCTGACATGACCCAGTTATCGCTTCTTTGCTGCTTTATTAACATCCGACTCATGAACTACTAAACGTCGATCTAGCCAAAGATTTAAGGCGATTGTATCAGTATTATCTGATCACATCATACTACTTATTAACATATTTTTAACCTTTAATTCCAACAATAACCCAAGCAAACAGAACAAAGCTCTAAAGTCACTTTTTATAGCAACAAATTCCTTTACTTCATTACTGCAGGGCAATAAGTTTTTCTAATTATTTGATCATTTGAGGTCATTATGTCTGGCCAGAGTTTAGGCAATGGAATGGCTGCCTTTTCTTTCATTTTGTGGGGGCTGCTACCACTCTACTATCAATACTTACCTAACGCGGCGACAGATGAGTTGCTAGCTGTAAGACTGATCGCGTCAGTACCACTTGGGGCACTGATTGTTTTCGCAGTAACCAAGCGCTTACCTCAGTTTAACGCGATATGGGCTGATAAGCGCTCTCTGATCACTACGGCTATTGCCGCGGTAGTGATGTCAATTTCATGGGTCGCGTTTACGTGGGCGTTGACTAACGAACGTGTCATGGAATCAAGCTTGGGATTCTTTATTAGCCCAATTGCCACCATGGCTTTGGGTGTATTCTGTCTCGGAGAACGCCTGTCGCTAGGTAAAAAAGTGGCACTGGCTTTAGCGTGTATCGGCCTTGGTTATCAGGTCATACATTATGGCGAGATCCCACTTGTCGCCCTCTCGATAGCCGTGTTCTTTTCTCTATATGGCTGGCTAAAAAAGAAGATTAATTATGAGTGGAGTACCAGTCTGTTTGTAGAAGCTCTGGTATTACTACCACTAGCAATAAGCTATTTATTTTATAAAGAGATGACCCTTGGTACTGACTCTTTTCATTCTGGAATGTCGACTCTGGCGCTATATATCGGCTCAGCCCCTGCGACATTATTACCGTTACTATTCTTCTCTATCGCCATCCGCTTAACCTCTCTTTCGACCATAGGCTTGATGCAATACATTGAGCCCTCTATCCAGTTCATTCTCGCTGTTTACCTGTTTGGTGAAGCATTTGATGAAGTGAAGCTGGTTAGCTTCAGTTTTATCTGGGCAGGACTTCTGTTTACTGTGTTTGATACTTTACGTTACCGTCATACTGCTAAGTCCCGATAAAAAAATCCCCTACTCATTGGTAGGGGATTGAATTTAGAACGCGATACTGAGGCTACCCTGCCAAATCATCGCTACTGAAAACAGTGCGATAGCCCCCAGCATACCAGCGGCTACTTTTTCTCTACCAAGGAAAGGGGATACACCCTGTTCTTTCTTAGCTTGAATATAGAAATAGAGGCCCGGAAGGTACAATATCGCTGACAACAACAGATAATTTAGACCCGACGCGTAAAGTAGCCACAATCCGTATAACGTCGCTCCTAGTCCGATAAACAGTAAACTGCCTCTGTTTCTCTCTTCTATCGCGATCTTGAGAACAAACGCCCCCACTAGAAAGTACGGTACCAGAATCATCTCTGACGCGATGATCAACAAGGTGTCATACGTACTGCCAGCAAACATAACAAAGATCAGCGAAATCTGAATCCAGACATTGGTCAGGGTCAGTGGTCTTACTGGACTGCCAGCATGGTTTAGCTCAGCATAACTTTTCGGGAACATCTTCTCTTTGGCGCAAAGGTAAGGCGCTTCAGAGGCCAACACCGTCCAACTAAGGAATGCACCACATACTGAGATTAACAAACCAACACTGATAATGTACTGACCCCATGGTCCCAAAATAGCGGTGAGCACTCGTGCCATGGATGGATTTTGATATTGAGCAAGCTCGACTGGCTTAACTACGCCCATAGAAAGCAGAGTCACAAACACATAAATGGCTAATGCGGTAAGCAAACCTAGAATGGTCGCGCGGCCGATATCTTTACGATTACGCGCCCTACTCGACACTACGACAGCACCTTCGATACCGATAAATACCCATACCGTGATTAACATGGTGCTTTTCACTTGCGCCCACAAATCGTGTCCTTCGCCAAAATGGAGCCCAGTAAAATCGAGGGTGAAAGTGTTCCAGCTAAACGCAAACATCGCACAAACGATGAAAACCAGTAATGGAACCAGTTTTGCGTAAGTGGTCACCATATTGATAAGTGCGGCAGTTTGTACACCACGCAGCACCAAGGCATGAACCATCCACAATAAACAAGACGCACCAAGCACAGAAATAAGAGTGTTACCCTGACCAAAAATCACATTATCTGGTGTATCAAACAGCATTCCTAAGGTACTGAAAACAATGACCAGGTAAGAAACGTTAGCGAGCATTGCACTCAGCCAATAACCCCATGCTGAACAGAAGCCAACAAAATCACCAAAACCTTCTTTTGCGTAGCCGAATACCCCACTATCAACATTTGGCCGGTGAAAGGCGAGCTTTTGGAAAGAGAGAGCAAGGAATATCATCCCCACCCCTGTTATTGCCCAACCAATCATTACTGCGGCTGGACTGGCAACAGAAGCCATATTTTGTGGCAAGCTGAAAACACCAGCTCCGATCATCGAGCCAATTACGATGGCTGTTAAGGAGCTTAAGCCAAGTTTGTTATCCATGTTGTTTCCGGAATACACATTTAGGAGGAGGCGATTTTACGCTGAAACGGTTGTAATAGGCAGATCTGATGTGAAGCATATCGCATACATAGCAAACAAATCTCACCTTTCATTGTCATCGATCAATGGTTAGCTTTTAGAATAGTCAATTAGACCAAAAATTTAGGGCAATTCGAGACAATTTGCCAAATTTAATGCATTGGTTTAGATGTTAAGTCTGACTTTTTATTCATTATAAGAATGAAAAATAATTCAATTTAACCAAAAACGACCTTAAACAGTGGCAAAGTAATACAAATTGTCCTTATCTTCTCGCCAAACTGACATCATGAACTAGACTGATTTAAGGTGGCGATGACGCTGAGCGCATTGCTTCTCTATGATATCCATTACTTCCTGTTTGTGCGGTCGCTGAAATGCGACCTTTTTTTTGTCTGTGGAACAAAGCAGCCCATAGACTGCTTTGTTATCTGACCAGATTAGTGCGTAGAAGTGTCAGCTCGCTGACCGAACTCAGCATGGTGGTAGATTTCAGCCAAACTCTTGTCTTTTCTGACTTTAGCCTTTGATTTTTGTCCGCCAGCGTAATTCTGCTGTTGGGTATTAAGCGCCTTTTCATGAGCTTTTGCTGATTGAATAAACTTCGGATCATTCAACGCTTGTTGACGTAGGCGGTTAACGCGTTCGATGGTTTCTAATAACATAGTACCCTCCCATACAACTGTATTTATAACCAGTATAGAAGTTTTACTCGTAAGGTCAATAAAATACTGTATAAAAAAACAGTCTCTACTATTCTCGGCGACTCAAGAGCTTGGTCTTAAAATTGATAGATGGAGCCTATCGCAGTTATCTATATCATCCATTTCTAGCTTCGCTTCGCACTCGATAAACTGGTGCTATTCGAGATTGATATAAGGTAAAGATATGAAGGCAATAGTGGTTGAAGGCGGGGCAATGCGAGGGATCTTCGCCGCAGGAGTGTTGGATCATTTCATCTCACAACAGCATTACCCTTTTGATTTCGCCATTGGTGTTTCCGCCGGTACATCAAATCTTGTTGGCTACTTAGCGAAACAGCAAGGTCGTAGCTACCAAGTCATCACTCAACTGGCTACTGACCGCCAGTTTTATAACCCCAAACGTTTTCTAAAAGGTGGTAATCTGGTTGATGTCGAGTGGCTAGTCTCTGAGTCAGAACAACGCTTTCCGCTTGACGCCGAGACATTGTTTTCTGACTTGCCGCTATTGGCAACGACCACGAATATCGACACTGGCAATGCCGACTATTATCAGGTAACTCAGTCTAATCTGGCGCAAGTGCTTGAAGCCACCAGCGCACTACCAATTGCCTATAAACAGACACCCTGCTTTTCCGGTGGCTGTTATACCGATGGAGGCGTGGCAGATTCGATTCCGGTCATAGAGGCGTACCGCCGCGGGGCCAAAGAAATCACAGTGATCTTGTCCCACCCATTGAGTTATCAAATGCCTAAAAGCAAAAGTTCATGGTTAGTGTCTACACTACTCCATCGCTATCCTATGATCGGTAAAGCGATGGCTGATCGAGCCAATCGCTACAATCAGTCACTGGAGTTTATCCGCAACCCGCCGCAAGGGGTGACAATTCGGGTGATCGCGCCACCTGAAGATTTCGCGGTTAAACGCCTCACTATGAAGCGAGAAACATTGGATCAGGGCTATTCGATGGGATTAAAAGAGGGGCGCGAACACCTTGCCAGTCGACAAGGTATTCACGGTTTAACAGAAGAAAACTGTCATTTCTGCCTTTAGTGAGCGATATCGAGCTGGTTGTCTTTAACACCATTAACTCGGAACCAGCCAGCGATGCTGTAACGTTCACTGTTGGTTGGCAGGACTTCATGAGGGAACTGCTCTGAGAAGAATACAAACAAACGCCCTGATTTAGGTGGAATTCGCGCTATTTCGTTATCATCAAGATCGTAAACGACCAATTCACCAGCATCTTGTTCAGACCAGGATTCATTCATATAGAAAACCGTCGTTAATCGGCGGTTCTCATTACCCTGAAAGCAATCTAAGTGCTTCTTATAAAAATCGCCTTTCTCGTACTTAGCAAAGTGAGCTTCATACTCAAATAGCCCCAAAAAGAAGTGGCGATTCGCTTCAAGTCTTATTTGCTCCATTTTGCTTAAGAAGCATTCAACGGGTTGCCCCATACTCGGATGTAACCACTGGATTTTATCGCTACGAATTGCACTCTCGCGCATCACTTCTTCGTTACGACCAATTCGTGCTTTTTTCCACTCTTCTGGAATACAGTCCCTTAACTGTCCGACTTCATCTTCCGTTAGAAAGTCATCCCAAACATAGTAACCCTGGGTAAATAGAGCGTCGATTAGTTGGTTCATTAGTGAGTATTGTCCAGTGATTTATTCAGAGGACGCCTTATACACAAATCAACCGAGCACGGACAAATCAGGTTATTTGTCGATTCGATTACCGAGCGTAATCAAGAGTCGAAAATTGCGACATTAATATCAACGGGTGAGCCGAGCCAATAGGCATATTCCGTATGATCTTTAAAATCATCTCCGGTCACGGCGTGAACCAGTACTGAGTGACCGTTGCGTTGTTGTTCTAGCCAGGGAACCAAGGTGTCAAAGTCATTGCTGGTAAAGGTAATTGAAAAGCTCCACATCATGTGTGGCCCGACTAACTTTTCATTAAAACGGCCAACCGCCAGTTCAAAGGTGTTTTTTACCTGATCGCGCAACTGACGAGCGAACTCAACCGTCGACGAGTCAAAATAGATATGAGCGTGGTAATCTTGATGAGTATTTTTTATTAAAAGCATAGGTTTACGGACTTATAAAATTCGCCACACAACATATCACTGAGACAAGTTAGTGTCGCGTTTACTTACATTCATTACACTATAGCGTTAGGTAACAATTCCCTTTTCGACCGCATACTTGGCCAATTCCGCCGTACTATGAAGGTCAAGTTTATGCTTAATATTCTGACGATGAGTTTCTACAGTGCGGTAGCTGATGTTGAGGATTGAAGCGACTTCCTTACTGCTCTTGCCTTCTGCCACCAGTTTTAAAATCGCTTCTTCACGACGGCTAAGGGGATTAGGTTTGCTACTGCTCGGGATCACTTCCTGTGAAAATAGCGTCTGCGTGACCGATTCACAAAAATAGGTCGAGCCTTGATAAACCGTTTTAATCGCTTGCACCATACGGCGAGCACAGATCTCTTTGAGCATGTAACCTACTGCGCCTACCTGCATCACTTTCATAATGTATTCACGATTATCATGCATAGTGAGCATTAAGACTTTTACCTCAGGCAGTTCCTCTTTAATCACCGCAGTGGCATCAATACCATTCATCAACGGCATACTCACATCCATCAGAACTACATCTGGCAGCAAGTTTTTCACTACCTCAATGGCTTCAACACCATTGCTGGCAGAGCCGATCACTTCAATATCCTGTTCAGTCTCTAAACGAGCGATAAATCCATCTAATACCACTTGGTGATCATCAACAATCACCACTTTAATTGGTTTATCCATATACTAATCCGTCCAACTCTAGCAATACTGTAATTTCTGTTCCAAGCCCAGGCTCACTTTCAATTTCAAACTCACCACCAATGAACTCAACTCTTTCACGCATGTTTCTAAGTCCAATACCGCTTTTCCTTAGCGCAGATCCGACATCAAACCCGACGCCATCATCACGTATGATCAGCTGCAACATATTTCCCATTTGCTGCAAGATCACGCTGACATTGTTAGCATGGGAGTGTTTTTCGATGTTGGTCAGTGATTCTTGAGCAACGCGGTACAAGGTCGTCGCTGCATCAGACTGAAGTTTGCCAGGCTGAGTCGACAAAGATGCTTCGATTTCCACCCCTGAGTGGGATTTGAAATCAAGCAGTAAACTGTTCAGTGCGGCTTCTAAACCTATGTCATCAAGTGCGCTAGGGCGTAAGTTGTGCGAGATATGACGCACTTCGTTTATGGCAGTGGTTAACGACTGTTGAGACTTAGACAAGTGTTGTTGAAGGGCCGCATCATCAATCTTGCTCGCCAGAAGCTCTAAATGACACTTGCTTGAAACCAGTAGTTGATTAATACCGTCGTGTAACTCACGAGCAAGATGCTTCTTCTCATCTTCCTGAAACATCACCGTCTGGTGCGCGAGCTGTTTCAGACTTCGATCCGCAAGTCGGTGTTCATGAAGGTTCACCGCCAAAGCGATAACAACGATAACCCCAACCGTAACCACCATAATGACAATCACTGAGAAAAAGGTCGTTTCAATATTGCTGCTCACTTCTGACTTGAGGTTAGCAACTTCATAGGTGATATCTTCGATATAGAGCCCGGTGCCTATCATCCAGCCCCACTTGTCTAACCAAGCCGCATAGCTGAGCTTAGTGACATTTTCTCCGGTAGAAGGTTTTTGCCATAGGTATTGATGGAAACCGCCACCGCGTTGCGCCTGATTGAGCAAGGCTTTAATTAAGTAGTCACCGTTCCCATCGCGAAGATACAGTAAATTCTGACCGATTAAATCCGGCATAACTGGGTGGACAAGATTTTTTCCGTCCTGATCATAAGCGAAAAAGTAGCCGTCTCTATCTTTGCCGTAGCGAAGCTTAGTCAGAACTTCTTTAACCTGCTGCTTAGCCACATCTTCCGGCAACTGGTCGTCATTATAGATATGAGAGATCGCATCCAGCGCGAGGTCCACTTTATCTTTTAGTGCCGTTTCTTTTGAACGAATTAGCCCGTCTTCGAAGATTTGAATCTCTTTTTCACCCAAGGTTTTGGCTTGGTAAATAGAGATCCAACTGGTCAAAGCGGTCACTAACAGCAAAGGCAGTAAGCTGAGTAAAATCAGCTTGGCTTGTAGAGGCATTCCCTTCCCCATAAAAACAACATAAGTTGCTTACCCTAAGGGCAAGCAACTTAACTTTAACAGGAGTTGTTAGCTAACTGTAATTAAATGATCACATTCCGTAAAATTCCGGGAAGACAAGTAATGTCGCCAACACCGCTATTTGGATACCGATAAATGGCATTACACCTCGGTAGATATCGCGGGTTGTCACTCCTTTCGGCGCCACACCTTTCAAATAGAACAGGCTGAAACCAAATGGTGGGGTCAGGAACGAAGTCTGTAGGTTCATCGCAATCAGAATCGCAAACCAAGTCATGTTGATTCCCATGATTTCCGCAACTGGTGCCAGAATAGGTACGATAATGAAACAGATTTCCACAAAGTCGATAAAGAAACCAAGGATAAGAATCACCAGCATAGTAATGATCAAGAAGCCCCATTTCTCACCAGGGATTTGCAGCATCCACTCTTCGACCAGATAATCACCGCCAGTATAAGTAAATGCCATCGAGAAAGCCGTTGCACCTAGCAGGATAGCAAATACCATCGCCGTTACTTTTACTGTCTCTTTTGACGCTTCATAAACCATTGACCAGCTAAACTGACGGTACAGCAGTGCCAGTACAATCGCACCTGCCCCACCCAAAGCTGCAGATTCAGTCGGAGTCGCGATACCAGCGAAGATAGAACCGAGTACAACAACGATCAGCGCAAGTGGCGGAATAACAGCTTTCAGAGCAGTAATGACTTCTTCTTTACGACTGATGTCACCGTCACTCGGGATTGGCTGGGCTGCTTCTGGATTTAACTTAGCGTAAATCAGAATATAAACAACGTATGCACCAACGAGTACCAATCCTGGCCATACCGCTGCCTGGAATAGATCACCAACAGGAACGCCGAGCACGTCGCCAAGTAGAATCAATACAATCGATGGTGGAATAATCTGACCTAAGGTACCTGACGCACAGATGGTGCCACACGCCAGACCCTTGTCGTAGTTGTATTTGAGCATTACTGGAAGTGAGATAAGGCCCATCGCTACAACAGAAGCACCCACCACCCCCGTAGAGGCTGCAAGTAATGCACCTACCAGAACGGTTGAAATAGCAATACCACCTCGGACACCGCCAAACAGTTTACCCATCGACTCCAGCAGCTGCTCCGCCAGACGGGTTTTCTGTAGTACTAACCCCATAAATACGAACAGCGGCACGGCCATTAGAACCGTGTTTTCCATGATGGACTGAATACGATATGGCATGAAGGCAAACATCTCCCAGCCTTCTGCCCAAACACCGAAAATTAACGCGATACCACCAAAGGTAAACGCAACCGGGAAGCCAAGTAGCAAAGCAAACAAGGCAACAAAAAACATTACAATACCGACCATTGTTGTCTCCTTACTTCTGTTCTTGTTGAGCGTAAATCAGGTGTGGATTAAAAATCTTGTTTAGTGAATGCAGCAGTAAACCGACACCGCTGATCGCCATAAACAAGAATGATAGCGGGATCATCGCTTTAATAATCCAACGATACGGAAGGCCACCCGGATCTCCGGACGTTTCGCCTAATGCATAACTTTCTTTGGCAAAATCGACACCGTAGTACGCAACAAGCAGACAAAATGGCAGTAAGAAAAATAGGGTTCCCAACAGGTCGATAATCGACTGCGCCTTATGAGATAAGCGCTCGTAAAACAGGTCTACACGTACGTGGCCGCCTGCTTTAATCGCATAGGGAACACCAAGTAGGAAAACCGCTGAGAATAGATGCCATTCCATTTCTTGAAATGCTATAGAGACATCATTAAAGACATATCGCATCACCACGTCATACACGACGTTGGCCAGCAACAAAATGAACAGTATGCTTGAAAGCCAACCTAAAAAATCACCGAAGCGATTAAATAGACGCTCTATATATATTAGGCTTCTCATTCCCTACTCCATGGAATTCTGAAAATAGCGCCACTGAATCAGTGGCGACAAACTGTTGTTAAAACAAAAATAGGTTCTTGGGCTTGTTGGGACAAGTGACATTGTCACCTGTCCCTTTAGTATAATTATGATTATTGAGCTTGGCTGTTTAGGTAAGCGCGGTGCGAAATGTCTGTCCACGAACGAACCTGTTTCAGGTAATCAGCCTGAGATTTCTGAATCTCTTTTGCTAACTCGTCTTTTTCTGCATGTTTAGCAAGTAGACGATCATTCGCTTCACGAAGTGCACCCATCACTTCTGGTGGGAAATCTTTTACCTGTACGTCAGGGTACTCAGACTTGATAGAAACCCAGTTCTTACCGCTTTCGTGCGTAGCTTGAGTGTACATATCGTACGCTGCAGTGCGCATAGCGACACGTAGGATCTCACGTAGGTCTTCAGGTAAACGCTCGTAAGTACGCTTGTTCACAAGGAACTGAAGCTCTGAACCTGGCTCATGCCAACCTGTGTAGTAGTAAGGAGCAATCTTGTGGAAACCCATACGAAGGTCAAGAGAAGGACCAACCCATTCCAGTGCATCGATAGTACGACGCTCCAGCGACGTGTATAGCTCGCCCGGTGCGATGTTAGTTGGTTTCGCGCCTAGCTCAGCCAGGATTTCACCCGCAAAACCAGGAATACGCATTTTCAGACCTTGTAGATCTTCAACCGAGTTGATCTCTTTCTGGAACCAACCACCCATCTGAATATCAGTGTTACCGCCAGGGAAAGAAAGAAGGTTATGTGGAGAGTAAACCTGCTCCATCAATTCCATACCACCGCCGTGGTAGAACCACGCATACTGCTCCGCCGGAGTCATACCAAATGGCATAGACGTGAAGTAAAGTGTGTTTGGCACTTTACCCTTCCAGTAGTACGAACCTGAGTGACCTAAGTCGTACTGACCAGATTTCACCATATCAAAGATACCTAGTGGCGCTTTGTGCTTGTTCGCTGAGTCGATACGAATTTGCAGACGGCCATTAGACATTTTCTCTGCCATTGCTGCCATATTTTTCGTTGCGTCACCAAACACTGGGAAGTTTGGACCCCAAGTTTCCGCCAGTTTTAAACGGTAAACTTTTTCAGCAGCGGTCGCTGAAGTCGCCATTGCTGCAAGAGCTGCCGCTACTGCAGTAGCTTTTAATACTCGTTTTAGAGATTGTTTTATAAGACTCATGTTCACGTCCTTTGTTTAACGATCATACCCTTCTAGGTACCTTTTGTTTCACCTATAGAGTGAGTCATCTATTAACAAGAAGAAATCAGCGAGAACACTGAAAATATTTAACAGCAACACGTAAAATTCGACCAAAGAACTACGTACTTATACGTAGTCCTATAGCCTCACTTTAAATAACTATCGATAAAACATGACGTTGGAATACGAGAACTAATACAAGGATTGGAAATATACCTAGTCACTCGTACGCGAGAACTGACTATTATATTGATAAGAAATGTGACAGGGATAAAAAATAGACCCTGCAGATATAACAAAGCCCCGACCAAGTCGAGGCTAATAATACGCATCATCCATCAAGCCTGGGCTTGAACGGATTCATCTAACGGCAATTAAACTGCTTTGTAGATAACTTTGTTGCCCGCTAGCTGCTCTTTCACTACCAGGTTTTCTTCTAGTAGTTTTTTCAGTGCACCTGTTGCCCAAGATGCCGCTTTCGCGTCTTCTTGACCCGCAGCAAGGCCGATGCCTTTAGGGTTGATGCCTTCTGCATTGCTAACAACGATGTCTAGAACTTGTTGCTGCTTTGGAGTAAGCGCAACGTCAGTTGTCTTAGCGGCTGCTACAACTTTCTCCGCTGCTGGTTTTACAGCTACTTTTTTCTCAACTTCAGGCTTAGCTTTCTTTGTTGCTTTTACACTTGCAACTGTCGCTTTAATGCGCTTTTGCAGTTTTAGCTGCACTTTACGCTTATGAGCAAGTCTCATCGAGTATGTCTCCATTTCACTGCATACGGAGCAGTGGTGAAAATTTGAAGCGCGATTTATACCAAAAATTTGCACCTATTTACAGACCATCCACGGTTTTATGCCACAAAAATGCGCGATATGCTGGCATCAGGCTACAATTTAATCAGTAACTGTAGTGATCAAATTACAGACTACTGAGTATATAAACAGAGGTATTACTGTTTCGGTAGAGAAATATGCAAACGGTACATTTATCCAATCATCCCTTTCTGATTTCATCTTTAACCAGTCGTTGGCTGTTAGGGCTATTTTCTATTGGCTGTCTTTTCCTGATGCTTTATGCCCCTGGTTGGCAACAAGCGCTGTTAACTATCATTGCCATTACATGTTTGATCGGATTCGGCTACCTGCTGGTTTTAAAAAGCACAGTACGCTTCACTCTTACCGCCAGCCACTTTCAGCAACATCTGTTTAAAGGCGGTTGGGTATTAAAGTGGAACAATATTAGCAAGATAGGCATTTGCCACTACGACCAGGATGGGTGGCAGCAGCCATTGCCCTGGATTGGCGTAAGAGTTAAGAACTACTCTCCTTATTTAGAAAGCATCTGTCCCCGTATAGCAACAGAAATTTTGCTTAGCCAAAGAGCACTACTCTATTTAGGTGCTCGGCAGCACCAACAGGGTGAGCGATTCGAAGATATTGTCCTGGATTCACAGATATACCGTAACTCCCAAGGAAAAGAGTTTAAGGGGTTGCAGGCTATGCTGGCTAACCGCATGCGCTACCAGCGTGAATATTATGGCTACGATATATTTATTTCAGCCAACGACTTAGATAGAGAGCCCGATGAGTTTGTTGGCCTCGCCAGGCGCTATCTGGCAGCGGCTGAGCCAGAAGAGAACCTTTAGTTGGGTGACGATAGGGATCAAAAAAGGTCGCGCAAGCGACCTTTTTAATGTTTGGTGTTTTAGTACAACGGCATTTCGTCGGCAACAAACGGGTTGGATGCGCGCTCACGACCAAATGTCGATTCAGGGCCGTGTCCCGGAACAAAACGAACATCGTTACCAAGCGGCCACAGTTTGGTTTTAATAGAGTTAATCAGGGTATCAAAGTCCCCTTTCGGGAAATCGGTACGACCAACAGAGCCATTAAACAGAACATCGCCAACAAAGGCTAACTTAGCTTCTTGGCTAAATAGAACAACATGGCCTGGTGTGTGACCTGGTGTATGGATAACATCCATTGTCTGCTGACCAAAAGTAATCTTGTCGCCATCATTAAGCCACTGGTTTGGCTCAAATGCTTCCGTTAGTGGGAAACCAAACATCTGGCTCTGCCCCTCAAGCCCCTGCAGCCAGAAGTTATCATCTTTATGAGGACCGACGATTTCGATGTCACCCAGTTCACGAGAAAGAGGCTCTGTTCCACCAACGTGGTCCAGGTGACCGTGCGTCAAAACAAGGTTCACGACTTTCACACCAAGTTCTTTGATCAACATCGCCAGCTGTTTAACATCACCGCCCGGATCGACAACAATGCCTTCCATTGTTTGATCACACCAAACAATAGAACAGTTCTGAGAAAACGAAGTAACGGGAACAACTTGATACTTAAGTGACATATAAAAACCTTGCTAGATACTTTTCTCGCTGAACTATGACATTTGCCAGGCGCTTTGACAACTCTCGCCTGTAACGGATTGAGAAAGCTATGACCAGTAACGAACCGGACCAGTATCAATATGAACGAAATTGCTACCCGGATAGTAGCCAACACCACCAAGTTTTAACTCACGAGACACGTCACGAACACGCTTTAAGCTGACACCGTCGAGGCGAAAGTCAATCGCCTGACCAAGCATGTGATAGCTCTTTTTCGCCACACCTTTCGATTTGCCACGTAACGCTTCATTGGTCGCCGGAGAACGGTAACCAGAGATAATCTGCACTTCTGTTTCTACACTGAGCTCTTTCTGAATCAAACTAATATGATCGAAAAGACGTTTATCCATCGGATGAACTTCGTTGCGTCTAAAGTCACGACAGATGTGGTTTAGTCGGCTGAGTTCTTTAGATACATAGTTGTTGCCATCGAAATAACACGTTTCCAGCGCTTCACGAGTATGCAGGTTGGTCAATGCAAGACTGCGCGGTTTATCTGGATATCCTGCCAACGCGACACTCGGAGCACAACTTGCTACTACCAAACCACTTCCGGCCAGTTTAATAAAATCTCGTCGGGATAATGCCACTTTAAAATACCTTCACAAAAATAGTTGCTCAAACGTGTCGAACGGCGACACTACCTAACTCTGTTGTGAAGTGCAAATGCATAAAACATGCTCAAAGTCACCTTTGAGCATGAGTATTTTGCTTAATTATTGAACCTATTGATAAAAATGTTTGGCGTGAACAATCGTAAAGGTTTGGTAAATTCTATCCCTTTGTGTAACGAAATCTGTCTAGGCGGTAAATGTCTTCCCTATAGTGGACATTACCTTCCTCATACCATGCCGTCTGATAGATAATATGGACCGGAATACGGCTTTTTAATGGGATGGCCTGATTTGGTGTCGGACTCACCTGCTCTTCCTGTTCAATAACCAGACCTTGCGTTTGCAACAAGGTATCAGCGAACACATCGGCATTTTCTACACGGATACACCCTGAGCTAAACGCTCTTTGAGTCTCATCAAACAACCCTTTACTTGGCGTATCATGAAGATAAATAGCACGTCGGTTGGGCGTATTGAACTTGTACAGTCCCAACGCGTTAGCCTGACCGGATAGTTGAGTCATGCGGTAAGGGAATTGGTGAGGATTTAGGTTATCCCAGTCAATTTCATCTGGGTTGATCACCTCTTGAGACCCCCATTTAGGAATGATCATAATGTTTTGTCTGGCCAGATACTCCCTATCCTGCTTAACCTTAGGAATGATATCTTCAACCATGATTTTCCACGGAACGTTCCAGGTCGGGTTAAGAATTAATGAATCCAGCTTGGTCATCATCACTGGCGTGGGACGCGCTTTCTTGCCGACGACGACTTTTGATTGAAATACTTCTTGCCCTGAATTCCAGTACTTCATCTGAAAGCTGGGAACGTTGACGACAATAATGGTGTCACGCTGAACTGGCCAATAACGATTACGCTCGGCATTGATTGCCAGAATCGCGAGACGCTTTTCTATTGGCAGGTTAATCCACTTGATCGTCTCAGGACCAATAATGCCGTCAGCCTCTAAACCGTGTAAGCGCTGGAACTGCTTGACTGCCGTTTCTAATGTCCGGTCATACCAACTGACGTCTTTCCGCACATCGAGCAGGTTAACGTCAACAATCTCCAGACGTTGCAAAAGCACATCCCGCTGTTCTAATTTATCACCGACCTTGGCCAGCCCTGTCTGGCTGTACAGCGGCGTATTCAGCTTTTGATACTTAACCATGTGCAGGTAGGTATCTACCAAATCCATATAGCCCGAGGAATCAGGCGTATAGGCATCAATGAGTTCACCCAGTTGTTGTTGAGCAATGGCGCGATGAGTGGCAATCAGTGAGCTATTGGGCGGCAAAGGAAGTGTGCGAGGCATCTTACGTTCAAAGAACCAGTCTTGCCCGCGAGTCTTGGCAACCTCCGCATAGCTCATATAAAGCAGCAGAGTGTCTGTCGCGAGCAGGTCATACTCATACCAGCGATTACTTTTACGGTAGAACTGAAGATAGCTAAGCTGGCGAGAAAATGTCGAGCTGAAGCCAGCGTGATGAATGACTTCTAACTGGAATTCTAACTTGCTACTTTGTTGTAGATCGAACCAGATCATCTGGTTGTTATTATTACGATATATATCTTCAACTACTGCCGGATATTGCAGTAATCGGTGCAACTGACTATCACTTTCAAGCCAGCCTATCTGATTGAAATAAGGGGCAGAAATAGCCACTGAAGGTGTCAGACACAACAGTAACAACCAGTAAGTCCATCTTCTCATTGTCTCATCCCTGCCATACGTTTATTTAAAGTATGGCAGAGATGAAGCAGCTCGGTATGACTTGTTTTTAAGACTGATGTCGGTGTCTAATTTTTTACGCAACTAGTTGCCAATTTTTGCCCAGTGGTTATCCCACTGCACGCCCGATTGTGCGACCTGCTTGTTGCCGGGCTGTGATTGGCTGACGACTCCCCCACTTCCTGAGCTTACTTTAAACTGGCTTCCTTCCACCACGACACCCGACGCATCAGGAAGTGGTGCCAGTTCGACCAATTTACCACTCTGTTTTGACCAGATGCCATAACAGTTGCCTCTTGGTGAAGTCGCTAGAATCCACTCATTAGTCGCGGCAATACTGGCAATGTAGTGGTTAAAACGTGCCCACTGTTCTGGTTCCGCTGTGAGTTGTATCAAATCGCCACCAGCCTTATGCATCGCCAGTAGTGATGGGTACTCATCCGGTTCCCCGCGATACTGCTGTCCACAAAGCACGGTATCCGCTCCATCATGGGCGAGGTGTCGAATACTGAGTTTATGATCCGCCAGTCCCACTTGCTCTGTCAGTTCTCCGTTACTATTGAGATAACTTAAGCTTGGTGTCATGGAATCCAGATTGAGCGGTTGACGCCCATTGGTATGGACGCCACCTACACCGATAACCAAAGAATCATCGGGCATCACGATCACTTCGTGTGGGCCTAAACCAAATCCGGTGAACTCTGCCACTTTGTCGTAGCCCGCGACAACATCATAGACACCAATGATGCCGCGGCTCGTTCCACGTTCTCCTTCAGTGGCAAATAGCCACTGCCCATCGTTAGAGAAGACACCGTGCCCATAGTAATGACGGTTACTGTCTGCCGGTCTCAGTTTGATTGACTCCCCGGTTTGGAAATCGAACACCTGGAAATAGGTCCCTGGACGGCGGCCAAAAGCAACGGCATGCTGCAATCGCGCAGATGACGCTACACCATGTCCTCTGGCAGGAAGCGGTATCGTTCGAATAGGCATCCCGTACTGGTCAGCAACAACGGCATTAAAGCGGTCACGCCCTGAAATAGAACAACCAATCAATGCTGGCTGCATTGGAGCTTTCGTCGTCGACACACATCCAACGAGAGGATAAGCCGCACCTAACAGTGCCGCTTTTAGCAACGAGCGTCTCGTATTATCAGTCACCATCTGTTGCGTTAAATCCTATTATTACGCCAAGTTCAATCGCAACCTCTTCATGGATGAGATACTTCAGTTGTTCTAACTTGTTGTACTGAGAGTACGCATTGCGGTATCCCTGCTTAGTTTGCAACATATCGAACAAGCTAGCGTCTTTAGGCCAGGTTTCTATCGTCATTGCAAACTGGTTAGCAATGCGGTCTGCCAAAGCCGCTTTATCCGCATCACGTAATATCGCATCCAGTCCCTTGCCTTGAGCAAAGTAGAGTTTTTCCATTGCTACAATATTGGCGTAGAGGTTTTGCATTGAGGTTTCAGAGCGCCAGGACTCTGAGAAATATGGTCGTGGTTTACCAAAATTAGCTAAAGGACGAGTCATTTTCTTCATGCTGTATTCGAGCTGATTTGACAGCAAAGCAATATACTCAGATTCCCACTGCTGCTCTGTCAGCTCAACCCAGGGGTTTTTCGCCCAGGCATCAGCAATCTTGCCCGCATTAACGGCAAGATTTTCTCCGATAGCCGTTGCGGTCTGGCAAGTTTGTGGATTGCCAGTTAAGTCCGATGCCGGATCAAACAGTAACCACTCAACCGAGCCTAGCCCTTGCACTGTCACACTCTGCAGCGCAATAGCTTGTTGTGACCAGGCTTGTGGCTGCTTAATCAAACTGCTCATCTTACGGCCAGTAGTGTTCTTCTTATCTGGCCAGAATTGTACGTTCCAACTTTGGGCTAATGCCGCTTCGGGACCACGCTCCTGACCTTGCAACGCCATCCAGCTAAGCATGGTTTGATTCCATTGAGATTTAACCGCATCAAGGTTTGATGTCGACTGGCAATAATTCTCGATAACCGTGGTCAGATTGTCGGCTTGCGTTTTGAAAGCCTGAGCTGACATAAACTCAACTTGATAAACGCCCTGACTGAAATGTCTGGTCTGTTCTGGTTTGGCAACATCGTTCCCCGTACTCTGACAACCGAGTAAGGAGATAGCCACTGCTGATGCTAAAACAAGCTTGTTGTAGTTCATGAATAAATCCTATAGCGAGTTAAGAAATGCAATCAGTGCATCACGTTCTTTCTGGTTGAACTTCAATACCTTCTGCTTTGCCATCTCCGCTTCTCCACCATGCCATAACACCGCTTCCATTAAGTTACGCGCGCGTCCATCGTGAAGGAAGTAAGTATGACCATTGACCTCTTCGGTATAACCTATACCCCATAGAGGCTGCGTTCGCCACTCTTGTCCGTTAGCCAGATATTCTGGACGATTGTCAGCCAGACCCGGTCCCATGTCGTGTAGCAGCATATCTGTGTATGGGTGAATGGTTTGATTCGAGAGTGCCGGAAGGTCTTCACGAACTGCCGTTTTGACGTTAGTTTTGTGACAGCTTTCGCACCCTGCTTTAGCAAACAGTTGCTGACCTAATTTTACTTCTGGCAGATCCACATTACGGCGCACCGGAACAGCTAAATGCTGAGAATAGAATTCAACAAAATCGAGAATATTGTCACTGACTTCTGGCGAACCACCATTTGGCAGATCACGACAAATGGTTTGCTTCGAAGTACAGTTTTCATTCGGAAACAGATTACTTGTCAGACCTACGTCACCATTGAAAGCTGCGGCATTTTGCTGCATTAAATTTGGTTGCCCGGCTTTCCAGCCAAATCGGCCGATTGCAAAATCATTGCTACGCACATCCCAAACCAGATTGATCTTACCCGAAATACCGTCGCCGTTTTTATCCTGTTCGTCGGCCCATGCTTTAAGTGTCTGGTCTGGAATGCTTTCAAGCAGGCCAAGTCCTATCATAGGTGGAGCCACACGCGCAGACATCTGTGTTTGCGGGTGCATTTCACCGTAACCGAGCTGAGTAATGGACAAGTTCGGTTTACGCAGCGATACCTGAGTTCCATCAGCGAATGTCACCGGAATCTCATGATAGGTAATTTCAATTTTACCCTCAGCAACCTGATCTTGAAGGGCAAAGTCTTGTAGCTGACCGCCGTATGTCGGCTCTGGAATGACGCCATCTTTGATGTAGGCTTTTTTCTGTTCAGGAGTCATCGCCGGAATGCTCAAACGAACTAGCATGGATACAGCATGTAGATCGTCTGCTTCTGGTGGGTGACCACGGCCATCTTTAATATGACAGTTCTGGCAGCCATTGGTATTAAACAGTGGTCCAAGTCCATCACGCGCATCGGTTGATGCAGGCGCTTGCACCCAAGGGTTACGGAAAAAACTGTTGCCTACACTGAAATCCAAACGTTTTGACATAGGTAAGTTACCCGCAGGAAGCGAGAACGCATTTGGCCCTTCTTTATTGACGGACGTTCCTCCTCCGGACGTTACATCATAGGCAAAGGTTGGGCTGGAGGTGCTCAGCATTAATACACTGGCTAGGACAGTTTTCATGTACAACTTCATTCTAACGGCTCTCGTAACGGGCAATATCCGTACATTTTAAATGGGAATAATTCTCAAAAAGACAACTACTAAAAAACGGCAAAAGGGCTCTAATGAGCCCTTTGGTTTTATTTAGCCAGAGATTAAAACTCGTGGTCTGCGGTATCTGGGTTCAGACTAGTGATACCAACAATTTTCGCTGCACGTTCAATCTGAGCAGTTTGAGCAACAAGTGACATGATAGTGTCGTTAACCAGCGCGTTACCCTGAGTGTTACCTGCAGCAATCAGCTGATCGAAGAACTGGTTGTTCTTCTCTGCTGAAGTCACAAGCTGACCAACTTGAGAGCGAGTTACGTCGAACTGTTTCTGAATTTCTTTCGCTGCCTGCTTGTCTTTCTGTGCTACAAGATCATTGATGCTTGGGCCAGAAAGTAGCGAGCCATCTTCACGCTTGTACAGGCCAGTGTAGACGTTGTAAATACCTTGCTCGTTGTAGTAGTGAGAGTTGTGCGTGTTGTCTGAGAAACAGTCGTGCTCATCTTCAGTTGAATTTGCTTCAAGAGCAACTTTCATACGCTCACCAGCAAGCTCGCCCAAAGATAGTGAACCCATACCGAATAGCATTTTACGCAGGCCGTTATCCGCAGAGTCGTTTAGTAGTTCTTCACGGTAGTTACCTTTTACGTCAGCAGACCACTGCTTTTCCATCCATTCCAGATCTTGAACCAGTAGCTCAGCGGCAGCTTTAAGGAAGTCACCACGACGGTCACAGTTCCCATTAGTACACGCTTCACCGACAACAAAGTCAGTGTATGCACGAGCACCTGCACCAGCGTTAGTGCCGTTTAGGTCTTGACCCCACAGTAGGAATTCGATCGCATGGTAGCCAGAAGCTACGTTCGCTTCAGAGCCGCCAACTTCGTTTAGATCCGCAATAAGCTCAGGAGTGATCTTTGCAACATCTAGCGTTGATGCGCCAATAGTTAGCTTTGTGTTTGCAACGATGTTTGCATTTGCACCTTCGTTACCCAGTTCATATTGATAATCTGACGAAACGTAGTCGATAAGACCTTCATCTAGTGGCCAGGCATTTAGCTGACCTTCCCAATCGTCAACAATCGCGTTACCAAAACGGAATACTTCAGACTGTTGGTAAGGTACGCGAGAAGCAAGCCAAACTTGTTTCACTTGCTGGAATTTGTCGGCAGTTGGGTTAGCTAGGAAAGACTCGATTGACTGGTCAAGTGCTTTAGCTGTTGTCAGAGAATCCGCAAATACAGCGTGAGCTACGTCTGCGTAGTGCTCAACAACTTGTTCTTTGGTTACGTTCGCAGCGAATACTGAGCCACTTGCAAGCAGTAGCGATGCCGCTACAGACTGAGCTAATAGAGATTTTACATTCATTTGAAAAGCATCCTTGTTGAGCTTAATAATTATTCTTCATTGGTAGTGCTAATTATTCTCATTTGCACTATTAGATGCGAATAATACAAAGTTACAATTTATTTGCAAGCCTCAAACAAAAAAAGCCTCACGAAAGTGAGGCTTTTATCAACATAAATGAATCAAAGGATTACAGATCGAGATTATGCTTCCCGTGTGACCTTTTCGCTTTCAGGTACCCTTCATTACCTTCTTTCACATGGGCAGAGGTATTGACAACCTGTTCGATCTCAATTCCATAACTTTTAAGATCATTAACTTTTTTAGGGTTGTTGGTTACTAGGCGAATTTTCTTAATACCCAAGGCTTCAAGCATCTGAGCTGCTTCAGTAAAGTCACGCAGATCATCACCAAAACCAAGATGATTGTTGGCTTCGTAGGTGTTCATCCCTTCACTTTGCAATTTATAGGCGTCAATCTTGTTATATAGACCAATTCCTCGCCCTTCTTGTCTAAGGTAGAGGATAATTCCGCCTGATTCACCCATACGATTAATCGTCTCATCAAGCTGCTCACCACAGTCACAGCGTGATGAATGGAATACATCACCTGTCAGACACTCTGAATGCATGCGTACCAGTGGCGATTGTTGGGTTTGATCAGCATGCTTGAAGATCACCGCAACATGCTCTTTTTCGGTTTTCAATCCATGGAAAGAAAGAAGTTCTGCATCGATACTGCTGTTAGCACCGACTTTGAAGTCGACTCTGGCTCTTACTTCCGCCATATTTTTACTCACTTGGGTTTCAATATATTCTAATTCTGTCGCTGCATTCATCTTAAATGCTCCGCTTGAAGGTAACTATGGGGACTCTTACTTGATAATTCAATGATTAGATCACAATTGTTATAATATAACAATTTATGTTGAAGGCAATAAAAAACCTCGACGACCGAAAATCGCGAGGTTACTTATATTCAATGGTATGACTACAGTGACAAAGCAGGTTTAGTCTTGCTGATTTTTCCACACAGACAGTTCAATCCAACAAGCTTCTAACTCTCTTAGTTCTTCATCGGTGAGAAGAGATAACGTTGGCTTGGATTGTGGTAGCGCATAAGCTTGAATTGCGCTTATGTGAGCATAAAAATCTTCACGTAATTTAGATATGTTCATGGTCACTGCTTTTCCCTAAGACTATGTGGTTTGTAGAAACTACTCATTGAATTAATTTGTCTAAAAAATGATACCAAATTACCAAATCCACGCAAAATATAGGTTAATTATTGGGACATTAATCACATTAAAATATTGATCTAACTCTTTACTTTTCCGAGACTTATTGGATCCAAAAAAGATCCTTTAGAACAGCTCAACATCATCATCGGGGTTACTGTTTCGATTAGCATAATCCCCTTCATAACAGCATATCTGATTACGTCCGTTCTCTTTAGCGTTATATAGAGCACTGTCGGCATGATCCAGTATGGTCGGCAGATATTCATTCCGGGTAATACCACACACGCCACAGCTAAAGGTCAAGTTCGCTACCTGAGGGAAGCGAAATGACTCAATGTGACGACGGAAACTATCCAGACGGTTATAGCAAGCCTGCTTGTCTTGTTGAGGCAATAAGACGACAAACTCTTCTCCACCAAAGCGGAACAACTGCTCCTGGTCGGTAAAGAAGTTCTGCATCTGCTGAGCAAATAGCAATAACACTTCATCACCGATCATGTGTCCATAGGTATCGTTGATCGCTTTAAAGTGGTCCAGATCAATGATCGCAACCCAGGCATTGATCTCATCTTGGGGCCGATGCACGACTTCGAAACAGTAGCTCAAACGTTCTTCAAGAGTTTTTCGATTCAGAAGCCCAGTCAGCTTGTCTCGTTCGCTCTCGTGCAAAATGATCAGGTAATTGCGATATATTTTTGCCAGGCCATGGATTAAAAGATCATATTTGTCGGGTCGACGCGAAAGCGTAACAACTAATTCCGCCGAACTATCGTCACAAATAGGTATCGGGTAAGTACAGATGTATTCTCTGGGACCAACTTGTTGACTGGTAACAGAAGCAGTTTGGTGATCATGACTTTCGAATTCTTTAACAGGTAAGTCATATACCCATTCATATTCATCATTTTGAGCATCTTTCGATACTTTAGCCACGACCATCGAGGTAGTGCTGATATAGTGAGTCAGCTCGACGGACTTAATCGGCATCATTTCAACTAAAGTAGCAACAAGACAATGACCAAGTGACACTGAGTTACGCTGTCCCGTGATTTCAACAATCGAACGTATAATCTTATCTTCCATCGTCAGGCCCTAACTCCCGTACTCCCATCTAGGTTTGAGTATAGACCTGATAAATCACAATGTGATACTTGTTGCACAAAAAAGAGCAGCCATTGGCTGCTCCTCGTTATTTCCTCAACCCCATCTTAACGGAGCCATTTGTATCAAACCAAAGCGCTTCGCCGCGACGGCGACCAATCAGAATCGGTCCATCATCGTAGAACAGGAAGTTCTTCCAATGCTTTTTGAAGACTGACCATTTGGTTTCGATCACGTTGTACTTCTCGTAGCAAAAGTAGACGGTGACATCATCTTGCCAGTCGATAAACTGAGCGACTTCCTCAGGCAGAGACTCATCATCCGATTCCCATGCCGCCATCCAGTCAACAGACTCTTTCCAGTTTGACTCTTTCATTGGCCAATCGCCAGAGCTCAAACGTTCTGCATCCGGGCTTTGCGCACTGATGTTCTCTTTCCACAACTGCGAAGCACGTGCTTGCGTCATAGGTTTAATCGCGTCTAAGTCAGCCTGTGGAACTGGCATAGATTGATGAGTAAAAATCCATTTTCTTTGGTATTCGTCCAAAGGTAGGTATGACATTAAAATTCCTCTTAAAGCATTACGCTTTTAGCCAGCCATTATCGGTCGCATCATTAATGATCTGCTGCGCTTTATCCCATAAAGCTTGAGAGCCGTACTGTATTTTGTGATTAACCGTCAGAGCTTGCTCACGACTGACGCCATGTTCCTGCCAGCTCTGGCCCTGATTGTGGTAATTCAAAAGCATAGGAATGATTCTATCCAGTGCTTTGGCAAACTTAGCATCTGCGGTAGACGCGGCTTCGAACTCTAACCAAAGCTCTAACAGCGGTTGACCTTGATCGTCTGGCAACATACCAAATAGACGTTGCGCCGCTTGCAACTCTTTTTGTTCCTGCTCGGCTGAAGCCGCCACATCATAAACAAAGGTATCGCCGGCATCAATTTCAACCACATCATGCAGTAGCAACATTTTCACTACCCGAGCAATATCGACAGGTTCATTGGCATGTTCTTCCATCAAAATAGCCATTAACGCAACGTGCCAGCTATGCTCAGCACTATTTTCGAGCCGTGCATCAGCACTCTTGACCCGGGTACGTCTTAATACAGATTTGAGCTGGTCTAGCTCCATAAGCAGAGCTAATTGCTGTTCTAATCTTGCTGAACTCATGCGGGTTTCCAGTTAGGGTTAACTAATGAAGTCAAATTATGATCTTCCCATTTGCCATTGATCAGGAGGTAATCTTTAGCAAAACCTTCTTTTTCAAAACCGACTCTTTGCAATACCGCCTCGCTGCGAGCATTACGTGGCATGTAACTGGCCATAATTCGGTGCATGTTCTGGATAGTAAACATGTAGTTAACCGCCAGCTTCAGTCCCCGAGTCATCGCCCCTCGCCCCTGAGCAGTCTGGGCTAACGAGTAGCCCACATTACAGGCATGAAATGGGAATCGGGATAAATTACTAAACGAAATAGTACCAAGCATTTCATTACTCGTAGCATCAAGCACCAATAAGTAGTAACCCAGCCCCATCTTATGCAGCTCTGAAAGTTTGATCAGACGCTGAGTCCAGCCTGACTCGGTGAAGAACGCTTCGTCGCGCTTAGGTTCCCAAGCCTTTAGATGTTCTCTGTTGGCAATGAAATAATCGGATATCAGCTTTCCGTCAGTCGGTTCCGCAGTCCGAACGACAATATCCTCATCCAACTCGTAAACCTGAGTTGGTGTACTCAATCTTTCCATCTAGCTCTTTCTTATTCCGTATTCACGCAGTTTGTTTGCCACTGAAGTATGAGAAACGTTAAGGCGTTTAGCCAGCTTACGGCTTGACGGGAATGAGTGATAAAGACGTTCAAGTACCTGAGATTCATACTCTTTCATGATCTCGTCCAAAGAACCATCAAGACTCAGAGTCGGTCCGTTTGAGGCTGGGGTTTCTAGTTGTGGAAGATGGAACAAGTCTGCAGTTAAGCAATCTGTTTCCAACTCAGTCAGCGCACGTAACACCATGTTCTCCAACTGACGCATATTACCTGGCCATTGATAGGTCACTAACTGATCTGCGAGCGACTCATCAATGGTCGGTTTAGCTATACCAAGTTGCTTAACATATTTAGCCACAAACAGCTCAAGCAAAGGCGTAATATCGTTGGAGCGCTCTCTCAATGGCGGAATAAGCAAGGTAAGGACATTAAGTCGGTAGAACAGATCTTCACGGAACGATCCTGATTCAGCTAAATCGGCCAGCTGGTGTCTGGTCGAAGCGATAACTCGAACATCAACATGAATTTCATCTTCTTCACCTACACGACGGAATGTACCGTCCTGCAGCAGACGTAACAGCTTGATCTGAAGGTGTGGGCTCATTTCACCGATTTCATCAAGGAAAACGGTACCACCATTTGCCTGCTCAAAGATGCCTTTGTGGCCCTGTTCATGGTTGAAAGAACCTGGCGCATGACCAAATAGTTCGGTCTCTGCAACATCGTCTGGCATCGAGGCACAACTTAACACTAAAAATGGGTTAGCAGCGCGATGAGAACGATTATGACAAGCGCGAGCTAACATCTCTTTACCTGTCCCTGTTTCACCTTGGATCAACAAAGGCTGGTCAAGCATAGACAGCTTTTTAGCCTGACTAATCAATGCTTTATGTCGGTTCGATACACCAACAAAATGTTCAAAGCCTAGATTGTTATGCAGTGGCAATGAGTCATCAAATATTGCTTTTTCTTGTACAGAACGGATGATCATCACCGTACTCGCCAATACAGACTCATTCGACTCGTCAGTGATATAAACTGGCATGATTTCCATCATGTAGTCTAAACCGCCGATGACGATATCTTCTCTTTGACGAGTGATCTTGCCTTCTGCCCACTTAGCAAAGTTGAAGCTCGGCAATAGCGAGGTAATTTGGTGACCAATCATATCGCCTTCATCACGACCAAACAGGGTTAGTGCTGCATGGTTGGCCATATCAACATGGCCTTTCAGATCGATGGCTAATACGGGTTCAGGGAGATTATTTAGTAGCGAAATCAGTTCGTTGTTATGACGTTCAATCGGCATAAACTGGATTTTTCGAACGTCATTTACACCCGAAATACGACGAATTTCGGCCATGAGCTCGCTAAAGGTATCAAAGTCGATATCAGGGCAGTTTAGGTAAATAATACCAGTCACATCGATTTCGATACCTCGAAGATCAATGTTTTTGGAAGCAAGAATATCGAGCAATTCACGAGTCAGACCAAGTCTGTCTTCACAGAAAACTTCTAGACGCACGGATGAGTTCCTAACTTAGGTGTCACGAAAAGTTGACAGTAGTTTCCCCTAAGCCTAGATCCTCGTCAAGCAAACTGATATTACCTGCTTCACATTCGCACTATTTGATCGTTATAGCGGCGACTTTTTCAACGATTTGTTTACGAATTGCACCGAGCCTGACGCGACGCTCCTGATTCCAGGGCAAAGGTCTTAGTAGTGCCATCGCTTTCAGACCAAGCCGAGCGGTAAGAATCCCTACCCCGAGCCCTTGACCAGCGCGTGCTGACACTCGTCCCGCCAGGTCCATCGACATCAGGTCCATACTCGCATCGACCGCAAGTTCACTCGCCCCTGCCGCAGCCATATTGACTAACGTTGCTTTGAACAGTTGCAGTCTTGACCAGTAGCCCAGTTCAACCCCATAGACATCAGCAAGATTGTCGATCATTTTGAAGTTGCGCCACGCGACTAATAGCATGTCTGCTACAGCTAATGGACTGATTGCCACCAAAGCCGCAGACTCTGTTGCATGTTGAGAGACTATCCTGGTCGCAACTTTGTCTTGCTCAGCCACGACCATAGCATCATACATTTCCAGTACTTCGCCATCGCTGTGCGAAGCGTTTATGCTGTTTATCCAACGATCATAGCTTGGTGACTCGGTTTTGATGCCGGATTGTTTCGCCAGTGACTGACAGAAACCTTTAGCCTGCCCAACACTATCTTGTGCTAGCAGCGCTTCGCTCTGTTCCTGAACGCTAAAGTGATTACGTAGCTTACGTAATTTAAACAACTCTTTACCAATCGCGCCGATACCCAGCATTGATATCGTTGTAACAAAACCTGCCCAACCCAAGGCTAGCCAATCAGCGCTTTGAATTGCGGTAATGACACTATCGACGGCTTGCCAACCGACTAGTCCGGCAAACGTGCCCAACAAGCCAGTGGCGAGCCATTTTGTGCCACTCTTGGGTCTGATCACACGCTCCAGGTTCTGTTCAACTGAGTCATCCTGGTTCTCCGGCTCAATTTCAGCAGGAACAAAGGTCTCCTGCTGTTCGAACTGCATCTGGGCGGTAAGCTCAGGTTGAGGGTGGGACTGCTCTCCTTCAAATGACTCATTGAAGATCTGTTTTTGCTTTAGCTGGGTTTTATCTGACGTGCTCATCTCAGCTTATCTCCAATTAAATACTCCAGTGCTTTGTCCATACGGATATGCGGTAGTGGTTCGTCCATTATCCCCTCTTTTGGTCGGAACGAAGTGAACTCGAAGCCTTGGCTCTGCCAGTAATCAGCAGCTGGCAGCTTCTTAGGTACTTCACCCGGGAAGACGGTCATAGGATCTCCATCGAGAGTTGTGCCTCTTATCGCCGGGCAAGCCTGATCCCCCTGACCGATATAGCCAGTCTCAGTCGCCTGAATGGATGCCATGGTCATACAGTTCATCTCTATGTTTTCGTATGACGCAGTCTGCCAGGCAGGATGCACCATCTGCTGGAGCAGCGATACTAAATGAGGATGTTGCTCAGGGGTCACATGATCAGCCTTGGTCGCTGCGAATAACACCTTGTCGATGCGTGGGGCAAATAAGCGCTTAACAATACTGCTGCGACCATAACGGAAGCTATTCATGATCTGCTCCAGAGCATGACGCATATCATGGAACGACTCATGACCCGCATTGAGAGGCTGTAGACAGTCCACCAGCACAATTTGGCGATCAAAGGTCGAAAAATGGTGCTTGTAGAAGGCTTTAACCACTTTCTGTTGATACTCTTGGTAACGCGCTTTGAGCATCGCCAGATTAGAGCCTTTGACGACCTTGGTGCTTTCATCAAACTTGCATGGGAAAAACTGCAAGACCGGAGCACCTTCGAGTTCACCCGGTAATACGAAGCGGCCAGGCTGAACCCAGTGCAGACCTTTGTCCTTACACGCGTAAAGAAAGTCGGTGTAGGTAGCTGAAATCTCAGCCAGCGCTTTTTCATCTAAAGGGGCTGAAAGATCAAAACCGTCCAACTGCTTTAGCCACGCTTGAGCAAGCTCTTTACGCTGGCCTTGAAGCGCAGCAAACTGACTTTGCGACCATTGATAGAAATCCATATCAAGTAACGGCAAATCGAGTAACCACTCACCCGGATAATCGATAATATCAACGTGCAGCCTGGCTGTACTGCCAAATAGCTTCTTGGTTTTTTTGGTTGGCTTGTATTTGATGGCTAAGCGAATTTCGCTGACATCGCGTGTCGGCTCGGGCCATTGTGGTGGCGTAGCGTAAACATGCTCCATCGCTTCATCATAGCCAAAACGTGGCACCAGCATATTGGTTTGCGGTTCACGCTTAGCTCCCACCAGACGCTTGTCGCGTGCGGCCGCGAGCAGCGGGAGGTTATCATGAGTGGATGTATGAAGAAGCTGATTCACTAGCGAACTGATAAACGCCGTTTTACCGGCTCTGGATAAACCAGTGACCGCAATACGGACATGGGAGTCGACTGTTCTGCTCAGTAAATCGTTCACTTCTTGAGTAATTTGCTTCATTCACTATCTCTTTTATTCAGGCTTATCGCTAGCTTACTGATTGTAACCTTAATCCTAGATGAACAAAAAAGCCTCTGATAAAAATCAGAGGCTTAAACTTGTAACAGAACCACCACAGGCTCTAATCGTCTTCAATCAACTTGTAGATAACAAACAGGGCGATTTCCAGTAATACGAACAATGCACAAGTGATAGTGACATATTTTTCATCGAAGATACTGATGCCGTGAAGAATAAGGTCGTATCCGACAAAAGCACCGACAACCACTGCGATGATTATCTGGAGGATTTGAATAAAGCGAGGCATGTGCTCTCCTGACGTATTGATAGCAATAAATTAGAGTATATAGACAAAAGGTGCAGCTTTTGCTCCACCTTTGTCAAATATCTGCCAATTAAATCTGTGGCTTATCACAAACTTAAGACAGGTAATTAGGATTGAGATTCCATTTCCTGAATCTTAACTTTCCACGTGTCAGGACCGATTTGGTGAGCGTTAGCACCGTTTGAGTCAACCGCCACTGTTACTGGCATATCTTCAACTTCAAACTCGTAGATCGCTTCCATACCTAAGTCTTCAAAAGCAACGACACGCGCTTTCTTAATCGCTTTAGCAACCAGATAAGCCGCACCACCAACTGCCATCAAGTAAACCGCCTTGTGCTTCTTGATTGACTCAACCGTAGCTGGGCCACGTTCTGCTTTACCGATCATACCCATGATGCCAGTCTCGTCCAACATCATGTCGGTGAACTTATCCATACGGGTAGAAGTCGTTGGGCCAGCTGGACCTACCGCTTCGTCGCCTACCGCATCTACAGGACCAACGTAGTAGATAAACTTGCCTTTAAAGTCAACACCAGCAGGTAGACCTTCGCCATTTTCAAGCATGGTCTGAATGCGTTTATGAGCCGCATCACGACCAGTAAGAATCTTGCCTGAAAGCAGAACCGTTTCGCCAGTCTTCCACTGTTCAACGTCAGCCTGAGTCACTTCATCAAGGTTAACACGGCGAGTATTAGCTCCTGCTTCCCAAGTGATATCCGGCCACTCTTCCAGTTTAGGTGGTGTGAGATCCGCAGGACCTGTTCCATCTAGTGTGAAGTGTACGTGACGAGTCGCAGCACAGTTAGGGATCAAACAAACAGGCTTAGAAGCTGCGTGCGTTGGTGCCGTTTTGATTTTCACATCAACAACCGTAGTCAGGCCACCAAGACCCTGAGCGCCAATACCCAATTTGTTTACGCGATTAAAGATATCAAGACGAAGTTCTTCTTCCGCGTTTTCCGGACCACGATCAATCAGCTCTTGAATATCGATGTGTTCCATCAGTGATTCTTTGGCTAGAACTGCTGCTTTTTCAGCGGTACCACCAATACCTATGCCCAGCATGCCTGGTGGACACCAACCCGCCCCCATTGTAGGTAGCGTTTTTTCAACCCATTCTGCAACGTCATCAGATGGGTTAAGCATAACCATCTTAGTTTTGTTCTCACTACCGCCGCCTTTAGCCGCGATTTGAATCTCAACCTTGTCACCTGGCACCATGTTGATGTGAACCACCGCTGGCGTGTTGTCTTTGGTATTAATACGCTTGCCCGCCGGGTCCATCAGAACCGATGCACGTAGAGGGTTGTCCGGATTGGTGTATGCCTGGCGAACACCTTCATCGACCATCTGCTGAACAGTCAAGTCAGTTGAATCCCATTGAACGGCCATACCAACATTGACGAAACACGTCACGATACCAGTATCCTGACAGATCGGGCGGTGACCTTCAGCAGACATTCGAGAGTTAATCAGAATTTGAGCAATGGCATCTTTTGCTGCCTGGCTCTCTTCACGTTGATAGGCTTTTTCTAGGGCTTGGACAAAGTCTAATGGGTGGTAATAAGAAATGTACTGGAGCGCATCAGCAACACTGC
>ENA-OWNT01000677-OWNT01000677.1-seawater-metagenome-genome-assembly--contig:-NODE-677-length-65497-cov-5.931000_pt1 | contig 65497 bp, 56 predicted proteins | sample MGYA00238136_ERZ651165 | MGnify/ENA primary metagenome ERZ651165 (study PRJEB26861, sample SAMN08777766) | seawater metagenome | isolation source: coastal seawater | place: USA: Florida | collected... | reverse complement strand
CGGCTGTAGAACTGCTCCATCGGGGGAGGCGTGACCTCCTCCTCGGGCTCCGGCTCGGGGGCCGGGGGCAGGGCGGGCAGCGTCGCGCCCAGGCTCACGGGCTGGAGCAGGCTCGCGGCGAGGATGGCAATGGCTTCCCGTGACTCCGCGTCGGTGGGCGCAGAGACCTCGCGGGCCACCTTGGTGCCATCGGGACGCTGCACCATCAGGCGCCAGGGCGGACCTGGCGTGAGCAGTGCGGAGCCAGGTGCTGCGTCGAGTCCGGACAGCTCGATGGCATCGGCCCACTCGTCGGCACTCTCAGAGGCGGGAAGCACCAGGCGAGCGGCCTGGGGACAGGTCGGCAGCCACCCCAGCAGCAGCAGTCCACCCCAGCCCATGGCGCTGTCACTCCCCCGGCGCGGGGATGGCGCGCGGCTGTCCACCGCCACCGGCACGCAGCTCCAGCTCGGTCACGACGACTGACGGAACCGACCAGGAGGCCGGCAGTCCCCCCACGGCCCCCAGGCTGTGGCGACGGGGACCGGCCGGCGCGTCGAGAACGCCCACCATGTCGGCGACACCCCCGGCTGCCGCGATGTCCCGAAGCACCCGACGGTCCACTCCGAGGAAGGACATGCCCGGCTGGACCGGCTCCTCATGCCCATCTCGGTACAAGCGCACCACCTCCAGCGGGCGCGTGAGTCCGGCCAGTGGACCGTCTCCTGTGAACGCCACCTCGAAGTCCTCGGCCAGGGCGGGGGGCTCGATGCGCTTGACCACCAGGACGTAGTCGAGATCGGCCTGGCGGGCGAGGTTGAGGGCACGCTTGCGCAGCTTGTTGTCGGACATCGACCGGGCGGGGCTCACCGTGATGGCGCCGGGCATGGCCTCGCGGGGGTCGGGTCCGAGGCCGCGGCCGTGTCCGGTGGAGCCGTGGGTGTTGGAGCGGGGGACGCGGCTCATCAAGATGTCCTTCAGGACGCCGTTTTCGACGAGGCTCACCCGAGAGGCCTCCACCCCCTCGAAGTCGCGGGTGTAGGCGCCGGCTGTCCCTTCGGCGCGGGTGGGGTCGTCCACCACAGTCCAACCCTCGGGGAGCAGGCGGCGTCCGACGCGCGCGGTCGGAGCGGGACGGGAATCCGCCGGCGCGTAGGGGTCGGGAGCCATCTCCACCGGCGGGCTGCCCGAGACCTCGGGGAGCAGGAGCTGGCGGAACAGCTCGACTGCGGCCGGGGCCTCGAACAACACGGGACCGAGGTAGTCCTGCTCGATGGGGGCGTTGATGGCGGCCTCCAGCGTGGCGGCCATCTGCTCCACCTCGGCGACCATCTCGTCGAGCGGGGGCAGCTCCTCGGGGGTGCGGGCCACCCACCATCGGCAGTCCCTCAAGCGGCGACCATCGGGGGTGCGCACGACGCCTTCCACCCGCACCACCGAAAACCCGGTGGGAATCCAGGCGCGGGTGCCCTCGGAGGTGATGAGCACCCGACGACCCACCCAGTCTCGGCCGATGGCTTCGGCATTCTCGAGCCCCGGCAGGTCACCCACCCGCTTCGACAGCTCCCGCACACGGTTCAGGGTGGCTGCAGAGTCGAGTGAAGGCATGGGGACAGGGGCCGTCGTGAGTCCCTGTCTCTCTTCGAATGAAGGGACAGGGTGGTCGTCTTCGGGGCGTCCCTCCCGGGCGGACAGCTTGCCGGAGAGCTGCTCGGCGGCCCCCTTGTAGGCGTAGTCTGTGGCCAGCCACAGCTCGCGGCGGAAGGCGATGGTGGAGGGGTCGGCCGGTAGTCCCTTCATCGCCACGCCCTCCCGCACGCCGAAGCCGCCCTCGAAGCGGGAGTTGTCGAGCTGGTAGTCCCCCACCCGCACCTCCACGCGCACGTTTCGGTAGGGATTGTCGTCGAAGCTCAGCAGCACCCCGGAGTCGGCGTGGGCGGTGGCCACCTGCCCGTCGAGAAACTCGTAGGCGACGTAGTAGGGGGCTGCCTGGCCGGGGATCTCCATCTGCATGGCCCGCAGCAGCTCGGCTTCGCCCGCGGCCAGCATGGCGGCGTCGGCGGGGGACAAGGCGGGGGCCTGGACCCCTGTGGGGGGGGCGGCCTGAGCGGGGGACAGCGCCACCGAGCCGAGGAGCAGTCCGAAAGACAACAAGCGCATCATCGGGCACCTCCCTTCGCCGAACCGGTGGGCAGGACGACCGCGGCGGGGGGCTCCAGCAGGGGCGGCCGGTCATTCTGTTTTTCTCGGCGCTGCACCTCCAGCTCGGAGACCAGCAGGTCGGGGGCGATGGCCGATACAGGAACCCAGCCACTCTCGGCGCCGCACATGCCCGTGAAGACCTGGGTGGCGTCGCTGGCGCCCACGATGCGGCTGAAGGTGACCAGCGGGGTACCGATGAGGTCGACGCCGCGCACCAGCTCGTCGGGCCGGCCGTCTGGCCACACCCGCCACACGGTGATGGGTTGCACCGCGTAGCTGTTCGGGATGCCGCGGCCCGTGAGGGTGAAGCCGCCGGAGATGTCGTCGAAGATGAGCCCGAAGGGCTTGTCCTCGGCCTTCACCCGCTCGATGAGCTGCTCGCGAAGCTCGTCGTAGGGCACGCCATCGTCGGCGGAGACCACGAGGTTGCCTTGTCGGGCGACGGGTGCAGAGCCCGGCTGACGGCGGCCGTGGCCGTTGGACCGGGCGGTCCCCTCGATGGGGGCGCGAGACATCAAGAAGCCCTGCAGTACGCCATCCTCGATGATTGGCACCCGCTGCGCCGCCACGCCTTCGTCGTCGTAGAGGTAGTGGCCGTTGAGGTCCTGTTCGCCCCAGTTCTTCAGCGTGGGGTCGTCGTGGACGTGGATGAAGGGCGGGAAGATCTGCTCGCCCACCTTGTCGGTGAGGGTCTGGCCCTCGTCTTCGTCCTTCTGGCGGTGGCCCTCCGCGCGGTGGCCCAGGATCTCGTGAAAGAAGACCGCCGCGGCGCGTCCCCGGAGGATGGCGGGTCCGACGTAGGGGTCGACCACGGGTGCGGTGCGCAGGGCAGTGACCTTTTCGGCCACGCCATCGACCATCTCGGCCACCTGCCCGGCGGTGGGCAGCCCGTCGAGGCTGGCGGTGTCGATGTGGTCGTAGACCTGCAGCTCCTGACCATCTTCGGCGGTGGTGCCGCCCCACACCGAGACGCGGATGTTGACCCTCTGGTCGCGGATGCGGGTGCCATCGGTCGTCACGATGTAGCGGACGTCATCCTGGATGTGGAGGGTGACGTTGGAGTCGTGCACGGCGGGGTGGTCGAGAAAGCGGGCCGAGCTGTCTCGCAGGATGTCGAGCCAGGGCGCGGGGTCGAAGTCCACCCTTTCCACCTGGCGCACATCCACGATGGCGGGGGCCTCGGAGAAGTCGTCGCTGCCGTCTTCGCGCTCCACCTTCACGGCGTTGTTGGTCTCGACCTTGATGAAGCGGCGGACGGCGGCCCGGTAGGTGTCGTCGGTGGACTTCCAGGCGGCGCGGCGGATGAGCGCGGCGTCGTCTTCGAGGGGCAGTGACACGCTGAAGCGCTCGGGGGCGTCGAACCAGCCGGCGTCGCGGATCTTGTGGGTGTTGTCCAGCTCGAAGGAGCCCACCCGCACGTCGACATCGCCCATGCGCTGGTGCGAGATGTCGGGCACGCTGGCCGCGCCATGGGTGGCGGTGAGCGAGACGGTGTGGCGGTCGATGACCCCGATGCCGATCCAGTAGGGAGGCTGCTCGGCGTCGGCCAGGGACGACATCGTGCGGTCGACCTCGGTGACAAGGCTGTCGAGCAGGATGTCTTCGCCGTCTGATGCGAAGGCGGGGGACGCGACACACATCGCACAGAGCAAGGGCCAGATGCGGGCACGGGCCGACACAGTGAGCTTCAACGAGACCTCCGAGACGAGCCTGCGAACCGGACCAGCAGACCGGGGGGAGCGGCGCACCCACCTTCTATGGTCCGGCGGTGGGGTGGGGTCCAGTGCTGGTGACCCCTGGCGGGCGCCTGGGGTCCCGTCAGGGTGACAGGGAATCGTCAACCGAACTGCGCCGCGCCGTTGCGGTGGTGCATTAGGGGGCGGGGAATATGCCGCGCCCACGGCTGCGCGGTCCGTTCGACCCCGAGGCACCCATGGCCCCTCCCCGCCCCTCCGACGCGCTGCTGCGCGCCCTTCCGAAGACCGACCTGCACGTCCATCTCGATGGGTCGCTGCGCACGTCCTCCCTTATCGACATGGCGAAGAAGCGCGGTGTCGAGCTGCCGTCCTACACCGTGGAAGGCCTCCACGAGACGGTCTTCAAGCCCACCTACGCCAGCCTGCCCGAGTACCTGGAGGGTTTCGCCTACACCTGCGCCGTGTTGCAGGACACCGAGGCCCTCGAGCGCGCCGCCTACGAGCTCGCCGAGGACTGCATCGACGAAGGCGTGGTCTACGTGGAGGTTCGCTTCGCGCCGCAGCTCCACATCCACGACGGCTTGTCCTTCGACGACATCATCCGAGCCGTGAACCGGGGCATGGAGCGCGCCGCAAAGGCCCACGCCGCCCGGGTGGAAGGCACCCCCAAGCCCCCGTTTCACTACGGCATCATCGTGTGTGCTCTGCGATGGTTCACCGGCGGCTTCAGCAAATGGTACGAGCGCCTGTGCGGCATGTTCCCCGATGCCGATGAGATCGAGGTCTTCGGACTCGCGAGCCTGGAGCTCGCCCGGGCGGCCGTGCGCTTGCGGGACACCGAGGGACTGCCCATCGTGGGCTTCGATCTGGCCGGACGCGAAGACGGCTACCCGGCCCACGACCACCGCGACGCCTTCCGGCACGCCCACCGCAACTTCCTGAAGAAGACGGTGCATGCCGGCGAGGCCTACGGTCCGGAGAGCATCTTCGACGCCATCACCGAGCTCAACGCCGACCGCATCGGCCACGGCTACTACCTGTTCAGCTCGGAGAAGTGCGGTCCAGGGGTGCGCGAGCCCGAGGGCTACGTGCGCGCCCTGAGCGAGTTCGTGGCCGACCGTCGCATCACGGTCGAGGTCTGCATCACGTCCAACCTGCAGACCAACCCCACGCTCGAGCGCGTCGAGGACCATGTGTTCGGCCGCATGCTCGCCGAGCGCATCTCGGCCACGCTGTGTACCGACAACCGTCTCGTGTCCCACACCACGGTCACCCGCGAATACCGACTCGCGTGCGACGCCTTCGCGATGACCCCGTCCCAGCTCCGCAACACCATCATCCACGGCTTCAAGCGCAGCTTCTTCCCCGGCTCGTATGCCGACAAGCGCACCTGGGTCCGCCAGATCATCGACTACTACGATGCTGTCGTGGCCGCCCACGGCTTCGCGGTGGCCTGGCGAGGCTGACGTCGGTCGGAGGCGGGGCGGTCAGACGTGCGATACTGCGACGCCCCCGCCTCCCGAGGTCGCCATGTCCGCCGTGCCCCCTCCTGCCCAGCTCGGCGCCGATCAGCCCATCGAGGTCGTTCTCGTCGCCGCCATGGCCCATGGTGCCAGTGGCCGCGTGGAGGCCCGCGACGGCAAGAAGCGCTGGCAGTTCTTCTTCGCAGATGGTGCGCTCGTCGAGACTCGGTCGAACCTCAAGAGCGAGCACCCCGACACCATCCGCGCCAAGAAGCCCGGCATGTCGGACGCCGGAGTGCTGAAGAACTGCGCCCTGCTGCGGATGCGCAACGCCATGAAGGCGGGCCGGCCAGGTGCCTTTGCGGAAGGTGTGGAGGCGAAGCAGCCCGGTGAGATCGCGGCCATGGGACTGCTGCTTCGCGCGGTGGCCAGCCAGCGGTCGGTCGAGGAGATCCGCGCCCGCCTCGACGCTGAAGACGACGCCACACTCACTGTTTCGGGAGACCTGGGCGCCCTTTCCTTCTCGGGTGCGGTCGCTGCAGGCGCCGCCACCTGGGACGGCTCGACGCTGGCTGCTGCGCTTGGCGCTGGGAGTGCCAGGCCGGCCGAGCGGGCCGCGGCATTGTGGGTTGCCGTGGCGATGGGCGCGGTGCAGACGGGTGCTGCCGAGGGTGCCGAGGCCGCCGAGCCCGAGCCCGCAGCCCCCACGCTCGACATCGCATCGCTGCTCGATGGCCTCGGAGACAGCTCGCCGCCTGCCGAAGACGCCCCCACCGAGCAGGACGACGGCAGGCAGGGCAGTGAGTGGGCGCCCGACAAGGTCCTCCTTCCACCCGAGGGCGCGCCCAAGGTGGCCGCGCCGCCCAGCGACCGGCCGTCGGACTTCGAGGATGCCGAGATCCAGGCCATTGGCGACGACGGGCCCGTCACCCTGGATGCGAGCTTCTTCGAGGCGCTGAACCAGCGTCCCGACCGAGAGACCGTGCGGGCGGCGGGCTTCGTCCACACGAGTGCCGCCGCGGAGCCGGAAGCCGAGCCGGAACCAGAAGTCGACAAGCACCCGATGGAGGACGAGCTGCGGGCTCTTGCCGAGCGCCTGTCCACCACCGACGACCACTTCGGCGTGCTCGATGTGCCGTGGGATGCGGGCGGAGAGGCCTTCCGCAAGGCCCACCTGGAGCTCGCCCAGAAGCTGCACCCCGACCGCTACTCCGACGCACCCGAGGCACTCCAGGACCTCGCCACGGAGACCTTCGACAAGGTCCGCGCGGCCTGGGAGGTGCTCGGAGATGACGCCGCACGCGGGGCCTACATCGACCGGGTCATCCACGGCAAGAAGACCGAGGATGAGCTTGCGATGGAGCAGGTCGAGAACTACTGGGCCGCCGAGGCCGACTTCAAGCGCGGGCTCGCCGCCTTCAACGCCGGCCGCATTCGCGAGTCCCACGACCTGTTCGCCAGTGCGGTGGAGCGGGAGGCCAACGAGCTGGAGTTCCGCGCCTACCTGGGCTTCACCACCTTCCAGCTCAACAAGACGGGCGATCCCGAGGCCGCCGACCGCGGCAAGGAGATGCTCAAGGACGTTCTCGAACGCAACAAGGAGCAGGACCGCAAGCTCGATGCCGCCTGGGTGCTCATGGGACGCATCTTCCGCGACCAGAGCAACGACAAGGGCGCCAAGCGGTGCTTCCGGCAGGCACTCAAGCTCAACCCGTCGAACAGCGACGCCGTGCGCGAGATGCGTCGGCTCACGGGCGGCGGACCGGGGCGGAAGAAGGAGCCCGAAAAGAAGAAGACCGGTGGCTTCTTCAGCCGGTGGTTCGGCGGAGGGAAGAAGTAGGCCTCAAGCGAAGGTGTGGAGGCCCGCCTCGCGTGCGAGGTGGGTGTCGATGTTGAGTGCGGAGAGGCTCAGGCGGCCGCGCCCCACGAGAATGCGCGTCATGCCCCCGTTCACGAGCACCGTGTTGAGCTGGAAGGCCGCCATGGGCTCGAGGTCCAGCAGCTCGCGGCACACCGTGGAGATCACTCCGCCCGAGGTGGCCACGAGCGCGGTGTCTCCGGAGCCGAGAGAGTCGGCGAGCTCGTGCAGGGCGCCGTGTACGCGGGCCTGGAAGGCGCGGTAGGGCTCGGCGTAGTCGGCATCGTGCTCACCGGAGGCCCAGCGCGTCATGGCGTCGCCGAAGAAAGACGAGAAGACGGCGCGGTCGGGGGTCTCAGGGGGACGCAGGCCGGCGTCGAGGGCGGCCCGGATGACCGACTTGTGGTCGAACTCGTCCCAGCGGCCGTCGATCTCGAGCGCGGGGGCCTCGCCGAAGGACGCAGCGAAGGTGAGCGCGGTCTTCCGCTGGCGCACCATCTCGCCCGACATCAGGCGCCGCAGCGGGGCGATGTGGCGAAAGGCCTCGCCAGCGCGTGCAGCCTGGGCGTGTCCCAGCTCGGAGAGGCGGTCGTAGTCGCCCATCAGGTCGCCGGCCTTGCCGTGTCGCAGCAGCCAGATGGTCGGCATTGCAGCTCCTTGTGTCGGGTCCACCGGCTACCCCTGCGCCGCCCTGCCGTCCAACCGGCTGCATGGGTGGCGGGGGGCGCGCCGACGGGTGACATCGAGGCCCCACCGACGCATCGCCGATGAAGGGTGACCATGCCTGTTGCCGTCCCTGCCGACCTCCGAGCGGTCCACGCCCGCCTGCCTGCCGAGCCGCTCCTCATCATGGGCGCGGGTCCCACCCCCCTGCCACGGGCGGTGTCCGAAGCGAACGGGCTCATCATCAACCACCTTGGCGCGTCGATGAATGCCGTGGTGGAGGCCGTTCAGGACATGTCCCGCTACGCCTTCCAGACCGAGGCGGAGCACGTCATCGGCATCTCGGGACCGGCCTCTGCGGCGATGGAGATGGCCATTGCCAATCTGGCAGGTCCGGGTCGCAGAGTGCTCAGCCTGGTCACCGGCACCTTCAGCGGGCGGCTGGCCGAGATGGCGCGGGGAGTGGGCAGCCTCGTGGATGTCGTGGAGACGGCCCCTGGCGATGCCATCACCGCCGCCGACGTCGAGGCTGCACTGGCCAAGGGCACCTACGACCTCGTCACCATGGTGCAGGGCGAGACCAGCACCGGGGTCGTCCACAACAACATTGCCGAGATCGCACCGCTGGTGCGGGCCCATGGTGCGCTGATGATGGTCGACGCCGTCTGCACCCTCACCACCATCCCCCTGCAGATGGACGATTGGGACCTCGATGTGGTCGTCACGGGCGGCCAGAAGGGACTCGCCAGCGTGCCCGGCGTCTCCCTCATCGTCTTTTCCGACCGGGCGTGGAAGGCGGTCGAGGCCGGGTCCCGACCGATGCCCCACTGGTGCCTCGATGCCCAACGGGCCTGGCGCTTCTGGGGCGAGCACAAGTACCACTACACAGCGCCGGTTCCGGGCGTGCTGGCGCTGCACGAGGCCTTGCGCCTCATCTGTGAAGAGACCCTGCCCGTGCGGATTGCGCGCCATGCACGCTGCACCGGCGCCCTGCAGTCGGCCCTCGAAGCGCTGGGCCTCGAGCTGTTCACACCCGCCCGCCACCGCCTCGGCAGTGTGCTCGCGATTCGTCGCCCGGATGGAGTGGACACCGATCGACTGCGGGCGCGCATGGTGGACGCGCACCGGGTGGAGATTGCCGGCGCCTTCGGGCTCGACATCTTCCGCATCGGGCAGATGGGCGAGCAGTGCCGTCCGGAGGCGCTCTACCGCACCATCCATGCGCTGGGCGAGGGCCTGCGGGCGGAGGGGCTCGATGTGTCCGTGCCCGCTGCGATGGCTGCGCTTGCCGATGCTCTGGCGGGCCACAGGTGAAGGGGAGGGGACTGGCGCTCTGCCTCCTTGCCGTGGGCTGCTCGGGGGAGCGGGCCGGAGCCGTTGCGGCGCCACGCTGTCCCAATTCGGTGGCTCCCGCCGTGGTGGACGGGGATGCGGTCGACCACCTGACGAGCCGCCTGCAGTCGGGCGCCCTGCTGGTCGGCGAACACCACGGACAGGTGGCGGAGATCGACCTGCTGGTCGACGTCATCGCGGAGCAGACGCAGCCGGTGCTGGTGGCCATGGAGCTGCTGCCCGCCTCCGCGCAGGGCGAGCTGGATGGCATGCTGGCGGCCGACAGCTTCTCCGAGGCCGCCTGGCTGGCCATCGTGGGGGAGCGCTACTGGCCCGCGCCGCTGCATGTCCGCGAATACGTGCGGGTGGCGGAAGCCGCCTGGAAGCGGTCTCGAGACGGCGTGGACGTGCGGCTCATCGGTCTCGCCCCCGACTGTCGGCTGGGTCCGCTGCCCGACAGCCGGACCGCCATCGCCTGCTTTCGGGACCGAGACGACGCCATGTTGCGTGTCTTGCGTGAGGTCCGGGCGTCCCATCCCCAGCACCGACTCGTCGTGTCGGCGGGCTGGCGGCATCTCTCGGCGGTTCGTCTGCCCTCCGCGCCCAAGGTGATGGGAGAGTCGTGGCCCGCGCACTGGCCTGCCACGCGGGTGCTGTTGACCGCGCCCGAGCGAGCGGCGGAGGCAGGCGGGTGGGTGTCCACATGTGGGGCGGGTCCGTCGGCACTGGCAGAGGCCCGGAATGGTCCTGTCGTCGTCGATCTCGCGCACGAATCGGCGGCTGGCCTCACGCTGGGCGGCTGCGTCGACCTCCCGAAGGCCGACACCCGCTCGCTGTCCAAGGCCTTCGATCTGCTGGTGGCCCTGCCGCCGGGCGCCCCGCCCACGCCGCTCGACGAAGATGCCTTCCAGCTGGTCGATCCCAGCGACCGAGCGGCCTGGGTCCGCACCCGCAGGGAGCTGATGGGACAGGCGGATGCACCGACCTCCCCCACTGCGTGGGCAAGTTGGGCGAGGGAGGACGTGGACGGGCTCCGGGCGCAGCTGCAGGCCGTGGAGGGATGTCCGACCACGTTGCCTTGAGCAGGTCAGTCTGTGGACGGTGTCATGAGCAGCACGGTCCCGAAGATGGACAGTTCGGCGCCCACCAGCTCGGTGCCGTCCGCCGAGACCACTGCGGCACCACCGGGGATCCACGCCTGGAGGCCATAGTCGGCGACCCACACCTCCGCGGACTCGCCGGCGGACCATCCGAAGGTGTTGGTGAAGGTCAGCGCCCAGGGCTGTTGGGGATGGCTGCTCGTGGGCGACAGATACCAGGCGCCCGCGACGGTTCCTTCGATGCCGTCGAGGGGCAGGCCCACTCCGGCGGGGTCGACCTTCACACCACCCGCCCATGGCTCGGCATCGGGGGTGAGGACCGGGGCCTCCCACTCCGCGGGAACCACGTCGAGCCACAGCCCACTGCCGAGCTCGACCCGGGCGGAGGTCGTGAGGGCGACGACGGCGTCGAGCCGCGGGACCACGACCGGGGCGGGCAGCTCGCGCACCATCTCATCCACGATGGCGACCGGGGCGAGGGGGGTGGCCCAACCGCTCGCGGGGTCGGTCGGGTCGACAATCACCTCGAAGGCCCAGGTGCCGGGGTCGGCTTCAATGTGGAAGGAGCCGTCGGCCTCGGTGCGACCGAGCTTGCACACCTCTCGGCAGAGCTGGGCGTTCACGTTGTGCAGGGGGCTGCCGCTCGAGTCCACCACCACACCGGTGAATGCCCCGAGAGGGCCGGGATCTTCGCCGTCGTCCCCCCCGTTGGGGCCCCCGGTCTCGGCTTCCGCGGCGGGGCCGGTGTCGGGCTTGGATGAGCCATCGGTGCAGGCGGCCAGCCCGACCGGAGCAGCGGCCAGAACCAGCACCAGGGGGGAGACGCGGCAGATGCGCACAGGAGCACTCCTTCGGTGGCATGGCGGCATTGTGCCTGCTTGCTGGCGGCATCTGGTGGGTGGCTGGTCAACCCTGCGTCAGGCGTCTTGCCAGAAGCATCTACCTGCGGGCATCCTCGATGCAGGCCTCCACCCCACCCCGGAGGCCGGGGAAGGCATGCATGAATTCTCGACTCGCGGCAGGCATCTTCCTGTCGCCGGCGCTCCTGCTCCTCGTCGCCTGCTCGGACAAGTCCGACGACGAAGACGAAGACGGGGGCACCGACGTCATCCAGCTCGACCCTGCGGGCGACGAGGATGGCGACGGTCACACCAACGGCTACGAATCCCAGATGGGCAGCGACCCGCTCGACCCCAGGGATGTGCCCTACGCGGGCGGTTGGGTGAAGTCGCCCTGTCCCGACGACCTCGCGGTCACCGGCGACGACGTCGGCCAGACGCCCGGCGACTTCGCGCTGCTCGACCAATACGGCGAGGAGTGGCACCTCCACGACTTCTGCGGCTCCACGGTGATGCTGGAGTTCAGCGGATTCTCGTGAAGCTCGTGCATCGGCAACGCTCCAGGTCTGGAGTTCCTTCTCGATGACTACGGCGCCGACGGCTTCCTCCCCGTGATGGTGATGTACGACGGCGACCCCGCAAGCTGCAAGACCCTCGCAGACGACCTCGGCTTGACCTTCCCCGTGTTGTCCGACCCCTCTGGCGAGGTCTTCAACCGCTTCAACCCCGACGCAGCCACCCCCGAATCGGCCTTCATTGCCGAGGGGATGACCGTTCACACACTCGACGTGATCTGGTATCCGGGCCTCGTCGAGGAGATTCTGTACGGCGACGAAGACCTGTAGGTCCGCCCCCGCCACGCCGGCCGGCCACCGCTTTCGGGGTGCGCCGGCCGGTCTGCGTCGGGGGACCCGCTCAGCGTGCCGGCATCGCGGTGTCGGCGAGGAGCGCATCGATCTCGGCGCAGCGCTCGGCGTCGCCCGCGCACAGCATCCGCGTGGCCTGCAGCACCGCGCGGGCCTGGACAGTGTGGGCGGCGCCGGCTGCGACGAGGAGCTTTCCGTAGTCGAGGCCGATGTGGGCCCGCAGGCGGTCGGGCAGGTCGGTGCCGCTGTCCCAGGCGGAGGCGAGGTCGGCGCGTGCATCGCTGGCCTGACCCACGCCCAGGCGGGTGCGGGCGCGGCGGAGCAGCGCGTGGATGCGTGCGACGCTGCCGGCTTCGGCCTCGGACACGGCCCGGTCGACGCGGGTACACACTGCGGCCAGGGCGAGCTCCAGCTCCTCGGCTTCCCGCTCCTGGCCGGTGCCGCGAAGGTCGGAGATGGCCTGGAACATCAGCGCGGCGCCCGCGCCGGCGTGGCCTTGGAACACGAGCACCTGGCCCAGCTGGGCGCCCACCAGACCGCGCACCTCCGGGCCAAGGGCGTGCTCGCTGCACAGGCTCCAGGCGAGGTCGAGGCGCTGGCGGGCCAGGTCGAGCTGGCCGCGCTTGACGTCGATCCCTGCCAGCCAGGTCTGGGCGCGGGCTGTCGGCCCCCACAGACCGTGGAGCTCGGCGAGGTGGAGGGCGGCGGCGAAGGTGCGTCCGGCGCCGGCGGCGTCTCCTGCCTGGGCGCGGGCGCGGGCCAGCTCGATGAGGCCATCGACCGATTCCGCGGTGGTGGTGGGGGAAGGCTGCTCCGACATGCGCGCCTCTCTGGAGGTGGGGCCGGGCGCCTATCCCACCCCCGGTGGGCTATGGTCGCGGTCTCGCGTTGGGAGGCACGGTGGCTCCGTCCCGTCGACTGTTCCTGAAGGCCGGGCTTGCCGGTGGCGCCCTGCTCACGGTGGGTGGTGTGGGGCTCGCGCTCCAGCCGGGTGTGTTGGGTCCGGTGCCCGCGCTGCTGCAGGTGCTCGATGCCACCACCTGGTCGGTGACCGCCGCGGTCGCCCGGCGAATGTGTCCGGCCACGGGCCCCGCTGCGGATGCGATCGATGTCGCTTCTCGGGTCGACGCGCAGCTTGCGAAGATGCACCCGGGGGACGCAGCGGAGGTCGTGCAGGGGCTGATTCTCCTCGAAAATGGCCTTGCTGGCGTCATTCTGGGTGGTGGCCCCCGCGCGTTCACCGCCAGCTCCCCCGCCGCCCAGGATGCCCGACTGCGGGCCTGGCAGACCAGCAGCCTCGCCGTGCTCCGCAAGGCCTACAAGGCGATTCGCGGCCTCGTGGTCACCGCCTACTTCAGCCATCCCGAGACCTACGCCTTCACGGGCTACCCCGGTCCCCCCGACTTCGGACAGTCGCGCGCCCCCGCGATTCAGCTCGCCCAGCTTCCCGAGCCGGCTGCCGAGCCACCGCCCGTTGAAGAGGTACCCGGATGAGCGGTCGCATCACCCAAGGCCCCGAGGTCACGGCGGACATCGAGGAGACCTGCGATGTCTGCGTCATCGGCTCTGGTGCAGGCGGCGGCGTGCTGGCGGCGGGTCTGGTGGAGGCCGGGCTCGATGTCGTGATGCTCGAAGCGGGGGGCTACCACACCCGCCGAGACTTCGATCTGCACGAGCAGACGGCCTTTCCCATGCTCTACCAGGCCCGCGGCACCCGCGCGACGGCCGACCTGTCCATCAGCGTGCTCCAGGGCCGCAGCGTGGGCGGCGGCACGACCATCAACTGGACCACCTGCTTCCGCACCCCCGAGCGCATCCTGTCCCATTGGCAGAAGGTGCATGGCATCGAGGGCCTCGACAGCGAGACGCTACGACCGCACTTCGAGGCGGTGGAGGAGCGGCTCCACATCCAGACGTGGCCCGAGGCGCAGGCCAACGCCAACAACCGACGCCTGTTGGAGGGCTGCCGCAAGCTCGGCTACGAGGCCGCTCCGCTGCGGCGAAACGTGAAGGGCTGCGCGAACTCTGGATTCTGCGGCATGGGCTGCCCGGTCGACGGCAAGCAGTCCCAGCACGTCACCAGCATCCCCGACGCCGTGGCCGCGGGCATGCGCCTCTACAGCGATGTGGAGGTGCGCACCTTGTCGCAGGAGGGCGGGCGCATCGCCACGGTGGATGGGGTGGTGATGCAGCGCGGTGCCGACAAGGACACCGTCCACAGGGTCAAGGTGCGGCCCAAGGTGGTCGCCCTGTGTGGCGGAGCCATCAACTCGCCGATGGTGCTGCTGCGCTCGGGGCTCGACCCCAACAAGCGCGTCGGACGGCGCACCTTCCTCCATCCGGTGGTGGCCCTGGCAGGTGTCTACGACGAGGTCATCTCGCCTTACTTCGGCGCCCCCCAGTCCATCGGCTCCCACCACTTCATCGACCGGGGTGCCGACAAATACGGCATCTTCCTCGAAGCCGCCCCCATGCATCCGATGCTCACGGCCTCGGCTTCGGGAGAGTTCGGACCCGAGCTGGGCGACCTCATGTCGCGGCTGGCCCATGTGAGCGGGCTCATCTCCTTGCACGTCGACGGGCTGCTCCCGGGCGACGAAGGCGGCACGGTCACCCTCCGCTCCGATGGGCGCCCGAACATCGACTACCCGGTGTCCGAGCGGCTGGCGGATGCGATGCGCTTCAGCCACGACGTGCTGGCGCGCATCCACTTCGCGGCAGGAGCCCGGCAGGTGGCTTCTCTGCACACCCAGCCTGTGTTGATGCGGTCATCCGACGACGTCGAGCTGCTGGCCCGGGCGACCTACGGTGCCCAGCGGCACGCCATCTTCTCGGCCCACCAGATGGGCGGGTGCGCGATGGGTCCCGATCCCGAGACCAGCGTGGTGGACGCCACACTGCGCCACCACACCCTGCGCAACCTCTTTGTGGTGGATGGCTCGGTGCTGCCCACGGCGCTCGGGGTGAATCCCAGCGAGACCATCTACGGACTCGCCCACCGGGCCCGCACACACGTCGCTGCCGCGGTGTGATAGCGCTCGGCCCCACCCCCGTCGGGTAGCGAAGAGAGGTCGGGCGATGCATTCCACGCTGAGCGGAACGGAGCTTCCGCTGCTCCACACCGAGGTTCCAGGTCCCGAGTCGCAAGCCTGGGTGGACCGGCTGGCGGTGCGAGAGTGTCCGGGGGTGACAGCGCGTCGGGCCCGCCGTGCGGCATCGCTGGGCGTGGCGGCCGACGACCCCATCGTGTGGGCGCGTGCTCGGGGTGCGTGCGTGGAAGATGTTGATGGCAACCGCTTTGTCGACATGACGGCGGGCTTCGGCGTGGCGAGCGTGGGACATGCCCACCCCGCCGTGGTGGGAGCGATGCGGGCCCAGTCCCACGATCTGCTCCATGCGATGGGAGATGCCTTCCCCGACCGGCGACGCATCGAGCTGCTGGAGCTGCTGGCCGACAAGACGGGCCTCGACCGGGCGATCCTGGGTAGCAGTGGCTCCGATGCGGTGGAAGCGGCGCTCAAGACGGGGCGACTGGCGTCGCAGCGCAGCGGGGTGCTCGCGTTTCGGAAGGGCTACCATGGCCTCAGCTACGGTGCTCTGGCCGCCACGGGCTACAAGCGGGACGCATTTGCAGGCCCCTTTGCCGGGCAGCTCGGTGGACATGTGGCGCACGGCGACTTCGGCGGCGCCATCGAGGACCTCCCGTGGGACGGCGTGGGCACGGTCATCGTGGAGCCCATTCAGGGTCGGGGTGGTGTGGTTGTCCCCCCGGATGGCTGGCTGAAGGCACTGGTGGACGCCGCCCACAAGCGCGGTGCCGTGGTGGTCTTCGACGAGATCTACACCGGCTTCGGCCGCACCGGGGCCTGGCTGCGGGCGCACACCGAGGGCGTGGTGCCAGACATCGTGTGCCTCGGAAAGGGGATGGCGGGCGGCTACCCCATCTCGGCCTGTGTGGGCTCTGCCGCCGTGATGGATGCCTGGGGTGCCTCGAAGGGAGAGGCGCTGCACACGCAGACCTTCCTCGGCAACCCCGTGGGCTCGGCGATGGCCCTCGCGTGCATCGGCGTGCTGGAGCGGGTGGTGCCGCAGGTGTCCGCCATGGGGGCTCGTTTTCGAGCGGCCTTGGAGGCGGCTGGATTCAAAGTGCAGGGGGCGGGCCTGTTGCTCGGTGTGGACACGGGCGACGCCTTTTCGCTCGATGTGTCCCGGCGGCTGCTGCGGTCCGGCTGGCTCGCGCTTCCGGCGGGCGAACAGGCCGAGGTGCTCGCGCTCACCCCTCCACTGACCATCACCGACGCCCAGCTCGACGCCTTTGTGGTGGCGCTCACCGCCGCTTGTGAGGGCTGAGGTGGCCGGGCAGCTCGGGGATGAGCTGGCGGCCTTCATCCGTGGGGAAGGCGGCGACTTCGCTGACCTGTCCATGCGGCTGTTTCGGCGGCAGGTGCGTGACAACGACCACTACCGGGCCATCGTAGAGGGAAGACAGGCGACGGTTCGCAGCTGGCGGGACATTCCCGCGGTGCCCGTGGCGCTTTGGCGCGACCTGTCGCTCACCAGCTTTCCGCTCCACCAGACCTGCACCACCTTTCGCACCAGTGGAACCACCGGACGGCGGGGGGTGGTCCGCCGGCGGGACACCTCGCTCTATGACCTGGGCTCCAAGCGCTTCGCCGAGTCGGTCGTGGGGCGCCTGCCCGAGGTGGGGGTGAGCCTGGTGCCCGATGCGCCGGACTCCTCGCTCGGGCACATGGTGCGCTCCTTCTCCCCTGGACTCCGACAGCGGTTCACGGCCGCGGGCGGCGTGGATGTGGCGGGCGCTTGGGCCGACCTTCGGGAGCTCAGCGGACCGGTCTTCGTGCCGGGCACTGCGCTGGCCTTGGCGGCCCTGGTGGAGGCGGCGCCAGGGCCGGTGCCTTTGCAGCCGGGCTCGGTGGTGATGGTGACAGGCGGCTTCAAGGGACGGCAGGTGTCGGTGACGCCGGCGCTGTTGCGGGCGGAACTCCGGCGCTTGTTGCCGGGCGCGCAGGTGGTCGAAGAATACGGAATGACCGAGCTTTCGAGCCAGATGTGGGCGCCGGGACCGGGGGAGCCGTTGGTGCTGCCGCCTTGGCTGCGGGTGGTGCCGGTGGACCCTGGCTCGGGCGAGCGGGTTGTGGAGGGGACGGGCCTGTTGCGCTTCGTCGACCTGGCGAATGCCGACACCGTGCTCGCCATCGAGACCCGGGACATGGGACGGCTGCTGCCAGACGGTCGGCTGGTGTTGGCGGGGCGTCTGCCGGGGTCTCCGGCGCGCGGATGCTCCCTGTCTGTGGAGGAGGCGACCCAGGGTGGCCCGGCTGCTCTGCAATTCAACAGAATAATTGATCAATTGAATAATCGAGTAGTGGAGGACGGGGCGGCCTCTCCTGATGCGGGGGGGGACGACTCGTTTGGGACGGTAGATTCAACCGGTCTGCAATTCAACAGAATAATTGATCAATTGAATAATCGAGTAGTGGAGGACGGGGCGGCTCCTTTGGCGGGAGCGGACGAAGACCTGGCAGTGGGGGACTCGACCGGTCTACAACACCCTCGGATGGTCGGCCAAGATGGCCGCATACACGCCATTCTCGACGCACTCGCCCACCTGTCGCCAGCCCACCCGAGCTGGGGCCAGGGCATCCATCCCGACGCCATCGCCGCGGAAGTCGCGGACGCCGCGGCGCGCATCACCGCGGAGGCACTTCGCACCGAGCTGCGCACCGTCCCCGCCCACCGCCGGCCGCGGTCCGTTGCCATCGTCGAAGCTGAAGGTGTCTTCACCGCCGGTCTCGAGTGGGTGGCCCTCGCCTTGGCCGCAGGACTTCAGGTCCGTTGGAAGCCGCCCTCCGCCTGGCCCCACTTCGCCCGCACGGTGGGCCAGGCGCTCACGGACCGGGGGCTCCCCCTCGTGGTGAGCTCCTCCCGCGATCTGGGCACGCCCGAGGTCATCGTGGCCTTCGGCAGCGACCGCACCATCGATGCCTTGAAGCGGCATCATCCCCAGGCCCGCTTCGTGGGCTTCGGCCACCGCTTCAGCGTGGCCGTCGTGGATGGCCTGCCCACCGCCCGCGCGGCAGCCGCAGTCGTGCGCGACCACACCCGCTTCGACACCCGCGGCTGTATGGCGCCTACCGCTGTCTTCGTTCGCGGGGAGGTCGCTGCCTGGGGCAACGCCATCCACGCCGCTTTCGAGGCCTGGAGCGGCCCGCCGCGTGGGGAGGTCGATCCCCGGCTCGGTCCCGAGTGGCGCCGGCGCGTCGACCTCGGTCACGCCACCCACGGGGCCTGGACCGGACGCCAGCATGCTGTCGTGGCTGTGCCGGCCTCCGCCTGGGTGCCCAGCGCGCTGCCGTGGCTGGTCACCTTGGTATCCGTCCCGCAAGACAAGCACCTGACCGACATTATCGGAGACTGGGCAGGCTCTCTGTCGTCGGTCGCGGGTGCCGAGGGACTGCCAGCCCCCCGCCGGTGTCCGCTGGGTGAGCTGCAGTCGCCCCGCCTTCCGCGTCGCCATGATGGCCAGCCGATGCTCGGCGCGCTGTGCGGACTGGCGCTTTGAGTCGCCCTCCCTGGGGCTGGGCCGTCGGGTCGGTCGCGCTGTGCCTGGGGGTCTGCTGGGGGGCGCTCGACGGCATCCCACATGTCACCGATGAGGTCGTCTACACCCTCCAGGCGCGCATCTTCGCGTCGGGCGCCCGCACCGCTCCCGGGGCGGATGTCGCCAGCATGCTCAGCTACCCCTTCTGGGTGACCGGCCCCGACAGCCACGCCGCCTTTCCCTTCGGGTGGCCCATGCTGCTGGCGGTCGGTGAAGGGCTCGGCCTGGCCTGGCTGGTGAACCCGCTGCTGATGGGCGCGGCCGTGCTTCTGACCTGGGCGGTGGGCCGCCGGCTGACCGACGAGCCGGCAGCCCGTCTTGGGGCGGCCTGCGTCGCTGTCAGCCCCGCGCTCGTGCTCCTCGGGGCCTCGAGAATGTCCCATATCAGCGTGATGGTGGGTCTCTTGCTCGGGGCCTGGGCCGTGGTGGACCCCAGGCACGCTGGACGCCTCCTCCTCGGCGGCCTGGGTGTGGCCTATTGCGTGCTGGCCCGGCCCTTCGATGCCCTGGTGGTGGGCGGACCGTTGTTGCTGTGGGGGCTGGTGGTGCTGCCTCCGATGTGGCGCCTGCGGGTGGCCTGGATCGGCCCCGCGGCCTGGGCTGCCGTGTGGGTGCTCCTCGACAACCAGCTGTTGACGGGATCCTTTGCCACCTTCCCAGCCGATGCCTTCTATGCGGAATGGGCGCCTGAGCGCCCGGGCTGCAACCGCCTGGGCTTCGGCGCCGACATCGGGTGTGTGCCCGTGAACGGCGTGCTCGGGCACACCTTCGTGGGTGCTCTCGGACAGGCCTGGGAGCGGGCGGTGCTGCTCGACCGGCTGCTGGTGGGCGTCCCGGGGGGACTGCTGGTCTCGGCTGGCGCCATCGCCTTCGTCCGGCGACCGGTGTTTGGGGTGCCGCTGGCTCTGGTGGCGCTGGGACACCTGCTGTATTGGAGTCCCGGATTGGCCTATGGGCCGCGTTTCTGGGCGCTTGGCGTGCCGGGCTTGTGCCTCGCTCTCGGCGCAGCCGCCCACCGCTACTCCGCGGGGCGCGCCTGGGCGCGTTGGCTGCCTGGGCTGGTTGTGGCGCTGTCCTTGGCGGGTCTGTCGCAGGTGTGGGCGGAGCTGTCCGACCGCTACTGGTGCGTGGATGGGCGGCTGCGCGACCATGTGGACAGCCTCGGTACGGAGGATGGCCTGTTGCTGCTGCGCGGGAAGGGCAAGCGCCCGGCCGCCTGGCCGCGCCTGGGTGTGCCGGACTTCACCTGCGACCCGATGCTGGAGGCGGGCGATGGCCTGTTGCTGTGGGACCCGATGGGCGATGGCCTGCAGGTGCGCCACGCGCTGCCCGACGACCAGCTTCCCGTCTACCGGGCGCGCTTTCAGCCGGAGCGCCCGGCCTGGCTGGTCGTTCACGACGTTGAAGCCGACGAGCGGGTCGTGTCCCCGTTGCCCTGAGTGGGGCAGACCGCTTGCGGGCTGTTCCGCTGCGGAGCGAGACATTGGCTCGCGGAGCCCCGAAGGCGCTGTGCGCCGAAGGGTCCCGGACTCTGAGCATCCCGAGAACGACGACGCCCCGACCATCTTGGAAGATGACCGGGGCGTCTGGGACCGTGCGGGGCTCAGGCCCGTGCAGACATCCGAGCGGCCATGGCGACAGGGCCACGGATGCCGGACTGGTCGCGGAGGCGGGTGAGGGCCTCGCGCTCGATCTGGCGCACACGCTCACGGGACAGGCCCATTTCCTTGCCGACCTCGCTCAGGGTGCGGAACTCACCGTCATCGAGGCCGTAGCGGCGGGTGAGCACAAAGCGCTGGCGCTCGGTGAGTAGGGCGTGGAAGGCGTCGTCCATGCGGTTGAGCTCCTGGGCCTGGATGGCTTCGGAGTCGGGCTGGGGCGCTTCGTCGTCGCTCAGGAAGCGGTCGAGCGGACGCGGGCGGGGACCATCATCGACCGGCTGTTCGAGCGAGATGGTGTTGCCCTGCGACAGGAGCAGCTCAGCGCGCTCCTTGTCGATGCCCACTTCCTGGGCGAGGTCTGCGGTGGTGTATTCCTCGCCGACGCTCTCGAAGCGCTTCATGGCCTTGCGCAGGTTGCGGGTCTGCTCGACGGCGCAGCCGGGAAGGCGCACGGGACGACCGGTGTGGTCGATGGCGCGCGTCATCTGCGCACGCACCCACCAGCGGGCGTAGGTGCTGAAGCGAATGCCTCGGTCGGGGTCGAAGCGCTTGGCCGCGCGCAGAAGGCCGATGTAGCCCTCCTGCACGAGGTCTTCTTCGTCCATGAACGGACCCGCCAGCTTGCGGGCCTCGCCGTGGGCGATGCGACGACCAGACATGGCCAGTCGCCAGCGAAGGTTCTCGGCTTCGGCCCAGGCACCGGCGGCCTGGCGGGCGTACACGCGCAGTTCCTGGTCCTGGCGGGCGACCTTCTGCACGATCTTGACGGCTTCTTCGAGACGGTCGACAGCGCCGGCACGGGTGCGCTCGGCACGGTCGGGACGGCGCATCAGGATGTCGTCGGCCTGCTTGATGCCGGCGACGGCCTCGCGTGCGATCTGCTCGGCGCGACGAATCGACCGGGCCATCGACTTCTCCTGCTCGGCAGTGAGGCGCTCGGAGACGCCGTCACTGGAGGAAGAGAAGCTTCGCAGCTGGTTGAGGGACATGGGTGTGCTCCTCGGGGAAGGTTTGGGATGCTCGGGGGGCATTTCGCGGTCCGGCGGTCGGTGGCTCTGGAGTGGGGAGCCGGGCGTTGCCGGTGCGTGGTCTTGAAAGTCCGCGGGTCTTGGCTTCGGTCGACTTCTGCAGGGGGCTCGGAGGGAGACGAGGAGTGGGTTTTCGACGCTGCCGGGGCCGCAGGTGCCGCGGGCGGGTCGCTGGAACGTTCGTCGCTGCCGATGTCCTGCATTGTTCACGGTCACCCGCCCGAAAAGGCGCGGTGACACTCACGAGAGCGGAGGAATAGCGGAGAGGGGAGAGTCGGCCCGGTCCGGGTAGGGGGGCGCTTTGGGGAGTGGCTCGGCGGGCTGTCTCGACGGTCGACGGGGTCGGTGCTGGCGTGGCCACACGGGGCAGACTGAGCGACTGCGGGGTGGATGTCCAGAAAAAGACCTGTCAGTGGCGCCGAGGTGTCGGCCTGTAGAGGAGTTCGAGAGATTTTCCGGCTCGTTTGCCGTGGGCACGATACCGGGGTGGTGTGGCCGGGGAGATCCCGGCGGAGTTGCTCACCCGCCCCAGATGGTGCGGGCCCCACTTGGATGTGGGCGGGTCCCCGGAGTGGGCAGGCACCCGATGAACGGTGTGATGTCGCCCTTTTCCAGGCGCGGGCCCGGTGGGTTCCAGGCCTCCGCCTGAGGAGCGGCGGCATGAGAGGTTGGCACGGATTGCCCGTGGAGGGAAGCTCCGATTGGGCTGGGAATGCCGATTGTCGCTGGGATGGCGGCAGGCGCGCCCGATGTCGACGAGCACCCGGTTCTGGGGGATCGAAGCGCCCCACTGCGAGGCACCGGGGCGAACAGGGGATGAAGGCTGCAGAGCGCCTGCCCGGGCCGCACCGGCGACCGGCACGACAGAAGGCAAGCTATCCCGCAGGAGCGAGGGAGCGAGGGAGGAGGCCCCGGCTCCGAGTGGTGGGAGGGCGGGGGGTTGTGATGGATGGGTGTCCACAAGTGGGCCTGTCGCCGCTGCGCGTGGGACCATCGCCGCAAGGTCCCATTGAGTCCGGTCCAGCAAGGACTGTCAACCATGAACGGCCCGGGAGGGGGACGCTGTGACGCAGAGGTCACACGGGTGGGCACGGCGCACGGACGGTGTGGCCGACCCCTCGGATGCGGGTCGCATTCCGTGTTGCTGCGTGTCGGTCTGGTCACGGTGGTGCTACCTTCGCGGGGACGAGGAGGGCGATGATGCGCACCTGTCTGCTTGTGGGCCTGCTGCTGCTGGGCGTCGGTTGTACCGGCGACGAGAAGATCTCTTCCCCGGAGGACGGCTCCGAAGACGGCGGTGATGCCGGTGGTGGGTCAGGCGACGACGGGGATGTCGACGCCGAGTGCTCGGCCGACAGCGAGTGCGGCACAGGACGCATCTGTGAAGGAGACACCTGTGTCGATGGGGACCGAAACAACTCCATCGACGAGGCGGAGTCCTTGCTGTTCGGCGACAGCTCCGACCCCGACAGCTACCTCGACGGCACCATCAACCCGGCCGGCGACATCGACTACTTCGCCATCGAGGCCGACGGTGGGGAGTTCATCCGGGTCGCGACCTACACCGACGAGGAGGACGACACCAAGGACACCGTTGTCAGCATCATCCAGGACAACGGCAAGCTGGTCACCTACGCCAACGGTCACGCGGCCGGTGGTGGGGTCTCCGACGCCGACTCCCTCGCCTACGCCTATCTCCCCGAGGCGGGCACCTACTACGTGGTGGTGCAGGACGACGCGACCTGGTTCGAGGAAGGCGAGGAGTCAGCGGGCCGCGACTACACCTACGATCTGCTGCTCACCGAGTGGACGGCCCACACGGCGGAGACCGACTCCTTCGAGTCCCCGAGCACCGGCATCGACCTCACCTCGCCCTACTCGTGGAGCGGACGCGGCGCGGTGCTGGAGACCGAGGGCGACGTCGACTACATCGCGTTGAACCTCGAAGTTGACGGATACGACCTCGTTCTCGATGGCAACTACGACATCTCCGGCAGCGACGCCGACCCGCGCGTTCGCCTGCTCGATGCGGCGTCTGGCGCGGTGTACGGTGACAAGCGTCGCAACGGGCTCGACGGTCGCTTCTGGTTCCCCGAGATGCCGGCGGGCGACTACATCGTGGAGGTCTCCGACGCCGACGGAGGGGGCGGAGCAGCCCACTGGTTCTTTCTGCATGCCCTGTCGGTGGAGCACGACGACAGCTATGTGTGGGAGTCGGAGGCCAACGACGAGAGTGGCCTCGCAGAGACCCTCACGCAGGACGTTCTCACCACCGACTCGGGCAACGAGTACACCGTGGCACGCATCGAGGGGCTCGCGGACTTCGAAGGCGATGAGGACTGGTTCGAGCTGAGCTCCGAGTACGACGACGGCAAGCTGGTCGTCTGCCTCAACAGCCGCTGGTACGGCGCCACGACCGCGCCCACCATCGAGGTCTATGACAGCTCGGGCGGGCTGCTTGGCGAAGAGGCAGGGGCGACCGACTCTTCGGCCTACCCCACCGCCGACCTCGCCAACCTCGAGGCGCCCACTGGCACCTACCACCTGCGCGTGGTGCATCCCGACGGCGCGGGCGGGCAGCCCGGCGACTGGTACCGGGCCCTCGTGTTCGTCGCGAGCTTCGACGTCACCGACTACGCCTGCCCCTGAGCGATGGCGCTGTACAAGCGGAGCCCGACCATGAAGAAGCGGACTGGACTCGCCCTCGGGGCCCTCACCTTCTGTGCCGGGGTGCTCGTCGGCGCCGGACCCGAGCGTGTCGCCGGCGTGGTCACCCTCACCAGCGCCGAGCTGCGTAGCCATTCGTCGGGAAAGGCGCGTGTGCGGGTGTTGTCGCAGCCGGGGGCCCGCGCCTTCGTGGGGCTGCTGGAGCTCGATGCGGGCGGCAAGGTGCCCCTGCACAAAGACGACAGCGACGAGTTCGTCTACTTCCTAGAAGGCGGTGGACAGATCTGGATCGATGGTCAGGCCCACACGGTGGGCGTGGGGGACCTCGTGACCATGCCGGGTGGCAGCGAAGTGCGCTTCGAGGCGGTCACCGCGGGGCCGACCAAGGTGCTGCAGGTGTTCTCGCCTGCTGACTCGGCGGCCAAGTACGACAGCTGGACGCGGTAGCTGTCGCTGAAGATGGCGTCAGCTGGGCTGCTTCGGCGGTAGCAGGCTGAGCACCACGGAGTCGAGCGCGTCTCGCCGGGGGCTCTCGGGGAGGTCTTTGAGGGCAGTGCGCGCGGTCCACACGGCTTGCGTGAGGCGTTGTCGGGCGTCTGCGAGGGCGCCGCAGCTCTCGAGGAGCGCCAGCAGCTCGTCGCGGTCGGCGCTGTTGCCGGCGAGGGCCCGCCAGGCCGGCCGCACGCGGGGATCACGTTCGGAGCCCAGGGCGACCGTGAAGCCGGGGGAGCCCGTGGCGGCCCTGTCGATGAGCACGTCGAGGTCGTCGGGGTGGTGGGACCGCAGCAGGGCCAGCTCGTCGGCGATGAACCAGGCCAGGCCGGTGTTTCGGCCGTATCGAGCGAGGGCCGAGGTGGTGCGGCGGTTGGCGCCGGCGAGGCGTCCTCCGGCGCGGCAGGCGAAGGCGAAGACGGCCCCGTTGCGCTGCTCGGCGAGCTGGAGCGCCTCTCCCGGCGTGGGCATGGAGCCGCGGAGGCGTTGGGTGAGGGCATGGCCTTCGCCGACCTCGCGCAGGGCCTCGAGCAGGTCGCCGACGGTTTCGGGGGCGGGGGTGGTGCGGAGCAGCTCGAGCGCCCGCAAGGTGACGTGGTTGGCGCTGAGCAGCCCGAGGGTGCGGCTGATGAGCCGCCGGGCGACCCGTCGTCGGCGCCCGCCTTGTCGTCCGAGGGCGGCGTCGTGGAAGAAGACCGCGACCTGCAAGAGCTCTGCTGCTGCGGCGGCCTGCTCGGTGGCGGTGGGGTCGGGCACCTCTCCGGGGCTGCCCTCGGGATGGGCGGCGGCCGCAGACAACAGCACCAACACCGGTCGGACCCGCGGGACACCGGGCGCGAGAAAGCGCCGGGGGTCGAAGCCAGGGGGCGCGCCTTGGCCGCCGGCGAGGTCTCCGAGACCATCGTCGACCCGCTGCAGGAGCTGAAGAAGCTCGGTGCTGAGCAGGTCGAGGTCGATGCGCGGACGCGGGCTGCGGGGGGCGCTGGTCATGGCTCCCCTGCGTGCGCTTGGGGACGGGCCCGGGCAACAGCCGCGAGAGGAACGCGCTGGGGGACCTGACGAATGGAAAGGTGGGGGGTCACGCGATCAGCCCCCATGCGGACCCGGTGGACCGCCTGTGGGGGCTGTGGAGTGGACTCGGCATTGCAGACGGGATGGGCCCGCCCGGAGGCTCAGTAGCCGCCGGTCCTCTGCCAGGAGGTGCGGTTCGCTTCGACGAGGCAGCCGATGCCCGTGAGGATCAGTGCGATCGCTGCGGCGCCCTGGCCGGTGATCTGGAGGTTGTCGACGCCGTCGTAGCCAAGCTGCGAGAAGCAGGTGGCCACATCGCCGCACGCCACGCCGAAGCCGCCGGAAATGCCGGTGACGAAGCCTGCGCCGACACAAAGGCCGCCGATCAACCAGAGAATCTCGTGCTTCATGGGGTCCTCGTCGCCCGAGAATACGGGGCGGGAAGGGGAGGGCGCTGTGTAGTGTGCTGTCTCGGTGTCGGCAAGGTGGGTGCCGGAGAGCCTGCGCCATCCCTGACCTGGGCACGCAGGATATGCCGGCGGGCCGTCCGCTGCAGTCGGACGCAGCCCTCGAGGCGTGAGGTAGAACCGTGAGCCGCTTGTCCCTGCTTGCCCGTGTGGCCGTCTTCCCGCTTGTTGCGCTCGCCTGTGATGGTGGCAGCGATGTCGTCGAGGGGGCCGGCCCCAAGGTGGAGGTCGTCACGGGGCATGCGGCTCCCGCGCCCGGTGCGTTCGGCGCGGTGGCCTTCCAGTGCTGCGATGTGCCCGCTGCCAAGGCGGTGGTCGACGGCTTCGTCGCGCTGGGCACCGCGCTGGCGGCCGACGATCTGGACGGGTCGAAGGCCAAGGCGAAGGCGTTTGCCGCAGTGCTGGCCGCAGATGGCGCCACGCTCACCGGCGATGCCGAGACCATCGGCAAGCTCAGCGCCCTCGCGGGTCGCATGGTGTCCCATGCCGCGATCGAGGACATCCGAGAAGAATACCTCGACGCCTCCCCCGAGGTGCTCGCGCTGGCCCGGGCCCACAAGGCCGAGTCGGGCAGCACCTACGCCGTGGCCTTCTGTCCCATGAAGCCCGGTCGCTGGCTGCAGACGGCCGAGCCGCTGGCCAATCCCTACTATGGGGCGTCGATGCTGCGGTGCGGCACCTTCGAGGCGCTGGCTCCCGCGAACTGAGCGGCGGCGAGACCGTCGGCCCGCCAATGGAGACGACGCGATACCCCAGGGACCCTGCGTCGACCGGGAGGTCCCCTCGACCAGGCCCCGGGAGTCTCCATGCGCGATGCCTACATCCTTGATCTGTCCGTTCGTACCGAGCTCGAGGGCGATGCGGTCAGCTGTGCGGCGCGTGACCTCGCGGGCTTGATGGACCGCTCGCAGGTGGGCCGGGACCGGCTCTCGCATGTGGCGGTTGCCAGCGATGTGGGACCGGTGGGCCGCGCGGTCGGACTCACGTCCGGTCTGTCCTCGTCCATCGCCACCCTGGACGTGGGCGGGCCTTCTGGCTCGGGCCTCGCCGCACTTGGCGATGCGGCGCGAGCGGTCACCAGCGGCTTCGAGTCCGTGGCTGCAGCGGTGGCCATTGGCGGTGGTGCCACGCGGCGCGCGGCCCCCCCGACCTGGGTGCCGCAGCTGGACGACAAGTGGTCCCAGGTCACGCCGGAACAGTCCCAGGACTGGGCGCTTCGGCGCACCGGTCTCGAGCGGAAGGCGGTGCTCGACCAGGTGAAGGCCCGCCGGGCGGCGTGGGCCAAGAAGGGCAAGCCGCTTGCGCGCATGGGGGCTCTGGGCGGCATCCCGGCAGCGGTGGGCGACACCGGCGTGGGCGTGGTGTTGCTCGCTGGCCATCAGGAGATCCGCGAGCACGGCTGGAAGACCCGCGCCCGCATCACCAGCGTGGTCCGCATCGGTCTCGACCCCACCCTCGGCCTCGCAGCAGCCGGTCAGGCCGCCGAGGCCGCGCTGCACCGCCTGCACCTTCGGGCCGAAGAGATGGGCATCGTGCAGGTCGATGCCCGTTCGGCCGTCACCCCCGCGCTGGTGGGCCATGTGCTCCGGCTGGGTCCAGACAAGATCAACCCCCATGGCGACGCCCTGTGTGGCGGGCACGCTGGCGGGGCGGGGGGCTTTGCCGATCTGTTGCGCCTGCTCGACGCGCTCGACGCCGACGATCGGCGCTTCGGAATGGTCGTGGGCATCGAGCCAATGGGCGTGGCCACCGCCATCGTCGTCGACCGCCAATTCTACATTTGAACGGAGGCCGCGCCCGCTGGTGGGCTGTGGCAGGGTCGAGCCGACCCCCGGAGCCCTCTCGATGGATGAAGCCCGCGCACCATTGACCTACGCGCTGGGCGACCCGGGACCGCTGCCATTTCGAGGGCACTTTCGTGTGGAGGTGCGTGGTCCTGGCTCGGTGCTCCGGGTGGCGGGTCGTCTCGCCGCAGAGGACAGCGTGGTGGACGCCCATCACGCGGCGGCCGAGGTGGAGGATGCTCTGCGTGGGGTGCTGCATCGGGCCGTCGACCGTCGGAGCCGGCACGCCCTGTTGCGTGCGCTCTGGGAGACCCTCACGCCGGGAAGCGTACTGCGGCGAGATGCGCAAGACATTGGACTGGTGGCCATTTCCGCCGACCGAGAGGGGGTGAGCCTCTCCGGTGTGGGGCTGGCCGGGGCCTGGTATGGGCTGGCCGGACGCGCCCCCCGCCCGCTCGTGCCCCCCGACCATCCGTTGCTGTGCTCCCCACTCGGAGCGCCGCCGGTCCTGCCCGGTGCCATGACATTGAGTGTGTTGCCGGAGCTGCTGGTGGTGGAGGTCCGTCACCCGACCGCGCCGCCGTCTGGGCTGCCTGGTGGCGACCTGCGGGCTGCGTGTGGGGTGAGGGGATGAGCCGGCCCGCAGGCACTCTGCCCGACCGCTGGTTCGCCGAGGTCGACCCCCGCGCCGACATCGGGGCCATTCGCGATGCCCTTGTGGCCCGCGTTCAGGCCGGTGTGGACTCCGAGGCCGTGGTGCGGGAGCTGGCCAGCCGCGACCGGGTGGCTCTGGCCGAGCTGTTCATCGGGCCGCGGGCGGTGGGCACCCCCGAGATGCTCGCTCTGGCGTTGTCGGTGGCCGACGAGCTGGAGCGTGCGCTGTCCCCCGGTCCGCTCTACCGGCGCCTGTCGGACCTCGCTGGAGATGGGGGACGCCAGCGGGTGCTGCTGCGGGCCATCGAGCGGTATCCGGATGCGGGCTGGCTGGTTCCGCTGTCGTCGCGCATCGAAGGTCCGGAGATGGGGTGGACCCACCTCATGGCCGTGCTGGACCGGTCGTCCTTCCTCGACACCTGCTCCGCCTACGCCACCGCCGGGGCCCGTCGCGGACTGCTCCGAGTGGCCGTGGCGACACGGCGGATCGAGCCGATGGCGGCCCTGGCCCGCGCCGCAGACGAGCGCGCTCTGGTGCTCGCGACGGCCTACCTGCTCCAAGACGACGACCCTCCGCCTGTGGGGGCCTGGCTGGCCGCGGTCTGGGGCCCTGACCCCACCTCCGTGCTGGTGGGTGCCCTGTCCCTGCTCCACGCCCGTGCCCCCGAGCGGGTGCCCCTGCTGCTGGAGCAGTGCTGGCGCTGGCCTCGGGTGGCCGCGGCTGCGCGGGGCCTGGTCGGCGGTCGACCCGACCCCACGGTGGGCTAAGGAGGCGCCGCCATGCCCGATACCTCCATCTGCCGCCTCTGTGACGGTGCCTGCGGGGTGCTCGTCCACTCCGAAGGTGGCCGACTCACCGCCATCGTCCCCGACCCGTCCGACCCCGTGTCGGGTGGCCGTCCTTGCTCTGTGCTCGCCGAGGTGCCCGCGGCGCTGGCGAACCCAGACCGCATCGTGCAGCCGCTGCGCCGCGCAGGCGACGGCTGGGAGTCGGTGCCCTGGGATGACGCGCTCGACGAGATCGCCGACAAGCTGGGGCAGGTGCGCCGGTCGGCCGGCCCTTCGGGTGTGGGCCTCTACCTCGGGGGCGACCGTTGGTCCCGCAGTCGCGAGACGGCCCGCGCGCTGGCCTTCGGGGTGGCGATGGGCACACCCCACATCTTCAGCGAGACCCTGGCGGCCAGCGGTGGGCTGCTTCGGTGCACCGAAGCGATGCTGGGACACCCCGCCCTGCTGCTGTCCGACCTGTCCCGTGCCCACTACGTGCTGGTCTTCGACGGTGGGCAGCCCGACACCGGCTGGGGACCGCACCGCCGCGGCCGCACCTACGCCGACGCTCTGGCCCACAGCCAGCGCACGAAGGGCACCAAGGTGGTCGTGGTCGGCCCACGTCGCACCGAGCTGGCCGACAGCGCGCACCAATACGTCGCGATTCGGCCGGGCACCGAGGCCTTCTTCTTGCTGGGCATGCTGTCCGCGGCGGTGAAGGGCGGGTGGTGCGATGCGCAGTACATTCGCGACTACACCGATGGCTACGGCGATCTGCCCGAGATGCTGGCCGCGTGGTCGGTGGAGCGCTGCGCGGAGATCTGCGGGGTGCCCGCTGCGTCCATCTCTGGTGTGGCATTGAAGTTCGGTCGCGCGGCCATGGCAGTGGCGCACCTCGATGAGCGCATCACGCGCACGGCCCGGGGCTCCCTTGCCGTGTGGGCCGGCCTCGCTCTCCACACCGTCACGGCCAACACGCTGCGTCCGGGGGGGCTCTACGACTACCCGGCGCCCGTCGACCTGCACCACCCGCTCGCGTTTCTGCCGGCTGCAGGCGCCCCCCGATCCGCGTCGGGACAGCCGCTGGTCGGCCTGCAGGTGTCTTCGGAGCTCCTGCGCGACCATCTCCCCGATCCCGTGCGCGCCCTGGTGGTGGTGGACGGCGACCCGGTGGGCGAGGCCGCCGCACCCGGCGAGCTGTCGTCGGGCCTTCAGAGTGCAGAGCTCATTGTCGTCTTCGCGCGTACCCACTCCCAGACCACCGCCCACGCCGACTGGGTGTTGCCGCTCACCCACCCCTTCGAGGAAGGGGAGCTGGAGCTGCTTGGGAGCACCGCGCTGCCGGAGCCGGCGGTTCGCAAGGTCAAGCGCGCGGTGCGGGCACCCGAAGGCTGCCGCGGCGTTGAGTCGGTGCTCTCCGAGCTGGTGAGCCGCCTCAAGCCCGGGCTGCGGGGCGGCGCCTATGGGCTGCACATCGCCTTTGGTGCCCGCAAGCTTGCGTCGGCGGAGCTGTCTGCCTGGGAAGGCCGGGTGTTGGAATGGGGGGCCGACCTCGACACCGATGCCCTCGACGCCCCGCCCCACCGTCACACCTATGGGATGGCCGACCGCTCCTTGTGGCGGGTGAGCCGCGAGAACAACCGCATCGACGTTGCTCCCGACGTTGTGAGGCCGCTGCTCGACGCCGTTGTGCCGCCCCGGGCCGCCGATGCGCGTCCCTACTGGCTGCGTGCCTCGGTGCCCCGCGACCGGGTGGTCGACGATGAACATGGCGCGGATCGACGCGGCGCGGTCTACGTGCACCCCGACCTCGGGCTGGCGGATGGCGCGCTGGCTCGGCTGAGCACCGAGGCGGGCTCGCTGGATGTGCGGGTGCGCCATGACCCCCGGCTGCGCGATGACGTGGTCGACTTGCCGTGGGGAATCCGGGGAGCGGGTGCGCTCATCCCCGCCAGTCCGCGCGACCCCTGGACCGGCATGGCGGCTTGGGATGGGCTGTCCTGTGCGCTCACGGCTCTCTGAAGGGCGGCAAGTGCGCCTCCAGTCGCCGACGGGGCTCCCGCGGGCGCCGCGCGTGGAATAGCCTCCGGCGTCGGGCGCACCCTGTCAGGGATGGCCGCCCATGGGAGATCGGCCCTTGGATGCTCAGTTGATGACGATTCGCGGTCTCGGCCTGCTGGCCCTGGCGCTCGGCCTCGCCGGCTGCCCCGTGACCCCCGAGGTCCAGACCGGACCGGGCGCGCAGCAAGGCCCCGGCGGCCCCGGCGGAGGTCCTGGCGGCCCCGGCGGAGGTCCTGGTGGCCCGGGCGGTGGTCCTGGCGGCCCAGGCGGTCCTGAGGGCGGCGATGGCGGGCCCGGCGAGTTCATGCTCAAGCTCGACGACATGAAGGGGCGCCTGAGCCAGGAGGAGATCCTGGCCGGCGAGCACGCCATTGTGAGGGGCACCCTGGAGGGCGACTGCACTGGCCGTCTTCGGATCGATGTCATCGATCGCACACCCGGCAGCTCGCCCAAGGGGCCGCTGTCGGTGGCCGAGCCGCCCCCCGCCGACACCTTCGAGGTGGCCGTTCCCGTGGGCACTGTGGTCGCCCTGAGCGCACTGTGTGACAACGACGGCGACGGGCTCGTGAAGAGTGGGGGCACCGACCTCGCCAGCGCGGGCGTGGATGTCGGTGAGATCACCGAAGACGCCTCGGGCGTGAAGCTGGTGCTGGCCGAGGCCGGTCCCAAGGGTGAAGGCCCGGGTGGCCCGGGTGGGGCAGGCGGTCCGCCTCCCGAAGGAGGGCCGCCGCCGGAAGGGGCCGGTGGTCCACCGCCCGATGGGGGGCCGCCCGGAGGCCCCGGAAAGGCGGGCAAGGGACCCCCTCCGAAGGGAGGAAAGGGCCCGCCGCCGAAGGGTGGGAAGGGTCCGCCGCCCGAAGGTCATGGGGGGCCGCCGCCCGATGGTCATGGGGGTCCTCCGCCCGATGGCGCAGGGGGACCGCCGCCCGAAGGCGCAGGGGGACCGCCCCCAGATGGAAGTGCGCCGCCCCCTCAGGAGTAGGGAGCCCGTCCCCTCTGCCGGCCAGGGGTGCCGACCCGCACCGCCGACCGGACCGACCTCGATCCCCTTCAGCGTGGAGACCGCATGCGTGTGCGCGTTCCCCGAGACTGCGCGACTCTGGCCGACGCGCTGGCCAGCGGTGCCGACCGCATCGTCGTCAAGGGTGTGGTGGAGCTGCCCGCCGGTGCTGCCGGCGCGCTCATCGACCGCCCCGTCCAGATCACCGGCGGCACTCTGCGTGCCCAGGGCGGCTGGGCTCTGATCATTGGCGCTGACGTCGTCTTGGCGGACGTGCGCATCGAGAACCCCACCGGCCACGGCGTGCGCATCGTGGCCGGTGCGCCAGTACTGTCGAATGTGGAGCTCGCCGTGCAGGGCGTGGCCGGGGTCTGTGAAGGACAGAGCCGCCCGCAGCTTCGCCGTGTGGTGGTGGTGGGTGCAGAAAACGGCTGGCTGCTGCGGGAGGACTGCGCTCCCGATGGCGACGAGCTCGCGGTGAAGGCCACCGGCAGCGCGTTGGTGCTGACCGACCGTGCTTCAGGCCACCTCGCCCGGCTCGCTTTGATGTCGGGCGACCAGTTCGCCTGTGTCGAAGCCCGCGGCCGGGCATCCACCCGGCTTGCCGGCCTCACCGTGCTTTCTGCCGGCTGCGGCGCGCTGCACTTCTACGAAGACAGCGCGGTGGCCATCGACGGCGGACACATCCAGAAGTCGGGCACCGCGGATGCGCGCTTCCCCGCCATCGAGGCGCGGGAGCGGTCCCAGCCGACCCTGCGTGGGCTCCGCATCGACAACAGTGGCGGTCGGGGCTTCTTCGTGCATGGCGAGGCCCGCCCTGTGCTGCGCGAGGTGGCCCTGTCCGGAGTGGGGGGAGCGGGAATGGAGGTCCAGGGGGAGGCGGTGCTCGATGTGGCCGACTTGTCCGTGTCCGAGGCGGCGGGGGCCGGGGTGGTCGTGCGGGGCGAGGCCAGCGGACGCTTGACCCGGCTGTCCACCGACCGCACGACGAACGTGGGCCTCGCCATCGGTGGCAATGCCCGCCTGCAGGTCGACGGGGTGAAGGTGGGCTTTGCCGAGGGCTTCGGCCTGCGGGTGGGCGGCGCCGCGCGCGCCACCGTGCGGGACCTCTCCTCCGAGCTGCTGGGCGCCCACGGGGTGCAGGCCCACGCGGACTGTGCGCTCACCCTGGTCGATGCCAGCCTGCGGCTCGGTCGCTTTGATGGGGTGCAGGTGTCCGAGCGCGCCCGGCTCATCATGCGGGGTGGGCGGGTCACCGAGCACCAGGGCCGCGGGGTGGTGGCCTCGGGCGACTGCAAGGTGCGCATCGAACGCACGGTGCTCGAAGGCAACCAGGGCTGGCAGCTCCTCGCCAGGGATCAGGCCGAGGTGCGGCTGGTGGACTGCACACCTGCGGGTCCGGTCCAGCGCCAGGACGCCGCCAGCATCGACGACGGGGGAGCGTCCTGAGTGGGGGATGCGCTTTGCGGCCCCGACTGCTGAGCGGCTCTGCTGGCTGACCCGGGGCGGCGGACCGCCACGCCATCCCCCAATTTCCCAAGAAACCGAGGGCAGGAACCTTCAGCCGACCGTGGGCTCCTCGAGGAGCAGATCGTCTTCGTCGGCCAGCTCCAGGCCTTCGAGCTCGGGCTCGGGGTCGTGCCAGCGGGTGCCGGGCAGCACGGGCATTCCCTCGAAGGGACGGGACTCCACGAGCATCGCGCGCGGGGCGGTCATGGCGTGGATGAGCTCCAGGCCGCCGGGGACGCCGTTGCTCGACCGGCCGAGGCCCACGGTGGGGAGGCGCAGCGAGGCGCCGATGGTGCCGCGGTTGATGTTGAGGGCGCCGGTGCGGAGGCGGTCGGCAAACTCGCTGAGGATGGGGCTGTCGAAGCGCGTGAAGACGCTGGTGGCGAGGCGGTAGGCGGTCTGGTTGTGCAGCGCCGCGGCCTCCTGCCAGTTGGCCACCTTGTAGACGAGCAGCATGGGCCCCGGGGGCGGCTCGTTGAGGAAGGGATGGCCGTTGTCCCACTGCACGCGGATGATGGCGGGGCGGGTGTAGAAGCCCCGGAACTTCGACGGTGCGGCGGTGGGCTCCACCAGGGTCTCGTGGCCGCGCGAGGCGAGCACCCGACCATAGCGGCGGTAGCGAGCCCGGAGGTTCTCGCTGATGACCGGGCCCATGAAGACGTTGTCGTCGAAGCCGTAGCCGACCTCGATGCGCTGGGTGCGGCGCACCAGCAGCTCGACGAAGCGGTCGTAGATGGCCTCGGTGACGATGACCCGGCCCGTGCTGTTGTGGCGTTGGCCCGCAGTGAGGAAGGCGCCGACCATCACCTCGTAGACCGCGCGGTCGAGCTCGGCGTCGTCGAGCACGATGGCGGTGCCCTTGCCGCCGGTCTGGAGGACGACGGGGAGGTTGGGCCGATCCTTGAGCTGGGCGCGCAGCGTCGCGGCGGTGCCGTAGCTGCCGGTGAAGACGAGGGCGTCGACGCCGGGATGGAGCACCATGCGCTGGCCGACGACGGCGCCGGGACCCTGCACCATGTGGAAGACGCCGCGGGGCAGCTTGCAGCGGTCCCACATCTCGGCGACGGCCTGACCCACACCCGGCGTGAACTTGCTGGGCTTGGTGACGACCGCGTTGCCGGTGAGGATGGCGGCGGCGGTGTGGGTGGCCGGCAGGAGGATGGGGAAATTGTAGGGGGTGAGCGTGGCGATGACGCCGCGGGGCAGACGGTCGCTTCGGGCGCCGATCTCCTCGATGACCCGGGGGCGGAGCAGCTGCACGCCTTCGTCGAGGAACAGGTCGATGGCCCGAACCGCGGCGCGAAGCTCCTGACGGGCCTCCCAGATCGGCTTGCCGGTCTCGCGGGTGACGAGGCGGGACAGCCGCTCCTGGTTGCGATTGAGGTTTTCGCGGAAGCGGCTGACCGCGGCATGGCGATCGGCCAGCGAGGTGCGGCGCCAGGTGGGCGCACCCATCCGGGCGTACTCGATCGCCTCGTCGACGCTGGCTTCGGAGAAGGGAAAGCGGCCGAGGACGTCGCTGCGGTCGCCGGGATTCACCCCGTTGATGTAGCCGGTGACCCGCTCGGGCTTGAGGAAGGACCCGAAGACATAGTCGCCCTTTCGAACGATCCGATCTCGCGTGTCGTCCACTGGTCTTCCCGTTGGTTCGTCGGCTTTCTGGGGGGACCCCAGGCTCGGGAGGAGCCGAGGGTCGGCCGGGGTCCCGAATCCACACGTCTGCGCGCGGCCAGCGAGTATAGCCCATCGGTCCTCACCAGACCGCCGCTCGCCGGGCCATGGCCGGGGTGGTGTGGTGCCGATAGAGCCGCCGTCCTCAGGGACCCCGCGGTCCCTCCATCCACCTTCGGGGATCTCAGCGTGCACAACGTCTACGACAGCATCCTGGACACCATCGGCGACACGCCGCTCGTCAAGCTCAACCGGGTCACCCGTGGCCTCCAGTCCACGCTCTACGCCAAGGTGGAGTTCGGCAACCCGGCGGGGTCTGTGAAGGACCGCATCGCGCTGCACATCCTCGAAGAAGCCGAGCGCCGCGGAGAGATCCAGCCCGGCGCCACCATCATCGAGGGCACCTCGGGCAACACCGGGGCGGGCCTCGCCATGGTGGCCGCCATCAAGGGCTACAAGGCGGTGTTCGTGCTGCCCGACAAGCAGTCCGAGGAAAAGCGCGCGGCCCTGCGTGCCTGGGGCGCCCGCGTGGTCGTCACGCCCACCAACGTGGAGCCCGACGACCCCCGCTCCTACTACTCGGTGGCCCGGCGGCTGGTCGAAGAGACCCCCAACAGCTTCTACGCCAACCAGTACTACAACCCCGACAATCCCGCCGCGCACTACAAGTCGACCGGGCCCGAGCTGTTCAACCAGATCGACGGCAACATCGACGTCTTCATCGCCGGCATGGGCACGGGCGGCACCATCACGGGTGTGGGCCAGTACCTCAAGGAGCAGAACAAGGACATCCAGGTGGTCGGCGTCGACCCCGTCGGTTCGCTCTACTACGACTACTTCCACACCGGTCAGCTCACCCAGCCCCACACCTACGTGCTGGAGGGCATCGGCGAAGACTTCCTTCCCAGCACGATGGACTTCCAGTTCGTCGACGACGTGGTGCGGGTCAACGACAAGGAGTGCTTCCAGATGACCCGTCGCCTCGTGCGCGAAGAGGGCATCTACGCAGGCGGCTCCTGCGGTGCGGCGGTGGCAGGCGCCCTCAAGTACCTCAAGCGCCACGACCGGCCCGGCCTCACCGCCGTCGTGCTGCTTCCCGACAACTCGTCGAAGTACCTCTCGAAGATCTTCAACGACTCGTGGATGCGCGAGAACGGCTTCCTGGAGCCCGAGACCCGCTTCGGCACCGTCTCCGACCTCTGCTCGGGACGGCCCGCTCGCCAGCTCATCACCATCGACGCCGGCGCGCGCGTGACCGAGGCTGTGGGCGTGCTCAAGCTGCACGGCATCAGCCAGGTGCCGGTGGTCGAAGATGGCCGCCTGCGCGGTGTTCTCTTCGAAAAACGGGTGCTCGAGAAGGCCCTGGAGGGCGGTCCCGGCACCAGCACTGTGGGCGACCTCGTGGATGCCTCCTACTGCACCGTCGACCGGCAGACCGAGATCGCTGTGCTCGCCGAGCTGTTCCGGCGCTTCAAGGTGGCCGTGGTGCTCGACGACGACAACCGTCCCATCGACATCATCACGCGCATCGACCTCATCGACTACATCTCGCGCACGGCCAACGGCCTCAGCTGAGCCTCCCGCGCAACGGAATTGAGGAGGCCCCATGGCCCGCTTCGACAACCCCTCCGAGTTCGCCGCCCTCGGCATCGGCACCCGCGCCATCCATGCTGGCCAGGAGCCCGAGCCGGTCACCGGTGCGGTGATGACGCCCGTCTTCCAGACCTCCACCTACGCCCAGCCCAAGCCGGCGGAGTGGCCCTGGGAGTACAGCCGCACCCACAACCCCACCCGCAACGCCCTGCAGGCCTGCATCGCGAGCCTGGAGTCGGGCAAGCATGGGGTGAGCTTCTCGTCGGGCATGGCGGCCATCGACACCGCCATCCGCCTGCTGCCTCCGGGCTCGCATGTGTTGTGCGGCGACGACGTCTATGGCGGCACCTACCGCCTCTTCACGAAGTGCTGGGCGCCCCTCGGCTACCGCTTCACCTTCGTCGACACCACCGACCCTGAGCTGGTGGTGCCCGACGATGTCGACATGGTGTGGGTGGAGTCGCCCACCAACCCGCTGCTGAAGGTCACCGACATCCAGGCGCTGGTCGAGAAGGCCCATGCCGTGGGCGCCATCGTGGTGGTCGACAACACCTTCGCCACGCCGGTCTTCCAGCGTCCGCTCGAGCTCGGTGCCGACGTGGTGGTCCACTCCACCACCAAGTACATCAACGGTCACAGCGACGTGGTGGGCGGTGTTCTCGTCACTTCCGACGATGCGCTGCACGAGAAGATGTGCTTCCTGCAGAACTCGGTGGGTGCGGTGCCCGGTCCGTGGGACTGCTTTTTGCAGCTCCGTGGCCTCAAGACCCTCCACCTCCGCATGGAGCGCCACCAGGCGAGTGCGCAGGAGCTGTCCGCCTGGCTCGAGGCGCGTGACGATGTGGAGAAGGTGCACTACCCCGGCTTTTCCGGCATGGTCAGCTTCGTGCTCAAGGGCGACATCGAGGCCGCCTCCCGGTTCGTGCAGGCCACACGGGTGTTCACGCTCGCCGAGAGCCTGGGCGGGGTGGAGAGCCTCATCGAGCTGCCGGCCATCATGACCCACGCCAGTGTGCCCCCCGAGGTGCGCGCCGAGATCGGCCTTCCCGATGGTCTCATTCGCCTGAGCATCGGTGTGGAGAACCTCTCCGACCTCAAGGCCGACCTCGAACACGCCTTCGCGGCTGCCGCCAACGGCTGAGCCCGCCCCGCTTCGGCCCTGGAGGTCCAACCCGTGCGCGTCGCCTACATCGTGGGGGCGCCGGGTGTGCCGGTGCAGGGTCCGTCGGGCTGCAGCGCCCATGTGCGGGCGTTTTCCCACGCCCTGTCCGAGCAGGCCGACAGCCGACTCTATGCGGCCTGTGAAGCCGACCGCCGCGGGCGCTTTGGCCGCCCCACCCCAGCCTGGATCGGCGGCACCCCGGGCTGGCCCTCCTGGTTGGGCCGGTATCGAGAGATGCGCGAGGTGCTGGCCGCGCGACGCATCGCCCGCCGACTCACCGAAGATGCCCTCGGGGGTTGGCATCCCGACGTCATCATCGAGCGGCACTCGGTGTTTTCCGATGCGGGCTGGCGGGTGTCCGACCGGCTCGGCCTGCCCTGGGTGCTGGAGGTCAACGCGCCGCTGGTCACCGAGCGGCTGCGCTTCGAGGAGGTGCGCCAGCCAAGGTGGGCAAGGCGGTGGGAGAACAGCGTGCTGCGGGCTGCTCCCGCCATTGCGGCGGTGTCCCGTTGGCTGGTGGACTGGCTCAAGACCGAGGTGGGCTGTCGGAATGTGAAGTGGGTGCCCAATGGCGTGGCGCCCTTCGTGGGGGACCCCGAGCGCGGGCGACGCGAGCTCGCACTCGCGGAGGATGACGTGGCCATCGGCTTTGTCGGGAGCTTCAAGCCCTGGCATGGCCACGACCGTCTCGCGGAGGTGGCGCGGGTGTTGGGGGCGAAGCTGGTGCTCGTGGGGCAGCGTCCCGAACGGGTGGACGGCCTGCCCCCCGAGCAGGTGGTGCTCACCGGACACCTACACGGACAGCGCCTGGCCGATGTGGTGGCGGCCCTCGATGTGGGCCTGGCGCCCTACCCGGCAGATGCACCGCCCTGGTTCTGTCCCCTCAAGATCTTCGACTACCGCGCCCAGGGCGTCCCCGTCGTCACCACCGAGGTGGGCGATGCTCCCGTGCTCGTGAAGGGTGGGGGGACCGCCGTGCCGCCCGACGACACCGATGCTCTGGTGGAGGCTTGCCGGCAGTGGATCGGTCGACGACCACCGCCCCGGGTGAGGCGATGGTCGAGTGTGGTGCGGGATGTGTTGGAGCTCGCGGGCCGCTGACGACCCCTACTCCGCGGGCGGATCGCCGATGTGGGCGGCGTTTCCAACCTCGATGCTCTCGAACCAGTCGAGGAAGCGCTTCACGTCGTCGCCGCGGAAGATGGCGCCGTGCTGCGGGCACATCATGTCGATGTCGAAGCGTCGCACGCGGTTGACCCAGGCGTTCTTCGCTTCGTTCGACGGCATCCACCGCTTGTGGAAGCCCTCCATGTACTTGACGTGGGTGTCGAAGTCCTCGACGAAGAAGCTGGAGTAGTCCTCGGGCAGCAGGGCCGCGCCGATGTCGCTGCTGAACAGGATCTTGGCGCGGGGGTCGTAGATGGTGAGGTGGCCCGACGAGTGGCAGTAGTGGGCGGGCACGATCTTCAGGTCGCGGGTGCCGGCCAGCTGGATGTGGCCGCCCTCATCGGGGATGGGGGTGACCGGACGACCGCCGCCGAAGTGGGGGATGAAGCCCGCCCAGGTCCACGAGGCCATGCAGCTCAGCTCGGGCTTGAGGTCGAGCCAGAGCGCCAGCGACGAGATGATGTCGGGGTCCTGGTGGCTGGCGAACAGCACGTCGATGTCGGCGGGGCTGATCTCGGCGGACAAGGCCCCGATGTAGGACGGGAAGACCTCGATGCCACCGGGGTCGATGAGGGCACCGCGGCCATTGTGGATGACCAGGTACTGGTTGGTGTCGATGACGTGCTCGCCCTTGGCGGGGTCGCGACCGAACACCACCCACTTGCGCTGCCCATCACTGTAGAGAGTTGTACGTCTCACGCGGCCTGCTCCTTCCTGCGTGCCGGGCCTCGGCCCGAGGTGGCCCGCTGGAGTCGACGAACCTGCATGGCCAGGTTGATGACTCGGTCGCGAGCTTCTTCTTCCACGTTGCCGAGCCGGTCGGCCAGCACGCCCATGGCGCTGACGACGGCCTCCACTGCCTCACCACCGGGCCCGAGGTGGGCCTTTTCGATGCTGGCGAGGATGCAAAGGTAGCGGGTCTGCCGGACCGCAGTCCAACGGATGCGGTCGATGTGTCCATCGAGGCTGATGACCCGCTGTTCGAGCGCAGTGATGTGCGCATCCTGTTCTCGCTGCACCCCGCAGATGGCTTCGGTGAGCTGCTTGACAGTGAGCACGCCAGGGGTGCTCTCGCAGGCCTCGAGTCCCATCCGGAGCAGGCGAAGGCGACGCTCCGTCTCGCTCCAGGCGGCCACATCGCGGGCAAGTCCAGCAAACACCTTCTCCACTTCTTCGATGCGCAGGCCCAGCTCGGTGGCGGTGGCGTGCAGGTCACGGGCCACGGTTGCGAAACTGCGGCCAGAGCCGCCGAGCCGTCCGCAGGCCACGCTGGCGTTGAGGGCCAGCCGCTCCACCTCGGCCAGAAGCATGTGGATGGGGGCGAAGGTGCGGTGAATCGCCACCGCGCCCGCGCGAATCTTTCGCGTGAGGTCGGGGCCGACGGATGAACTGGCTGGATTCACGGCTCACTCCGGAGCGAGGTGGTCGAGCATGACCTCGCTTCGGAACCTCCGTTCGGATCTGGAGGTCGTGTGCAGCCAATCACGTATGACGCAAGTCAGTTTTAGCGGGTGCGATGGCGCGGAAGTGATGGGGACAAGAACGCAGCGACCCCGCCCAGGGAGTGGGCGAGGCCGGCGGAGGGCGGTGGACCTGGTTGGGGCAGGCTCACCGCCAAGGTTCTGGGGGTTCTTCGGGGTCCAGCTCTCCGCCGACGATCACGGGGCCCCGGAGCCTCGGAGTGGTGAGCTTGTTGGACACGTCGTTCATGGTCTGCCCCTCGGGCCAGTTGGAGCTGGCCTGGAGCGACCGCCGCGCAACCCTGGGTACGGAATCGGGTGGACCGGTCGAGAGGGGTCGACGCCAGCCAGGGCACAATCCCCCAAATGGGTCACCCGTAGACGGTGACCAGCTGCCGGGAACGGGCCAGCAGGCGTCCGTCCGCCGTCCAGACATCCGCGATCCCGTCGGCATAGCCGCCCGCCGACGCTGTAGTGCGCTGCACGACCTTGACCCAGGAACCCTCGGGAATGGGCTCTGAGAGGGCATCTCCGATGAAATTGACCATCCAGGTGACGCTGCTCGCACGGGTGCGGTCGGTCGCCATGGAGAGCACGGGCGCCGGCCAGGCGTCGACAAGCATGAGCAGGACTGCGGGGTCGATGGCGACGTCGTGGTGTGGACGGCACCATCCCTCGATGACCGGCAGGTCGCTGCCGGAGAACGGGAAGTTCGACGTGGCCCAGCGGTAGTCGAAATGCTGCGTGAAGGCGGGCATCTCGCCGGGCATGTAGTGCATCGCCAGCAGGGCGTCGGGTGGGGCGAGCTTCGGCGCGGTGAGGGATGGCAGGCCCAGCTCGGATGGCCGTGAGGTACCGAAGCTGGCGTTGGCCATCAAAGCGAGGCGGTCCCCCGACCACACCTCCGCAGCCGCCTGGGTCATGTGGCGACCGGTGCGGAGGAGGCGCGCTGGCACTCGTGCGGGACCCACCGAGATTGGCGCGATGAAGTGGACGGTGACGCTACGGACCAGGCGCGGCTGCGTGGACGCGACGGGATCGGACGCCACGAGCTCCTGCATGGCGCGGACACACGCGGCGGCCGGCAGTCCTCCGAAGGCGGTGCGGCCCTGCGTCCAGTCGGGGGGCACGGTGATGGTGGCGTCGCCCGCAGGACCGCCCAGGGCCAGGGCGTGCCACAGAGGGGTCGACTCGGTCGGGCGGTTGAAGATGTCGGCGCGCTCTGGCATCGGGGGGCGTCCTCTACTGGCTGGGCTCGTGGGACCACACCCGCTGGGCGAACTCCCAGGCCGCCTGGGCGCCGTCGATGTCGGTGGACACCCTGCCCACCCGCTCGGGTGGCGCAGCCTGGCGTGCGCCCGGCCAGAGATGACCTGCGCCGTGGAGTCGGATGTGTTCGACGGGAACAGCCTCGCAGCCGTCGTTCCAGCGAATGTGGGTGGCGGAGGTGGAGTCGGAGGGGACGGTGTCCCAGCTGTGGCTCGCGGACGGGCTCGGGGCACAGCCATTGGCCTTCTGCATGACCGCGAGGGCGTCTTGGGTGGACAGGACCTCGCCTCGTTGCCGACCCACGGTGCCGCCTTCGTAGGGGACCAGCGGGTCGGCGTCGCCTTGGATGACCATGGTGGCGACGGGCTTGGGGGTGCAGGCCGGGGCCACCGGTGCGGGAAGGCCGGCCATCACAGGCACGAAAGCAGTGATGGTGCCCTGTCCCTCGCACACCCAGCGCCAACCGAGCATCGCCCCGTTCGAGGCCCCGGTCAGCAGGATGCGGTCGGGGTCGATCGACGTGCTGGACTGCACATGGGCGAGCACCTGCTCAAGCCAGCCCACGTCGTCGATGCCCTGGGCGGCGGCGGGCACCTTGTCGCTGCGGCCGTCGTTCCAAGAGCGCGAGACTCCCTCGGGGTACACCACCACCGCACCTTCTTCGTCGGCGAGACGGGTCCAGTGGGTGACCTTTTCGACCCGCCGGCCATGGCTGCGGGCGCCGTGGAGCACCACCACCAGCGGCCAGCCCGACTCGGGCGCGGGTGAGGTCGGAATGAACAGACGGGCCTTGCGGTCGCCGCCGGGAGGCACATGGACCCGCGTGGCATGGGGCCGCACACAGGATGGCAGCAGCAGGGCGATGGCGAGGGCAGGCAGGCGCATGGTGCGACCCGCATACCCTCTTGCAGAGTGCCGGGGCGGGACCCTGAGGTGGCCTTCCGACGGTAGGATGGCGCCGACCTCGGAGCGCCGTTGATGCAGGAGAGCCCGTCGCCGACTGCCGTCCGGCTCCCCGTCTGGGTGGTGCTGGTGGTCGTGGCTCTGGAGCTGCTCACCAGCGTGGGCGACCTGTTGCTGGGCCCCTGGGCGACCATGCACTGGGAGGAGCTGTTCAACGCCCGGGCCGGGGTGCAGTTCGCCTGTGGCCATGTGGATGCCGCCGATGCGCTGCAGTACCGCACCTTCTGTGGTGGCTGCACCGCCGAGGGGATGCTCGCGGCCCCCTTCTTTGCGTGGTTGGGACCGACCGTGCTCACCTGGAAGGTCCTCATCCTGCTGTTCCATGCGGTGGTGGTGTCCTCCGGGGCCTGGCTGCTCACCACGCTGGTCTCTCGACGCGCCGCGGTGGCCTTTGTTTTGCTGTTGGCGGCGGCACCGGGCTGGTACCGGGAGCTCATCCACACGGGATGGGGCAACCACGCCGAGTCCACGGCCTTTCCACTGCTGGCGGCCGCCTTGCTCACCACAGCGGCCTGGCGTGGGACCGGACTGCGCCTGCTGATGGTGACCCTCGCGGGGGCGGTGGCGGGCTTCGGCCTCTGGTTTGGACAGACCAGCGCGTGGGCTCTGCCCATGCTCATCGTGGGTGCAGTGGTGGTGGGACGGTGGACCGCGCCGGGCTTCGTCGTGGGGGGCGGGCTCGGGATGCTTCCATGGGTGGCCTACTACGAGGACAAGCCGGGCGCGACGGACGCCACGGTGGACTGGTGGACCGGTCGTCAGCTCGCGCCCGCAGACGCCATGTGGGATTGGCTGGCGGGCCCCTGGCTGCGGACCCACATCTGGGAGCCTGCCGAGTACGGCGATGTGACCGGGGTGGCCTCGGTCTACTGGGCGGTGTTGTGGGGACTCGCACTGTGGGGAGCCGTGCGCCTCGCCCTGCCAGCATTGCTCGGAAAGCCCCGGGCGCCGCTGTTTCCAGCATTGTTCGTGCCGGTCTCCCTGCTGCTGCTGCTGCTCATCTACCTGGTCCGCTACGACCTGTGGTGGAACCTGCCCGACCCCTACGTCAACGCCGCCTTCAACCTCCGCTACCGCACGCCGCTGGTGCCCTTGATGATGCTGGGCGCGGCTGCTGCGGTGGGGTGGCCCTGGGAGCGTCTCCGGTGGCGGGCAGTGTCCTGGGGACTGGTGTCGGTGGTGCTGCTCATTGGCCTCACGCTGCGCTTCTCCCAGTGGACGGAGTGGCGGTCGGCCTCCATTGGCCTCGGCGTCTACCTGCACGGGGGCTGGCCAGACAAGACCGTGCCGCTGGGCAACCCGCCCCAGCCACTGCGCCGGCGACAGGGCCGTCCCACCGACGTGTCGGCGGCCACGGGCTGGGTGACGGGACACCACGACCGGCTGCAGGACTGTCGCTACGACCACATCTACGAGCTCGGTCGGCGGGTGGGCATCGGTGCCCAGGACCCGGACCGCACCGATATCGCCGAGCTTGCAGATCAGGGACGGCAGGCCCTGGGGGACGACCCCCTGGCGCACCGCTTCTTCTCGGACGCTCTCGCCCGCGGACTCATGCGGGACTCCGGCGAACAGGTGCCCCACCTCGCCCGGCGACTCGATGAGCTGCGGGGGCTGGGCGGCCTCGACGCCGCGGTGGGTGCGGGTGCCGGACGACGCGCGGCCCGGGCCTTCGCCCCCGAGCGCGACGATGAGCACCAGCAGCGGGTGGACCCCCGGGTGTGGGTGGGCATCTGCGAAGGTCGCGGCGACCACCATGCGCGGGCCATCACCTCAGACGGCCGCCACTGGCCTTCCGATGTGGTGCCCCTCGAGCTGCTGCAGTCGGATGCCGGGGCCTGCCTGGGAACCGTCGCCTACGCCGAGGGGCTCGCCTTCACCTGGGCGCGCGTGGTCGGCTGCACGCCCACCGCACACGGGGCCCTGGCCGCTGAGCTTGAGCGCGCAGACCCCTCCGGTGACGTGCGGCTGGACAGCACCGCGGCGGTGGCGCACTCACTGGAGCTCGGCTGTCGGTTGCTGCGCAGCGGCCGGTGAGTCTCGGGCACAGGCCCACCAGTCCACGGCTTCGGCGCCGAGCTCGGGGTGAAAGAGGGCGAGGCCATCCCAGGCTCCCCCCACCCTCGGGGCTGGCTGGCCGGCTTCGCGACGCCGCTCGCAGTCGGCAACCGACCAGGCCCGCAGCTGGTCGGGCCGGCCCATGTAGAGCGTCCAGGTGTCGCGTCCCCCGATGCGCTCGAGGTCGTGGGACGCGGGTGAGTCCAGCCAGATGTGGTGCCGCTGTCCGCTGAGAATGATGACTACATCACCATCGTCGGTGGTCGTGAGCTGGTCGGGAGGGACGCCTCGCAGGGACAGGTCGAGGAGCAGACCACCGGGTTCGACCGCCAGCACCCCGTGGTCGGTCGCACCATCGACCAGCATGGGACGGCCGGGGGTGCGGGCTGACAGCAGTGTGCTGCCGACCTTGTGCAGCAGACCCAGGCTTCCTGGACGCCTGTCCCCGCCCCGCCGCGTGGCAGGATTTGTGGGCCAGCGTGCAGTCAGAGCGACCGCACCGAGCGACAGGGGGCCGGGCACTGCCGCCAGTCCCATTGTGAGCGGCGGGGACAGCAGCCGTACATGGTGGTCGCGCAGGTAGCCGAGGCGTGTGCCGGCGAGCACCAGCAGGACGGCCCCGAGCCCGACGGGCAGGCGCATCCGGGGCATCCGGAGGACCCCCAGGGCGGCCAGGGCGAACACCCCCACCACCGGTCCCGCCTGGTCCACCCAGGCCTGGAAGGCGAGGCTCGGGAGGGAGGGACTCTCGGAGGCCGCGCCGCCGGCCGCCCGGGCCAGCGACCAGGCATGGGGCAACACCAGCAGCCCCGTTGCCCACACCGCGGCTGGGGACCGGCGCCAGCGCACCCGCGCCAGGAGGGGGACCGCGACCAGCGACAGGGGGTGACACATCAGCGCCCACGCAAAGGCACCCCCCGCCAGCCAGGGCCCCCACCGGGCCCGTCCCGCCGTCGTGGCGAGCACCACCATCGAGATGGCCACGGGCGCCTGATAGGCCTCCGCTCCGCTCGTGGCGGTATCGATGAGCCCCGGATCGAAGGCCAGCAGGAGTCCGGCAGCCAGGGCCCGCCAAGGGGAGCGTCCCCGGCGCAGCACGGCCAGTGCGACCACGGGGGCCACCATCGCGTCGACCACGCGGATGGCGGCAAAGGCGCTCCACAGGTCGCGGGCCATCGACAGGATGAGCGCGTGGGGCACCGCGAGCAGCCAGCCGTAGGGCGGGGCGTGGGGTCGGGTCTGCCAGGGCCCTCTCGCGGCCACCAGCCAGGGGCCGAGGCTGTCTCCGAGGGCGCTTGCTTCGGGCAGGCGGGTCCACCTCACCGCCACGGCGACGGCCCACACGCCCGCGAAGAGGCCCGCTGCCAGGAGTGCCTGCCGGCGTCGGTTCATGGACAGTCCGGCCACTTCAGCGCGCTCGTGCAGCCTGCGCGCTCCTGGCGAACGCGGGCCAGTGCGTGCGTCCACTCCGGTTCAGGACAGGCGTCTGGGGCGCTGGGGATGTGGCTCGGCGGACTGCGGCCTTCCTCGGTGGCCACGCGCCATGCCCGGTCAGCGTGTCCGATGCATCGCCCCTCCGAGGTGCCGGGAAGCGCGTCTGGCAGGCTGGTCTCGGGTACGAGGCGCACGGCCTGGGTGCGCACCGGCGCCTGCCAGTCCGGGGGAAGCTGCGCGATGGCGGGGGCGTCGAGCTCGCGTCCTTGCCGGGTGAGGGCCCAGGCGATGCCTGCGACGATGGCCGGGTGGGTGGGGCCCGAGAGCTGCGGACGTCCCCCCCGCGTGGCTTGCAGTCCCGCCCGACGGCCCAGCTCGCCGAGGTGGTCCTCGCGACAGGCTGCCAGGACGTCGTGGTGCCCCTGCACGAAGGCTTGTGCCGCGGTGAGGTCGACGGTGCGGTCCAGGCCCCAGGGACGTCGCCGCAGCGGCTGACCCTCGGGCACGGTGGCGTCTGGCCGACCGGGCTCGGACCACACACTCAGGCCGAGCCGGGGGGCAGGGCCGTTCGACCAGGCGACCACTCGCCAGCCCAGTCCACAGACCAGCAGAGGCGCCGCCACCCACCACGCCCGCCTGGGATGGTGGCGGGCCCAGACGCCGAGTCCAACGGCCACGAGGGGCCAGAGCACGGCCCGGTACCGCAGGTGAAAGGGGGCATAGCCGGCGTCGGTGGGCACATCTGCCCACAGGTCCTTGCGGAGCCACACGGCCGCGACGAAGCCAGCCACGCTGAGCAGGCCAAACAGAGCCGTCCGACGGCTGGGGGTCCGAAGTGCCGAGAACAGTCCCCAAGATGCCCCGAGGATGGCTGTTCCCACCGCGAGTCCACCGGGCCAGCTCACCGAGCTCGGCCACCACCCGTCCCCTTCGAGCGGACCCAACAGAAAGGTCAGGGTCGCTCCGATGGGCGCCAGCTGCAGGCCGCCCCACATCGCTTCGGCTCCCTGCGCGGCGGTGGGCCGGGTGGACAAGAACACCCCCAGCGGGAGGAGGCCGAGCGGGAGGCCCGCCACGAAGGGCAGTCCAGCGGCGCGACGGAAGGCCGCGACCACCATCAGGGCGGGCAGAGCGTGGACCGCGATGTGGGCGTACCAGACAGACAATCCGGCGACGATGCCCGCCAGCAAGCTGTACACGGCGACAAGCCATCGCCGCTCGGAGCGAACCAGCAGCAACACCGCGGCTGCCATCACCAGCCCCCGGACCTCCGCGTGATTCCCCCAGCCAGTCAGCGCCAGCTCGCGCAGCGACCAGGGCGAGGCGGCCAGGACCGCCACCGCGAGCACCCCGGCCGAGCTGGCCTGCCGCGGGCCCGCCACGCGCACCAGAGCGCCGACCGCAGCCACCAACAGCAGGTGGAAGCCCGCTGGCACCAGCTTCCATACCCACACCGCGTCGCCGATGTGCCGCAGCAGGGGAGCGGCCAACACCGCGTCGGCCGTGCAGCCCCCGCAGAAGTCGCGGTACTGAAGGTCGAGGAGGCGGTCGGCGTGTCCGCAGGCGAGCTGGAGGGCCGCCCGGGCGTTGCGTCCCTCCTCGAAGCCCACCACGCTCCACGGTCCCCAGCCGATGTCCACCAGGGTGAGCACCCCCTCCACCAGCAGTGCGAGGGGGAGCCAAAGGTGGGCGGCGCGGTCGCGGAGGGCGGTCAAGATTCGGGTCGGCCCTTGAGCGGCGTGGGTGTCCACTGGCTGGAGGAATCGGTCTCCAAACGACAACCGCCGAGGACAGAGCGACCTCGGCGGTGTGCGGGAATGGCGAGCGGCCTGGATGGTCGGTGCGTAGGTAACGCACCTCGCATCCCATTCTCTTCTCTGCAGGGGCACGCCCCCGCACCGCGCATCAAGATGCGCTCCCCCACGGCATCATCGCTGCGCGATGCAACCGCCGTCCGCCCCGGTGGGGCGTCCGGGATGACCGAGTCGGATTCTCCGCCGCGGTCATCTAGTACCCGACGAGCCACCAGGCGTAGAGCGCTTCGGTGGAGGTCGTGGTGCCGCTCCAGGAGGCCGGGAGGCTGCTGCTGCCAGCGTCGGACTCGGTGTAGATGGTGGCGGTGCTGGAGCTGTCGGCGACGACGGAGGTGTCGTCCGTGGCGTCGTAGTTGACCACGATCCAGTAGGTGCCGGCGGTCACGGCCGTCCAGCTGGTGCTGTCGAGCTCGTTGTCGCCCGCGGCCAGGGTCTCGAGGTCGGAGGAGACCAGCAGGCTGCCAGGGCCCGAGCCGGTGTCGCTGTACAAGCCGATGATGCCGTCGGTTCCGCCCGATGCGAGGCTGTCGATCTCGATGCCGAAGCCGGTCACCGTGATGTCGTCGGCGAGGGTGACCTCCTGAGCGTAGATGGTGGCTGCGTCGTGCGCCTCGGTGCTGCCGGAGGCGTCGGCACCGTCGCCGTAGTCGACGAGGACGGCGGCGATGGCGTCTGCGGTGCCCGCCATGCCGTCGGCGGTGCCGTCGTTGGGGGTGACGGTGCAGGTCCACTCCTCGGCGAGCGAGGTGTCCGCCGAGGGCACGGTGTCATCGGTCTCGGTGGTGGTGTCGGGGCCGGTCGCCGAGGAGTAGTCGTCTGGGTAGAGCAGGCCGTCGGCGGTCCACTCGAAGGTGTAGGTGACCGTGTCGCCATCGGCATCGACGCTTGCGGTGTCGATGGCACAGACGAGGTCGGCGGTGCCCGGGTCGCTGATGTCGGGCGTGATGGAGATGTCGGGCTCGCTCGGCAGCGCATTCGTGAGCACGACGGTGCCCGAGCGCACGGCCACGCCGTCGTCTTCGCCGTCGGTCGGAACGATGGTACACACGACCGAGTTGCCGAGCACCGCGGTGCCGGCGGGGAGCACCTGGCCGGTCTCGGGACGCACCACGCCCGCCACCTGCCACGAGTAGGTGTAGGAGACGGTGTCGCCGTCGACGTCGACCGCGGTGCCGGGCTCACAGGTGAGGTCGTCGGCCGCGGAGGCGGGGTCGGGGGTGATGGTGGCGGTGTCGAGCTCGGGACCCGTGTTCACGACGGTGGCCGAGTCGGACACGATGTCGCCGACCGCGCGGCCATCCGCGGCCTGGACCTCGACCATCCAGACCTCGCCCTTGGTGGTGGCGGAGGCGGGCACGGTGGCGTTGACGTAGCCGGTGGCCACCTCACCATCGACGAACCAGGTGTAGCGGTAGGTGAGGGCGTCGCCGTCAGCATCGGGGGCGTCGGTGTCGATGACGGCCATGATGTCCTCGTCGGCACCGGGCTCGCTGGGCTCGACGTGGATGACGGGCTGGCCGGGGGGACTGTTGACCTCGAAGGCGATGGAGGCCTCACCTACGAAGCCATCGCGGTCGGTGGCCGACAGAGTGAGCGTGTGGTCGCCCAGGGACAGGTCGGAGACGTTGAAGCTGAGGTCGCCGTCGGGGTCGGCCGCGCCGGTGTAGACGGTGCCGTCGATGTCGGACTCGAGCATGAGCGCCAGGGAGTTGGGCGCGTCGTTGTCGTCGGACACGGTGGCTTCGAAGGTGAAGGTCTCGCCTTCGTTGACATAGCCGCCGTCGGCGGGAGACTCGATGACCACGGTGGGCGCGTCTGCGGTGCGGATCACGAGGTCGATCTGGGCCTCACCGACCAGCTCACCTTGGGTGGCGGTGACGGTGATGGGAGAGTCGCCGCGGGTGACGTCGAAGGTGCAGCTCGCGTTGGCGGTCTCCGCGTCGTCGCCGATGTATTCGCCGGGCGCGCTGCCGCCGCAGACCTCGGAGCCGCTCGCGGAGGTCCACACCACCATCACCTCGGTGAGGTCGGAGTCGGCGTTGTTGATGGTGGCCTTGAGGGTGACCGAGGCGCCCTCGGTGACGACCGCACCACCGTCGGGGACGTGGATGGTGACCCAGGGTGCGCGGTCTTCGAGCTCGTCGGCGCCGGTGTCGTCGGACTTGGTGGGCTCGGTGGTCTCGCCGGTGCAGCCGACCAGCACCCCGAGGGCGGTCAGCAGGGCGGTGCGCAATGGGGTGGGCATCGGGTCTCCTCGTGGATGCGCGTCGGGCGTCGGCCCTCGCGATCAGCGTCGGTGCATTCTATGCGGGGTCGGGGGGCCATATTCAAGCGATGTGCCGACATCCGCCTTGCAGAGATGGCGGTGCGCGCCGGCCAGGATGGGGCCTCACGGGGACTCGTCGACCTCGCTGCGGGGAGGGCGGTCCATCGGCGGCACCCCCTCGATGGGTGAGGTGCGTCCCGTCGTGATCAAGCGGATGATGGCCGAGGCGCGACCCGGCGCGGTCAGGGGGGCGCGGGTCGCGAGGTGGACGTCCTTCCAGAGCGCCCGCACCTCGGGGTCCACCAGCTGGTTCTGCCCGGTCTTGAGGGTCTCGAGGTAGCCGCGGGGCACCGGCCGGATCCAGTGGCCTGGCCGCCCCAGCTCCTCATCGGAGGGGATTCTGGCCAGCAGGGGGTCGCACAGGGCGTAGGCATCGACCAGGTGCACTTGCGGTCCCGCCATGTAGCCGTCCATCCCGATGGCCTTGCCCATACGCACCCGTCCTTCGCCGCGTCGGCGCTCCCGGCCTGGCCTGGGCGGGTCCCGTCCTTCCATGAGAATGGGGACGAGCCCCAGGTGGGGGTAGTACCAGCCGCGTTCGTCGGCGATACCGGCATCGTCCCAGTCGGGCACATGGAAGTCGGCGCCTGTGCGCAAGGGACCCGATGCGCTGGCGAGGGACAGTGCCAGTGCGCCGACGCCGACGGTCCAGGCGAGGCCGCGTCGGAAGGGACCCGGCTCAGGGCAGGTGACGAGGCAGGCCACCGCGATGAGGAGGGGGACCGAGAAGAAGCGTCCCGACATGAAGTCGCCGCCGATGGACACCACATAGGCGAGGTAGGCGAGCGCGCCGACCGACAAGGCCGCGAGCCCCGGCCGCTTTCGCCCACCGGCCAATCCAACCGCGAGCCCCATGAGAGTGACCGGCAGCAGGGCGGGATCGAGCGTCAGGGAGTTGGTGACGTAGGCGAGGCCTTGGCGGAACGCCTGCCCGGACTCGGCGTGTCCGAGCTTGGCCAGAGCGGTGTTGGGCAGGGGCGAGCCGTAGTAGACGGTGGCGAAGGTCGTCCAGGCGAGTCCCGGCAACAGACCCGCGGTCAAGGTGGCCGCCAGCAGCTTTCTGTGGGACCAGGCGGAGGCGAGAACGACCAGTGCTGCGGGAATGGCGACGAGGGCGAGGTCTGGGCGACTCAAGGGGGCCAGCCCGAGCAGAAGTGCGGTCAGCACGAGGCCACGCGGGCCCAGAGAGGGACGCGACAACGCGGCGGCCACAAATGCGATGATGGCGTAGCTGAGGCTGTTCTCGAGGCCAGATGAGGCAAACTCGGTCCAGGCCTTGCTCGCCCCGAGGGCCAGCAGTGCGGGCCAGAGCACCGTGGCGCCCGGGCTGCGGGTGAGGGCGCCCAGGGCGAGTGCGCTGAGGGCGAGGCCCGTGGCGATGGCCGTGAAGTACAGCTCGCCCGTGAGCGCCGAGATGCCCGTGAGCAGCAACATCCACAGCGGGTGGGTGTAGGCCTGCACCCGCTCGGCGGGGTTCCAGACGGGTCCGTAGCCGAGCTGCCAGTGGTCGATGGTGCGGAAGGTGATGTAGGCGTCGTCGCAGACCCAGGCCACCCGGGCAGCCACGCAGATGACCGCCACCACGGCCACCCAGGGCAGCAGGGCCTGTGCACGCGCAGGCGGCGGACTCATCCGGAATGCGGTCGGAGCAGCGGGGCGGCGGCCTGGCGCACCAGCGGGTCGGAGAAGCGCCAGGCGGCCCGGTCGAGGAGGTAGTGCAGAAAGGCGGTCGACAAGCCGAGCGCGGTCAGCAGCTGGAGACTGAGCGGGGCGGTGAGGATGCCGTCGAGCGCGGCATTCAGCACGTCGAAGGCGGGACGGTCGTCGGGGCCGCCACTCGACTCCACCTCGTAGAGCGGCATGGTGAGGGCCGACAGCAGCGCGAGCACCAGGATCCAGCGGCCGGGCACCCTGTGGACGGCGTGGAGCAGCCGCTGGAGCACGTTGGGACGCTCCGGGGACGGTTCTCCTTCCGTGACCACAGCGGCGAGCCCCACGGCGGCCATCCAGTGCTGGGCGGTCCAGCAGAAGATGAAGACGAAGGGGTCGGACAGGGTCGCGCACAGCACCATCACGCCCAAGCCCGCCACATAGAGCAGGCGACCAGGGCCGGCCTGGTGACGGTGCTCTCGAAAGAGCAGTCCGAGCGTGGCTGCCCCGGCAACGGTCGCGGCCGACAAGCGGGCGGCGGGCGCCCAGGTGGCGAGGAAGCTTGCGTCTGCAAGCGGACCCAGCCAGGTGTCGGGCACCGTGGACGCCCCCTGGGACAGCTCGGCGACCATGATGAGCACGCCGCCCACGCCCACTGCGAACCAACGGTCGAGGGTGCGGGTGCGGGTGTCTCGGCTGCGGCCATCTCGGCTGCGGTACAGGCTCAAGACGCCGAAGTGCTGGGCGGCGAAGTGCCAGGTGACCAGCAGGTAGTCCACCCCCGCAAGCACCCACACCCGCTCCAGCCAGGTGCCGGGCAGCCAGGCATCGGGCGCCAGCACCACGAGGGCAGTGAGCGCGACAACGACCCCGGGGACGACGTAGAAGCGCAGTGGCTGGGCCTTTCGAGCAGGACCGTAGGCGGTCGAGAGCCACGCAAGCCAGGTGGAGCTGAAGCGGTGGCCAATCCAGAACAGGGCCGACAGCAGCAGGTAGACGAGCCCAGCTGGACTGTCGTCGCCCGACGGCCAGCCGTAGGAGGCCACGACCGCGAGTGGGGCGAGCCAGAGGCCGCCGTGTAGCCAGAAGAGGTCCCACATGGGACTGCGCACCCAGCTGCTCCCAGCGGCGGTGGCCCGGCTCGGTGCGGGGTGGATGGCGGCAGTGGTGGGCATCGGTGCCAGTCTGTCACGGGCGGGGCCGGTGGGAGCCTGCGCTACTCGAGGCTGATGCCTGGGGCCAGCTCTGCGTCGGTCCAGTCGACGGCGAGGTCGAGGCACAGGTCGGCGCCGTCGGCGCAGGTCACGCAGGCGATGCCGAAGCCGGCGACCAGCTCGCACACGGCGTCTTCGGAGCTACCGAGTCCGAACAGTGCGCCGGTGTCACGGGTGTCGAGGCGGGCGGTGAGCTCCACCGCCACCAGCATGCTGCCGTCGGCTGCCATCTCGCCGATGAAGACGGGGTCTTCGAAGGGGATGGCCACGCCGTCGTAGGGATAGTCGAGGATGGTGCCCGTGCCGTCGATCTCGAAGTCGGGTGGCGAGGAGAAGTCGGCCTCTCCGAGGTCGAGCACGCTGCCCACGGTGTGTCCGCTGCCTGTGGGGGTGCCCACCGCCACGGCCATGTCGAGGGTGCCCGTGCCGACGTCGGTGACGCCCAGCAGCAGCGAGTCGGTGAACAGGCCCGACAACAGGCTCCCGACCACGGGCGGCTGCGTGATGTTGCCCTCGCTGAGCACGAGGTCCCAGGTGAGGCCGTCGAGGTCGGCGGGGTCGATCTCCAGTCCCGAGCCACCGCCATCGTCGCCGGAGCCACCATCGTCGCCGGAGCCGCCATCGTCGCCCGAGCCGCCATCGTCGCCCGAGCCGCCATCGTCGGAGCCACCGTCGTCTCCGGAGCCGCCGTCATCGCCGGAGCCGCCGTCGTCTCCGGAGCCACCGTCATCGCTGGAGCCGCTTCCATCGTCGCCCGCGGCGTCGTCTCCGCCCTCGGAGACCTCGCCCGAAGTGGACTCGTCGCCTTCCTCCTTCTCGTCGCGGACGCAGCCGACCGCGGCGCTGAGGATGATGGCGGAAAGACAGATCTGGCGAATGTTCATGGGTCTCCTCGCGGCTGACCGGGGCACCCTACGGTCGGTAGAGGCGACCGTCAACGCCGAGCGGCTGTCGGGAAATTGCGCCTTGACTGTTCGGGTGTCCAGTGGCTATGTGTTCAGTACGCCTGGGCGCGTGGCCGGACCGCCATGTCGCCACCCCTTTCTGCACTTCCGCCATTGCTGGTTGCATCACCTCCGCCTCCGCCGCGGCCCGCCTCGGGTGTGGCTGGTGGCGAGCGTGCCGACCTCTTGCCCCTTGGCTCAGCCTTGCTCGGGTTCTTGCGGCGCCTGTCGCGGCACGCCGACCGCGAGTGGCTGCGCGCCCACCGCGCCGAGCACGAAGAGGCGGTGGTTCTGCCGCTACGGGCACTGCTGGTGCGGTGGGTCGCGGTGCTGGGGCCGCTGATTCCCGGCCTTGCCCCCGATGCCCATCGCCGGGGCTTGCTCCGCGTGTACCGAGACGCCCGCTTCGTGGCTGCGGGCGCCTCGCCCTTCCACGGGCGAGTGGGGCTGCAGCTTCGGCACCGGGCCTCCACTGCGGGCGCCCCGGCCCCCTCGGTCACCCTGAGGCTGGAGCCGGGAGCCTCGGCGCTTCAGATCGGGCTGCCGCGGGCTGCGCCGGGAGCGATGCGCCTGCTGCGGGGGGCCCTCATCGACGACCCGGTGCTCTGGTCCCAGCTCGCAGGTTCGATGGAGGTGGCCGGCGGTCGCTGGATCGGTGCGCCCGGGGTGCTGCCGCGCTCGCTTGCCCGGGCGCCCGCCCACCTGCATCCCTTCCTCACCCGACGCACCCTGGCGGTGGAGTGGCCGCTCACCGACACCCAGGTGGCTGAAGGCGACCTCACGGCCTTTGCGCTGCCCCTCGTCGAAGCTGCGGCGCCTCTGCTTCGCTTCCAGTGCCTGGCGCTCGGCCTGCAGGCAGGTGTGGGCTCGACGCTGCCGGCAGGAAGATAGGGGGGTGGTTGCCGCTGGGGGTGCGCCGGGTGGTCTGGCGCTGAGAACACACCCCAAACACCTGACCCGTGGTCATGCCGGCGTAGGGAAGCGGCCCCGCGCCTCCGAGCTGGAGGACAAGTTGAGCTCAACCGAAAACACCCCCGCAGACGTTGTTCTGGGGGTCAGTCGCACCCGACGCGACCAGATCCCCAAGTCCGACACCCGCATCACGCGCACCCCGTTCCCCAACTCCCGCAAGGTGTACGTGCCCGGTGTGTTGCACCCCGACCTGCGGGTGCCGATGCGCGAGATCTCCCAGTCGCCTACCCGCACGCAGGCGGGCCTGGTGCCCAACCCCGACGTCACGGTCTACGACACCAGCGGCCCCTACACCGACCCCGACATCGACATCGATGTCCACCGTGGGCTGCCCCGTGTGCTGGCCCCCTTCATCGAGGCCCGCGGTGACAGCGAGGTGCTCCAGGAGCTGTCCAGCGCCTACGGCCGCTCGCGGCTCCACGACGCCCGGCTCGCCGAGCTGCGGATGAAGCACCTGCCCCAGCCGCGCCGGGCTCGCTCGGGGCACCGGGTCACCCAGATGCACTACGCGCGCAAGGGCATCGTTACGCCCGAGATGGAGTTCATCGCCATCCGCGAAAACCAGCGCCGCGAAGCCATCGCCGAGCTCATCCGTCCCCAGCACCGGGGGCAGCCGATGGGCGCCGCCATCCCCAAGCAGATCACGCCGGAGTTCGTGCGAGACGAGGTGGCACGGGGTCGGGCCATCATCCCGGCCAACATCAACCATCCCGAGCTGGAGCCGATGGCCATCGGCCGGAACTTCCTCGTGAAGATCAACGCCAACATCGGCAACTCGGCGGTGTCGTCGAGCATCGAGGAGGAGGTGGAGAAGCTGGTCTGGGCCATCCGCTGGGGCGCCGACACCGTGATGGACCTCTCCACCGGGCCCAACATCCATGAGACCCGCGACTGGATCCTGCGCAACTCGCCTGTGCCCATCGGCACCGTGCCGATCTACCAGGCGCTCGAGAAGGTCGATGGCAAGGCGGAGGAGCTCACCTGGGCACTGTTCCGCGACACCCTCGTGGAGCAGTGCGAGCAAGGCGTCGACTACTTCACCATCCATGCCGGCGTGCTGCTGCGCTTCATCCCCTGGACCGCCGAGCGCCTCACGGGAATCGTGTCCCGCGGCGGCTCCATCATGGCCCGCTGGTGCCTCGCCCATCACAAGGAGAACTTCCTCTACACGAACTGGGACGAGATCTGCGAGATCATGGCCGCCTACGGTGTGTCCTTCAGCATCGGCGACGGGCTGCGGCCCGGCAGCATCGCCGATGCCAACGACCGCGCCCAGCTCGCCGAGCTGGAGGTGCAAGGCGACCTCACCCGCCGGGCCTGGGCGCAGGACGTCCAGGTGATGAACGAAGGGCCGGGTCATGTGCCGATGCACATGATCAAGGAGAACATGGACAAGCAGCTGGAGTGGTGTGGCGAGGCGCCCTTCTACACGCTGGGCCCGCTCACCACCGACATCGCCCCCGGCTACGACCACATCACCTCGGCCATCGGCGCGGCCCTCATCGGCTGGTATGGCACCGCGATGCTCTGCTACGTCACCCCCAAGGAGCACCTCGGCCTGCCCGACCGCGACGATGTGCGTGAGGGCGTGGTCACCTACAAGCTCGCCGCCCACGCCGCAGACCTCGCGAAGGGGCACCCCGGCGCCCAGTACCGCGACGATGCTCTGTCGAAGTCCCGCTTCGAGTTCCGGTGGGCCGACCAGTTCAACCTGTCGCTCGACCCCGACAAGGCGCGTGAGTTCCACGACCAGACCCTCCCCGCGGAGGGCGCCAAGGTGGCCCACTTCTGCAGTATGTGTGGTCCGCGCTTCTGCTCGATGAAGATCACGCAGGACGTTCGCAAGTATGCTGCGGAGCACGGGGTCGACGCGGAAGATGCCGTCGAGCAGGGCATGAAGGAGCAGAGCGAGGTCTTCCGCCAGACCGGCGCCGAGCTCTACCAGGAAGCCTGACCCCACGGCTTTGGTCGGCCCCGGTCGGCGGGGCTGGCCTCAGCCGGACGGCTCCATCATCACCCGCACGCTCTCTGGCAGCTTCACGAGCTTCTGGTTGCCGTCGACGCAGCAAAGGTGGACCTCACCCTCCACCAGCAGCTTGCCGTCGCGCTGGCGGTAGACGTCCTGTTGGAAGATGGCGCGGTAGTCGCTGCCCTTGGTGAGCACCGTGCGCACCTCCAGCGTGTCGCCGAAGCGCGCGCCTTCCTTGAACTTCATGCTGCACTGGTACACCACGAAGCCGATGCGCTCCTGTTCCCACAACCGCACAAGCTCGGGCACGCCCAGCAGGTGCTCCCGCGCCCGCTCCATGTAGCGCAGGTAGTTGGCGTGGTAGACCACGCCGCTGTGGTCGGTGTCTTCGTAGTAGACCTGTACCGGCAACGTGTGGAGCGGGTCGGTCGCGGTGGCGCGCATGCATCCTCCAAGCGGCGACGGCTATGCCGCTGTGGATCCCACGGCGAGCCTGTACGCTCATCCCCGGAGGCCCCATGTGGACCCACCTGCTGCTTGCCCCCGCTCTGGCCGCTGCCGAGCCCATCGTGTTCTCGCTCGCCGGTCCCCAGGATGCCAAGGCCGGGGACACCCTCTACACCGCCGGCGACAACGTCCGCATCCGAAAGGGGCCGTCCACCGATGCCCACGTCATTGCGACCGTGCGGCTTGGCACCGCCTTGACGGTGCAGGCCGGTGAGGTGGTCCACGACGACATCGGCGAGCGCGCCAGCGTGTGGCTTCCGGTGAAGGTGAATGGCAAGACCGGCCATGTCTGGGCGGGGGCGCTCACCCGGGCCCGGCTGACCGTCGACCTGGATGAAGATGGTGAAGACGAGCTGGTCACCGCTTCTTTCAACACCTTGGGCGAGGTGGTGGTCCGCACCCTGGAGCCGTCGGTCGAGGGTCCCGAGGCGGTGGGCTTCGTGAAATTCGGTCCCTTCCACGACATCAACGGCGTGATGGAGCGGGCCACGCTGTCTGCGGTGCCCAAGGCGGAGGCCGGTCTTCCGCTGGCCCGAGTGGAGACACTGGCCGGCGAGTACTGCGGCTCGGGGAGCTTCTTCAACTACGTGTCCCATCGGTCCGCGGCGAAGGGCGTGCCAGGGAGCACCCGGCGGGCGTTGAACCATCGGGGAAGCGGGGGCGACTCCCCGGTCTGGTGGTCCACCGAGGTGGCCTTCTCTCCGGCGAATCGGCAGGTCACCATCACCCGCGAGAGTGGCGAGGATGACTCCACCCTGGAGCGGTCTGTCGCTGTGTTGACCCTGCACGAGGGCGTCTTCGTGGCGCCGGAAGCCAGCCCTCAGTGAGATGCCTCGCCGGGGAAGGGTCCGAAGACGCCCACCACACTGCGGGTGTCCCTCTCGACGGTGCCGAAGTCCTTGCCCTGCCAGCTCATGTCGAAGGGGGCCAGCTCCGCCTCGGGGCCCGGGCCCTGCAAGGAGACGGTGAGGTAGCGGTAGCCGTTGAGCTCGGCGGACATCGTGAGTCCGGACACCTCGCCCACCGGCGGGGAGTACAGGATGCGGGTGAGGGTGTCGAAGCGACGGTCCCACAGCCACAGGGCATCTTGGGCACGCCCGCTGTCCTCCGCGATGGCGATCTGGTCGTAGCCGTCGAGAAAAGCGATGTTGTCAGGGTTTGCGATGCTCGTGGGAGCGCAGGCCTCGGCCCTTCCACGGCGCTTTCCGCTTGTCACCCGGCCCTGCTCTGCGCCCTCCAGCACTGCGTGGAGTTCCACCATCACGTATGCGCTGTCGATGGGGTGGCCGGTGGTGTCCGAGACGCCGGCCATCGTGGCCCCGCTGAAGACGCCACCGCACTCGTTGCGGTCGACCCTCACGGTGTCGGGGGCGCCGGAGTCGGGCTGTCCGGCAGCCCCGAAGCCGCCGAGGTAGCTGAGCGCCAGGTAGACGGCCTCGCCGTCGGGGCCGCTGGCCACACCCTCGGCCTTCATCCACTCCACGGTCGCCCCAAGCCAGGCTCCATAGCGCCGTGACTCCAGCCGACTCGCCGCCTTTGCGGGGTCGGGCACCTTGGCGCTTGGCGCCGCCAGGGACAGGCACTCGGTCTCGAAGTAGGCCAGCACCGGGCGGGAGCCGGCCGGACAGTGGCCGTCTGCGGTCTTGTCGTGGGCCGTGAAGAGATCGTCGAAGATGGCGGGGTCGTCGCCATTCACGAGCTTGTCGAGCTCGGTGTCCGTCGCATGACCGAGCGATATCCAGCTCAGGGCGCCGTCGGTGGCGCGGGTGCTGTAGTCCATCGTCCACTGGGCCGCGTAGAGATTCCCGGCGCTCAGGTCGCCGGCCTTGTCGGCGATGAACATGAAGAAGCCCACTCCGTATCCGTCGTCCGACATGTAGACCGTGCGCTGATCGGGCATCACGCGGGCAATCTCGTGGCTGAAGCGTCCCATCGCATAGTGCTTTGTGCCGCTGACTCCGCCGGAAGAATCGTCGATGGTGAGCTCCGGCACCCAGCCGTAGCGGTAGGGGTGGCCTTCGCGCGGGTCGGCGAAGGCGGTGAGGAACTGGTTGTAGGGGCTCGCCAGAAAGAACGAGTCGGCCATCTCGCCGGTCTCGTGGTCCCAGTCGTGGGCGTCAGGCTCGTATTCCTCACTCGACAGCAAGGTGCCCCAGGCCGTGATGTCGCCGGCGCAGGGGTCGTACACGCCGCCCTGGGCCTTGAGTGCCGCCCCCACAGGCTGGGTGCGCACTGCCGAGAGTGCCCCCGTCGTGGCGTCTTGAGACAGCTCGGTGAGGTAGATCTCCCCCCGCATGCACTCCTGGTGTGTCCACAGCCACAGCTTGCCGTGGGCTTCCTGAAGTGCGGTGAAGTCGGCCTGGTTGCACAGGTCGGTGTAGGGCCCCCAGGTGTGCTGGAAGACCTCACCCGACTCGGTGAAGACTCGCCCGAATGGATGGGGGCTGTCGCCGGGCTGGTCGCCGGTTCGGATGAGCTCCTGGAAGCCGAAGGGCACGGCCTTTCCGTCGATCCAAGCCGTGTCGCTCGCCACGATACGACCAGGGTCTGCACTGCCCGGCTCGACGGGGGCGACCGTGAGGCGGGCGGCAGGCGCAGCCAGAGCAGATGAGACCAGGGTGACAACGAGCACGGCGCCCTCCGTTGAGAGCGCCGGCTAACCCCACTCGGTGGACGGGTGTTGTCAGAACGCCCAGGCGGACAGTCCGATGGTGGCCTGGAAGGCGGCGCCGGCAGCGAAGGCCCCGCGACGGGTCTTGGTTAGAGTGGCGAGAATTGTCCCAAATAGGACGTTTTCGACAATGTTTGCAGTGAGGAATGCACCGAGGAAGCCAAGCGACATGGCGCCAAAGGGCATCAGGCCCGGAAGCAGGTTGTGGAGCAGTCCCCACACCAGCAGGCCGCCGAGCATCGCTGCGGGGATGCGGTCGGAGCCGCCGAGGCCATGCAGGTCGACGCGCACCCCGCCTTCTTTCGACGCCATGGTGAGCATCGCCGCTGCGGTGACGAGCCAGGTGAAGGCGAAGGCCATCATGTTGCCGGGGAGGGTCCACGGCAGGATGAAGGGGCGGAGGCCAGCGACGGTGTAGCCGATGGGCACCGCCACGTAGCAGAGCATGAAGGTGGCGGTGGCCCACAGGGTGGCCGCAGCAAGGAAGCGGCCGGTGGGGGCCAGCATGGGCGTTTCGCTGTCGATGGCCTGCTGGCGAACCGCCTCGGAGGTGCCCGCAGCTTCGGACAGACCGTAGAGAACAGCCTCGGCATCGACATGCTCGGGGACTTCGCGCGCTCGGGAGGCCAGTCCCGGCGGAAGGGGTCGCGCTCTGCTTGGTGCCACCAGCCACCTCTCTCATCCCGTCGTACCCGGAGCACTCCGGATCAACGGCCGCAGCTTCGCCTCAGGTTGAGGCGGACCTCTGGGACCCGTCTCATGACGGCGTCATTCCAGCACGACGTGCAATGGGCGTGCAGTCTTTCCTAGGCGGCCTGAGTGGGATCGACCCGGCGCAGGTAGGGCTGCTGGCCGTCTTCTTCGTCGAGCATCGGCACCAGGGTGGGGGCGCCGAGGAGCAGTCCGGCCTCGCGGCAGTACAGCTCGCCCCAGTCGCTGCTCGTGGCGTGGGCGACTTTGCGGGTCTCGCCGTGGGAGAGGGCTTCGTCGAGATGGGTCTCGAAGCTCGGACCATGGACGGGCTCAGCCTTGCGACCCACGACGATGCGGGTGGTGGGGCGGGTGCGCTCGATTGCGCCGAGGTGGGCGAGCCAGGCGTCCATGTCGACCTCTCGCAAGTGTCAACGGACCCTGGGGGCACTGCCTTTAGCGCAAACTGTTCCACGGCCCGTACACATGATGCGGAACAGCCGTGGCGTCGTCCCTTTCCGCCTGTCTCGGAGTGTCATTCCACAGCGCCGTGCCGTGAAACGGAGATCAACGGTCGAGCGCCTGCTCCAGCCAACGGCCGAACACCTCATCGTCGAGCGCGGTCCAGAGGGGCGCGAGGGCCCCGAAGCTCTCCGGCATCGTGAGGTCGGCCTTCACCTCCACGGTGTGCACCCGGCCCGAGCCGTCGTCGCGCACCGAGAAGGCCATGGGCCGCACATCCGTGGTGGGAATGCCCGTGGTGGGGTGGACGTCGACGGGCGGCAGGTGGGGCGACAAGGTGTGGAAGCGCACATCGTGGACGGCGATGGCCAGCCGCTCCCGGGCGGTGTCGGACAGCAGGCGCCGCTCGGGCTCCTCTCGCGAGATGACGGGCATCTCCTGGGCGTCGCCGTCGCCGACCTGGATGGTGTAGCGGCCATCGCCATGCACCCTGTGGGCGATGCGGGAGGAGCGGTCGAAGACCTGGATCCAGGTGTCCTGGGAGAGGGGAGGCACCGGTGCGAGCATGCGAGGGGGTGTGGCGGGCGCCTGCTCCTCGGCCTCCAGCTGCGCGATCATGGCCTCCTCATCGATCTTGTCGTCGTCACCTCCTCCAAAGAGGCCGCCCGCGGGTGTGCCGGGGTGGTCGCAGGCGACAAGCAGGGTCAGCAGGAGGAGGTGGCGCATGCTCCCAGGGTAGTCCGCAGGCGCTGTGGGTGCAGCGCGGTCAGGCAATGTCGGAGGCCTGGATGTCTCCGATGCTGCGCATGGCATCGCCCCCACGGTTGTTCCACACGCTGAGGTGGAAGAAGCGGTCGCGCTCGGGATGGGGGAAGGGGGGACCGCCGGCGGCTCGGCTGGCCAGGTCGAGCTGGCGGACGACGTGCTCGACCAGGGCTGCCCACTCTTCCTGGTTGGCGACCGCGAGAAAGCCCGTACGGCGGAACGGGGCGTCTGCAGGGTCCTTCACCGGATGGGGGGGGCGGACCGCAACGTGCACGGTCGGATGGAAGCGGGGCGGAGGTGGGGCCGGAAGGGCCGGCAGTCGGTCCAGCACTCCGAGCAGGGGCGCCATGCTGACGCTTCGCAGGCAGGTGAGGTGGAGGGGACGCACGGGGGCTCCGTCCACCGGAACCTCCTGTGGGAGGGTGTCTTCGACAAGGTCAACCGGCACCATGGCCAGCAGACCACCGGCGCCTGGGGTCCAGTGCCAGCTCAACATGGGGCCTCCCAAGACGACGACGGCCGCCCCGGAAATGGAGCGGCCGCGACAGGAACGAACCGCTCAGCGGTTGACGATGTGGACCGCTTCGCCGAGGGCTGCCTTGGCCGCCTCCATCATGGCCTCACCCAGGGTGGGGTGGGGGTGGATGGTGAGGCCGATGTCCATGGCCTCGGCGTCCATCTCGATGGCGAGGGCCGCCTCGCTGATGAGGTCCGATGCGTGGGGACCGATGATGGTGACGCCGAGCACGCGGTCGTCGGCGGCATCCAGGATGACCTTGATGAAGCCGTCGGTCTGCAGCGTGGACAGCGCGCGGCCGTTGGCGGCCCAGGGGAACTTGCCCACCTTCAGCTCGTAGCCGGCAGCCTTGGCTTCGTGCTCCTGCAGGCCGGCGGTGGCGATCTCGGGGTCGGTGAAGACCACGGCGGGCACGGTGCGGGCGTCGTTGAAGGTGTTGTGGCCAGCGATGACCTCGGCGACCACCTCGCCTTCGTGGGTGGCCTTGTGGGCGAGCATCACGCCGGTGGCGACATCACCGATGGCGTAGATGCCGGGCACCGAGGTCTTCTGCTGCTTGTCGATCTTGATGTGGCGGCCGTCCATCTCGAGCCCGAGCTCCTTCACGAACTCGGAGTTGGGGAAGCGGCCGACGGTGACGAGGATGCGGTCGGCGGGAAGCTCCTGCACACCCTTCTTCGTCTCGACCTTGACCACGGCCTTGTCGTCGCCCTCTTCCCAGCCGAGGGCGCGGGCCTTCGTGAGCACCTTGATGCCGTTCTTCTTGAGCTTGCGGTTGATGAGCCGCACGCAGTCCTTGTCGAAGCCGGGGAGCACCTGGTCCTGCATCTCCACGACCGTGACCTTGCTGCCCACCTTGGACAGCATGGTGCCGAGCTCGAGGCCGATGTAGCCGCCGCCAATGACGACGAGGTCTTCGGGAACGTGGTCGAGGTCGAGGGCCTTGGTGCTGTCCATCACGCGGTCATCGGCGTAGCTGAAGCCCGGAATCTGGATGGGACGGCTGCCGGTGGCGATGACGATGTGGGGCGCGTTGACGGTGACCTTGCCGTCTGCGGTGGCCACCTCGACCACGCCGGCGCGCGGAATGCTCGCCTCACCGAAGAGCATGTCGACCTTGTTGGCCTTGAGCAGGGTGGAGACGCCGCTGGTGAGCTTGTTGACGACCGACCCCTTCCACTGCTGCAGCTTGCCCATGTCGAGGGTCGCCTCGCCGGGAATGCTGATGCCGAGGATGTCGAGCTCGCTGAGCTCCTTGTACTTCTTGCCTGCGGTGATGAGCGCCTTCGAGGGGATGCAGCCCACGTTGAGGCAGACGCCGCCCCAGTACTCGCGCTCGATCACGAGGGTCTTCACGCCGAGCTGGCCGAGGCGGATGGCGGCGGGGTAGCCGCCGGGGCCGGCGCCGATGACGACGGCCTGGTAGTCGCGGGTGTCCATGGAGTCCTCTCTCGGATTGGCCGCGCGAGCCTGAGTGCGCGGCGGGGCGGGCTGCGCCCTGGGTAGGGTTCGGGGTCAGGCGCGCGGGATGCGCACACAGACCAAGGCGGGGCCACCGGCGTCGCGAGCTGCGGTGACAGCGTCGTGGACGTCGTTCTCGGTGGGGTTGGCGGACCGGGTGTGCCAGCCGTGGGCGGCGGCGAGGGCCACGGGGTCGGCGGCAAGCTGGCGGCCGACCGGTGCATCGTCGGTGATCTCCTGGAGCAGGAGGACGAACACGGCGGGGGCTCCGGTGAGTGCGCCCACGTTGAGGGCCTCGTGGAAGGCGCCAGAAGCCACGCTGGCGGGACCCAGCAGGCACAGGGTGGGGCGTTTGGATGCGAGGGCCGCACCCACGGCGTGGAGCGCGCGGCTGCCGGGGGCGTCGCTCACGGGCGCGAGCTTGTAGGGTCGGGCGCCCGCAATGGGATCGACGAGGCGCTCGGGGCTGGCACCCCGGAGGGTGGCGCCCACACGACCGCGCGGACCTGCGAAGGCCCAGTCTCCCCGGGACATGGCCGAGAATGCGCCCGCAACCGCGGGAGCGAGCGGGCCGAGGGGGAGCGGGAAGGGCTGCGGGCCGAGGGCCGACAGGGCGGCATCGGCGGCGAGCAGCGCGGGGGTCTGTGCGGCAGCGGTCACTCAGGCCTCCAGGAGGAGGCGCTTCGGCGTCTCGAGCAGAGCCTTGACCTCACTTGTGAACCGTGCGGCCACCGCACCATCGATGACGCGGTGGTCGAAGCTGGGGGACAGGTACATCATCTTGCGGGCCACGATGTCGCCGTCGATGACCATCGGGCGGTCGTGGATCTGGTTGACGCCCAGGATGGCCACCTCGGGCGAGTTGATGATGGGCGTGGCGAAGCGGCCGCCGATGTTGCCCACGCTCGTGATGGTGAAGGTGCCGCCGGTGAAGTCGTCCCGGGAGGCGGTGCCGTCCTGGGTGCGGGCGACGACCTCGCGGACCTCCTTGGCGAGGTGGAGGATGCTCTTCTGGTGCACGTTCTTGATGACGGG
>ENA-OWNT01000674-OWNT01000674.1-seawater-metagenome-genome-assembly--contig:-NODE-674-length-65729-cov-14.393728_pt1 | contig 65729 bp, 60 predicted proteins | sample MGYA00238136_ERZ651165 | MGnify/ENA primary metagenome ERZ651165 (study PRJEB26861, sample SAMN08777766) | seawater metagenome | isolation source: coastal seawater | place: USA: Florida | collected... | reverse complement strand
GATGCGGGTGCCGAAGACGTCGTGCGACATTGCTCACTCCTGTGTGTGATTCAGTAGGCTGTTCCGGTGACCCATTCTGACATTCCGCCGGCGGCGGACACCCTTCCCTCTCCCGCCCCTGCGACCGGCGCCGTGATCGGCCTCGATATCGGCGGGACCAAGACCCGGGGCGTCCGGTTCGAGGGCGGCGCCGTGACGGCCGATGAATCGGTAGGCAGCTCCAACGTCCAAAACGTCACCCGCGCGGAGGCGGCGCGGCACCTCGCGGAGCTCTTCTACAGGGTCGGCGGCGGAACCGTCGCCCAGGTCTATGCGGGAGCCGGCGGCATCGATACCGATGCCGACGCCGAGGCGCTCGCCGCGCTGATCGCGCCGCATGTGCCGGGCGCCCGGATCACCGTGGTCCACGATTCGCGGCTTCTGCTGGCCGCCGGGGGCGCAAGCACCGGCGTGGCCGTCATCGGCGGGTTGCAGATCAACCTGCTCGGCTGACTGGCCCCCAATGTCAATCCATGGGGCCTGAACGCGCTGCAACTGGCGTGTGTTCCGTTTTTCACCCTACCGTTCGCCCTCGCGTGGGAGGCGCCACCGGTGCTCGCCACCGTCACGCCGCTCGGCTGGGCGTCGTTTTTGTATCTGGCCGTGTTCTCGTCGGTGGTTTCGTTCGCCCTCCAGATCCTGGGGCAACGCACCACGCCACCGACGACGGCGGCCGCTCGGTGCAGATCAGCAACTACGCCGCACCGCTGCTGCGCGAAGAGGTCCTCCAGGCCCAGTCGGCCAATGTGCAGACCATCAGCGGAGCCACCGTCACCAGCGATGCCTACCTGACCTCGCTCCAGGCAGCCCTCGATGCAGCCCACCTCTGAGCTGGGGCGGCCCGAGCTCAAGGCAAGGACATTCCGGTCCATGGGAACGGTTGTCAGCCTTACCGTCCCCGTCGGCCCGGAGGGCTGGACGGCGGACGCCGAAGCGACGCTGGCGGCTGCGGCCGGCGCCGTCGAACGGCGCTTCCAGGAACTCGACATCCGCTTCAGTCTCTACCGGCCCGGGTCCGAGGCCAGCCGGCTGGCGCGCGGGGAGCTCCCACTGTGGGAAGCCTCGCCGGAATTCCGGGAGTGCTACGCCGAGGCAGCCGAATGGCGACTGCAGACGGAAGGCGCTTTCACGCCGGAACGCCCGGACGGCCTTCCCGACCTGTCCGGGCTGGTGAAAGGGTTCGCGATCAAGGAAGCCGCGGCCCTGCTGCAGTCACGGGGGCTGAGCCATTGGTGCCTGAACGCCGGGGGCGATGTGCTGGTGGCCGGATCTCCCGTCGCAGGGAGCCCGGCGTCGTGGCAGGCCGGAATCGTGGATCCGCTGGACCGTACGGCCCTGATAGCCGCCTACCCGCTGGGCGGCTGCACCGGCGGCAGCCCGGGCCTCAGGGCCTTGGCCACCTCGGGCTCCGCTGAACGCGGCGACCACATCTGGACCCAAGGGGCGGGGGGCAGCGAATTCCGCCAGGTCTCAGTCGCCGCCGCGGACATTATCACCGCCGACGTACTCGCGACGGCCATTGTGGCCGGCGGGGCCAGCATGCTCAACCGTGCAACGGACGTCTGGGACGTTGACGTGTTCGCCGTTCTGAACGACGGCGGCATCCTCGCCACCCCGGGATTCCGCGCCTGACCGGGTCCGGCTAGGCGTCCGCCGCGGGCAGGGCGTTCGACGCCGCAACACGCGCGTACCAACGACCGCTTGCCTTGGGGATGCGGCGCTGCGTCTCGTAGTCCACCCGCACCAGACCGAATCTCTGGTGATAGCCGAAGGCCCATTCAAAGTTGTCCAGCAGAGACCACGCGAAATACCCGCGGACGTCCACGCCGTCCGCCAGGGCCTCGTGGACAGCCCGCAGGTGCGCATCGAAGAACGCCAGCCGTGCCTGGTCGTCGACAAAGCCCTGGGCGTCCGGAACGTCGTCGAAGGCGGCGCCGTTTTCCGTGATGTAGATCGGGACACCGGCCGGGCCCGTGTATTCCCGCTGCAGCCGGTTCAGCAGCCGGCGCAGGCCCTCAGGCTGGATCTCCCACCCCATTCCGGTCACGGGCAGGCCGCGCGGCACCTGTCGGACGCCGGCGGCTGCGACCAGCGGCGACGCCTCGGCTACTCCAGCCGGTTCGGGGTGCCGCTCCGGATCCGTGGTGAAAGCGTCACCGTGGTAATAGTTCACGCCCAGCACGTCGAGGGGCTCCGAGATGATGTCCAGATCCCCGGAACGGACGACGTCGGCCATGCCGAGGTGGGCCACGTCGGCCAGGACGTCGGCCGGGTATTCGCCGCGGAACAGCGGATCCAGGAAGAGCCGGTTCGACTGCCCGTCGACTCTCCTGGCCGCATCGAGGTCGCCTTCCCGGCCCGGATCCGCCGGGTCGGCCACCGTCAGGTTCAAGGTGATGCCCAGGGTCGCCTCAGGGTCGAGCCCGCGGAGCGCGCGGACGGCCAGGCCGTGCCCCAGCAGCAGGTGGTGGACAGCCGCCAGGGCCGCGGCGGCGTCCCGGCGGCCCGGGGCGTGGATGCCCGCGGCGTAGCCGAGGAACGCGGAGACCCAGGGTTCGTTGAGCGTCGTCCAGATCCGGACCCGGTCACCGAGCGCCTCGTGCATCACCGCGGCAAAGGCGGCAAAGTGCTCAGCCGTTTCCCGCACCGCCCAGCCGCCCTTGTCCTCGAGCGCCTGCGGCAGGTCCCAGTGGTACAGCGTGACCCAGGGCGTGATGCCGGCAGCAAGCAGTTGGTCGACCAGCCGCGAATAGAACGCGATGCCCTCGGGGTTGGGAGTCATGCCGTCGGGCATGCAGCGGGCCCACGAGATGGAGAAGCGGTAGGCGGCCAGGTTCAGGTCCTGCATGAGGCGCACATCCTCGGCTGTGCGGTGGTAGTGGTCGCAGGCAACATCGCCGTTGTGGCCGTACGCGACCGCACCGGGCACGCGGCAAAAGACGTCCCAGATGGAATCTCCGCGACCGCCTTCGTTGGCCGCGCCCTCGATCTGGTACGCGGCGGTGGCCGCTCCCCACAGGAAGCCGTCCGGAAAGGTGAGGGGGCTGCTGTTCATCCTGTTGCTGCTCCTTGGCTGGGGGCTGGCGCGGCGGGTTGGGTTAGAGGCGGGTGAGCTGAGGATACCGCGGCGACAGGCCGTCACCGGAGGACTTACCGGTGACCCGGCGGACCACCCAGGGCCCGGCGAATTCGCGCACCCAGCGGGCGTTCGCGCGGAGCGCCTCGGAGCGGCTGAGCTCCGGAACCGGCGTCATCGGCGGGACGTCGATCGAGTGGTCGTGCTCCAGCACGGTGAGGACCCGCTTGGCCATGTTGGCGTGGCCGGCAGCGGACATGTGCATGCGGTCGGTCGCCCACATGCCCCAGTCGTAGTACTCGTTGAACCGCCAGTAGTCCACCAGCAGGGCATCGTGGTCCCCGGCGATGCCGCGGACCAGTTCATTGTAGATGGCGGTCCGGCCGCGCATGGTGCCAAAAATCTTGGAGCCGCGCGCGTCGAAGCCGGTGAACATCACCACGGTGGCGCCGGTGGCCTTCAGCTTCCGGATGCCGGCGTCGTATTCCGCCAGCAGGTCATCGATGTCGATCTTGGGACGGAGGATGTCATTCGCGCCGGCGTAAATGGTGACCAGCGTGGGTTTAAGCGCGACGGCGGCGTCCACCTGCTCGGCCAGGATCTGGCGGAGCTTCCGGCCGCGGATGGCGAGGTTAGCGTAGCCGAAGCCGGGGTCGGCCGCACCCAGCTGCTCGGCAACGCGGTCCGCCCAGCCCCGCACGCCATTGGGGCGGCCCGGATCGTCGTCGCCGACGCCTTCCGTGAAGGAGTCTCCGAGTGCAACATAGCGCGCTGTGAAATCCATGGAGCCAGTCTGCCATCCGTTGCTGAGAGCAACCAAGGGCCCTCGGCCGGTCCCGTCAGGCAGGCGGAGGCGTGTTCTCCCGCAGGATCCAATGGCCGGCGTCGAGCCGGGACACGATCTTCTCGCCGATGCGGGCCAGGGCGGCGACGTCGTCCGGATCGAGCGCGTCCAGGAACAGTGCCCGGACGGACTCCACGTGGGCCGGCGCGAGCTCCACGACCGTGGCCATGCCGGCGTCGGTGAGGTGGGCGGTGGTGACGCGGGCGTCGCCCGGGTGCGGCCGGCGCTCGAGCCACCCGCGGTTCTGCAGCTTGGTCACCACGTGCGAGAGCCGGGACAGCGAGGCGCTGGTCCGGGCCGCGAGTTCGCTCAGGGGAAGGTACTGTCCCTCCGCTTCGGAGAGCATGGCCAGGACGTTGTAGTCGAACAGCGAGAGTTTCCCGGCCGCATGCAGTTGCGTGTCCAAGGCGGCGGGCAGCAGCGTGTTGATGCTCAGCTGGGCAAGCCAGGCCCGGCGTTCATCGGCATTGAGCCAGCGCGGTTCGGTCATGGGTCCATTCTAGGAGCCTCGATGCTTGATGGTTCAACATCGGCCGTTGGCCGCTCTGCCGTCGTGGGCAGGCGGTAGGCTGACGCTATGTACGTAGTCTCGCTGACCTACAAGGTGCCCGAAGAGATCGTGGACTTCCACCTGCCCGCGCACGTCGCCTGGTTGCAGGATGCGTTCGACCGCGGCGTCTTCATGGTGGCAGGCCGCAAGATCCCCCGCACCGGCGGCCTCCTGCTGTCCAACGCCGACCGCGCCGACCTGGATGCGGCACTGGCCAAGGACCCCTTCTACGTCAACGGCGTGGCCGACTTCGACGTCGAGGAGTTCCACGCCAGCCGCGTCGCCCCCGGGTACGAGAACCTGCTGGACAGCTAGCTCAGCCGGGCAGCAGCTTTTTCAGCCCGCCCTTGCGTGGGACTCTTACCGGTTCCGGCCAGCGCGGCTTGAGCTCATCGCCCAGCGTGACGCCGCGCAGCTTGCGGCCAAAGAGCGGAAGCACCCAGTCGTGCACCCAGCGGCGTTGCCGGCGTTCCCACTCCCGCAGGCCCAGCCTGGCCGGCGGCTCCCACTCGTTGGGGCTGATGTTGTGCGGCACGCCAAGCTGGTCCAGGACCTGCGCGGCAAGATATTTATGGCCGGCCTTGGACATGTGCAGCCGGTCCGCGTCCCACATCCGGGGGTCGTGGAAGGCATCGAAGCACCAATAGTCCACCAGCACGGCCCCGTACCATGCAGCCAATTCCCGGACGCGCCGGTTGTAGAGGGTGTTGCGACGCTTAAGCGGCTCGAGCAGCACCGAGACCTTGATATCGAAGCCGGTGAACAACACCACCGTGGCCCCGCTGGCGGCCAGCTTCGCCACCAAGTGTTCGTAGTCATCCATCAGGTCCTCGATGTCCGTTCCGAAGTCCAGGATGTCGTTGCCGCCGGCGTACAGCGTGACCAGGGTCGGTTCCATCGCGAGCGCCGGTTCCAGCTGCTCCGCGATGATGTGTCGAAGCCGCTTACTGCGGATGGCGAGGTTGGCGTACTCCCAGCCCGGCTCCGCCTTCGCGAGCTTTTCCGCCACCCGGTCCGCCCAGCCGCGGACCCCGTTGGGCAATCGCTTGCTGCGGTCCCCCACGCCCTCGGTGAACGAGTCCCCCAAGGCAACGTAGATCCGCCGTCCGCCCGGTCCAGTCTCTAGAAGGTTCTCGGCCATGGCGCCACGGTAGCCCCGCCGGACAACGTTGGGGTTAACAAGCGGGGCACAACGGGTGCGGCGGGTCCGCGGGAGCGGCCTAGAGCTCCGCTTTCCCCTGCCGCCAGTACCCCATGAACGCCACCTGCTTCCTGTCGATCCCCACGTCCCGCACCAGGTAGCGCCGCAAGTCCTTGACGGTGCCCGCTTCGCCGGCGATCCACGCGTAGAACGGCAGGGCCCCGGCCGGCTTGTCCGGGTTCCGGCCGGTCCGGATTGCCGCCGTGTCCAGCCGGGCCGGGGTGTCCCAGAGGATGTCCCGGTCCACGTTGACGTCCTCCGGGTCCGGTCCGGCGGAAGGGGCCTGCGCAGTGGCAGCCACCCAGCCCGGCGGCGGCACGGCCGCGCGGACAGCCGCCTGCAGCCGCTCCCCGTGCGGCAGGCGCCCGTTCAACGTCCCGCGGGCCAGCCAGGTGATGGCGACGTCGGCGGGTGAGGTGAGGTCCTGGAAGTCGTCGGCCGAGGGCACTTCCAGCAGGGCCTGGCCGCTTAAGTACGACGGGAGGCTTTCGAGGATGGCACCGATCGCCGGAACCGCTGTTTCATCACCCGCCAGCAGCACTCGCTGGGCCAGTCCCGGACCCCACTCGATGCCCGCGTAACTTTCTGCAGTGACGCAGTGGGCGGCCCTGTTGTTGGGTCCGATCAGGACCAGTCCGTCGCCCGGCCTGGCCCGGGCCGCCCACTCGGCGGCGGGGCCGCCGTTGCCGGCAGCGTCGAGGTGCAGCACGAAGTCGACGTCGATCTCCGGGTAGACGGTATCGAGTCGTGCCTGCCGCACGGTGTAGGTTCGCATGGCGCCACGGACAGCCGGGTCCAAAGCCAGCCATTCGCTGTACCAGCCGGGCTTTTCGGTCCGGAAGTCGGGCAGCGGGATGGCCGTGCCGTTGGCGGACCGAGAGGGGATCATCAGCTTGATCCGCAGGTCCAGGGTGTTCCCGTGCACGCCAAAGTGCCGCAGCGAGTATCCGCCGAAGGTGATCCTGCGGAAGTGCGGGCTGAGCTGTTCCACGGCTGTGACGCGGACGTCGAACGCACGGGTCATGGGTTCGGTCGCGGACAGCGCGGTCACTGCCGCGGGCGGCCGGGACGCGGAGGCCATAGCGGTCACGGGATGAGCTCCAGTTGCGGGTTCGGTGCTGCGGCGGGCGCGGTGTGGTGGCGGCCGAGAGGGACGATCAGTGGCGTGCCGGAGACGGGGTCGGGGACCACCCGGGACTCCAGCCCGAAGACGTCGCGGACCAGGGCCTCCGTGACGACCTCCCCGGCGTCCCCTTCGGCTGCGATCCGGCCGGTCTTCATGGCGATGACGTGGTCCGCGTAGCGTGCTGCGAGGTTGAGGTCATGCAGCACGATCACCACCGTGGTGCGGCGCCGTCGGTTCAGGTCCGTCAACAGGTCCAGGACTTCCACCTGGTGCGCGAGGTCAAGGTAGGTGGTGGGTTCATCGAGCAGCAGAACCTCGGTTTGCTGGGCCAGAGCCATCGCGATCCACGCGCGCTGACGCTGGCCGCCGGAGAGCTGTTCCACTGTCCGGTTCGCAAGGTCCAGGGTGTCCGTGGCGGACATGGCGTCCAGCACCGCGCGCTTATCGTCCTTGGATGCCGCTCCGGACCAGCTGCGGAAGAAGCCCTGGTGCGGGAAGCGGCCGCGGCCCACGAGATCCCGGACCGTGATGCCGTCCGGCGCCGTGGGATGCTGCGGGAGCAGGCCCAGTACGCGGGCAACCTCGCGGGCCGGCCTCGTGTGGATGTCCTTGCCGCCGAGAGTCACCGTGCCGGACGCAGGCTTGAGCAGCCGGGACAGGGCCCGTAGCAGCGTCGATTTTCCGCAGGCGTTGGCTCCGACGATCATGGTGACCTTGCCCTCGGGAATCTCGGTGGTCAGGTCCTCGATGACGGTCCGCTGTTCGTATTTCAGTGTCAGCCCGGAGGCGTGCAGGGTTGCCATCTCAGGCATCCTTTCGGTTGGCCGTGACCAGAAGCCACAGCAGGAACGGCGCACCCAGGGCGCCGGTGACGACGCCGACGGGCAGGACTGTGCCGCCGAGCACCAGCGGGGCGAGGTTCGCCGCCAGGAAGTCGGCGGCCAGGACGATCAGCACGCCGGCCAGGGCCGAGGCCGGCAGGCTCGGCTTGCGCACAAAACGGCGGGAAATCGGCCCGGCGAGGAACGCCACGAAGGAGACGGGTCCGGCTGCCGCCGTCGCCACGGCGGACAGGCCAACGGCGGCAACGACGACGGCGAGCCGGGTGCAGCCGACGCGGACGCCCAGGCCCGCGGCGGTGTCGTCGCCGAGCTCGAGGATTCGCAGCGGACGCGCGAGGACGGCGGCTGCAGGGACCAGCACGAGCAGGGCCACGCCGAGGATCCCGGCCCGCGCCCAATTGGCGGCGTTGAGCGATCCGTTAAGCCAGACGAGCGCGTCGGCCGCCGTCCGGATGTCCGCCCGGGTCATAAGGAAACTGACCACGGCCTGCAGTGCGGCGGCAATGCCGACCCCGGCCAGGATCAGCCGGTTGCCCGCCGCGTCCCCGCGGCCTGCCGCGGCACCGAGCGCCCCGCGCCGGGAAATTGCGTAAATGATGGCCGCAACGGCGAGTGCCCCGGCAAGCGCCGCTCCCGAAACGACGGCCCCGGACGCGCCGAAGAGGACGATCGCGGTGACGGCTGCGGCGCTGGCGCCGTAGCCGATGCCGATCACGTCCGGACTGGCCAAGGGGTTGCGTAACATCGTCTGGAACAGGGCGCCGGAGAGGCCGAAAGCCGCACCGACCAGGCCGCCCACGACGGCGCGCGGCAGCTTGTGTTCCATCACGATGAAGCTGGCACCCGGGATCTTCGTTCCACCGGTGAGCTGTGCGGCCAAGATCCTGAAGAAGTCCGGGACGGTGACGGTGTAGCTGCCCAGCAGGACGGCCGTGGCGAACAGCCCCGCGGCCGCGAGGGCCAGGAATGCCGTGCGATGTACGGTGTTCACAGCCCGGCCGCCTTGCTTCGGCGGATCAGCCAGACGAAAACAGGCGCACCTACCAGGGCGGTCATGATCCCGGCCGGGACTTCGCCGGGCGGCAGGACCACCCGGCCGGCGATGTCGGCGGCGAGCAGCAGCATCGGGGCCACAACCAGGGAGAACGGCAGGATCCAGCGGTAGTCGGGTCCGGTCAGGAAGCGCACGGCATGCGGAACCACGAGCCCCACGAAGCCGATGGGCCCCGCCAGGGCCGTTGCCGACCCGCAGAGCAGGACGACGCCGAGGGCGGCGATCACGGCGGCGCTGACGATCAGGGAAAAGAGGTTGTTGGGGGAGATCGAGACCGGGCCGATCAGGATTTCCGCGCTCTGGGCAAACGGCAGCTGCTGGGTGGCGCCGCCGAAGTAGAACTGGATGATGTAGCGCACAGCTAGGGCGAGGCCGATGCTGACGATCATCATTGGAACAAGCCCGGTTCCGCGGCGCCGCAACGGCTTCCACAGGCCCGCGTCCTGGACGTAGCCGAATAATCCGCCGCCGACGATGGCCAGGATGATGGCCAGCCAGAACGGCAGGTGCATGGCGTTGAAGGCGAACACCAGGACCGCGCCCAGCGTGACCATCTCACCGTGGGCGAAGTTGGTCAGGCCGGTGGTGCCAAAGATCAGGGACAGGCCCACGGCCGCGAGGGCGAGCAGGAGGCCGAAACTCAGGCCGGCAACCAGCCGGTTGAGCAGGTTCTGCCCGAAGTTCTGCTCCTCCACCACAATGCCCTTGCCGAAGGCAAAGATCACCGAGAGGTTTGAGGTCTGGCTGAAGGTGACCTTGCGGGGGTTCTCCTGGCCCTCGGCGAGCTTGATGCCCTTCGGAAGCGTCGACTCATCGAGCTTGACCTCGTAAGTCCCCTGGGTGGGCACGCCAATTGTCCAGGCGCCATTGGCTCCCGATTTGGTGGTTCCCGTGAAGTCGCCGTTCGTGGCGGTGATGGTGACCCCGGGGATCGGTGCGCGGTCGTCGCCGCGCAGGAAGCCGCTGATGCTGTTCGTGAACTGGGTGGCCGACGGGGATGGTGTCGGCGATGGGGTCGTGGCGCTGGATGCCGGGGCAACGATGAGCAGTAGCGCAGCCATGGTGGCAAATACAGCCCCCACAGCCCTCAATAGTCTGCCGCGCCGTCTCTGCGACAGGCCGCTCGTTGTGCTTCTCAAATTGAAAACCTCCACATGGGGGTGCTGTGGGTTGCGCCTTTGCAACCGCTGCGAACGGTCAGGAGGACGAGCGTCGTGCGATGCATTGTGTTGCTGATTGAATCGCTTGTGATGTCCGTCACCCTGTGTGGCCTATGCTACAGCCCGGACGGCCTAAAGAATGCCGCTCCGAGCAGGCGGAACGTCGCGATCGGGTAACGACCGTGAAGTCGTGCCACTACCTCCCTTTAGCCCGGCTAAAGAAAACTTTTGTTGATCCCGAGTATGCCTAAACAGTGGCCCGCCCTGGCTCCCATTCGGGCCGGTCGCCCCGGGAATCGTGCCGTTTGCTGGGCCTCCGCCGCCCGGTGCAGCCTGGAACCGGCAGGCTGCGGCCCCAAGCTTTTTCCAAGTCCGCCGGCGTTATGGTGCGAAGAACGACGTGTCGAAGTCCATGGGTACAAGCCCGGAACCGCAGTCCAGAACCGCAGGCCGGATCCTTCAGCCCGGGACCAGGTCCGCCGCCGTCAGTTGAGGCCGATCCTGGAGGGCCGACCGATGAACCGGGTGGTCAAGCTGTGCCTCGCGGGCTCGCTGGTGCTGGCGATCCTGGGTGTTCCGGCGCTCAGCCTCGGCCCCGAGACTGCCGGGGCGCAGGCCTGCGTGCCGACAACTGCGTCACCCCAGGACCCCTATCCCGGGACGACGGCGGCAGCCTCCAGCTTCGAGTCGGGCACTTTGGACGGCTTCGGTGTCGCCACTTCCGGGACAGGAAGGGCCTCGGTGTCCGCCGCGCAGTCGCGCTCCGGCAACTGCGCCGCCGTCCTGCACACCACCGCGACGCCCGGATCCATCGCAAGGATGACCGCGGACCTGACGCCCGGGGCGACCGAGGCGTACGCGGACGGCTGGTTCAACATCGCAGGGGAGGGATTGGCGGGGAACAACGTCCCCTACTTCCGGTTCTTCTCCGGCGGAGTGCGCGTCATGGATGTTTTCCGGCAGAACATTTCCCATGAGGTGGTGCTCCGGATATCGACACCCGCAGGGTTCACCTACACCACCTTGCGGAAGGATGTTCCCACGGACACCTGGCACCGGCTGGTCATGCACGTGGTTCCCAACGGTTCTGCGACGAACGTCCAGGTCTGGTGGGACGGGCGCTCCGTCTATGTGGGGACGGTCAGTATTCCGGTCACCACCGTGGACACGGTGCAGCTCGGCTCCGAGCACGATCAGCAAATGGCTGACATCTACATCGACGACGTCATTGTCAACAGCGGCACGGAAACGCCGGCGCCGGTTCCCGGTCCGCTTCCGGAGCCGCGGGGCGATCCGTCGAAGCGGCTCAACGATTTCCGGGGTGACGGACAGGAAATCGTGTTGGCCGCGGGCGCCATCGCCAGGCGTGGCCGGCGCGCCGCGCGGCCATCTCTAGCCTAAGAGTCACAGCTGCTGAACCCGCAGCTTTAGGTCACGGTTGGGTTGCGGCGGCTTCAGGGGGGAACTATCCCTCCCCGCCGGCCGTGGGAATTGGTAGCGTGACTATGTATAGAGTGCGCTTTGTATTGTCCGCTTCGCATTGTTCGATTTACATTGTCCGTTTCGCACCGGATCATCACCCACCCTTATCTTGGAGGACACCCGCAATGGCACCTGGCGGAAACCCGATCTTCAGCGGAAAGAATTTCCGTGAAGCCACCCAGGCCCCGCCTGCCCCGCAGGCCCCCTACGGTCAAGGCTCTTACGGCCAAGGCCCCTACAGCCAGAACGCGTACGGCCAGGCCCCGCAGGCCATGAACGGCCAGGGGGGCGCGTGGAGTTCAGCCCAGCAGGGCATGACCCAGGATCAGCTTCAGGACCTGTACAACCGTCCGGCGGCCGGCCCTGCTGACATCGGCCGGATGACGTACGACGACGTCATCGTCAAGACTGCAGGATGCCTCGGCGTCCTGATTGTCGGCGCCGCTGTGGCGCTCGCCGTCCCGCAGGGCACAGGATCGATGCTGATGATCCTCGGGGCCCTCGGCGGCTTCGCCCTCGCGATGGTCAACACCTTCAAGAAGCAGCCGTCACCCGGACTGATCCTGGCGTACGCCCTGCTCGAAGGATTCTTCCTCGGCGGCCTGACCCGCATCCTTGACAATCTGTTCCCGGGCGTCGGCATCCAGGCCGTTGTCGGCACGCTTTCCGTCTTCGCCGTGACGCTCGTGCTGTTCAAGAGCGGCAAGGTCCGGGCGACGCCCAAGGTCATGCGGTTCTTCATGATCGCCCTGATCGGCTACGCGGTGTTTGCGCTCGTCAACATGTTCATGATGATGACCGGGGCCGTGACCACGCCGTTCGGCCTGAGCACCAGCGTGGAGATCTTCGGTATCCCGCTCGGCGTCTTCATCGGCGTGCTGGCGATCGGCCTGGCCGCCTTCTCCCTGATCATGGACTTCACGTCCATCGAGGCAGCCATCAGCGCCGGCGCCCCGCAGCGGTTCTCCTGGACCGCCGCCTTCGGCCTCACAGTCACGCTGGTCTGGCTCTACGTCGAGATCATCCGACTCCTGGCCATCCTGCGCGGCGACGACTGACCGGCGTCGTTCCTGAACGCCTGCCTTAACGGCGACGTGTAACAGCGAGGAGCCCCGCCAAGCGGCGGGGCTCCTCGCTGTTTCGGCAGGTATCAAGTGCCCCGCGTCAGCTGAGCCGCTCCAGCACGACGGCCATGCCTTGGCCGCCGCCGACGCACAGCGTGGCCAGGCCCAGGGAGGCGTCGCGGGCGCGGAGCCCGTTGAGCAGGGTGGTGGTCATGCGGGCACCGGTCATCCCGAACGGGTGTCCGAGGGCGATGGCGCCGCCGTGGACGTTGAGCTTCTCCGGATCAATGGCCAGCTCCCGTGCGCTGGCCACCACCTGGACGGCGAATGCTTCGTTGAGCTCCACGAGGTCGATATCGCCCATCGTCAGCCCCGCCAGCGCGAGCGCCCGGCGGGTCGCTTCCACGGGGCCCATGCCCATCAGCTCCGGGGACAGCGCGCTGACCCCGGTGGAGATGATCCGGGCAAGCGGCTCAAGGCCCAGTTCGCGGGCGCGGATGTCGCTCATGACCACGACGGCGGCGGCCCCGTCATTGAGCGGGCAGGCGTTTCCGGCTGTCACGGTGCCGCTGCTGCGGAAGACCGGCTGCAGGGCGCTGACGGCTTCGGGTGTCACCCCGGGCCGCGGTGAGTCGTCGCGGTCGACCACGGAGCCGTCGGCGCGGGTGTAGGGCGTGATCTCGCGGGCGTAGAACCCGGAGGCGATGGCCGCCTCGGCCCGGTTCTGGCTGAGGACGGCCCAGGCGTCCTGCTCCGCACGGGAGATGCCATAGCTCGTGGCGACGTTCTCCGCCGTCTGGCCCATGGCGATGTACACATCCGGCATCCGGCCGCCCAGGCGCGGGTCGGTCCACGGCGTGTTCGAGGCCGCACGGGCGGCAGAGCGTTTCCGGGCGGCCTCGAACCGCGGGTTGTGGGTGCTCGCGTCGGTCTCGCCGGCACCGGCCCAGTCCCGGTAGCGGGACACTGCCTCCACTCCGGCGGCGACGAACGCCTGGCCTTCGCCGGCCTTGACGGCGTGGAATGCCATCCGGAGCGTCTGCAGGCTGGAGGCGCAGAAGCGGTTGATGGTGGCGGCCGGGACGTTGTCCAGCCCGGCCAGGATGCTGACCACGCGGGCCATGTTGGAGCCGGCCTCGCCGCTCGGTTCGGCGCACCCCAGGTAGATGTCGTCCAGTCCGGGGCCGGGACCTGCGGCGGCGTCGAACGCCGGAATCGCGGCGAGGGCCGCCGTGATCATGGCGGCGGCAAGGTCGTCCGGGCGTTCGTCCTTCAGGGAACCCTTGAAGGCCCGGCCGATGGGGCTCCTGGCGGTGGAAACTATGACTGCTTCTGGCATGCGCCCAGACTACGCCGCGCTCATGCCAGCCGCATCGCCCCTGCCGCGGGGCGGACGGCGAAGATCTCCGGCGCCGTGTATCCGGCCCGCGCGAAGGCCCGTTCGACGGCGGAACGCACGTGTTGCGCCGCCCCCGTCGGGGTCAGGGCGATTGCCGAGCCGCCGAAGCCGCCGCCGGTCATCCGGGCCCCGATCGCGCCGGCCGACCGCGCCGTTTCCACGGCCAGGTCCAGTTCGGCGCAGCTGATCTCGAAGTCATCCCGCATCGAGGCGTGGGAGGCATCCAGCAGGGGGCCGATGGCGGCCGGGCCCAAGGTCTCCAGCAGCTCCACCGTCTGCAGCACGCGGTCGTTCTCGGTGACCACGTGGCGCACGCGCCGGAACGTCTCCGCGTCCAGGAGCCCGCTGGCCTCCTCGAGGTCCGCCATCCCGACGTCGCGCAGGGCCGGCACGCCGAGCACTTCGGCGGCGAGTTCGCACGATTCCCGCCGCGCCGCGTACTCGCCGTCCGCGTGGGAATGGGAGACCCGTGTGTCAATGACCAGGAGCACCAGCCCTGCGGCGCCGGCGTCGAACGGCACCTGACGGATGCTCTGGTCCCGGCAGTCGAGGAAGACGGCGTGGCCGGCCGTGGCCCGGAGCGAGGCGGACTGGTCCATGATGCCGGTGGGCGCGCCGACGAAGTCGTTTTCCGCCCGCTGGGTGGCCAGGACCATGTCCTGCGGGGTCAGTCCGGCGGCCGTGAGCTCGTTCAGCGCCGAGATCACCGCGCACTCGATGGCATGGGAGGAGGACAGCCCGGCGCCACGGGGAACATCGGAATCCAGCAGCAGGTCCACCCCGGGAACCGCGAGGCCCTGTTGCTGCAGGGCCCAGATGACGCCGAGCGGGTACTTGGTCCACCCCCGGGCGCTGGCGCGGCCCAGGGAGCCGGCGTCCGCCGTCGTCAGCCCCTGGTTCCCAAACGTGGAAAGCATCCGCACGGTCGAATCCGGCCGGACCCTGACGGCCACCCGGGCCGCCCGGTCGATCGCGAACGGCAGGACGAAGCCCTCGTTGTAATCTGTGTGCTCGCCAATGAGGTTGACGCGCCCCGGTGCCCGCCACACGCCGTCGGCCCGGGCGCCGAAGACCGACGCAAACCGGGCGGCGAGCCCGCCGCTGTCCAGGGAAGTGTTCATGGTCGCTCACCCGCGCTGCCGGAAGTCATGGATCCTAAGGTATACGGCTTCGCGGGGTTGTTTGTGTGGTGCGGGCTGTACGGTGGTCACCATGGATCTCACAGCGACACCTTCTGCAGCCGGCTCTGTATCCAACGCCAGTGGCGCCGTGCGGCGCTACGCGTCGGGGCGGCAGTACGAGCTGCGGCGCGGCGACGCCCTGGCGGTCGTGACCGAACTCGCCGCGGGCCTGAGGCTCTACAGCCGCGGCGGCACTGCCCTGACGGAGACATATGGCGATGCCGACATCGCGCCCGGCGCCACCGGGATCACGCTGGCACCCTGGGCCAACCGGGTGGAGGACGGAGTCTGGTACCTCAACGGCAAGAAACTGCAACTGGACATCACCGAGGTCTCGCGCAACAACGCCAGCCACGGGCTGCTGCGGAACTCGGCTTACGAGCTCGTGGACGAGGACGAATTCTCCGTCACGCTGGAGGCTGCCGTTTTCCCGCAGCACGGCTACCCGTTCCTGCTGCGCCACCGGGTCCGCTACGAACTCGCCGAGGACCTCGGGCTGGCAGTGCGCCAAACCCTGCTCAACGACTCCCAGGATCCGGCGCCGTTCGTGCTCGGCGCGCACCCGTACCTGCGGCTGGGTGACGTGCCCAGCGAGGAGCTCACGGTGAGCGTGGACGCCCGGACCCGGCTCGTCGCAGATGACCGCCTCATCCCGCGCAGCACCGAGCCGGTCAGCGGCGATTTCGATCTCCGCGGCGGGCGGCAGGTGGGGACCCTGGACCTCGATTCGGCCTACACGGACCTGGAGTTCGACGGCGGCATGGCCCGGCACACGCTGCGGTCACCGGACGGGCGGACGGTGAGCCTCTGGCAGGACGAGAGCTGCGGCTACGTCCACGTCTTCGTGACCACAGAGTTTCCGGGCCGGGCCAAGGCGGTCGCGATCGAGCCGATGACCGGGCCCGCCAACGCGTTCAACAGCGGCAACGGACTGCGCTGGCTCGCGCCGGGGGAGCAGTTCTCCATGACGTGGGGCATCGCGTCCTCGCTCACGGCCACTGCCGGCTGACCCCGCCGGGCGCCTGTCGGTTCCTGGTTGCTGGTTTCCTATTAACCGGCTGCTGGGGAATTATGGGGCTATGACGCCAGCTGAGGACGCCGCACCTGCCACAAACCCCTCCTTTGCCGCGGCTGGGGCCGGATCCGGTGCCGGGGTCCGTGCCGGGGTCCGGGTACGGACCGACCAGGAGATTGACCAGGACATTCCGTACGGCGTGCGGATCGCCGCCGCCTGGGCATGGCGCACCGGACTCATCCTGCTCGTGGTGGGGGGCCTGGTCTGGCTGCTCAGCCACGTCAGCTTCCTCATCATCCCGGTGATGGTGGCTGCCCTCCTGTCCGGCCTCCTCAGCCCTGCGGTGCGCTGGATGGCCAAGCGCAGCGTGCCCAAGGGACTCGCCGTCGCCATTACGGTCCTGGGCTTCATCGGCATCATCATTGGTGCCCTGACCCTGGTCGGACGCCAGCTCACGCAGGGCTTCGCCGAGCTGTGGTCCCAGTCGCTCGCGGGCGTGCAGCAGGTCCAGACCTGGCTGTCGGAAGGCCCGCTCCACCTGACGGCCGCCCAGATCGACAAATACATCCAGGACGGCACGGCCGCGCTGCAGAACAACAGCAGCAGCATCCTCAGCGGGGCGCTGACGTTCGGGAGCACGGCCGGGCACTTCGCCGCCGGCCTGGTGCTGGCGCTGTTCGTGCTGATCTTCTTCCTGCTGGAAGGCGACAGGATCTGGGCCTTCCTGGTGAGCCTCATGCCCCGCAAGGCCCGCCGCGCCACCGACGGTGCCGGCCGCCGCGGCTGGGCTTCCATGGTCAGCTACGCGCGCATCCAAATGTTCGTCGCGTTCGTGGACGCCGTGGGAATCGGCGTCGGCGCCGCCATCATTGGCGTGCCGCTCGCGTTGCCCCTGGGTGTGCTGGTGTTCCTTGGCTCCTTCATCCCGGTGGTCGGCGCCCTGGTCACGGGCGCCATCGCGGTGCTGCTGGCACTTGTCGCCAACGGGCCCGTCAACGCGCTCATCATGCTGGCGATCGTGCTCGCCGTCCAGCAGCTTGAAAGCCACATCCTGCAGCCGCTCGTCATGGGCAAGGCGGTGTCGCTCCACCCCGTGGCCGTGATCCTGTCCGTCGCAGCGGGCTCCTATCTCGCCGGAATCCCCGGCGCACTCTTCTCCGTTCCGATCCTGGCCGTAGCAAACTCGTCGATTCGCTACATTGCGGGCAGAACGTGGGAACATGATGAAGTGCTGGCAACCGCGGGACCAGAGGGCAGCCCTGCCCCCGAATCCGGCGCAGACACCACCTTCACAGACGTCCAACTGCCGGGCCGAACGCCCGGCCGCGAGGGCGCCGCACCCAACAGCGGTGCTCCGGGCAGCGATGCCGGACGGGGCACCGACGCCTGATCCGAAGAAGGAGAACAGTTCGTGAATACCCTTGAGAGCCTGCCCGTCACGCTGGACGATGTCCTGGAGGCGCAGAAGCTGCTCGACGGGATTATTACGCGGACGCCCGTGGAATCATCGCGGGCCCTCGGCAGCATGGTGGGCGGCGAGGTCTTCCTCAAATGCGAAAACCTGCAGCGCGCCGGCTCCTTCAAGGTCCGCGGCGCCTATGTGCGCATGGCCAAGCTCTCCGACGCCGAAAAGCAGCGCGGCGTCGTGGCGGCCTCCGCCGGCAACCACGCTCAGGGCGTGGCCGTCGCTGCCAAGAGCCTCGGCATCAAGGCCCGCATCTACATGCCGCTCGGCGTCGCACTGCCCAAGCTCGCCGCCACCCGGAGCCACGGCGCCGAAGTGGTGCTGCACGGCCACAACGTGGACGAGGCGCTGGCCGAAGCCAAGCGCTACGCCGACGAAAGCGGCGCCGTCTTTGTCCACCCCTTCGACGACGTCGACGTCGTCGCCGGCCAGGGAACTGTGGGGCTGGAAATCCTCGAACAGGTCCCCGACGTCGACACCATCCTCATGGGAGTCGGCGGCGGCGGTCTCCTCGCCGGCGTTGCCGTCGCCGTGAAGGCGCGCGCCAAAGAACTGGGCCGGGACATCCGCATCATCGGCGTCCAGGCCGAGAATGCGGCCGCCTACCCGCCCTCGCTCGCCGCGGACGCCCTCGTCCCGCTCAAGAAGGTCTCCACCATGGCGGACGGCATCGCTGTCGGCCGGCCCGGCCAGCTGCCGTTCAGCATCATCCGCGAACTCGTCGACGACGTCGTCACCGTCAGTGAGGACGCCCTGGCCCGGGCGCTGATCTTCCTGCTGGAGCGCGCCAAGATGGTGGTTGAACCCGCCGGCGCCGTCGGTGTCGCGGCGCTCATGGAAGGCAAGATCGAAAACCCCGGAACCGTTGCGGTGGTTCTCTCCGGCGGCAACATCGACCCCATGCTGATGCTCAAGGTGATCCAGCGGGGCCTCTCCGCCGCGGGCCGCTACATGACCGTGCGCATGATGCTCGATGACCGTCCGGGCTCGCTGGCCACGATTGCCCGCATCATCGCCGAAAACGACGCCAACGTCACCGGCCTGGACCACACCCGGGTGGGCGGCTCCATCAGCATGGGCGACGTCTCCATCACCGTCAACCTGGAAACCAAGGGCCACGAGCACTGCAGCCAGGTCCTTGCAGCGCTGCGGGCCGAAGGATTCCAGCCGATCGTGGTGCACTAGGGGCCGTGGTGACGGATGCGTCCCCGGGCGGGAAGCCGGGAACAGGGGATACCACCGGGGTGCGGGCCCGCACGGGCCTGGTGGTTGTGGGCTCCTTCGTGGTGCTGCTGTACCTGATCGAGATCCTCAACACGGCGTTGTTCCATTCCCTGAACCGCACTTTCGGGCTGCGGCCGCGCAGCCTGGACGGGATCCTGGACATCCTGACGTTTCCGCTCCTGCACTCCAGCCTCGCCCACCTGATGTCCAACACGCTCCCGCTGATCATCTTCGGGTTCCTCGTGTTCCTGTCCGGGCGGCGGGTTTTCATCACCGCCCTGGCCGCCAGTTGGCTGGCGTCCGGGCTGGTGGTGTGGCTGATCGGCGGCGCCAGCGTCACCGTGGGTGCCTCGGGGCTGGTGTTCGGCCTCTTCTCGTTCCTCCTGGTCCGCGGCTTCTTCAACCGGAACTGGTGGCAGATCGCGCTGTCCGTGGTGCTGTTCATGGCCTACGGCGGCATCCTGTTCGGTGTCCTGCCCACCGTGGCCAGCTTCGTCTCGTGGCAGGCCCACCTGGGCGGGGCGATCGGCGGCGTCGTGGCGGCGCTGCTGCTGAGCACGCGGCGCCAGGGGGCTCTGCCCGCGGGGCGCTGACCCTCCGGGCTGACCGTCCAGTCTGACGCGGCAAGCTGCCGAGAAAGCTGCCCCGCCAAACCTTCGGAAAGCACAACGCCGGCCTCCCCGCGAAGGGGAGGCCGGCGTCGTAGTTCCGTGAAAGTGTTCCGTCACAAAACGGATGCCATTCGGAACGGCAGAGTGCTGCGGTGTCAGCCGGCGTACGGCTTGGCGGAGATGATCTCCACCGTGATGTCCTTGCCGTTCGGGGCGGTGTAGCTGAGCTTGTCGCCCTCCTTGTGGCCGACAATGGCCGCGCCGAGGGGGGACTTCTCGCTGAAGACGTCCAGGTCCGAGTCACCGGCGATCTCGCGGGAGCCGAGCAGGAAGGATTCCTCGTCGCCTGCGATTTTGGCAACGACGATCATGCCGGGCTCGACAATTCCGTCGTCGGCGGGGGACTCGCCCACGTGGGCGTCACGGAGCAGCGCGGTCAGCTGGCGGATGCGGGCCTCGATCTTGCCCTGCTCCTCTTTGGCCGCGTGGTAGCCGCCGTTCTCCTTGAGGTCGCCTTCCTGGCGCGCGGCCTCGATCTTCTGGACGATTTCCGCCCGGCCGGGGCCGGAGAGGTGGTCCAGCTCTGCCTTCAGGCGGTCAAAAGCTTCCTGGGTAAGCCAAGCTGCAGTTGCGCTGTTGGTGGTAGACACGGACTTCTCCTTTATGGTCAAACAAGCAAAGACCCCGCCACGGTGGCCACTTTTGGGACTCAGTAACCAGCTCAGCGGGGGAAAGGTATTGATCCATTGTAGTCAATCCTGTGGATAAACCAAAGAGGACTGCGGCGCAGGTCACACCGTGTTGCTGGCCGGGGCCAGCCCGTGCGGCCTCTGCGCACCGGGGCGGCGGCACCTGCCGTGGAGGGGCGCCGTGGCCGGCGCGTGCCGCGGCCTACTTTCCGGCGTCCGGAATCCAGCAGCTGTCCACGACGGCGGAGACCGCCTGGGACTCGGTGCGCAGCTGGGCGCGGTGGGCGGTGGTGTGCCCGCCGTCCGTGCCGGTGTCGGTCGCGTTCGGGCCGATATCCACGACCTTCCAGCCGACAATCGCGAACTTGGAGTCCATGGCCTTGACGGCGCACTTGGCATCCGTTGCGGGGTCCTTGGTCACCTGAAAGTCGATCTCCGTCAGGGTGGCGTCGGGGGTGCTGTAGCCGATGTCTTTGAAGTTGACGCTGGCAGTGGCCGCCGATATCGAAACCCAAGCCAGGAACGCGACGCCCACTGTAAGGGCGGCGATCAGGATGTTGCGCTTGCCCTTGCGGGTCAGCGCGCGCTTTTGGCCGCCGTAACGATTGGCTAGGCTGGTAGGTGCCGGCGCGGCAGGCTGATCCTCGGAAGTCACCAGTCCAGTTTAGTGTGGATCGGACCGGGATGTTTCCGCGGCGGCTGACCGTGCAGCCCAAGCCACACTGCACGGGCCCCGCCTGCAGGCCCCCCACCCATGCGCCAGAACAGATCCGCCAGAACAGATCCGCCCCAACACGGCAGAACAGCAGAAAGAGGAGCCGTCCCACGATGACAGCATCCCCCAGCCCGTCAGCACCGCTTCGTCTGCTGGCGGTCCATGCCCATCCCGACGACGAGTCAAGCAAGGGCGCCGCCACGATGGCCATGTACGCCGCCTCCGGCGTGGACGTTCTGGTGGCCACCTGCACTGACGGCTCCCGCGGAGACATCCAGAACCCCGCGATGGAAGGGCAGCCGCACCCCCAGCGGGACATGGCCGGGGCGCGCCGGCTGGAGATGGATGCCGCCGCGAAGGTCCTCGGCGTCCGGCAGCGCTGGCTCGGGTTCGTCGATTCCGGGCTCCCGGAGGGCGACCCCCTGCCGCCCCTGCCGGCCGGGTGCTTCGCCCTGCAACCGCTCGAGCGGGCGGCCGCGCCGCTGGTCCGGCTGGTCAGGGACTTCAAGCCCCATGTGATCCTCAGCTATGACGAGAACGGCGGCTACCCGCACCCGGACCACATCATGGCGCACCGGGTGGCCGTCGAGGCCTTCGCGGCAGCCGGCGATCCCGGACGGTACCCGGGCATCGGGGAGCCGTGGGCGCCCAGCAAGCTCTACTACGACCGCGCCTTCAGTCCGGACCGCTTCCGCGCCCTTCACTTCGCGCTGGAAGAAGCCGGCCTGCAGTCCCCGTATGCCGAGCGTCTTGCCGCCTGGCTGGAAGCGGATGCCGAAGGGCACACCCCGCCGCTGCCGACGCACCCCACCACCACGCAGATCGAGTGCGGGGACTTCTTCGAGGCCCGCGACTCGGCGCTCCGTTCCCACCGCACCCAGGTGGACCCTGAAGGATTCTTCTTCGCGGTATCCGCGGCCATGCAGCGCAAGGTCTGGCCGTGGGAGGACTACTCCCTGATTGAGTCCCGGATCCCGGTCGACCTGCCCGAAACGGACCTGTTTGCCGGGCTAAGATAGACGGGAAAGGGCTCTTCTATCCGGTGTAGAAAAGACACCGCAGGGAAGACGCCTTAAAATAACACCAGTTCCACAGAAGGTTTTTACCGTGCACTCCTTGCTCATCGCCCTGGCAACGACCCCGGCGCCGACCCCTACGCCGTCGCTGCGCCCGGGCCTGTCCGAGGACCAGGTCACCCCGGGTCTGCTGGGCTTCCTGCTGACGGCCTTCATCGTGGTGCTGACCGCGCTGCTGATCGTGGACATGGTGCGGCGTATCCGCCGGGTCCGCTACCGTGCCCAGGTGGAGGCCGAGCGTGAGGCCGCCGAGGAACCTGAGGAAGCCGGGCAAGCAGGGGCCGCCGGCGCCGGCGGCTCCGTATTCCCTACCGACGGCGGGGTTTCCCGGCCGGAGGTCAACGGCGATGCGGGACCCGGAAACCGCTGACAGCGGTTCCCCCGATCCGCTGGCCGGGGCCTCCAACACCCTGGCGGCGGAACCCTCTGCGTACCTTCGCCAGCACGCCGGCAACCCCGTCCACTGGCAACCCTTCGGCGACCCGGCCTTCGCCGCCGCGGCGGCCCGGGACGTGCCCGTGTTCCTTTCCATCGGCTACGCGGCCTGCCACTGGTGCCACGTCATGGCCCACGAATCCTTCGAGGACCCGGACACCGCCGGCTACCTGAACACCCACTTTGTCTCCATCAAGGTGGACCGGGAGGAGCGCCCCGACGTCGACGCCGTCTATATGGCCGCTACCCAGGCAATCAGCGGCGAGGGCGGCTGGCCGATGTCCGTCTTCCTCCTGCCCGATGGCCGGGCCTTCCACGCCGGCACCTACTTCCCGCCCCGGCCCATGCCCGGCCGTCCCTCCTTCCGGCAGGTCCTCGAAGCCGTGAGCGAGGCCTGGACGGAGCGCCGCGGCGCCGTCGAAGCGAACGCCGCCACGCTTGCGCGCGGCATCGCCGCGTCCCAGCCGGCCGCCGCCATACGGCTCGACGGGCCGCCGGAGCCCCTGGACGCGGCACTGCTTGGCGAAGCCGTTGCCGCCCTGGCCCGCTCCGAAGACCGGGCCAACGCCGGCTTTGGCAGCGCGCCGAAGTTCCCGCCCCCGGCAGTGCTCGAATTCCTGATCCGGCACGCGGCCGTGCCGTCCTCAGCCGCCGACCCCGGCGCTGGTCCCCCCGACACCCTTGGCCCCGACACCGCTGCCGCGGCCCGGGACATGGCGGGACGCACGCTGGCGGCGATGTCCCGGTCGGCGTTGTTTGACCAGCTCGACGGCGGTTTTGCGCGTTATTCGGTGACCCGGGACTGGTCCGTTCCGCACTTCGAGAAAATGCTCTACGACAACGCCCAGTTGCTGCGCGTCTACGCCCACTGGGTCCGGCTGGGCGGCACCCCCGAGTACCCGGCCGCGGAAGCCGCCGAGGTCGCCGGGCGCACCGCCGACTGGCTTCTGGGCCGCCTTGGGCTGCCGGCTGACACAGCGCCTGACACAGCGCCGGACGCAGTGACTGTCGCGGCGCCGGCGGCTGGCTCCGGCCCGGCGCCGGGCACAACCCCGCACCCGGGGGTCGCGGCCCTGGCATCGTCGCTGGATGCCGATACCGTCGTCGACGGCGTGCACGCCGAGGGCGCCACCTACCTGTGGACTCCCGCGGAGCTCACGGCACTGCTGGGTCCGGCGGACGGCGCCGCCGTGGCGGCCCTCATGAACGTCCGCACGCCCGGGACCGTGACCGCCGACGGCTCGCCGCTGCACCCGGGCCGGGAGATCGCCGGCGATGACGCCGAGCTGTGGCGGCGGGTACGGCCGCGGCTGGCCGAGGCCCGGAGCGGACGGCCGCAGCCGGGCCGGGATGACAAGGTGGTGGCCGGCTGGAACGGACTGGCCGTCGCGGCGCTCGCCGACGCCGGGGCCGTCCTGGCCCGGCCGGAGCTGGTGGACGCCGCGGAACGGATCGCCGCCTACCTTGAGCGCGTGCACTGGCGTCCCGCCGAGGACGGTCCCGGCAGGCTCATCCGGGTGTCCCACGGCGGGGCGGCGCGCGGGATCGGGGGCTTGCTGGAGGACTACGCCTTGTGCGCCGAAGGGCTGTTCGCGCTCTATGGGGTTACCGGGCACACCCGCTGGTATGACTTGGCCGGGGCCATGCTGGACGCGGCATGCGAACGCTTCGCGGCCGACGGCGGCCTGAAGGACGCTGCGGGGGAGTCGGCGCAGGTCACCGCGGCCCAGGGCGGCCGGGACGGGCTGGATCCGTTCGACAACGCCACCCCCAGCGGCGCCGCCGCGCTGGCCGGGGCGCTGCTGACCCACGCGGCCCTGTCCGGCTCCGCCGAGCACCGCACCCTGGCGGAAAACATCCTCGCGCTGCTGCCTCCGCTCGCGACCCGGGCGCCCCGCGTGGCCGGCTGGCTGCTCGCGACCGGCCAGGCCGCGCTTGCCGGGCCGGTCGAGGCCGCCGTCGCCGGGCCGGACACGCCGGAACGGGCCGCCCTCCACCGGGAACTGCTGCTCTCGGCCAGCCCGGGGCTGGTGGTCGCGGTCCAGGACGACGACGCCGTCCGGCCCGTGCCGCTGCTGCTGGGCCGGGGCGCGGGTCCGGGGGGCGCCCCGCAGGTGTTCCTGTGCCGCGGCATGGTCTGCGACAGCCCGACGGATTCCGTGGAAGGGGTACGGGAGCGTCTGGCTAGGATGGCCTGATGACTTCCCAGGACGGCTTTGAGCTCGTGGTGTTCGATTGTGACGGTGTCCTGGTGGATTCCGAGGTGATCTCCATCCGGGTGGACCAACTGGTGCTGGCAGATCTCGGCTGGGAGCTGGAACTGGATGAAATCGTGGAGCGGTTCGTCGGAAAGTCCGAGGCGCACTTTGTGGCCGCCGTCGAGCAGCAGCTGGGTGTCCGGCTGCCCGACGGCTGGGACCGGGACTACGGGCGGTGGTACCAGGAGGCCTTCGAGCGCGACCTCGAAGCGGTTGACGGCATCGAGGACGCCTTGGACCGGCTGCGCCTGCCGCACTGTGTCGCGTCCAGCGGCAGCCACGACAAGATGCACCGTACCCTGGGCAAGACCGGGCTGCTGCACCGCTTCCAGGGCCGCATCTTCAGCGCCACGGAGGTAGCCAACGGCAAGCCGGCGCCGGACTTGTTCCTCCATGCCGCAGCGAGCCTGAACACCCCGCCGGAGCGGTGCGCCGTCGTCGAGGACAGCGCCTACGGCGTCCAGGCCGCCCGGGCGGCCGGAATGCACGTCTTCGCGTATGCCGGCGGCGTCACCCCGGCCGGGCGGCTCGCCGGTCCGGGGACCACCGTCTTTTCAGACATGCGGCGGTTGCCCAGGCTCATCGCGGCGGGCCGGCCTGCGCGTTTCGCCTGACCCGGCCCTCGCCGTCGGAAATTCCCCACTTTTTGACGTTGGCACCCGGCGTGTCGGGCCGACCCGCCGGTGAGTCGCGGCGCCGCTGTTTCAAAGGTGGGGAGCATCCGCACAGGTCCCAAGCAGGCTCAGCTCAGGACCGCGATGGCAATGGCGATGTAGTGCGCGGCGAAGGCGACCACCGTCAGGGCATGGAAGAGCTCGTGGAAGCCGAAGTGCTCGTAGCTGAAGTTCGGCTTCTTCAGGGCGTAGAAGACGGCTCCGGTGATGTACAGGGCGCCTCCCACACAGATCAGCACGGCCGAGGCGACGTTGGCGGCGAAGAAGTCGGGGAGGTAGAACAGCGCCCCGCAGCCCAGGGCGATGTAGATCGGCACGTAGAGCCAGCGCGGGGCGTTGGTCCACAGCACGCGAAACAGGACGCCGAGGATGGCCCCGGACCAGATGACCCACAGCAGCAGCTCTGCCTTCGGCCGTTCCAGCAGTGCCCAGGCGAGCGGCGTGTAGCTTCCGGCGATCACCAGCATAATGTTTGTGTGGTCCAGCCGCTTCAGGACGATCTTGACGCGCGGGGACCAGTTCCCCCGGTGGTAGACGGCGCTGACGCCGAAAAGCAGGACCCCGGTGACGGCATAGACGGCGCAGGCGATCTTCAGGTCCGGCGGGGCCAGGACGACCAGCACCAGCCCGGCGACAAAGGCCAGCGGGGCGGTCACGGTGTGGATCCAGCCCCGCCACTTCGGCTTGATCATGAGCAGCTCGGCAAGCCTCACGGCGGCGTCATCCACCGGTGTCCCCTTTTTTGCCGGAGGCTCCGGGCGGGGCTCCACACTGTTGCTTTCCATGCCGCAATAATAACCTACGCACTAGTAAGTTACCCGTGAGTAACAAGCGTTCCGGGGCTGTCCGATGGCGGTCGTGCGCGCGGCCGCACGCTCCGGCAGGTAGCCTAGGATGTGCACTGAACAAAGTACCTCAAGGAAGCCAGGTGAATCTCCGGATGGAAATGCCCGGGTTCCTCTACGGCTTTTACGAGCGCAAACTGCAGCGCTCCCTGGACCCTGAACGGATCCCCCGGCACGTCGGCGTCATGGTCGACGGCAACCGGCGCTGGGCCCGCCAGTTCAACGCCCCCACGAGCCAGGGGCACCAGGCCGGCGCAGACAAAATCCACGAATTCCTCGGCTGGTGTCAGGAGCTCGGCATCAAGGTGGTCACCTTGTACATGCTCTCCACGGACAACATGAACCGTTCCGGCGAGGAACTGGACCTCCTGATGGGCATCATCGCCAACACCCTGGACCGGCTGGACGAGGATGCGGACATCTCCGTGCACGCCATGGGCGCGCCCGAACTGCTGCCGGACTACCTCGCCGAGCGGCTGAACAATCTGACATCCCGCACGCCCGCGCACGAAAAGCTGCACGTCAATGTCGCCGTCGGCTATGGCGGACGGCGGGAAATTGTCGACGCCGTCCGGGAACTGCTGCACGACGCCGTCGCACGGGGCGCGGACATCGGAAAACTGGCCGATGACCTCACCGTGGATGACATCTCGCGGTTCCTCTACACGCGGGGCCAGCCGGACCCCGACCTCGTGATCCGGACCTCCGGCGAGCAGCGGCTTTCCGGGTTCCTCATGTGGCAAAGCGCGTACAGTGAGTTCTACTTCTGCGAGGCCTTGTGGCCGGCGTTCCGCAAGGTCGACTTCCTGCGCGCCCTCCGCGATTACGCCGGACGGCAGCGCCGCTTCGGCGCCTGAGCCGTTCACGCGGAGTTCACAAGAAAGCAACAAGAATCGCCGGAAAATAATCGGACAAACCCGCGCCCGGAGACGTACGTTAATCCCATCGGCAGGCAATTCGCCGGCCGATCGGGGAGGCCAGTACATGGAGCGGATTTTCGCACCGGGTGTATGGGAGGCCGCGTGCGGCCTCCAGGCCGAGCCGCCTCACCAATAACAATTCCGGGCATTGCCCCGGGGCTGGAGTCGATGTGGCTAATTCTGAGCAACTGCCCGCCGTCATTTCCGACCAGGGACAGAAAGCTACCTCTCGCGCCAAGCGAGCCACCTCAAAGACCGGTGCAGCGGATTCCGCCGCGGCCGGTCTTGCTGTTTCCGGGGAAGGAACAGAAAATCGGGGCACGGCCCGCAGTTTCGTGATCGATACCTCCGTGCTGCTCTCCGATCCGCGGGCCCTCCTGCGCTTCGCCGAGCACGAAGTCATCCTGCCGATCGTCGTCATTACCGAGCTCGAAGGAAAGCGCCACGACCCGGAACTGGGTTACTTCGCGCGCAAAGCGCTCCGGCTGCTTGATGACCTGCGGCTTGAGCACGGCGGCCTGGACCGTCCCATCCCGATTGGCCACGACGGCGGCACGCTCATGGTGGAGCTGAACCACATCTCCGCCGAGGTGCTGCCCGCGGGCTTCCGCGGGGCGGACAATGACAGCCGCATCCTCGCGGTGGCCAAGAACCTGGCCAACGAGGGCCGCGACGTGACGGTGGTGTCCAAGGACCTGCCGATGCGCGTCAAGGCCTCGGCCATGGGGCTGCTGGCCGACGAATACCGCAACGAACTCGTCAAAGACTCCGGCTGGACCGGCGTCGCCGAGATCGATGCGGGCGAGGACGAGGTCGCGACCCTCTACGGGCACGAGCCGGTCTTCATTCCGGCCGCGGCCGAGATGCCGACCAACACCGGGCTGGTCCTGCTGTCCAACCGCGGCTCGGCGCTCGGGCGCGTGGGGGCGGACAAGCAGGTCAGGCTCGTCAAGGGCGACCGCGACGTCTTCGGACTCCACGGCCGCTCGGCCGAGCAGCGGCTCGCGATCGACCTCCTGATGGACCCGTCGGTCGGCATCGTGTCGCTCGGCGGCCGGGCCGGCACGGGCAAGTCCGCACTGGCCCTGTGCGCCGGCCTCGAAGCCGTCCTGGAACGCCGGGAGCACCGCAAGGTGATCGTCTTCCGGCCCCTCTACGCGGTGGGCGGCCAGGAGCTCGGCTACCTGCCGGGTTCCGAGGCTGAAAAGATGAACCCGTGGGCGCAGGCCGTCTTCGACACCCTGGGCGCGCTGGTGAGCCAGGAAGTCATGGAGGAAGTGATGGACCGCGGCATGCTCGAGGTCATGCCGCTGACCCATATCCGCGGGCGCTCGCTGCATGACGCGTTCGTGATCGTCGATGAGGCGCAGTCCCTGGAGAAGAATGTGCTCCTGACGGTGATGAGCCGGATCGGGCAGAACTCCAAGATCGTCCTGACTCACGACGTCGCCCAGCGCGACAACCTGCGGGTCGGACGGCACGACGGCGTGGCCGCGGTGGTCGAGACGCTGAAGGGACACCCGCTGTTCGGCCACGTCACCCTCACCCGCTCGGAGCGCTCGCCGATCGCGGCCCTGGTGACGGAGCTGCTGGAGGGGGCGGAGATCTAGGCTCGTCCCAGGTTGTGGCCGCGGTCCGGTTCGCCGGGCCGCGGCCTTTTGCCGTCGCTTGGGTTTGGCGCACCGTCGTCTTTCGCCGTCGCTTAGTCTGCCGTGGTTGCCGTCGCCGGAACGCGGCCTTTCGCCGTCGCTTAGCGCAGAGGTCCCTGCCCAAGGCTCGCAAGCTCGCCTCGGGGCCCGCGGGACGCTGCTTACGACGCATGGGGACCCCTTCGGTCGCTGGGCGACCTCCGGGGTCCGATGCGTCGCGATGCGCTCCTTTACGAAAGACCGCGTCCCGGCAGATTTGTCCTTTACGTTGCGAAAGACCGCCTCCCGGCTGGCGAGCGTCCCACCTTCGCGGGGCTGCGGTGTTCCGCTGAGGAGCGCATCGCCGACCAAAGCGCAGCGGAGGTCGCCCAGCGACCGCAGCGCAGCGACGGGAGGTGTCTAAGCGACGGCGGGGCGCCGTAGCCGCGCGAACCCAACCACGGCAGCCCAGCGAAGGGGAGGTGTCTAAGCGACGGCGGGGCGCCGCTGCCCCGAACCCAACCACGGCAACCCAACCACGGCACCCCCAGCGACGCCGGGACGCCGCAGCGCCGATACGGGGCCCGGGGCTGCTACTTGTGGATGTTCAGGTACTTCGCGAAGGCTTCGTGGCCTTCTACTTGCAGATTCCAGTCGGGGCGTTTGAAGGTGGCCGGGGTGAGGCGGACGTTTTGGACTTCTTGGCTTTTGCCGCCCCAGGTGGCTCGGGTGACGCCGTTGAGTTCGTAGCCGAGGGAGCGCGAGACGCCGAGGGACTGTTCGTTCCAGATGGCGGCTTCGGATTCTGCGACCTCGGCGCCGAGGTGGTCGAAGGCGTACAGCGCGACGGCGGCACGCATCTCCTTGCCGAAGCCGCGGCCCTGTGCGCTCTGGCGGAGCCAGGAGCCCGTGGTGATCGTCTTGAGGGTGGCGAAGTCCTTGGCCGCGATGTCCTGACAGCCGACGAATTCGTCCTTGTGCCAGATGCCGAGCAGGAGGGTCCAGTCAGTGGGCGTCATGCCGCCGCGGCACCGCCAGTACCACTGCGCCATGTTGATACCGAGCTCGTGGGCCGGGGCCTCGGTCCACGGGTTGCTGAACGGGTTCCGGCCCGGCTCGTGCACGCCGCTCAGGGCGGCCTGGACCGCGGCCGGAATGTCCCGGTCCTGGATGGGCCGCAGCTGAAGGCGCGGCGTTGTCAGGGTGAGGCCGAATGGGGGCCAGTATGGGGCGGGGTCGGTCATCGGGGAAGCCTAGCGGTGCGGGCCGGCGGATGCCAGTCACGCCGCTGCGCCCTCCGGAGCCCCCGGCTACTCGGCCGGGACGTCCCAGCTGATGTGGCGGCGGACGTCCGTGAGGTTCATGGATTCGGCCAGGAACAGGTCATCGAGCATGTACTCGTCCACGCCCAGGATCCTGATCCAGTGGCCGTAGCCGGCGGGACCGTCACTGGCTCCCGGCGCGTCCAGCCAGCGGCTCGCAACGCAGACGCCGGTGCCGGCGTCGATCCTCAACAGCGTGCGTCCCGGCCGGCAGAGCGGGGTCGTGGGGTCGAAGGGGCGGTATGAGGGGTTCGGGCTGACCGTGGTTTCCAGGGCTGGCCGGCCCTCGTGGTCAACCTCCGTGATGGGGCCAAGCTCCACGGCGTTGGCGTTGGGGAACTCCAGCGGGACGGGGGAGTTCCCCGCGAGTTCCACCGGGTCCAGGGCCGCGGCGAACCGGCCGTTCCCGAAGGACGGCTCGCCGTAGGCTGCCTCCGGACGGCGGCGCACCAGCCCGTCGTCGTCGTACACCGGGGTGACCAGATTCGGCGGCAGGAGCCAGGTCTTCCTCGTGGAACTGACATAGAAGCCGCCGCGTGAATCGTTGATGCCGGTGGTGCTGGCGATCACCAGCCCGTCGGCGGTCTCCAGCCGCAAGGCGCCGGGCCTGCGCAGCCACGCCCTAACGAGTCCGTCGGGGGAAGCCGTCGGGGAGCCTGCGGAACTCGTGAGGGGCCGGTCGAGGTACTCGAATCTCAGCGACTGCCACTTCCAGGGCGAAGACCGGCACAGGTGCCGGAAGGCCGCAGCCTGGTTCCCCGGGCCGCGCGGCGCGAGCGGCCCGCGCCCGTTCCTGCTGTCCCATGCGGCCATATCCACAGTTTACGCGCGGGCGCCCGCGGGCCGGACGAATATCCAGTAGCATCCGAGAGTGATCGAACGACTCGGCACCCTGGGCGCCGCCAACCCGCTGGCCTTCTGGCTCGCCCTGGCCGCGTGCGCCTATTTTTCCCTCATGGCCGTTCGGCTGACCGTGATCGACGTCCGGCACCACCTGCTGCCGGACCGGATCGTCTTTCCGTCCTATGCGATCGCCGGAGTTCTGCTGCTGGGCGCGGCGGCCAGCCAGTTGCTATCCGCCGGGCAGGACGTGGCCGCCACGCCGGATGCCGGGCTGTTCGGCGTGCCGGGGCTTCGCGTCCTCGCCGGCGGGGCGGCCCTCTGGCTCTTCTACTTCCTCCTGCACGCGGTGTATCCGCCGGGAATGGGCTTCGGCGACGTGAAGCTTGCGGGCGTCCTGGGGATGTACCTGGGTTTCCTGGGCTGGGGGCACGTCTTTGCCGGGACCTTTGCCGCGTTCATGCTCGGCGGGCTGTGGAGCCTCGGATTGCTCGCCGTGCGGCGCGGCACGCTGCAGTCGGCCATTCCCTTCGGGCCGTTCATGCTGGCGGGAGCCGCGGCCGCGATGCTGCTGATACCGGCCGGTTAGGCTGGCGGCATGGCCACCCCGGAATTCATCCTGAAACTGCGCGAGAAAATCGGACACGAGGCCCTCTGGCTTCCCGGCGTCAGGGGAGTGGTGTTCGACGACGCCGGCCGGGTCCTGCTCGGCCGGCGGGCCGATAACGGGCAATGGGGGCTGATCACCGGAATCCTGGAACCGGGCGAGGAGCCCGCGCCGGGCCTGCTGCGGGAAATCCTCGAAGAGACCGGCGTGGTTGCCGCCGCCGAACGGCTGGTTTCGGTGGATGCTGTGGGGCCCACCCGCTACCCCAACGGCGACGTGTGCCATTTCCTGACCCTGGTGTTCCGCTGCCGTTTCGTCTCGGGGGAGGCCCGGGTCAACGACGACGAATCCCTCGACGTCGGCTGGTTCCGGCCGGCGGACTTCCCCGAACTCATGCCCGGACACCTGGAGATGATCCGCCGGGCCGCTGACCCCGACGGCGAGGTCCATTACCGGCACTGATCCGGCGCCGGACTGCCCGCGCCCGTCCGTCAGGCATGCGGCAGGGGCGCCGCAACCCAAAGATTGCGGCGCCCCTGCCGGCGACCACCGGCGACTGCGGCCGGAGTCCGGGACCGGAACCCGGACGATCAGCCGCCCTGGCGGGTGAGCTCGTCGTCGTGGGTGCGGTCGTCGTCGTTACTGGGTGCGGCGTGGTCCGTGCGGTCCGCGCTGCCGGCCGTGGTGCGGCCTGCCCGTTCCGCCTCGAGCCGCTCGGCCTCCTCGCCGCCGACGGCCTCGCCGCGGGCCACCATTCCGGCGGTGTCCGAGAGCGGGATCTGCTTCAGGGTCACAGCAAGGATCAGGGCGATGCCCAGGAACGGCAGCAGGTACCAGAAGACGGGAGCGAGCGAATCCGCGTAGGCGTTGACGATCGCGTCCTTGAGTTGGGCCGGGAGCTGGCTGAGGGTCTGGGGGTCCATCGTCCGGGTGGACTGGGACGCCTGCTCGGCGGACGCGCCGGCTCCGGTGAAGGCATTTGTCAGGGACTCGGCGAGCCGGGTGGTGAAGATCGAGCCGAACACTGCCACGCCGAGGGAGGCGCCGACCTCACGGAAGTAGTTGTTCGTGCTGGTCGCCGTGCCGATCTGGTCCGCCGGCACGGAGTTCTGCACCACCAGGACGATCACCTGCATGATCGAGCCCAGGCCGGCGCCGAAGATGAACAACTGCACACAGATGACCCAGATGGGGGTGGCGGCCGTGAGCGTGGTCAGCCACAGCATCGCCGCGATGGTCAGGGTGGCCCCGAGGATCGGGAACATCTTGTACTTGCCGGTCTTGGAGATCCGGATGCCGGAGAAGATGGCCATGCCCATGAGGCCCACCATCATGGGCAGCATCAGCAGGCCGGATTCCGCGGCGGAAGTGCCGGAGGACATCTGCAGGAAGGTGGGCACGAAGGCGATTGCCGCGAACATGCCCAGGCCCAGGGTGAAGCCGATGGCCGTGGAGTTCACGAAGATGCGGTTCTTGAACAGGCTCAAGGGAATGATGGGGTCCTCGGCCCGGCGCTCCACCAGGATGAAGGCGGTGGCGGCGATCAGCAGCCCGGCGCCGAAGGCCCAGGTCAGCGGAGAATCCCAGCCCTCGTCTTTCTTGCCGCCGAAGTCGGTGAAGAAGATCAGGCACGTGGTGGCGGCGGAGAGCAGGAGCACGCCCAGCAGGTCGATGCGCTTCTCGGCCTTCTTGTTCGGCAGCGTCAGTGTGAACCAGGCAATGGTGAAGGCGGCGATGCCGATCGGGATGTTGATGTAGAAGGCCCATTCCCAGGTCAGGTGGTCCACGAAGAAACCGCCCAGGAGGGGGCCGGCGACGGCGGAGAGGCCGAAGATTGCCCCCAGCGGTCCCATGTACTTGCCGCGTTCCTTGGCCGGGACGATGTCGGCGATGATGGCTTGGGACAGGATCATCAGGCCGCCGCCGCCCAGGCCCTGGATGGCGCGGAAGACCACGAAGCCCCAGAAGTCGGTGGCGAGGGCACAGCCGACCGAGGCCAGCGTGAAGAGCCCGATGGCCACCAGGAACAGGTTCCGGCGTCCCAGGATGTCGCCGAACTTTCCATAGATCGGCATGACGATGGTGGTGGCCAGCAGGTAGGCCGTGGTGATCCAGGCCTGGTGCTCCACGCCGCCGAGTTTGCCGACGATGGTGGGCATGGCGGTGGAGACGATGGTCTGGTCGAGGCTGGAGAGCAGCATGCCCGCGATGAGGGCGGAGAAGATGATCCAGATGCGTTTCTGGGTCAGCAGCAGCGGCTCGGCTGCTGGCTTGGTGCTGACGGCGGCGCTCATTGCGCTCCTTCGGAAGGGTTGGGCTGGGAGGAACCTGACTGGGAAGAACCGGGCTGGGAGGTGCTGGCGGGGGGCGTGTCCGAGGCAGAGGCGTCGGCCAGGGGCGGGTCGAACGGCAGCGAGAAGAGCGTGCGGGCGGCGGCAACGTTTTCCAGCAAGATGTCCCTGTACGGGCGCGTATTGCCTTCGGAGAAGTAGTCGGCGCTGGTCTTTCTGGCGATGTTTCCCAGCAGGACCACGGCCATGCGGACCACGGGATGGTCCGTAGCGACGCCTTCCCTGGCCGCGAGCATGCGGGCGAACTCGGCCTCGCGTTCCTCTGAGGCGCCGATGATCCGGAGCATCAGCTGGGGCTCTTTCTTGATCACGCCGATCAGCTGGCGGGTCTCTTCCTCGGACGCGCTCATCCGTTCTGACAGGTCGAGGGACAGGCGCACGAGGTCTGCGAGCAGTGAAGCCGAGATTTCGCCGGCGGGCGAGCCCGCGCCTCCCGCCATGAACCGTGCGACGACCTCTTCGGGAAAGTCGTCGTCGACGTGGCCGAGGATCGCGTCTTCCTTGGCCGGGAAATAGTTGAAAAAGGTCCGGCGGGAAATGCCCGCCTGTTCGCAGACTTCCTCCACGGTGTAGCCGTTGAGCCCCCGTTCGGCGGTCAGGGAACGCGCGACGGCGGTGATCGCCGCCCGTGTCGCGGCCCGCTTGCGCTCGCGGAGGCCGCCCGCGTTAATTGCACTGTTGCTCATAGAGTGTATTTTTGCACTCATTCCTCATTAGTGCAAAAGAGTCTGCGGGGCTGTTGCGGCAATAATGTCGCTGCCCGGACGTAGCCTGCTCCTGACCAGCTCTTCTGCTGGCGACAGGTGGTCCGGACGAGGCAGAAGTCCGGGCCGGAAATGGGGAAGCATGACAGATTCAGCCCTGACGCACGTGTACGTCCTCCTGGACCGTTCCGGCTCCATGAGCTCCATCGCCGATGACACCGTGGGCGGGTTCGCGGCCTTTGTCCGTGAACAGCAGGCGGTGGCAGGCCGGTGCAAGCTCTCGCTGGCGCAGTTCGACGACACCTACGAGCGCGTCTACGCCTCGATGGACATCCAGGACGTCCCGGCCCTGGACCTGCAGCCCCGGGGCAGCACCGCCCTGCACGACGCCATGGTCCGGCTGATCGGCGAAGCCGGTGCGGAACTCGCGGCCCTCCCGGAGGACCAGCGCCCCGGCACCGTGCTCGTGGCAGTGCTGACGGACGGCCACGAGAACTCCTCGCGCGAGGCCAGCGGCGATCTGGTCAAAGCCCTGGTCCAGCGGCAGCAGAGCCAGTGGGGCTGGCAGTTTACCTATCTGGGCGCCAACCAGGACGCCGTGCTGACGGCCGGCGGCCTGGGCATCCGCGCCGAAGACGCCCTGACTTACGCCGCCGGAAACGTCGATGCTGCCTTCTCCGTCCAGTCCGCCAAGACCCGGCGGCTGCGGGAGGCGCGGATTGGCGGCGCCAGCATGGACGAAGCCTCGGCGGCGGCCGCCTACACGCCCGAGGAACGCGCGGCGGCCGGGGGAGAGGGCCCCGTGTCTTAGGCCGGACACGGCTACGGCCGGCGCCTTTCGCAGGAAAGACGCCGGCCGCTGGGTGGCGGAGGCCGGTGGACTGGCCCCGGACTAGGCCTTGTGCGGCGGGCGTGTCATGGACATGACGTCCAGGGCGGTGTCCAGCTGCTCTTCGCTCAGTTCCCCGCGCTCGAGGAAGCCCATGGAGACGACGGTCTCGCGGATGGTCAGGCCCTCGGCCACGGCCTTCTTGGCGATCTTGGCGGCGTTCTCGTAACCGATGAACTTGTTCAGCGGGGTCACGATCGACGGCGAGGCCTCGGCCAGGAAGCGGGCGCGCTCCACGTTGGCGGTGATGCCGTCAATCATCTTGTCGGCCATGACGCGGCTGGTGTTGGCCAGCAGGCGCACGGACTCAAGGAGGTTGGCGGCCATGACCGGGATGCCGACGTTCAGTTCGAAGGCGCCGTTGGTGCCGGACCAGGCGATGGCGGTGTCGTTGCCGATCACCTGGGCGCAGACCATGATGGAGGCTTCGCAGATGACGGGGTTGACCTTGCCGGGCATGATCGAGGAGCCCGGCTGGAGGTCCGGGATGGCGATTTCGCCGAGACCGGTGTTGGGGCCGGAACCCATCCAGCGGAGGTCGTTGTTGATCTTCATGAAGGAGATCGCAATGTTGCGCAGCTGGCTGGACGCTTCGATGAGGCCGTCGCGGTTGGCCTGGGCTTCAAAGTGGTCGCGGGCCTCGGTCAGGGGCAGCCCGGTGTCGGCGGCGAGGAGTTCGATCACGCGCTCCGGGAAACCTGCCGGGGTGTTGATGCCGGTGCCCACGGCGGTGCCGCCCAGCGGGACCTCGGCAACGCGGGGGAGGGAGGCGTTGATGCGCTCGATGCCGTAGCGGACCTGGGCGGCGTAGCCGCCGAACTCCTGGCCCAGGGTGACCGGGGTGGCGTCCATGAGGTGCGTGCGGCCGGACTTCACGACGTCCTTGAACTCGACGGCCTTGCGCTCCAGCGACTCTGCCAGGTAGCCGAGGGCCGGAATCAGGTCATTGATCAGCGCGGACGTGGCGGCCACATGGACCGACGTCGGGAAGACGTCGTTGGAGGACTGCGAGGCGTTGACGTGGTCGTTCGGGTGGACAACTTTGTCGCTGCCGGCGGACTTGAGGGCACGTGAGGCGAGCTCGGCGATGACCTCGTTGGTGTTCATGTTCGAGGACGTGCCGGATCCGGTCTGGAAGACGTCAATCGGGAAGTCGCCGTCGTACTTGCCGGCCGCAACCAGGTCGGCGGCGTCGGCGATCGCCTGGGCGAGCTCGCCGTCGAGCACCCCCAGTTCGGCGTTGGCCTGGGCTGCAGCCTTCTTGACCCTGGCCAGAGCCTCGATGTGGGCGCGCTCCAGCGTCTTGCCGGAGATCGGGAAGTTCTCGACTGCCCGCTGCGTCTGTGCGCGGTACAGGGCGTTCACGGGAACGCGGACTTCGCCCATCGTGTCGTGTTCAATGCGGAACTCTTCGGTGTTCAACTCATCTGTGGAAGTCATGGGGCTAGCTTATTGGGAGTGGGCGTCGCACTGAAAACCGTGACCGGCTCCCCGCTGCGGCAGCCGCGGCGGGGAGCCGGTCCCCGAGAGTTGAGCCCCGAGAGTTGAGCCCCGTGAGTTGTGCCCCGAGAGTTGAGCCCCGTGAGTTGTGCCCGGAAAGTCGGGGCCGGCGTTGAGCCTAGAGCTCGCCGATTCCGGACACGACGTCTGCCTTGCCGTCGGCCAGGCTGTACGCGAGGCCGATCACGGCGGCGCGGCCGCTTTCGACTGCGTCCGAAATCACCCGGGAGCTGTCCACCAGGCGCTGTGAGGTCTGCTTGACGTTCTCGACCACCATGTCGTTGACGTCCTCCTGATTGTTACGGAGTGAGGTCAGCACGGAGGGGGTGATGCGCTCGACCAGGCTGCGCATGAATCCGACCGGCATCTGGCCGGTCTCCACGGCGGTCTTGGTGGCGGTGACAGCGCCGCACCGGTCGTGCCCCAGGATCACGATCAGCGGCACACCAAGGACGCTGACGCTGTATTCCAGGGAGCCGAGAACGGCGTCGTCAATCACCTGGCCCGCGGTCCGGACGACGAACGCGTCGCCCAGGCCGAGGTCGAAGATGATCTCGGCCGCGAGGCGCGAGTCGGAGCAGCCGAAGATCACGGCGAACGGGTGCTGGTTCTCTACGAGCGAGGAGCGCCGCGATGCATCCTGGTTGGGGTGCGAAGACGCGCCGGAGACAAAACGTTCGTTGCCTTCGCGGAGACGCCGCCAGGCAAGTGCAGGGGTGAGATAGGTGGCCACGCCACGACTTTACTGTGTCGTTGCGGCCGAAGGGGAATCTGTTGCGGCCGGGGTGACGGCCGGCGCGCTTGCCGGCGGATTGCTTTCGAGTGATTTCACCACGGCTGCGGCCAGTGTGGAGAACTCGTCCAGCGTCGCGGATCCGGACAGGATCACGGTGGTGCCGCGGTCGGCCAGCACCATGGATTTCTCGCCCTTGCCGGTGTCGCGCAGTTCCCAGTCCCGGCCGCCGGCGTTCCGGGTGCCGGTCACGGGCGCGCTCTTGGTTTGCTGCAGGATCCAGGTGGGGTTGGCCTGGCGGGTCTGCACGAGGGCAATGAAGGATTCCTTGGGCGTCAGGTACCCGACTTCCCAGGCAGGGACGCCAGTGCCGGCGCCGGACTCCCAGCGGGCATAGTTGGCATGAAATGTGTCGCCGGTATCCGCCGCCACGGGTGTGAATCCCGCCACACCCGCCGCGTTCTGCGCGGTGGCGCTGACGTTGATGTTTGGCCGGTATCCGTCGGTCTTGGGGGACGGGTTCATGAGGACGATCGGCAGGAACGCGGCGATGCTCACCACCAGGGCGATGATCATGCCCATCACAGAGGCGTTGGCGCGTTTGGCCGCCGCGGCGGCGATGACGGGCCGCACCGGCGGCTGCCCGGAGGTGTCCGGGCTTGCTGCGTGGGCGCTGCCAGCCGGAGAACCGGGGGCGGCGGGGGAGGTGTCCTGCAATTCACTCACCCCTCTATAGTCGCCCATGTCCGGGCCGATCTCACATTCGCGGTGCAGCGGCCGCCCGGAGGTGAAGTGCGTCACGCGCCGGTCATCCCATGACCTGGCGAGGCTGCCACGACTATGATCAATATCAGACGAATCACCGCGACGGATCGATCCTGGCCGTACGGGTTCAACGACCGCCACTCGAAGAAGAGGTTCACGTGACACCAGCGCCCATGTCCCAGAAGTACTCAACGCTTTCCCCCTCGCTCGCAGTCGGGATCGACGAGCCTGACCGCAACCTCGCACTGGAACTTGTCCGCGTCACCGAGGCCGCGGCCATCGCCGGTGGCCACTGGGTGGGCTTCGGCGACAAGAACAAGGCCGACGGCGCCGCCGTGGACGCCATGCGCTCGTTCCTGCAGACCGTGCACTTCAACGGCGTGGTGGTCATCGGCGAGGGCGAGAAGGATGAAGCCCCGATGCTCTTCAACGGCGAACGCGTCGGTGACGGCACCGGCCCGGAGTGCGACGTCGCCGTGGACCCCATCGACGGCACCCGCCTGACGGCCCTCGGCATCAACAACGCCCTGGCCGTGCTGGCCGTGGCCGAACGCGGCTCCATGTTCGACCCCTCTGCCGTGTTCTACATGGAAAAGCTCGTCACCGGCCCGGAAGCGGCCGACATGGTGGACCTTCGCCTGCCGGTCAAGCAGAACCTGCACCTCATTGCCAAGGCCAAGGGCGTCAAGGTCAACCAGCTCAACGTCATGATCCTGGACCGCGACCGGCACCGCCCCCTGGTGGAGGAAATCCGCGAAGCCGGCGCCCGCACGAAGTTCATCATGGACGGTGACGTCGCGGGGGCCATCGCCGCTGCCCGTGCCGGCACCGGCGTCGACGCCCTCATGGGCATCGGCGGAACCCCGGAAGGCATCGTCGCGGCCTGCGCCATCAAGTCCCTCGGCGGCGTCATCCAGGGCCGTCTGTGGCCCACGAGCGACGACGAGAAGCAGAAGGCGATCGACGCCGGCCACGACCTCGAGCGGGTGCTGTCCACCAACGACCTCGTTTCCAGCGACAACTGCTACTTCGCGGCCACCGGCATCACCGACGGCGACCTCCTCAAGGGCGTCCGCTACTCCAAGGACAAGGTCCTCACGCAGTCCATCGTGATGCGCTCCAAGTCCGGCACCATCCGTTTTGTCGACGGCGAGCACCAGGCCAGCAAGTGGGAAGGCTACGCCCGCAAGAGCTGACACCTGCGCAGTGAGCAGCATTAACTGAGCACGGCGAATCCCGGGGCCGCATCCGCGCCCCGGGATTCGTCGTCTTAATCGCGGTGTCTCGTGTCGTGCCTATGCCGCGGGCGGCCCGGGCCCGGCGGATTCGATAGGGTGGTGCCATGACGTGGCTTGTAACTGGCGGTGCAGGATATATCGGTTCTCATGTGGTTTCCGCTTTGCGCGGCGCCCGGATCCAGCCGGTGGTGATTGACTCCCTCTCGAGCGGACACCGGGAGTTTGTGCCGGCCGATGTGCCGTTCGTCCACGGCAGCATCCTCGACGCCGATCTCGTGGCCCACACGCTGCGGAACCACGACGTGACCGGCGTGATCCACCTCGCCGGGTTCAAGTACGCCGGTGTATCCGTCCAGGAGCCGCTGCTGACCTACGAACAAAACGTCACCGGCACCGCGGAACTGCTCAAGGCCATGGAGCTCACCGGCGTCGACAAGCTGGTCTTCTCTTCCTCCGCCGCCACATACGGCACGCCCGCCGGCGACGTCGTCACCGAGGACACGCCCACCAATCCGGAATCACCCTATGGCGAGAGCAAACTGATCGGCGAGTGGCTGATCCGGGACCAGGGCCGGGCCCGGGGCCTGAAGCACACCTCGCTCCGGTACTTCAACGTGGTCGGCTCGGGCGCGCCCGAGCTCTACGACACGAGCCCCCACAACCTCTTCCCGATCGTGCTGCGGGCGCTCACGGCGGGCCAGACCCCGCGTATCAACGGCGTCGACTACAACACCCCTGACGGGACCTGCGTCCGCGATTACGTGCATGTGGCCGACCTGGCTACCTCGCACGTGGCGGCCGCCCAGGCCCTTGCCGCGGGCAGGCCGCTGGAGCGCGTGTACAACCTCGGATCCGGGGACGGGCTGTCCGTGCGGCAGATCATGACCGCGATGGCCAAGGTCACCGGCATCGACTTCGAACCCGAGATCGGACCGCGCCGGACAGGGGATCCGGACCGGATCGTGGCCGACGGCACGCTGGCCGCGCGCGATCTGAACTGGAAGATGCGGCACTCCGTGGAGCAGATGGTGGCCAGCGCCTACGACGCCCAGCGGCACGCGATTACCGCTGCCGGTTAGCGGCCCGCGAGGGCCTTGGACCGGGCGCGCAGCGTCCTGGCGAGCTGGGCGCCCTTGCGGGCCAGTTGGTAGCTGCCGTAACGCACTTTCCGGACCGGGAGGTCCCAGGTTCCCGGGTAGGCGATCTCGCGCCCGCCGAACGATTTCTTGAAGGCCGTGAACCCGGCCCACTTGTGATCCGGCTGGTCCGCGGGCGCCACGCCCCACAGATCTACGTGCTTCAGGCCCTTCGCCTGGGCATCCGCGATCAGGGTGACCAGCAGCGGAATGCCCGCGCTGAGCTTGCGGTGCGTGTCGTCCAGGGCGGCATGGGCGTAGGTTCGGGTGTCGGCCGAATCATAGGCCAGGGCGGCGGCGATGGGGCGGCCGTCGAGCTCGGCGATGAACAGCGTCGCGGCGCCGGCCGGCATCAGCGAGCGGGCCACCTGGCTCAGGTACTCGTCGCTTTGCGGCTTGAAGCCGTTGCGGGCTGCCGTCATGTGCAGAAATTCCAGCAGGATTGAAATCTCCGCCGGATCCTGGCTGGAGCGGAAGGTCACGCCCTTCTTGTGGATGTTGCGGTAGAGATTCCGGTTGGCCGGCTTCATGTCCGCCAGGACGTCCTTGAAGTCCCGGTCGACGTCGACAATCCAGCTGAGCTCCGGCTGTTGGCTGACCGGAGCCGGCTGCAGGCCGCGGCTGCGCAGGACGGTGCCGGCCTCGGCGGCCGTGAACCCTGCGGTGACCGGCTCGACCCGGACAAATACGGCCCCGCTGGCGCGGGCGAGGTCCGTCAGCGCCGCCAGCGCGGCGTCGAACGCCGTCAGCGACTCGGCGACCGGACCATAGGGGGAGTACAACAGTTTCCCGGCCGGATTGGATTCCTCGATCGCGAGGAAGCGCCACCCGGGACCGGACTGTTCGTGGACCGTGCGTCCGAGCGCACGCTGGAACTGCGCCCACTGCGGGCTCTGCAGGAAATATTCCATGGTGTCAGGCTTCCAATGCGGTGGTGACGGCGAACGCCAGGGCGGTGCCTGTGGCGCCGGAGACGGCGTGGACATTGACCGGGGCCTCGGCGGCGGGAAGGAAGGCGCTGCCGCCCCGGTCCAGCCGCAGCTCGCCCTTCGGGGAATCGAGCCGGACGGAGCCGCCCGTGACGATGACGACGGCGGCACCGGACTGCGCCAGCGGGACAGGCTCGGCCCCCGGGGCCAGTTCGATCCGCTGGAGCTGGAATTCCCGGAACGGCGGCCGGAAGATCTCCTGGCCCAGCATCGTGGTCCCGGCCGGAAGCATCGGCACTGCGACGGCCTCGAACGCGACCGTCTTGAGCAGCTCCGGCACGTCCACGAACTTCGGCGTGAGGCCGCCGCGGAGCACGTTGTCCGAGGACGCCATGACCTCGATCCCAAGGCCGTGCAGGTAGGCGTGGACGTTTCCGGCCGGCAGGTAGACGGCCTGTCCGGGGGCAAGGGAGATCCGGTTCAGCAGCAGTGAGATCAGGACGCCTGGATCGCCCGGGTACTGGGCGTTGAGCTCGACCACGGTGGAGAGCCCGGCCTCGTGCGCGCCCATGGGCGCACCGGAAACCAGCGCGGCGGCGATCACGGCCGTCGCCTCGGAGACGCCGCTGCCGCCTGCGATGAGCCGTTCAAAGGCGGAGCGGAGGGCCGCGGATTCGCCCGGCTGCGCCAGGTCCTGGAGCAGCAGCGGAACCAGCGGGGGAAGCTCCAGCCCGGCGAGGTCGAAACACGCCGCCAGATGTTCGAAGACCGAGCGCGATTCCGCGGCCGGCCGGAAACCGCAGAGCGCCTCGAACGGGGTCAGCGCGAAGATCATTTCCGGCTTGTGGAAGGCATCCTTGTAGTTGCGTTCCGGGGCGGCGGGGTCGACGCCGGCGGCTTCCTCGCGCGCGAAGCCCTCCCTGGCCTGGGCCATTGTGGGGTGCACCTGCAGGGACAGGGGCGTCTCGGCCGCGAGGACCTTGAGCAGGAACGGCAGCCGCGGACCGAATTCGGCCACGCTCGCGCTGCCCAGATAATGCTCCGGATCCTTGGCGATCAGCGCGTCCAGCGCGAGCCGTCCGCCGTCGCGGGTGTCGGGTGTGTGCCGTCCCGCACCGCCTGCCGTCGGCGTCCGGGCCATGGACGGGGAGTCCGGGTGGGCGCCGATCCACAGTTCCGCCTCGGGACCGCCGGAGACCGGCCGGCCCAGCAGATCGGCGATGGCCGTCGGGGAACCCCAGGCATAGGGCCGGAGGACGTTCTCAAGTTCGTACATGGCCTGGTCCCTGTCTGGTCAATGAAATGTGGTCACTCTGATCTGGTCAGTCTGGTCTGGTCTGGCCGCGCCCGGTACCGGCGCCCGGCGGCCCGGTCCTAAAGCGGCGCGCACTGGCCGTTGGTGGCGACGAGGTCGCGGATGGACTGTTCGTCGCCGTTGCGCTTGAACTGGTTGAGCATCTCTTCGGTGATCGGCTCGCCCTCCGGCGTGGTGGTCACCGGGGTGAAGTCCGACGGCGACGGCGAGGGCTGGGTGGCCGGTGCGGCCCCTGCAGAGAGCGGCTCCGAAGGGAGCGGCCCGGCGGCGGAGAGCGGCCCCGGGGCCGCTGCGGACTGCCGGACGGTGTCTTCAACTGCGGCGTCCTCAACTGCGGTGTCCTCAACAGCGGTGTCCTCGGCAGCGCCGGCGGCGGCCTCGGACTTACCGGCCAGCAGTTTGGCGACCCGGGCGTGGATGATGTCGAAGTCCGGTGACGTGGAGAAGGCCGCGTCGAAGTCGGGCGGACCGATGGTCAGGCGGCTGACGTCCTGGCCCTTGGCCTTCATGGCCAGGTCCACGAAGCTGCCGAGCTGCCCGGAGGAGATGTTCGATTCGACCACCTTGGTGCCGGCCTTGGCGATGTCCTCGAACTTGGCCAGCAGCGTGGCCGGGTCGAGCTGTTTCAGCATCGCCTGCTGGACGCACTGCTGGCGCTGGATGCGGGCGTAGTCGTCCACGAATTCCCGGGACCGGCCATACCAGAGGGCGTGGAAGCCGTCGAGGGTCTGGTCGCCCGCCGGAATCCAGCCTTCCGGCATGCCGTGGATGCCGTTGGCCTCGTCCACCATCGGACCGCTGATGGGGACCCAGCCGCCGGCCTTGATCCGGATGCCGCCCATGGCGTCGATGAGCTTGGAAAAACCGTCCATGTCCACGAGGACGTAGGCCTGGACCTTGATGCCCAGCGTTCCGGACACCGCTTCGAGTGTTGCCTGCGCCCCGGGATCGGCAACCCCCGGGTAGAGGTCCTGATGTTGGTTGGTGACCTCGGTATTGATCGCGTTGATCAGGCACTCGTCGCCGCAGTTGTAGCCGTCCGGATACACCTGGCGCATCGGTGATTCCGCACTGAACTGGGCGTTCTGGAGGTTTCGGGGCACGGAGATGATCGCCGTGCTGCCGTTCTTGGCATCAACGCTGATGACCGAGAGGCTGTCCGGCCGGCGGCCGGTGCGGTCAGCCCCGGCGTCGCCGCCCATCATCAGGAAGTTGTACCGGCCGTCCGAAGGCTCAAGGGTAGGGCCGGAGCCGGAGAAGATGCTGCCGATGGTGTCGCGGCTGACGTTGAGCAAATAGGCCGCGTAGCCCAGGGAGCCGCTGCTGAGGATCATGGCCAGCACGAGCGCCAGCACCACTGCGGGACGGAGCCCGGGGGAGAGCAGCCCGGGCCGGATCAGCCGCAAAGTGTTCAGGAACAGGGCGGCCCAGCCGATCGCCAGCAGCGCGAGGCCCACCACGAGCAGGAACGAGGGGACCGGCCCGGCGAGGAGGTTGATCAGCGTGGAGCGGGATACGACCAACAGCAGCACAGCCGCCAGGGCCAACGCCCAGACAGTGAAGGTCACGCGAAGCGCAGCCCGTCCCAGCCGCCGTTTGCCGGCGACGATCTGGGCGCTGCCGGGAACCAGCAGCGTCATGAGGATCAGGACGAACGCCCGCTTGGTCAGCACCGGGGACGGCGCGCCGGCGGGGTGCCGGACCGGGTCGCTCGGTGCCCGCCTCGACGGCCCAGGGCTGTCGGTGCGTTGCGTGGGGGCGTAGCTGTTGCTCATGCCGGGATCCCTAATGGCTGCCTTACTTGCTGCTACGAGTGGCGACGCTACCGTCGGCGAACACTTCGCTGACCTTGTGCCGAAGGCTTGCGCCCTTCCGGGTCGCGACGTCGTTGAGTTCCTGGGCGAAGTCCAGGAGGTCCGCCCGGAGCTGGAGCGCGAGGTCGTCCGTGCCCGAGGCCAGCATGCGCACGGCCAGGAGGCCGGCGTTGCGCGCCCCGCCGATCGACACGGTGGCGACCGGAACACCGGCGGGCATCTGCACGATGGACAGCAGCGAATCCATGCCGTCCAGGGTCTTCAAGGGAACGGGGACGCCGATCACGGGCAGCGGCGTGACCGAGGCGAGCATGCCGGGAAGATGCGCCGCGCCGCCGGCGCCGGCGATGATGACGCGAAGGCCGCGCTCGTGGGCGGTCTGGCCGTAGCGGATCATCTCCGTGGGCATCCGGTGGGCGGAGACGACGTCGGCCTCGAACGGGATCCCGAACTCCGCCAGCGCTTCAGCGGCGGCTTCCATGACGGGCCAGTCCGAGTCCGAGCCCATGACGAGGCCCACGATCGGCGTGTCCGTTCCGGTGCCGGTTAGCGGGCTTTTTGCGTTTGATGGAGTTTCGGCGTTCCCGGGTGTGCTGCTCATGCGGTCTCCTCGGAGGTTGACGGCGTCGTGCCGGCCTGGGCGCGGCCGTTCCTGATGATGTCGGCCACAGTGGTGGCCCGCCGCCGCACGGAGTCGACGTCGGCCGCCGAGGTGCCGACGAGGTTGACGTGGCCGATCTTCCGGCCGGGCCGGACGGCTTTGCCGTAGCAGTGCACCTTCGCGGCCGGTTCGCTCGCGAGGGCAGCGGGGTAGGCGGAGTAGAGGTCCTGGTTGGCTCCGCCGAGGAAGTTCTTCATCACGACGACGGGCCCCAGGAGGTCCGTGGCGCCGAGCGGCAAATTCAGGATGGCCCGCAGGTGCTGCTCGAACTGGCTCGTCACCGAGCCGTCCTGGGTCCAGTGCCCGGTGTTGTGCGGGCGCATGGCGAGCTCGTTGATCAGGAAGCCCGCGCCGACGCCCGGGGTCTCGAAGAGCTCGACGGCCATGACACCTGTCACGCCGAGCTCGGTGGCGATCCGGACAGCGGCGTCCTCCGCGGCCACGGCAACTTCGAAGGGGATGTCCAGGGCCGGGGCAATCACTTCATCGCACACCCCGTCCACCTGGATGGTGTGCACCACCGGCCAGGCCCGGGTTTCACCGTCCGGGGTCCGTGCGACCATGGCCGAAAGTTCGCGGCTGAATTCGACCTTGGCTTCGGCCAACAGCGGGGACATGGCCTCGAACCAGTCGGCGGAGTCGGCCGCGTCCGCGGCTGAGTGCACGATCCGCACGCCCTTGCCGTCATAACCGCCGCGGGGCATCTTCAACACCACGGGCCAGCCGGTCTCCTCACCGAAGGCGACGAGGTCCGCAACATTGGCGACGGCGGCCCAGCGGGGGTTGGGCAGCTCCAGCCGGTCGATCGCGGCGCGCATCACGAGCTTGTCCTGGGCGTTGACCAGGGCATCCGGGCCGGGATGGACGTTGACTCCGGCCCCGATCAAGGACCGCAGGTGGGCCGTGGGCACGTGTTCGTGGTCGAACGTCAGCACGTCCAGGCCGCGGGAGAACTCGAGCAGGTGGTCAAGGTCCGTGTAGTCACCGACCGGGGCGTTGGCCACGGCAGAGACTGCAGAGACGTCCTCGCCTTCGGCGAGAACACGGAGCTCAAAGCCCAGGGCGGTGGCGGCAGGGGCCATCATGCGGGCAAGTTGGCCGCCGCCAACAACACCGATTACAGGAAAAGTCACAAGTCCCAGCCTACCGAAAACCTCACGGGAACCCGGCTTTTCGGCTTGGCAAGCGCGCGAACGGTGCCGAAACGGAGGCTGGATGCCCGCCCGGACGCCGCCCGGCGTCGGGTGAACAGCGAGCCATCTCACGGTCTCCTGAGGGCGGACTCCCGGGAAACGGCGCTAAAATGGGCGTTTGGCCCAATGGCCGACAGTTCCAGACGGCCATGGAGGGTCATGATTACTACACTTACTGAGCGCATGCGCGGGCTGGCCTCGCTGTTCTGGCGCGAAGTGGCCAAGTTCGGCGCCGTGGGTGGCATCGCGTTCGTCATTGACAACGGGCTGACGTACTACCTGATGCACGGTCCCATGACGGACAGCGAGGCCAAGGCCCGCTTCTTCGGGGCCAGCGTGGCCACTGTGTTCTCGTGGATTGCGAACCGTTTTTGGACGTTCCGGCATCGCCGGCAGGCCAATGTGCTGCGCGAGTTCGTGATGTTCGTCGTCATCAACGGGATCGGCATCGGCATCTCCACCGGCCTCACCGCCATCGCGAAATACAGCATGGGGGTTACCGACAAGAACATGCTCTTCCTGGCCGGGGTGGTCGGGATCCTGGTCGCGACCGTGGTCCGGTTCTTTGCCTACCGCTTCCTGGTGTTCAACCAGGAGCTCGATGCAGAGCCGGAGTTCTCGCACGACCACGAGATCATCGAGCGGCACCCGCACGCCCAGCATGACAAGGAGCCCAGTGCCAGCATTTCCGGGTCGCCCGTCAGGGAAGCCGTGAGGGATCCGGAGCTGCCCGGCCCGCCGGCCTGAGGCATTATCCGGCCTGAGGCTGTGTCCGGCCCGCCGGCCTGAGGCTTTGCCCGGCCCGCCGGCGCTTAGTTCCCGCTGATGCGCTCGGCGGCCCGTAGCTTTCCGGTCATCTCGACCTCGGGGTGCACCAGGACGACGGACCCGTCGGCCTGCCAGGTTCCCAATGACTGCGCAAGGACCGCTTCGAGGCCGTCCGCCGCCGGAACGAGCAGCCGCAGCCCGGTGTCGCGGGCGGCGGCGAAGTCGTCCAGGAGCGCGCCGTGGGCGTGGGCTGCCCCGTCCGCGGTGCGGATGGCGAGACGTTGTGCTTCCGGATCGATGTGCGGCATGAAGACGTCTCCGTGCGAGCGGACCTCCGCGGCGTAGTCCAGGACGCCGGTGGGCAGCTCACCCGGCCACCGCATGGCCAGCGCCGGCAATGACACGGCGATCACGGCGTCGAACCCGCCCGCCGCGGCGCCCGGGCCCGGGTCGGCGGTGGCCAGCAGTTCCGCCTCCGCGTCGTCGAAGACCACTTCCATGCCGAGCTGCCAGGCCGCCAGGGCCAGGATCACCGACTTCCAATGGGCAGGCAGGTCCAGGCGGAGCCGCATGCCGGGTTCGGCGTCGAGTTCGTCCTGCAGCAGGTTGGAAGTCTTAGCCACCCAGTTGTCCAGCACGCGGCCGGACAGTTCAACCCGCTCGGAATCGGGGCCGTACCAGGTCAGCCGGGGCGCCGTGGACTGGCCGGACCGCAGCGCTGTCATCAGTTCGATTGCCGGGATGCTCATGGTTTCATCTTGCCACGGCCCGTCCGGCGTAAGGGGATGTGATGTCCGTCATGCCGCGGGGGTGTGGTATTCGGCGGCCCTCGAACAGCGGCCCGGAAAATTTCCCGAAAATTCAATGAAAACCCCCAAAAGTGCTCAGTACCCTGATTATTCCGCGGGTTCCTGCGGGCGGGGCGAAAAAAATCCCGGGCGTGGCGTGCCTGCACTTTGTGTTTCGGATTGATTATTATCTCCGCCGTGGCTTGACTCCCGGATACTTACACACGTGTAATTAGTTATCTAAAGTCACTGCGCATAAACCGGCACTCAACCGAGTGTCCAAGGGGGTCTTGCAGTGGCTGTAAATCAGGAGGGGGACGCCATGGGGCTAGCAGAGCGTATCCATGAAGATGCCGTAGTTGCCGGCCAGGCCACGGCGAAATATCGTTCACGCGGGGTGCCGAGTGACTGGTATGTAGATCCGGCCGATCCGGATGCGGCTGACCGCTACAACGAACACACCCAGGATTCGCTGCAGGAAGCGGCAACGGCCTTCCTCGCAGCGCACGATGAACTTCTTGCCGGCCCGGATCATGACAACGATCCCCTCGATCCGCCCATGGAACTCCATTCGCCCGGCGCCGATACCATCGCGCAGCCTGTCTGGATCGGATTGCCCTCCCGGCAGGACTTCGACGACGAGGGCGAACTCGGCTGGCAGACCGATGCCCTGTGCGCCCAGACAGATCCCGAAGCCTTTTTCCCGGAAAAGGGCGGCTCCACCCGCGACGCCAAGAAAGTCTGCGGCGCCTGCAACGTGCGTTCACAGTGCCTCGAATACGCCTTGTCCAACGACGAGCGCTTCGGGATCTGGGGAGGCCTCTCCGAGCGCGAGCGGCGCCGGCTTAGGAAGCGAGCAGTCTAATTCTTCAAGAAGTACGAGTCACCGCCGTCGTGGTCTCCCACGACGGCGGTGATTTTCTCCCCAGGACCCTTGCGGCGTTGGCGGCCCAAACCCGGCCTGCCGACGCCGTCATTGGTGTCGACACCGGTTCCCGCGACCACTCCGCGGCCCTCCTTGAGCAAGCATTGGGCCGGGCCAACGTCACCGTCTTCGACCAGCCGAAGTCCGGCATGGGCGGCGCGGTCATGGCAGGGCTCAAGGCCCTCGCGCCGTGGCCTGCGGACGGAACCGGCGGCGGGGACGGCGGCACCGGCCGCGCGGCGGGCTCCGACTGGATCTGGCTGCTGCACGACGACGCCGCACCGGCACCGGAGGCCCTCGCGGAACTGCTCCACGCCGTCGAGCGCGCGCCGTCGGTCACGGTGGCAGGCTGCAAGCAGCTGGACTGGCACGCCGAGCGGCGGCTGATCGACGTCGGCCTCTCCACGAGCCGCTGGGCCGAGCGCCTGACGCTGATCGACGCCGACGAACTCGACCAGGGCCAGTACGACGGCCGCAGCGATACCTTTGCCGTCAATTCGGCCGGCATGCTGGTCCGCCGGGACATCTGGGAGGAGCTTCGCGGCTTCGACCCGGCACTTCCCGGAAGCGGCGACGACGTCGACTTCTGCTGGCGCAACCGCCTTGCCGGGCACCGCGTGGTGGTGGTCCCCAGCGCAAGGATGTTCCATGTCTCGCACCGTCCGCATGCCCTGGGCAACGCGACCGCCGCACGCAAGGCGCAGGTCCATCTGCGGCTCAAGCACGCGGCCGGCTGGAAAGTCCCGCTGCACGCTGCCGGCGCCCTCCTGGGCAGCCTCTTCAAACTCGTCCTGAGCATTGCCGTCAAGGACCCGGGGTACGGATTCTCTCAACTGCTGGCAACCTTTGCCGCGCTGGGCCGGCCCGCCGCGGTCATCCGCGGACGACGCAACGCCGCGCGCACCCGCCGGATCCGGCGCTCCGTCATGAAAGGGCTGCAGACGCCGCGCCGTGAGGTCTGGGCACACCGGCGGTCCCTGATAGAGGCCCTGGGCGCAGACGACGCGGGCGACGGCCTTACCGCCACCGATCCGCTGGCAGAACAGCCCACCGGCGACGCCGACGACTTCGCCGCCATCGCCACCCCGGACCGCGGGTGGGTGGGCAACGGTGCCCTGCTGGCCATTCTGCTCACGACGGCGGTGTCCCTCACGGGACTGCTCAGCCTGTTCCGGGCCCCGGCGGTTTCCGGCGGCGCGCTCATCCCCGTCTCCGTGCACCTCGACGAAATCTGGAACCACGCCTCGACCTGGTGGATCAGTCTCGGCGCGGGCCTGCCGGGCCACGGCGACCCCTTCGGCTACCTCCTGTGGGTGCTGGGCGTACTCGGTGCCGGCGACGCCAACGGCGCGGTCGGCTGGCTGCTGATCCTCGCCATGCCGCTCTCGGCGCTCGGCGCATGGTTCGCTGCCGGCGCACTGACCCGGCGCCGGAGGCTGCGCCTGGCGGCCGCCCTGGTCTGGGCCGGCGCACCGGCACTCCAGGTGGCCCTCAACCAGGGCCGGCTGGGCGCACTGCTGGCGCACGTCATGATCCCGGTGCTCGTCCTGGCGCTGCTTCGGGCCACGGGCACGGCAGCCGGGCACGGCGTCCACGCCGTCCCGGCACCGGGCCAGCGGCGCCTTACCCCCAAGCCTGCCGCGCGCCCGGGCATCAACGGAACGCCGTCGTGGACGGCAGCCGCCGCGGCGGGCCTCGCGCTGGCCGTGGTCACCGCTGCGGCGCCGTCGCTGCTGGTGCCGTCCGTCGTCATCGTTGCCCTTTGCGGCGTGCTCCTGGGACGCCGCGGCCGCACTGTCTGGTGGGCGCTCCTGCCGAGCCTGGCACTGTTCGTGCCGTTCGCGTTCTCTGTCCTGGACCGGCCCCGGGCGCTCCTGGCCGATCCGGGCCTGCCGCTCGGTTTTGACGCAGCCCCGCTGTGGCAACAGGCGTTGGGTCAGCCGCTAGGTTTCGACGCCCGCGGCGGACTGACCGGACTGAGCGCCTTCGCCGGATCCGCCACAGGATCCGCCGGACTTTCCGGCCTGCCGTGGGCCCTCGTGCTGGCCTTGCTGCTCGGCCTGCCGGTGCTGCTGCTGGCCCTCGCCGCACTGTTCATGCCGCGCCGGCTTGTCCTGGCCGGACGCACCTGGACGGCACGCTGCCTGTGGGCCGCCGCGGTCCTGATGCTGGCCGGCGGCTGGCTCGCCGGGCATGTCGCCTCCGGCGCCGGCTCCGACGTCCTGGTCACGCCGTTCCCCGGACCCGCCGTTTCGGCGGCCGGCTTCGCGCTCCTCGGGGCCGCCCTCGTCGCGGCCGAAGGACTGCTTGACGCGGCCGACCGGGCAGCCGGCACCGGACTGGCCAAGAAGGTCCTGATCCGCACCACGGCGGCGGCAGCCCTGACGCTGCTGCTGGCCGCACCGCTGGCCGGGTTCACCGTGTGGGCCGCGCAAAACCTGCTGCAGCCCACGGCACTCTCACCGGCACTCTCACCGGCCGTGCCAGGCACCGGAGAGTCCGCCGGGCTCGGCACTCCGAGGCTCATCCAACCGGCCCAGGCCCGCACCCTCCCCGCCACGGCGGTGGATCGCGGCGAGGGGCCGGAACAGTCCAGGACCCTCCTGATCGCCAGCAACGAGGACGGAAGCTTCGACGCCTCACTCATGCGCGGCGCCGGCACGACGCTGGACGGCCTGTCCACGATCGCCGCGGCCCGCAGCATCATGGGGGAGCCGGGCCACGAGACGGTCCGTGACGACGACGCCGTCGCCGGATCGCTCCGCAAAGTCGTAGCCACCATTGTGGCCGGCGAGGGCGTGGACCCGCGGGGAGACCTCGAACAGCTCGGCGTCGGCTTCGTGGTGCTCCGCGTTGCCGATTCCGCCTCGGAACTGACGGCCGGCCGCATGGACGCCGTCCCCGGCCTTGTCGCCGTCGGCCAGACCGGCACAGGCTGGCTCTGGCGGGTCAGCCCGTTGGAGCAGCCGGGCATCAAGGCCTCCGACGTCGCCCACCGGGTGCGCGTGGTGGACGGCGCCGGAGCGGCCGTGGGCCTGCTTCCCTCGGCGGAAGTCTCGGTAGCCGGCACCGTCCCGGCCGGCCCCGAAGGCCGTCTGGTGATCCTCGCCGAGCGGGCCGATCCCGGCTGGAGCGCCTGGCTCGACGGCAGGCGCCTGACCGCGACGACGTCCGGATGGGCCCAGGCTTTCACCCTGCCCGCCGAAGGCGGCCAGTTGAGCATCCGCTACGAAGCACCATGGGCGCTCCTGGCCGGAATCACGCAGGCCATCGTGATCGGACTGACCGTCCTCCTGGCCGTGCCCATGCCTGCCCGCCGGTCCAACACCGGCCTGTCCAGGGACGAAGCCTCCCTGCGTAAGGAACATCAGCATGTCTAAGGGCAAAAACGAAGCCCCGGCCGATCCGGCTGCCGGAACCACCGCCGCAACCGCCGCCGCCGGAACGACCGTCGAGGCCCCGGCCGGCGGATCCTCCGCCGCCGGAACCGGGGCGGCCGGAACCGGTGCGGCCGGATCCAGGCGGCGGAAGCGCGGTGTTCCCCGCGCAGGTGTGATCGGCGGCATCCTCTCTGCGGTCGCCCTCGTGGCGGCGGGTGGAGGCCTGGTCTCGGCGGCGTCCCTGGCGCCGCAAAGCAACGCCAGCCGGCAGCTCGAGGCTCCTGTGGCCTCGGTGCCGGCCGGAAGCAGCGTCGGGGTCTGCCCGGGTCCCGCCCGGCTGCTCGAAGGCACTCCCGTGGGCACCGACCCCCAGTTCAGCCCGGAGTCGGCCACCGCGAAAACCGCTGTCAGCGCCGCCGTGCTCGGCTCAAGTGCCGGTGTGATTCCCGGCAGCCGGCTGGCCCCGCTCAAGGGCGCCCCCCTCGTGGAGATCGCCAAGGACGCCGCTCCCGCAGCAACCGCACCGGCGGCCCGCACGCCCGTACTGCTCGCCGGCGTTGTTGCCCAGCGGGAGGTGGACAACGTGAGCGTGCTCCGCACCGATGCGCAGGACAACCGCCAGGCAGCTGCCGGCGCCGTGCTGAGCTACTCCGCCGAGGACGGGGACCTGCAGGGCTCCGCGGCCGCCGCCTGCCAGCAGCCTGGCAACGATCTCTGGCTGGTCGGCGCCAACACAGCCCTCGGCCGGTCGGCGGTCCTGAACCTGACCAATGCCTCCAGCACGCCGGCGACGGTGAGCCTGGACCTCTTCGGCTCCGAGGGCCCGATCCAGGCGCCCGGCAGCCGCGGCCTGCTCGTGGCGCCCGGCAGCACGCGCTCCATCATCCTGGCCGGGCTCGCCCCGGGACAGGAGCGGCTCAGCGTGCGGGTCCGCAGCGCCGGTGGCCCCGTGGCTGCCGTCATCCAGCAGAGCGTGCTCCGTGGCCTCACGCCCGGCGGCGTCGACTTCATTACCCCCGGCACCGCCCCGTCCGTCCGCCAGGTGGTCTCCGGCCTGGACATCCAGGATCCGGCAGGCCTGGCCGCGCTCACGGCGAAGCCTGGCTTCGCCGATGCGGGACCCGCACTGGAGATCGCCGTCCCCGGGGCGGCCGACGCCGTGGTCGAGATCAAGTTGTACGGACGCGACGGCCAGAAGGCCCTGCCTGGCGGCGGCGTGGTCACGGCGAAGGCCGGCGCCGTTACGGAAGTTTCCCTGGCGGGGGTCCCCGCCGGGACGTACACCGTCGCGGCGAGCTCGGATATCTCCTTCGCGGCCGCTGCCCGGCTCACGCGGGGACTGCAGCCCGAGGACGCCGCGGACATCGCATATTCCGCAGCGTCGGCCCGGCTGGGCAGCCAGCACATCGTCCCGGTTCCCCCCGCGGGCGACCGGCAGCTCGTGTTCGGCGCTCCCGACGGCCGCGCGACGGTCTCCTACACACCCATCACCGAAGACGGCAAGATCCGGACGGCCGCCACGGCCAAACTTGCCGGCGGGACCACCGTGTCCATCAAGATCCCCGCAGAAGTGGGCGGCTCACCGCTCGTGGGCTACGTGGTCTCCGCCGCCGGTGACTCCGCCTACGGCGCACTGCTCCTGGGCCGGGACGGCCGGCAGGACATTTCCACGGTAGCCGTGGCGCCGGAGGCGGCAGGAGCGCAACAAGTCCCCGTCACGCTGGGGTACTAGAGGGCCGCTGCCCGGGCGGCGCCGGCTAGTACCGGCGCCGGTAGACCGGGTCGAGGGATTCCGGCGGTACGCCCAGCATCTCGGCCGTGTATTCCACGACGACGTCGTGCACCAGGTCCTGGAGCTCGTCCCGGGTTCCGCATGCCTGCTCCACCACACGGCGGTAGAGCGTGATGACCGGTCCTTCTTCGGCAGTCGCAGCCGTGAACGAGCCCATGGGCGCGGGCGTGCGGTCCGCCACGAGCTGCTCCAGGCCCGGAGGGATCTCGTCGACGGCGAAGCGCACGCCGTCGAGGGGCTTGCCCCAGATGTCGTGCAGCCGCTGCGCCGAGTCGAGGACGAGGTCGTCAAAGCGGTCCGAGCGGGTCCGGTAGCCGGGAAGCGTGGGCAGCATGAGCTCGCCGCGAAGCCCGCGGCCGTGCCGGTTCCTGCGGCGCTGCCGGAAGTTCTTTCCCTGGACAGCACCGGTCGACCCGGCAAGGGGCGCGCCGGCGGGGGCGGAACCGGCGCCTGTGTGTCCGGCGCCGGGGTCAGCCAACCGGACCGTGAAACCCGAATCGTGGTGCGATGACTGCATATCTTGACTCTAAACCCGCGGAATGATTTACGCGATATAGGCCCGTCGGCGATCCGCCGCAGCACCCCCGCAGGCGTTTCAATGCAAGGTCCCCGGCCGCAGGGGGAGTAGTCTGTGATGTCGTGGGTGCAATTCGTCAGTGTTCGAGGTCTGCCTGCCGCAATTCTGCGGTGGCCACTTTGACGTACGTATACGCGGACTCCACAGCTGTCCTGGGTCCGCTGGCCACGTACGCCGAACCGCATTGCTACGACCTGTGCGAACAACACGCCGACTCGCTGACCGTCCCGCGCGGCTGGGAAGTCATGCGGCTGGCGATGCCGGCCACACCGGCCGGTCCCGGCCCGGACGACCTCCTGGCCCTCGCCAACGCCGTCCGCGAGGCCGCTTCCCGTCCCGCCGCCGCGGAACCGGCGAAGGGGCAGCGCACCCTGCACCCGGCACTGGAAGCCCCGGCCCCGGCCGAGGGCACCCGGCGCGGGCATCTGCGCGTCCTGCGCGAACCTTCCTAAGGCAGCAACTGGCGGTAGGGTGGAAACTGCAAAAAGCCGTAAGCCACCGGCGCCTACCGCGGCGCCCATCAGGGAGCGTTCACTATGCCCAAGCTCAGTCCCGAACTGTTGTCTGTCCTGCGATGCCCCGTCACCGGGTCCGGCCTGGTGCAGGAGGGCGACGAGCTCGTCACCGTCTCAGCGGACGAATCCGGGAACAAGCTTCGGTACAGGATCGAGGACGGCATCCCCCTGCTGCTGCCGCCGGAACTCCTGCCGGCCGCCACGGCGGCCCCTGCAAGCCAGCACGACGCCGGCCAGCCCGCCGCCGTCCCGACCCCAGCGGTCCAGCCCACCGCCGTCCCGCAGGACGCGGCCCCGCGCCACGCGGGGGAATAGGGCCACACCGTGGCGCCGCGGGCATCGACCCGCAGCGGCCGCCCAACAATCCTGCCGGGCGCCCATCTCCGACGCCCCCGGCACCGAATGACAATAGATCCAAAAAATCCGGAAATACCAAGAAAAACCCGGCACCAGACACGCAACGCCACCGGCCACAACAAAGGATTCAGATGACTTTCGATTACAAGATTGCGGACATTTCCCTGGCCGAGGCGGGCCGCCACCAGATCCGCCTCGCCGAGCACGAGATGCCCGGGCTCATGTCCCTGCGCGAGGAATTTGGCGCCAGCCAGCCGCTCAAGGGCGCCCGGATCGCCGGATCGCTGCACATGACGGTCCAGACCGCGGTGCTGATCGAGACCCTTACCGCCCTCGGCGCCGAAGTCCGCTGGGCCTCCTGCAACATCTTCTCCACCCAGGACGAGGCCGCGGCCGCCGTCGTGGTCGGCACGGGCACCGCCGAGGACCCGCAGGGCGTTCCCGTCTTCGCCTGGAAGGGCGAGACGCTGGAGGAATACTGGTGGACCGCCCAGCAGATCCTCACGTGGCCGGGCGCCGACGCCAACCCCGAGCTGGGTCCGAACATGATCCTGGACGACGGCGGCGACGCCACCATGCTCGTGCACAAGGGCGTCGAATTCGAGGCCGCCGGTGCCGTGCCCGCAGCCGCGGCGGACGAATCCGAAGAAGGCCGCGTGTTCCTGGACGTGCTGCGCGCCTCCCTGGCGGCCGACCCGCAGAAGTGGACCCGCATCGGCTCCTGCCTGCTCGGCGTCACCGAGGAGACCACCACCGGCGTGCACCGCCTCTACCAGCTCGCGGAGCAGGGCAAGCTGCTCTTCCCGGCGATCAACGTCAACGACTCCGTCACCAAGAGCAAGTTCGACAACAAGTACGGCATCCGCCACTCCCTGCCGGACGGCATCAACCGGGCCACCGACGTCCTCATGGGCGGCAAGGTCGCCGTTGTCTGCGGTTACGGCGACGTCGGCAAGGGTGCCGCCGAGGCCTTCCGCGGCCAGGGATCACGCGTGATCGTCACCGAAATCGATCCGATCTGCGCCCTCCAGGCAGCCATGGACGGCTACCAGGTGGCCAGGCTCGAATCCGTCCTCAGCGAGGGCCACATCTTCATCACCACCACCGGCAACAAGGACGTCATCCTGGCCGAGCACATGGCCGGCATGCGTGACAAGGCAATCGTGGGCAACATCGGCCACTTCGACAACGAGATCGACATGGCCGGACTCGCCAGGATCCCCGGCATCAAGAAGGTCGAGATCAAGCCCCAGGTGCACGAGTGGGTCTTCGACCAGGGCACCGAGGCCGAACGCTCCATCATCGTCCTCTCCGAAGGCCGCCTGCTGAACCTCGGCAACGCCACCGGACACCCGTCGTTCGTGATGAGCAACTCCTTCGCCAACCAGACGATCGCCCAGATCGAACTGTTCACGAAGGCAGGCCAGCCCGAGGGCGAGCGCGAATACGACAAGCAGGTCTACGTTCTGCCGAAGATCCTGGACGAGAAGGTCGCCCGCCTGCACCTTGGTGCCCTCGACGTGGAGCTGACGGAGCTGTCCAAGGAACAGGCCGAGTACTTGGACATCGAGGTGGCCGGGCCGTACAAGCCTGAGCACTACCGCTACTAGGCACCTTTCAAAGGGTCCCGGGACGAGGTCCGGGACCCTTTGTTGTGACCGTTTTGGGGGCCCTTTTGTAACCGGATCGTGGTCGAATCCGCCCGGGGTTCCAAGGTAACTCGCTTATGCTGGCAGGATGACGTGTGGAAACGCCCGGGTCCTGTGATGGCCCTGAAGACTTGGAGTACCGGCCGCAAAATTGCCTTGCTGGGGGTGGTCTGCGCCCTGGCCGCCGGCGGCGGAGCCTTCGCCGCGGCGGCTCCGGGGCTGGCCCAGTCCGCGATTTCCTCCGAGGCGGGATCGCCCGCACGGACGACGCCGGGGCTTGCCGTCCCGGTGGTTGCTCCCGCTGAACTTGCCGTCACCCCCGCCGACGCCGCCAAGCAGGTCAACCCCGCGGCGCCGGTGTCGCTCAAGGTGACCAACGGGCGCATTGACCGGGTGGCGCTCACGAGCGACGACGGCGACACGGTCGACGGCACCCTGAGCGCCGACGGATCGGCCTGGACCTCGTCGGGGGACCTCAAATTCAACACCCGGTACAACTACACGTACTCCGTGCTGGACGCCGCCGGACGCCAAACCCACAGCACCCGGACGTTCACCACCGTCTCGACCGCCAACGAGGCCGACGCCGCCATCTACCCCCTGGACGGGATGAAGGTGGGCGTGGCCCAGCCCCTGCAGATCACCTTCAGCGAGCCCGTCCTGAACCGCGACGCGGTTGAAAAGGCCATCAAGATCACCTCCACGTCCGGCCAGAAGGGAGATTTCCGCTGGTTCAGCAAGAACACCGTCAGGTACCGGCCGGAGGCCTTCTGGGCCGCCAACAGCACCATCACCATGGACATGAAGCTGTTCGGCGTCGAACTGGGCAACGGGCAGGTCGGCAACTTCAACAAGACGGTGACCATCCACATCGGGGACAAGAAAGTGGCAGTCGCCGACGCCAAAGCCCACACTTTCTCGGTCAGCATCAACGACCAGCCGGTCGGAAAATGGCCGGCCACCATGGGCGACACCCGCTTCCCCTCGGCCCGGGGCTTCCTGGTGTTCATGGAGAAGCACCGCGTGGAGCACATGGATGCCTCCACCATCGGGCTCAAACCGGGGGACCCGGCCTACTACGGGCAGCTTGACGTCAACTACGCCACGCGCCTGACGCCCAGCGGGGAGTTCATCCACCAGGCCACCGACTCCGCACTGCCCTACCTCGGCCAGGCGAATCTTTCCCACGGCTGCATCGGCCTGGGCCCGGACGGCGCGCAGTGGGTCTTCGACAACATGACCACCGGCGACGTCGTCCAGGTGGTCAACACCGAGGGGGACTACGCCAACTTCGATGACGGATTCGGGGACTGGAACATCCCTTGGTCCCAATACGCCAACTGACGGGGTGGCACCTCGCCGAGCCCAATCCACTGACGGTAGGCTCGGAGCCAGATAAGTTGCGCAGCCGGGCGCAGGCCGGGCAGCGCGGAAGCCTACGGAAGCGAAGCTCCACGTGACTGACACAAGTCCTACCCCTCCCGATCGGCCGGAACCGCACCTGGACCCGACCGATGACACCGACGAACCGGCTTTCGACTGGATGAAACCGGCCTCCACTGCCAAGCCCTCCAAGCCCGCCGCCGCGGCCACGTCCGGCACCGGCGCTGCAGCCACATCAGCAGCCACGTCAGCAGCGAAGCCCGCCGCCACGAATGACGACGCCGGTCCCGCAGCGGCCGGCGCGGCCGTGCCGTCCGCCGTGTCCACGGCCGGCCAGCCGGGGAGCCGCGCCGACCGCAAGGCAGCCGAGGCCGCCGTCGCCGCGGAGCCGCCGCAGACATCGGCCCTGCAGATCCGCCCTCCGCAGGAGGAAGTTGAACACCGCAATGCCGAACGGGAACGGGCGGCGAAAACCAAGCCCGTCCTCCCGCGGGTGATGCAGGTACTGCTCGCCGTGTTCTATCCGGTCATTCTGCTGGTCTTGGCCGTCCGCGCCGTGACGAGTCCCCTGTTCCTCTGGGTGGAATACAACCGGCCGGGCTTCCCGGGCGACGGCTACGGCTTCAGCACCGATGACCGCATGACCTACGGCTCCTACGCGGTGGATTACCTCAGCAACTGGTCAGGCCCCCGGTACCTCGGCGACCTCGTGGACCAAAGCGGGGACCGGCTGTTCAAGGACGGCGAAGTCAGCCACATGGCCGACGTCAAGACCGTCATCCTGTCCACGTTCGGTGCCGGCACCCTGCTGATCCTGTTGGGCCTGGTTGCCGTGATCTACCTGAAGCGCCGCCATAACGGGGGAGTCCGGCGCGGCCTGTTCGCCGGCTCCATCGTTACCCTCGCGATCATCATCGGCCTCGGAACCCTCGCCGTGCTCGGCTGGGAACAGTTCTTCACCGAGTTCCACCGCATTTTCTTCGCCAACGGGACCTGGACCTTCTCGCTCCAGGACACCCTGATCCGGCTGTTCCCGGGCCAGTTCTGGATGGACGCCGGGATGGTCATCGGCGGCCTCGTCCTGCTTGCTTCCCTCGTCACCCTCATCCTGACCTGGCCTACGCGCCGGCGCCGCGGCCTGGGCCGGAAAACAGCCGACGCTTCCAAGGACAAAGACAAAGACAAGGACAAAGGCACCGGGGCCGCCAACGGCAACGGGACTGACACCGGACCAGGGACCGACGCCACGGCTGCGGCGGCCGGTTCCGGTAGCGCCGGCACAGCCACCGGCAACGATGCAGAGGGCACGGTTCGCACCCGCAACACCGTCTGAAACAAACAGCAGCGGCCGGCACCATTGTGCCGGCCGCTGCTGTGTGCCCGTTGCTTCGCTGGACTACTGGCTTCGCTGGCCCCGTTGCTTCGCTGGACCCGTTGCTGCGCTGGGTCCGGCGCGCCTGCCGGCTCAGCCGTAGATGGTGTTGATGTGTTCCTCGTAATCCCGCACGACGGCGGCCCGCTTGAGCTTGAGCGACGGTGTCAGGTGCCCCGACTCGACGGTGAAGTCGGCGTCCAGGATCACGAAGCTGCGGATGGATTCGGCCTTGGAGACCAGAAGGTTGGCCTCATCGATGGCACCCTGGATGGAAGCCCGGATCCTCTTATCCGCGGCGGCTTCGGCCGGAGTCATGACGGGCACCTTGCGGGCGGCGCACCAGTCGGCGAGTGCGTCCGGGTCCAGGTTGACCAGCGCCGAGACGAACGGCCGGCCGTCCCCGATCACCACGGCCTGGCCGACCAGCTGGTGTTCGCGGATCTTCTCCTCGAGCGGGCCCGGGGCCACGTTCTTGCCGCCGGCCGTGACCAGCAGGTCCTTCTTCCGCCCCGTGATGGTCAGGAAGCCGTCCTCGTCGAGGGATCCGAGGTCGCCGGTCCGGAAGAAACCGTCCACGAACGCCTCCGCGTTGGCGGCCTCATTGGCGTGATAGCCCTTGAAGACTCCGATGCCCTTGACCAGGATCTCGCCGTCGTCGGCCACCCGGATCGTGGTGCCCGGCACGGGGATGCCGACTGTCCCCACCTTGGTCCGTGCCGGCGTGTTGGCCGTGCACGGCGCCGTGGATTCCGTGAGGCCGTAGCCTTCCAGGACCGGGATGCCAGCGCCGCGGAAGAAGTGGGCGTCGTTGGAGCTCAGCGGGCTGGCACCGGAGACCGTGTACCGCAGCTGGCCGCCGAAGGTCTGCCGCAGCTTGGGATAGAACAACCGGTCGAAGAGCCCGTGCCGGGCCCGCAGGAGCAGCCCGGGGCCTTTCCCGTTGCCCCGGGAAGCGGCGTCAAGGGCCTTGGAATAGTCGATCGCGGCGGCCGCCGCGGCCGTGAAGACGCGTTCCTTGCCGGCGGCGGCTGCCTTGTGGGCTGCTCCGGCGTGGACCTTTTCGAAGATCCGGGGGACGACCAGCAGGAAGGTGGGCTGGAAGCTCGCCAGGTCCGCCAGGAGCTCCTTGGCGCTTGCGGTGTGTCCCAGGGTTGTGCCGGCGCTCAGGCAGACCACCTGCACCGCCCGGGCCAGGACGTGCGCCAGGGGAAGGAACATCAATGTCCGGGAGCGCGGCTGCATGAGGATCTCGGGCAGGAAGAGCACGATGTTCTTGGCGACGAGGGCGAAGTTGGCGTGCGTGATCTCGCAGCCCTTGGGCTTGCCGGTGGTGCCCGAGGTGTACACCAGGGACGCCACGTCCGCGAGGGACGCGGCGGTCCGGTGGCGTTCGAGCTCGGCGTCAGTCACCCCGGTGCCGGCGGCGGCCAGGCTCGCAAGGTTCGGGGCGGCGCCGTCGTGCTCCATCCGGACGACGGCGATAATCCGGTCGCCGAGGACGGTGGAGGTGTCCAGGACGCCCTGGACGAGGGCTGCCTTGGCGTGGTCCTCGACAAACACCCGCCGGGCCGCCGAGTCGTGCAGGATCCACTCGACCTGGCTGGCGGAGGAGGTCTCGTAGATCGGGACGGTCACGCCGCCGGCGAACCAGATGGCAAAATCCACCACCGTCCACTCATAACGGGTGGCGGACATGACTGCCACGGTTTCGCCCGGGGTGAGTCCGCCGGCAATGAGGCCTTTGGCCAGGCCGGTGACCTGGTCCAGGAACTGCTGGACGGAGACATCGGTCCAGCCGCCGGCGCCCTTGCGGGAGTAGAGGGCGTGCACGGGATCCTTCGTGTGCTGTTCCAGCAGCAGGTCGGTCACGTTGCTCTCCGGGTCCAGCTCCACGAGCAGTCCGGTGCTTGCTTCTCTCACAGCCGAGTCTCCATTCCTGGTCCACCCGGAGTTTGGCGGACTTTCCCTGCAATCCTGCCCTAGATCCAGGAAGGCATCCACATCCGGAGGCGCCATTCCTGGTAGGGAATCACCTCGGCGGTCCAGACCGGGTAGAAGAATGCGGACAGCAGCACGGCCGCCACGACAAACAGCGCCACCAGGTAGAACCCGGACCGCCGGCGCCAGAGGGGGTCGCTGCGCTGGCCCAGGACAAGGCCCAGGCAATAGACAAGCGCCAGCACCAGGAACGGTTCAAAGGACACAGCGTAGAAGAAAAAGGTGGTGCGTTCCGGATACATGAACCACGGGAGGTAGCCGGCGGCCACCCCTGCCAGGACCGCTCCGGCGCGCCAGTCGCGGCGCCCCGCCCACCAGAAGAGCAGGATGCCCAGGCAGATGGCCGCGCTCCACCAGATCAGCGGGTTGCCCACAGAGAGGATGGCGGTGGTGCAGTTGCTCAGATCGCAGCCCGGGCTGCCCTGCCCGGGGGATTCGTAAAAGAAGGACGTCGGCCGGCCCATGACCAGCCAGCTCCAGGCGCTGGCCTCGTAGGGGTGGTCGGAGCTCAGGCCCTGATGGAACTTGTAGGCCTCAAGGTGATAGTGCGCCAGGGACCGCACGGCGTTCGGCAGCCAGCCCCACTCGGCCGAGGGGTTGGTCTCGGCCCAGTGCCGGAAGTAGGCGTCTGTGGACCGGAACCAGCCGGTCCACGTGGCGCCATAGACCACGGCGGCCACCGGAACGATGCTCAGGAAGGCCGGGACCGCGTCCTTGAGGATGCCGCCGCTGATCCAGGCATGCACGCCGGCTATGCGCCGGGCGCTGAGGTCCCAGAAGACGGTCAGCAGGCCGAAGCCGGCCATGAAGAACAGGGCGGACCATTTCGTGCCGACCGCCAGGCCCAGGCAGACGCCTGCGGCGAGACGCCACCATCTGATGCCGAGCCAGGGCCCGGTGGTGAGCTTGAGCGCCGGGGGCCGGCCCGTGGGAGAGGCCGCGGCCTGCCTGCCGAGCCGGTCCGCCAGCCGCCGCCGGCCGTCGTCGCGGTCCATCAGCAGGGCGCCGAAGGCTGCCAGAATCCAAAACATGAGGAAGATGTCCAGAAGGGAGGTCCGGGACATGACCAGGTGGTGGCCGTCCACGGCGAGCAGGACGCCGGCAACCGCCCCCAGGGTCAGCGAGCGGAAGAGCTTTTGCGCGATCAGCGCCAGCAGGAAGATGGACAGTGTCCCCGTCAGTGCCGCACCGAACCGCCAGCCGAAGGGATTGTCCGCGCCGAACAGCCACATGCCAGCGGCAATCATCCATTTGCCGACCGGCGGGTGGACCACGTACTCCGGCGTATTCAGGAGCACACCGGGGTTGCCGGCTATGAAGGAGTCGTTCGCCCGGTCGGGCCAGCTGCGCTCGTAGCCGCTGACCAGGAGCGAATACGCGTCTTTCACGTAATAGGTTTCGTCGAAGACCAAGTTTCGCGGCGTGTCCAGCCGCACGAACCGCAGGACTCCGCCCAGCGCCGCTGTGAGGGCGGGAATGAGCCAGTACCAGAGCCGCAGCGATGCCGGGTAGTCCCGCCAGCTCTGGAGGCCGCCGATCAGGCGTTCCTTGAGCGCTTCCGGTGTGAAGGCCTCGGCGGGGCGGCCGATCCAGCGGTGCCCCTCAAGATTGCGGCCGGTGCCAGAACGGCCCCGGCTGCCGGCTCTGCCGTTGGCGCCGCCCGGGCCCGACGTCGGCGAATCTGCGGGGCCTGCCTCGGGCGGCCGTGTGGGGGTCTGGGTCACGTTGCCCATGCTACCTTTCGCGGCTGTGCTCGGCTGTGCTCGGCTGGCCGCGCCCCGGCGGCAGTAGGCTGGTCCTGTGGACCACGAACCCAGCACTTCCCCCCAACTTCCCTCCGACGACGCGGAGGCCGAGGCCGGCGAGCAGGCCGGCGCCGTTCCCGCAGCTGTTTCCGGCGCTGGCGGACCCGGCAGAATCGTCCTGGCTGCGACGCCGATCGGGAACGCCGGCGATGCCTCTGCCCGTCTCGTGGAGTTGCTGACGACGGCGGACATCATCGCCGCCGAAGACACCCGGAGGCTGCACCGCCTCGTGCAGAACCTCGGCGTCACGGTGTCCGGCCGGATCATCAGCTACCACGAGCACAACGAGGCGGCCAAGACCGCCGACCTGCTCGACCAGGTCAGGTCCGGCAAGACCCTGGTCATGGTGACGGACGCCGGCATGCCGTCCGTGTCGGACCCGGGATTCCGGCTGGTGGAAGGCGCCGTCGCGGCCGGCCTCACCGTCACCGCGGCACCCGGACCCTCCGCGGTGCTGACCGCACTTGCCCTGTCCGGCCTCCCGACCGACCGCTTTTGTTTCGAAGGATTCCTGCCCCGCAAGGCCGGCGAACGCTCCTCACGGCTGGCGGACCTCGACGCCGAGCGCCGCACCATGGTGTTTTTCGAGGCGCCGCACCGGCTGGAACCGATGCTGAGGGCCCTGCGCGAACGTTTCGGCGCCGACCGCCGGGCCGCCGTGTGCCGTGAACTCACGAAGACCTATGAAGAGGTGATCCGCGGCACCCTACGCGAACTGCTCGAATGGGCCGAGACCAACGAGGTTCGCGGCGAAATCGCCGTGGTGGTGGGCGGCGCTCCCGAACGCGAGCCCGGCCGCCCGGAGGACCACGTCGCTGCCGTCAACGGGCTGATAGCCCAGGGCATCCGGTTGAAGGAGGCCGTCGCGGCGGTGGCCGACGACGCGAAGGTCAGCAAGCGCGAACTCTATTCCGCGGTCCTTGCCGCAAGGTGATCCAGACGGCGGGTTTCGGGGGCGTCCCGGCCCGCCGATGACGGCCCGAATCCGCGGCCACCCTGCGTTGTGCAGCTGCACAGCATATTCAGGATCAGCTAGTGCGCGCATGCATAGACTTGCCTGTCGGCGCGGCAGTACCGTGGCAGTAATCCAGACGCCCGGTCCTGCGGGAACGAGCGCCTAAGCCGGCACATGGTGCCGACAAACCAGTATCAAATACCGGGCCCCAACTGACTAGGGCCAACCGAATTGCTGACGAGGGAGTCGTTGTGACTGTAACTGCCCAGCCCATTGTTTCTGCGGAGCGGGAGAGCGCCTTGCTGGCCTCGGTCCCGACGGGCCTGCTGATCAACGGCGAGTGGCGTCCGGCCGCGTCCGGGAAGACCTTCGAGGTCGAGGATCCGGCCACGGGCAAGGTGCTGCTGAGCATCGCCGACGCCGGTCCCGAGGACGGCAAGGCGGCCCTGGACGCGGCCGCTGCCGCGCAGGAGTCCTGGGCCAAGGTCCCGGCCCGCGAACGCGGGGAGATCCTGCGCCGCGCCTTTGAACTGGTCACCGAGCGGGCCGAGGACTTCGCGCTGCTGATGACCCTGGAGATGGGCAAGCCGCTGGCCGAGGCCCGCGGCGAGGTCACCTACGGCGCCGAGTTCCTGCGCTGGTTCTCCGAGGAAGCCGTCCGCGCGTTCGGCCGCTACTCGGTCTCCCCGGACGGGAAGTCCCGGCTGCTGGTAACGAAGAAGCCGGTGGGCCCGTGCCTGCTGATCACGCCGTGGAACTTCCCGCTGGCCATGGCCACCCGCAAGATCGCGCCGGCCGTCGCGGCCGGCTGCACGATGGTGCTCAAGTCCGCGAACCTGACCCCGCTGACGTCCCAGCTGTTCGCGGCCGTGATGGTCGAGGCCGGCCTGCC
>ENA-OWNT01000673-OWNT01000673.1-seawater-metagenome-genome-assembly--contig:-NODE-673-length-65789-cov-6.153381_pt1 | contig 65789 bp, 60 predicted proteins | sample MGYA00238136_ERZ651165 | MGnify/ENA primary metagenome ERZ651165 (study PRJEB26861, sample SAMN08777766) | seawater metagenome | isolation source: coastal seawater | place: USA: Florida | collected... | reverse complement strand
CTGAGTGCCTGCGGCGGCGGTTCCACCCAATCAGACCCTGTGGGCGATGGCTCCGCGCCACCTCCCACCGGCGAAGGCGGCACGGGTGGCGGTGCCCCCGTGGAACGCAATCAGTACCCGTTTGGACTGGCCTGTGGTTGGGAGGTCGCCAGCAACATCGACACCATGAACATCTTCTACCCCGATGATTCCGCCACGTATTGGGTGGCATTGGTGCCGATGCTGCCCGGTGCACGGCTGCGCATTGATGGTCGGTACCCCGACGTGCGCTATTTCTCCTACAACAGCTACGACCCGCTGCTGCGTCCGAGTGACGCCCTGGCCGACTTGGAGCTTGTCCCGCGCGCCAATGGCGTGAATCCCTTCGCGGTGGAGGGCGCGCCTCCCGGCGACACCTATCGCGCCTACCTCCATTTCGAGAACCGTCCGGAGCAACGCGCGCCGAACACGCTTTACGCCGGCGACTTTTCCACCGGCCAGCTCACCCTGCCGCATCCGGTCCTGCTGCCGCTGATGTACCGGACCTACGTTCCCGCGGATGGCCTCGGCCCCGATGGCGGCGTTGGTTTGCCGATCCTCACGCTGGAAACCATGGACGGCGAGACCGAACTGCTTCCAACCGCGGATTGCGTCGAACCGCTGCTGCCGACCCTGGGTGGCGCGGTGACCGAACTGGGCCTCAACGACCTGCTGCTGGGCATCAATGTCTATGACGATCCGCTACTCCTCGCGAACTCCGTCGTGCCGTTGTCGGATGCCGACGCCGAAACCCACGTGTTCCGTGGCATCCCGGAGTTCTACGTGAACTTCATCGCGGAGCTGCTCGGGCTGCCCTTCCTGGGCGACGCCGTCGAAAGCGCGGCCATCGGCGGTGGTGGCGGTGGCTTCATGTCCAACATTCACAACGCCTACACCTACAACATCTACTACCGACACAAGGGCAATGTCATCCTGTTTCGCGCCAAGGCGCCAACGTTTCGCGGGCAACCGGGCGTTCCCTTCGGCACCGAGCAACTTCGTTACTGGTCGATCTGCCAGAACGATGTCGTGACCCAGCGCTACACCGACTGCTCACGCGACGAGAACACGGTCCTGGATGAGGAGGGTTACTTCACCGTCGTCGTCTCCGACGCCGAAGACCGTCCCGCCAATGCAACCACCGCCAACGGGATCACCTGGCTCCCTTGGGGCCCGTACATCGACGCAGCCATCGCCTACCGGCACATGCTGCCGGCGCCGGACTATGTCGAGACCACGTCCTACGTGCCCCGCGGCACCCCCGTGGACGACATCATGGGCGAATACGCACCGCAACCGTCATATTGCACACGAGAGGTGTTCGAATCCGCCGGTGACGCGCCAGCATCCGTGCTGTTCAGCACGTGTCGTGCCTATCACGACGCCCTGGAATGATTGACGACACTTCATGCGGCCCGGGACAACCCGAGTCCGCATGAAGTGAACCGGTTGGCCTTCAGGCCAGCGCTGCGTTGATCGCCGACAGCACGCGCTCGTCTTCGGGCGTGATGTCCGGCGCGAACCGGGCAATCACCTTGCCGTTCCGGTCGATCAGGAATTTCTCGAAATTCCACGCGATGTCGCTGGAGGACTCCGGCCCCAGGCCGTGTTCGTCGAGCTTGGCCATCAGTTCGCTGGGCTCGTTGGCGGTGGCGCTCGGCTGGGCATCGGTCAGCGCCGCATAGAGCGGATGGATGTCGGGCCCCTTGACCGAGATCTTCTGCGCCAGTGGAAACTGCACGCCGAAGGTTCCCTTGCAGAAGGCGACGATCTCATCGTTGCTGCCGGGCTCCTGCCCCGCGAAGTTGTTGGCGGGAAACCCGAGCACGACGAGGCCGGCGTCGCGCTTGTCCTCGTAGAGGGTTTCCAGCGCCTCGTACTGCGGCGTAAGCCCGCACTTGGAGGCGACGTTGACGATCAACACCACGGAGCTGGTGTAGTCAGCCAGCGTGGTCTGCGTGCCGTCCATGGTGGTGAACGGTATGGAGGTGATATCGGTGCTCATGGTCTTGTCTCCCTAGGCGGCCTTGAGGCTCTTCATGTCGATGACGAAGCGATACTTCACGTCACCCTTCTTCATGCGTGCGTAGGCGTCGTTGATGTTTCTGATGTCGAGCATTTCCACGTCGCATTCAATGCCATGCTCGGCACAGAAATCCAGCACCTCCTGGGTCTCGGGAATGCCGCCGATCAGCGAGCCGGTGAGCACGCGACGCTTGCGAACCAGCGCGCCGGCCATTACCGGCGGGTCGACGGGTTCCAGCAGACCAACCAGGATGTGGGTGCCGTCGAGCTTGAGACAGCCCAGATAGGGGTTCAGGTCATGTGCCACGGGCACGGTGTCCAGCAGAAAGTCGAAGCTGCCGCGCACGGCCTTCATCTGCGCCTTGTCGGTGGAGATCACGACATGATCCGCACCCTGCGCCTTGGCCTCGGCCCGCTTGGCCTCGGAGCGGGTGAAGATCGTGACCTCGGCGCCCAGGGCCTTGGCGAACTTCACGCCCATGTGCCCCAGCCCACCCATGCCGATCACACCGACCTTGTGTCCGGCCTTGACGCCGAAGTGGCGTAGCGGCGAATAGGTGGTGATGCCCGCGCAGAGGATCGGCGCGGCGGTCGCCGGGTCGAGCTTGTCCGGGATGCGCAGCACGAAATCCTGATGCACGACGACCGCTTCGGAATAGCCTCCATAGGTCACCGACGCGTCATAACGATCAATACCGTTATAGGTGCTGATCATGCCGGCCTCGCAGTACTGCTCCAGTCCGTGCTGGCAGGGTTCGCAGGCCCGGCAGGAATCGACGATGCAGCCGACGCCGACCCGGTCACCCACGGCGTGTCCGCTGACGTTCTCGCCCACGGCGGTCACGCGCCCGATGATCTCGTGCCCGGGCACCACCGGATACATCGTCCCGCCCCAGTCATTCTCGGCGAAATGGATGTCGGTATGGCAAACCCCGCAGTAGTCGATCTCGATCGCGACATCGTCAGGCCGCAACGCACGGCGCTTGATCGCGTGCGGATGAACTCCGGAGGTTTCCGATTGAGCGGCATAGGCCTTGACTGAACTCACGGGCATGGTCCTGCATTGGATGAGACCATCTATTGTGCGGCCTGCCGGGCGCCAATCCCAATGCGTCCACCCCCCGCGCTGATACACTGCGGCCACTCCCGCACCCGGACGCCCCCATGCCCCGCGACCTGACCCGTCTGACCACCCTGCCGCTGCTGCTTGGCGTTGCATTGTGGCTCGCGGGCTGCGAGCCGGGAGACGACAGCGGCACGGTCGGCGCCTGCGTGAACCTGCCGGGTGACGAGGTGCTGCACCTCGACGAGGCCTCCGGCACGACGACCGATGCCACCATCGCCGAGATCGTGCTGTCCGGCTTCGCCATCGACGGGGATGCGGTCTCCGCCCAATCCATCGCCGCCGAGCGCACCACCAACATCACGCTGGACGGAAATGCGCTGAACTGCGTGCTGCCCTGCTCCTTCGGCACGCAGCCCGGCACCTGGACCTTCGGCGCCTCGGCCGCTGGCTACGAGCTGACCCCGCAGGAGATCGACGCCGACTACGACCGTTTCGTCAGCGGCTGCCCGTCCTACGACGAGGACGGTACCCACGTGTCGATCACGCTGGACGAGTCCGGCATGTGACACACCGCTGTCACGCGGGTTTCACGCAAGCCCGCTAGGCTTTTCGGGTCCCGTCACCCGCCTGCCCTCCATGCTGATTCGTGATGCCCGCCTGCTGATCGGCGGTCTTCTGGTGTTCGCCGCCGGTTGTGGCACCAGTTCCGCGCCCGACACCACCACGCCGCCGACCGGCAACCCCGACGAACCGCCGCCGGTCGCCTGCGCGCCCTACACCGGCACGCCCGTCGAGACGCTGAAGTTCTTCGAGGGCGCGATGCACGAGCACACCAGCTACTCGGACGGCGACATCCGCAGCATTCCGTCCGACGTGTTCGCGCAGGCCCGGGAGCGCGGCATGGATTTCGTCGGTGCATCCGACCACTCCGATACGCTGGATGCCGGCGTGTTCATCTCCGTGGGCGGCGACTGCTTCACCACGCCGGATGGCCTGCTCACCTGCCTGACGCCGGACGGCGTCGACAGCCTCGCCAAGTGGAATGCCACGGCGACTCAGGTCGCCGAAGCATCGGACGAGCACTTCCTGGCGATCCGCGGCTTCGAATGGACCTCGGACCGCTTCGGCCACATCAACGTTTACTTCTCGCAGAATTTCTCCAACGCCAAGACCGACGGCGGCTATTTCGCGACGCTGGAAACCTTCTGGAGCTGGTTCACCCGTGAGCCCAACGCGGTTGGTCTAGGCGGCAGCGCGACGGCACCGGTGCCGTTCGGCGGCGGCGCGGACGGGCTGGCGCATTTCAACCATCCAACCGACAAGTGTCTGAGCGACGATGATCCCGGCTGCGACTGGTACGGCCTGGAATTCGTGCCCGCGGCAGCCGAGCGCATGTTCGGGATGGAGCTGTACAACGGCGGTGGCCGCCGCGACCGCTACATCGAGCCCTTCCACACCGCGCTGGACAACGGCTGGCGCCTGTCGCCCGTTGGCTCGGAGGACGAACACAGCATCAACTGGGGTGGCGCGGAACTGGCCAAGACCGTGACGCTGGCAACCGAACTGACGGAGGACGCATTCAAGTCCGCCTGGCTCGCCCGCCGCACCTACGCCGAACTCGCCGGCACGCGCCTCAAGATCGACTTCCTCGCCGCGGACCATCCGATGGGCAGCGAACTTGCCTGCGAACCTGGGACCGACGTGCCCATCACCGTCCACGTGGAACATCGCGATGGCGGACCGTTCGTGGGCCGGCTGCAACTCATTACCAGCGGTGGCGAAATCGTCGCCGAATCCGCCACGCATGAGCTGTCCACCACGGTGACGGCAACCGATGCGCGTCGCTGGTACTACCTGCGCGTCGACAACGCGGAGGGCGAGTCCATCGCCTTCGCTGCGCCAGTGTGGATCGAGTCGCTCGCGGGCGAATGAGGTGATCCGCGGGGAACACTGACGGATCAGTCCTGTCGGCTATTACGGGCGCACTGCCCGATGCATGGATGCATCACCGCAGTCACCGGAGTCGACATGGATGGGTTTCTCGAACACTGGGCGCAGGCCGCGCTCACCAGCACCGGTTTTTTCTGGATGGCGTTGTGGGCCTTCGCCCTCGGCTATCTGATCAGCAGCCTGATCCAGGTACTGGTCACCCAGGCCCGCATGCAGCGGCTCATGGGCACAGCCGGCCCGCGCAGCATGGCTCTCGGGACCTTCTTCGGATTCATCTCCAGCTCCTGCAGTTTCGCCGCGCTGTCGACCACCCGCGCGCTGTTCCAGAAAGGCGCTGGGCTGGCGCCCGCGATGGCCTTTCTGCTCGCATCGACCAACCTGGTCATCGAGCTGGGCATCGTCATCGCCCTGTTCCTGAGCTGGCATTTCGTCGTGGGCGAATACGTCGGCGGTTTGCTGCTGATTGGCTTCGCCTGGCTGTTCATCCGCATTACCCGCCCGAAGCGCCTGCTCAAGCAGGCCCGGGAGCGGCTGGGCGAGGACGACGAGCACGACCATGGCGACACCGAATCGGCCCGGGACAAACTGCGCTCACGCGACGGCTGGACCGCCATCGCCCGCTCCTACGTGATGGAGTGGCAGATGGTGTGGAAGGACGTGCTGGTGGGTTTCACCATCGCCGGCATCATCGCCGCCTTCGTGCCCGAGGCATTTTTCGAGACGCTGTTCGTGGGCTCCGGCGGCGATGGCGGCCAACCGGGCTTTGGCGCAGTGCTGGCGCAGACGCTAATCGGGCCGATCGCCGCCTTCGCAACCTTCATCGGCTCGATGGGCAACATTCCGCTGGCCGCCCTGCTCTTCGACCACGGCGTGAGCTTCGCCGGTGTCATGGCGTTCATCTTTTCCGATCTCGTCGTGTTGCCCGTGCTGCGGATCAATGCGCAGTACTACGGCTGGAAGATGGCGATCTACATTCTCGTCATGCTGCTGTCGGGGCTGGTCGTGGTGTCGCTGGCCATGCACTACGGACTGGCCGCCTTCGATCTGCTGCCGGACGGACAGGGCGGTGGAAACGGCCAGCAGCAGCGTGACCTGTTCAAGCTGAATTACGGCTTCGTGCTGAACCTGATCTTCCTGGGCGTCAGTGCCGTACTCGGCTGGCTCTGGTGGTCCGGGCGCGGCGACGCCCATGGGCATCACCATGACCACGGTGGTGGCTCCGGCAGCGAACGCGTGCTCAAGGTCTGCGCCGGCGTGGCGCTCGTCTGGCTGATCGGCGGCCTGATCGCCGCCGCGATGCCGGGCATCCAGGTCCCGTCCGGTTAGTCGATCTCGCTGGGCTCCGGATTCCGCGCCTGCCAGGCCTTCAACGCCCGCTCGTAGGCGCGCACCTGGTCCGAATACATGTCCCAGACACAGGGATCGCAACCCGTCTCGCAGCAATCGGACGGCAGGGGTTTTTCCGGCGGGTTCGGTTTGGGATCAGCGGGCTGGTCGGAAGACACGGATTTTCGTTGAACGGACTATCGGGCCATTCTACCCGGAGCACGACCGCCTCCCCGACCACAGCCGCCCGCGTTCGATGTTCAACCGCCACCGTCTGCTCCACCAGCAAGCCCGCCCTCCACGGTGGGTCTGCCTGCTGCTCGGGCTGGGAATCGGCTGCGGCGCCGCGTGGCTTGGACGGCCCGCTGGGCTCTGGTCCCCGCTCTGGGTTATCGCACTCTGCACCCTGAGCTACGCGGGGGTCCGCTGGTTCTGGGGCGTTCACAGTCAAGTGGTCGATCCCGGCGGCGATGCCTCACGCCGCGCGCTGCGGCTTCGCGAACCGCACGCCACGGTTTACGCGCAGGTGGATCAAGCCTGGATCACCCGGATCATGCCGTGCTCCTACACCCGTTGGCGTCACACCGAACCGGTGACCTGCGATGCGGTGGACCCGGCGTATCACCGGGTGTTCCGGCAATTCGGCTATGCCGGCCCGGGCCTCGTGGTCTGCTACCGCCTTCCCGACTGGGCCGGCGGTCAACAGGTCGAACGCGCCTGGCAATTTCCGGCGCCGGAGGCGAAACGGATGATGGCGTTGCTGGCAAGCCGCGTCAGCGTCACACGAGAACGAGCGCCTGGCCAGGCAGGAAGGCGACTACAACAACCGGAACAGTGACAGCCCCTGCATCCGCACCAGCGTCTGCTGTGCGGCTTCCAGCGCGGTGATCTGCAACGACAGCCGGCTGGCGGCTTCGGCGATATCGACATCGCGCAGGTCGGACAGCGTGCTCATCAGTTCCACGGCGACGCCCTCGTGCGCGTCCTCGGCCCGGTCCAGGGTTTGCAGGCGGTTGCCGACGGACGCCCGGGTGTCGATCACGTGTTCGGTCGCGGCCTCGATGTTGTCCAGACCGCCGTACAGCGCGGTCGTGAGCCGGGCGCGGCTGGCCGAGGAACCATCGAAGCCCTCCAGCGCGGTGGCGATTTGATCCAGCGTGGTGAAGACGTCCTGCTCACCGGCTGGCGACACGGTGAAACTGTCGCCGTCGGCCGGTATTTCGTCGAAGCTCAGCGTCACGCCGTCGACGGTGAAGCTCCCGCCCGGCGTGTAGGCACCGTCGCCCAGCGTGGTGCCACCGCTGTCAGTCACGGTCCAGTTTCCGGCACTGAAGCTGACGCTCCACGGCAACGCCGCCGGGCTGGCCGCAGCGTCGACCGCGATGTCGCTGATCGAGGCGTTACCGGAATTGCCTGTCGCCGCGGTCACCGCCATCGATGACGGAATCTGCATGAACACTTCACGACCGGTGTGACCATCCGCCAGCGACTGGTTCGGTCCGATGCGTACCGAGCGCGACTGGCCATCGCCGAGATAGGTCGTCCCGTCACCGCTTGCGACGAAGGCCTGATCGGTTTGCCGGGTCCCGCCGAACAGCGCGTTGCCATCGGCGCCCTGACGATTGGCGATGGCGTAGAGATCGGCAAGCTGCGCCCGCACCTGCTCGGCCAGCGACCGCGCGGTGGAGGCATCAATCGCGGCGCCGCCGCCCTGGATGGTCAGCTCACGCACGGTGTTCAGCACGTTGGTGGCCTCATCCAGCGCGGCCTCCTCGCCAGTCAGCCGTTCACGCACCTGACCGATGTTGGACTGGTAGCGGGTGATCTGCTCCAGCGCCGAATCCAGCGCGACGCCTCGCGCCGCGGCGGCGGGATCATCACCGGCGCGCGTCATCCGTTCGCCGGAGGCGATCTGCTGCTGCGTTTTCGCGATCTCCGCCGTCTTCTGCTGAATCATCTCCAGCGTTCGCGTCTGGAAGGCCTGGGTGGAAATTCTCATGACTTAACGCCTCACCGCGGACAGCAGGGTATCGAACAGCCCCGATGCGACAGACAGCACCTGCGCCGCCGCCTGGTAGGCCTGTTCGAAGCGCATCAGATTGGCCGCCTCCTCGTCGAGGTTGACGCCGGATATCGCGTCACGCTCGGCCAGGTCGGCGGACTGGATGGACTGGGCACCGGCGTACGCGGCTTCAGCCGCCGCGGCGGTGTTGCCCACCGTGCTGACCAGCCGCGCGGCCGCGTCAGCGGGTCGATCCAGACCGTCGCGCATCCACGACGATCCGGCCAGGTCGGAAAGGGCCTGGGCCGCGCGATTGTCCGCCGACCCGGCCCCCGTCGGGGTCAGATCGAAGCGGTCGCCGGCAGCCGGCGTGCCAGTGAAGGTCAGCCGCGTTCCGTTGACCAGAATCCCGGTCTGGGCATCGTAGGCCACCGGTGCGGCGCCGTCGATCGACACCTGATCCGGCGCCGTGAAGACGAGGCTGGCCGCCGCACCGAAGCTCGGGTCGTCGGCCTGCTCGGCGGTGACGGCCGCCAGCGCGATGGTCCCGGTGTTGCCGGTACCGGCCTCCACGACCACGGCGCCGGCGGCGGCAATGCCGTCCGGATCGGACAAGGCCATGCCGACGTCGCTCAGCGCGCCGCTCAGGTCCAGCCGGAACCGGTCATTCGCGGCGGGCGTACCACCGACCACGACGGCGAGACCGTCAATGATCAGCGGATCATCCGTCGTGCCGGCGCCGCCGAGCGCGACCGTCTCACCGCCGTCGACACGCAACCACTGCGTACCGTCGAATCGCAGTATCGGATCGCCGTCCGGCAGATCACCGGGATCGGTCACCGACACCGACAACTCGGCCGATCCACTGTTGCCGGTGTGGGCCAGCACGTCGATACCGGCGGCATTGAAGACGAGCCCGCCGGGCTGGCCGTCCGGCGTCACCCCGGAGGCATGCAGGGCGTTGAACTGCTCGGTGACGCCGATCGCGAGCTGGGCGACCTGCCCGCGGGTCGTCGCCAGCACATCGGACGAGGCGAGAATGCCGCCCAGACGGCCGCCACTCACCTGGTTGCTGATGTTGACGACACCGCCCTGCGTCTCGACCCCGAGCTGCGGCATGCGACCGCCGAGCGGATCATCGACCACGGACAACTCGTAGGCGTTGACGCCCAGCACCAGCGCCTGACCGGATTGGGAGAACACGCTCAACTCACCGGTGTCCGCGACCACGGTACGGATGTCCAGCTCCCCCGCCAGGGCACGCACCAGTTCGTCCCGCTGATCCAGCAGATCGTTGGGAGGATTGCCGCCCGAGCGACCGGTCGCCAGCGCGATTTCCTGGTTGAGATCGGCGATCCGCGACGCCAGACCGTTAGCGGACGCGACCGCGGATTCGAATTCGAAGGCCAGCTCCCCTTCGATGGTGTCGAACTGGTTCGACAGCGTGCCGATCCGGCGGGCGAAATCCTCGCCGGCGGACAGCAGTGACTGCCGCGCCGCGGTCGAGGTCGGGTCGGCGGCGACGGCTTCCACCGCGGTGAAGAAGTCATCCAGCCCCGCGCCCACGGACAGGCTGTTGTCGGACAGCAGCGAATCCAGCCGCACCGCGAGTTCGCTCTGAACCTCGAAGTAGCCGACCTGGCTCGCGCCGCTGACCAGCCGCTGCTGAACCAGATCGCTGGCGCTGCGCGTCACGGTGCTCGCGTAAACGCCGTTGCCGAACACACCCTGCCCCGTGGCGGTGGTCGCGCGGGTCGCGAGTTCGACACGCTGGCGTGAGTAGCCAGGCGTGTCGACGTTAGCGACGTTGTGCCCGATGGTGTCCAGCGCCCGGCGATAGGACAGCAGCGCCGACGAACCGATACTGAAAAGATCACTCATGTCACACGCCCGATGCCACCGCTGGCGGCGCCTGGTTGAAAACGGCCTGGTTCGGGCCGGATTGCGGCGATTCGGCGGTCCATGAGGTCATCATCGGCCCGTTGGCGATTCGCTTGAGCTTGCTCGCGTAGTTCGGATCAGTGGCGTAGCCGGCCGCCTGCAGCGACTCGGCATAGCGCTCGCCGTCATGTGCGTTGTCCAGCGCCTCGGCATAGCGCGGCTGCGTCTTCAGAAAGGCGACGTAGTCCTCGACGCTTTGCTCGAAGGAGTCGTAGGCGCGGAAGCTGTCGACCATGTTCACGCGATGGCCGCCGATGTATTCGTGGGTCATCACGTCCACGGAGGGCTGGCCGCCCCGTGCCTTGATGCCGAACAGGTTGAAGCTGCTGTCGCCGGCATCATCGGCGGGAATCGACCGTCCCCAGCCGGTTTCCAGCGCGGCCTGCGCCATGACGTAGCGCGGATCGACACCCAGCCTGCCGACGGCACGTTCGACGATCGGGGCCAGGGTCTGGACGAATTCCTCGGGCGACTCGAAGCCCTGGGCCTTGTCGCCCACCGGTCGTACCGCCTCGGTCGAGTAAAGCGGCAGCGCCGCCCGTGGCGAGGCGATACCGGCCTGGCGCTGGAACTGCTCGATCATCATGTCGGCCAGGCCCAGGCCACCGGCCTTGCTGATGCTTTTGGCGACCTCCTGATCCAGCATGTCGCGGTACATGCCGCCACTGCTGCCGGTCAGATCATCGCCGAACTCGGTCGCGCGCATGGACTGCAACATCATCTGCGTGAACAGCGACTCGAATTGCAGCGCCGCCTCGCGCAGGGTCTGGATGTCCTGTGCGCTGGACGCCCGCCCCGCCAAACGCTCGACACCACCGGTCACGGTGGCGGCAAGCGGGTTCACGGTGGCGGCTTCGAGCTGCACGTCAGATGATCACCAGCTCGGCGCGCAGCGCGCCGGCCGTCTTCAGGGCTTCCAGGATCGCGACCAGGTCGCCCGGCGCCGCGCCCACGCGGTTCACCGCGCCGACGATCGCCTCCAGCGTCGCACCGGAATCGAACAGGAACATGCGGTTGGATTCTTCCTCGATTGAGATGCCCGAATCCGCGACGATGGCGGTGTTGCCGTCGCCGAACGGAGCCGGCTGGCTCACCTGCGCATCCTCGCGGATGGTCACGGTGAGCGAGCCGTGCGTGACAGCGGCCGGATGCACGCGCACATGACTGCCGATGACGACCGTGCCGGTGCGGCTGTTGACCACCACCCGGGCCGGCGCGTCGCCAGGTTCCACGTCCAGATTTTCCAGCACCGAAAGGAACGCGACACGCATGTCGGCATCGGCCGGGGCACGCACTGCGACCGTCACCGCATCCATCGCGCGGGCGGTCTGGTCGCCCAGCAAGTCGTTGACCCCGCCGGCCAGCCGCGTGGCGGTGGTGAAGTCCGGCGTGTGCAGGTTCAGCAGCACCTCGGACTTGGACGCGAAGCCGTTGGCGACGCTGCGCTCGACCATTGCCCCGCCCGGAATCCGGCCGGCGCTGGGAATGTTCACCGAGATGCGCGAGCCATCGAGGCCGGAGGCACCGAAACCACCAACGACCAGATTGCCCTGGGCAATGGCGTAAACCTGCCCGTCCGCGCCTTTGAGCGGCGCCATCAGCAGGCTGCCGCCGCGCAGGCTCTTGGCGTTGCCGATGGACGAGACGGTGATATCCAGCTTCTGGCCCGGTTTGGCGAAGGCCGGCAGCTCCGCATGAATCGCGACCGCCGCGACGTTCTTGAGCTGCGGATTGACGTTCTGCGGGATGGTCACGCCAAGCTGGGTCAGCATGTTGCGCAGCGTCTGCGTCGTGAACGGCGCCTGGCTGGACTGGTCGCCCGTGCCGTCCAGACCCACGACCAGGCCGTAGCCGACCAGCGGGTTGCCACGCACGCCGGCGACGCTCGCCAGATCCTTGACGCGCTCGGCCTGCGCCAGCGGCGCGACCAGCAGCAGCGCCAGTGCCGACATCATCCCGATCAATTTCCGGCTCATAGCGGCCACCACGCACTGTCGAAGAAGCGGGCCAGCCAGCCCTTGGCATTCGCATCGGCCAGCGCGCCCCTGCCGCTGTAGGCAATGGAGGCATTGGCGACACGGGTCGAGGCGATGGTGTTGTCCGGCTGGATATCCTCGGGACGAACCAGCCCGGAGATCTTCAGAATCTCGTCACCCTGGTTCAGGTGCACACGCTTCTCGCCGATGATCACCAACAGCCCGTTGGGAAGCTGCTCGGTGACGACGACGGACAGCGAGCCGGTCAGGCTGTTGCTCTGGCTGGCGTTGCCGCTGCCGGCGAAGTCGCGGTCGGCATCGACACTGGCGCCCAGAAACTCCAGCCCGTTCGCGGTCACCGCGCCGCCGAACAGGCTGGGCGCGGCGATGTCGATGCCGGTGGACTTGCCCGTACTCGCCGAGGCCTGCTTCTGCGCGTTGGTCTGCTCGCTGAGGATCACCGTGATCACATCGCCGACCTGGGTCGCGCGTCGGTCGTTGAACAGCGCCAGCCCGCGACCCGGCGAATAGATGGCGCCGGCGGTGGGCTGCACCATGGCCATCTGCGGCACGGCGGGTACGGTATCGGCGGGGTTCGGCGTGCTGGCGCAGCCGCTCAGGGCAGCCAGGCTCAGCAACGCGGTGATGACGGACAGGCGTTTCATCACGGTCACAGGTTGTTGTTCACGTAGGACAGCATCTGGTCCACCGTGGAAATCGCCTTGGAGTTCATCTCGTAGGCGCGCTGGGTCTCGATCATGTTCACCAACTCCTCCACGACATTGACGTTGGAGGATTCCAGCGAGCCCTGGATCAGCGATCCCAATCCATTGAGGCTCGCGGTGCCGGATTGCGGCGGGCCGCTGGCGCCGGACTCGGTGAACAGGTTGTTGCCCTGCGGCTGCAAGCCGGCCGGGTTGACGAAATCGGTGACCTGCAAGGTGCCGACTTGCTGCGGCTGGGCCTCGCCGGCGAACTGCACGGACACCGTGCCGTCGGCGCCCACGGTCAGCGTCTGCGCGCCGTCCGGAATGTTGATTCCTGGCTGCACGGGATAGCCGCTGGAGGTCACCAGGTCACCGGTGGCGCTGATCTGGAAGCTGCCGTCGCGGGTGTAGGCCGCCGTCCCGTCGGGCAGCAGCACCTGGAAGAAGCCGCGGCCGTTGATCGCGAGGTCCAGCGGATTGCTGGTCTGTTGCAGATTGCCCTGGGCGAACTGCTTTTCCGTGGCGCCCACGCGCACGCCGGTGCCCAGCGACAGGCCGGTCGGCGAGTCGGTCTGCTGCGAGGTCGGCGCGCCGACCTGCTTGACGTGCTGGAACAGCAGGTCCTCGAAACTGGCGCGCCCCTTCTTGAACCCGGTGGTGTTCACGTTGGCGAGGTTGTTCGACACCACGGACATGCGCGTCTGCTGCGCGTCCAGTCCGGTTTTTGCGACCCAAAGTGCTGAATTCATGAAGGAAACTCCTAACCGTTGATCCGCATGACCGCCGCCGCCGCCTGGGCGTTATCGTCGGCGCTGCGGATGGCCTTGACCTGCAATTCGAATTGGCGGGACAGCGCGATCATGTCGACCAGCGACTGCGCGAGATTGACGTTGGACGACTCCAGCGTGCCGACCGACAGGGACGCGCCGGCCACTGGCTCGACGGCCGCGTCCTCGACCGGACGGAACAGGCCATCGTCGCCGCGCCGCATGTCCTGCGGCTGGACGGCGTCGACCCGGATGCGGTCCACCGTGGCCTGCACGACGGCGCCCTGACCCTGCGGAATGACGGAAATCGTGCCGTCATCGCCGATGGTCACGCTTTCATTCGGCGGTATCGCGACCGGCCCGCCTTCGCCCAGCACCAGTTCGCCGCGACTGGTCATCAGCTGGCCCAGGGCATCGATCTGCAACTCGCCGTTGCGGGTATAGGCCGTCTCGCCGTTGCCATCCTGCACGGCGATCCAGCCGTTGCCGCGCACGGCGACGTCCAGCGGGCGCTCCGTGGTCATCAGCGTGCCGGCGGAGGGATCGAAGGCGGCGCCACCGAACGTGGACGCCACCCGCGTCGGCAATCCGGCGCCGTCCAGCGGCGCCGTCTTGGCCATCGCCAGCTCGGCCCGGAAGCCGACGGTCGAGGCGTTCGCCAGGTTGTTGGACACCGTCGACTGCGCCGTGAGCGTGCGCACGGCACCCGACATCGCGGTGTAGATCGACTTGTCCATGGCTTACCTCCCCCGGTCCCGTCGCGATCAGATGTTGATGATCGTCTGGGTGATGGTGTCGGCCGCCGAGATGGTCTGCGCGTTGGCCTGGAAGCTGCGCTGCGCGGTGATCATCTTGACGAGCTGCTCGGTGAGATCGACGTTGGAGGCCTCCAGCGCGCCGGACTGGATCAGGCCCAGATCCGAGCTGCCGGCGACGCCCATCCGCGCCTCACCGGAGGCATAGGTCTCGGTCCAGAAGTTGTCACCCTGCGACTGCAAACCCTGCACGTTGTTGAAGTTGGCGATCGCCAGCTGACCCAGCTGCGTGGCCTGGCCGTTGGTGAAGCGGGCCTGGACGATGCCCTCGTCGGTGACCTCCAGCCCGCTCAGGCGACCGGTCGTGTAACCGTCCTGCGACAGGTTGTTGACCGAAAAGCTCTCGCCGTACTGGCTGGTCTCGGCCACGTCGATGGTCAGGTTCAGGTCGGCCGCGCCGGTGCTCACCGAGTGCGCCGGCAAGGTCAGTGCTCCGCCAGCGGGCGACACCAGCTGGCCGCTGGTGTCGTAAGCCAGCTGCTGCGGAGAGCCGACGGCCGTGCCATCCACGTAGGCCTGCACGTTCCAGGTGTTAGCGGTCGCATCCTTCGTGTAGAAGAAGCTGGCCGTGTGCGCCGCGCCCAGCGAGTCGTAAACCGTCATCGACGTCGTATGGTTGTACGAATCGGGATCAGACGGGTCCAGCGGCGACACCGCGGGCACATCGGCATTGGCCGGCAGGTTCACGCTCACCGTCAACTCACCGGACGCGCGGGGCGGGTTTTCGGTGGACGACAGTTGCAGCGATTCCAGCCCTCCGGTGGCGAATCCGCCGGTGCCGACCGGCGGGAACACCTGCAAATTCTGACCCGAGGCGTTCACGACATAGCCGTCGCGGTCGATCTGGAATTCACCGGCGCGGGTGTAGCCCAGCGCGCCACCCTGCGACACGGTGAAGAAGCCCTCGCCGTTGATCGCCAGGTCCAGCGGGTTCTCGGTGAAGTTGATCGTGCCCTGGGTGAATTGCTGCGACACCGCGGCGACGCGCACGCCCGAGCCCTGGTTCAGCGACGACAGGCCGAACTCCCCCGCCGCGTAGACATCCGCGAACTCGGTGCGTGACTGCTTGAAGCCGGAGGTGTTCGCGTTGGCGATGTTGTGAGCGGTGGTGTTCAGGTCCGCCGAGGCGGCGTTGATTCCACTGAGTGCGATATTGAACGGCATGAGACAGCCTCCTCAGGCGATGCGGGTAACCGTGGAAAAAGGAACATCGCCGAACCCGGCGACTTCTAGCAGCAGGCCGCTGGAATCCATGCGAACGGCGTTGACACGGCCGGCCAGTTCGGGCGTCAGCGCGACTTCCAGATCGCCCTGACCGGCGCGAACGCGGACGGTGTAATCGGCGGCGGGCACGGCCTGGCCCTCGGCGTCCAACCCGTCCCAGGAGAATTCGAAGGTCTCATCCAGCACGCTGCCGGCGGCCGAGTAGCTGCGCACCGTCTGGCCGGTGCCGTCGACGATTTCGACAGTGACCCGGTCGGCGCCCAACGGCACCTCGACCTGTCCGGACACCGAACCACTGCCGGTGTAGCTCACCGTGGAGGTGGGCACCAGCACATCGCGATCGATCAGGGCACTGGCCTGCAAGGCCTGATCCGAGGTGAGCTGGGTCTGCAAGTCGGCGAAGGACTCGTTCAGGCCGTAGATGCCGTCCACCGTGCTGAACTGTGCGATCTGCCCCAGGAACTCGCCGGACTCCATCGGCTTGAACGGGTCCTGATTCTGGAACTGGGCGATCATCAGCGAGAAGAAATCCTGCTGATTCAGCATGTTCTGCGTCGCGGTATTGGCCGCGGCGGCGCCGGAGGTGGTGCTGCCCAGCAGGCCGGTGAGGCTGCTATCGGAAATCGTGCTCATGTCAGCGTCCCAGTTCCAGGGTTTTGAGGATCAGATCCTTGCCGGTGTTCAGCACCTCGGCACTGGTCTGGTAGGAGCGGCTGGCGGAGATCATGTTGACCATCTCCTCCACCGGATTGACGTTGGTCGCGTAGACGTAGCCGTTCTCGTCGGCATCCGGATGGCCAGGCCGATGGATGCGCTGCGGCGCCTCGGCGCTCTGCACGATCTCGCTCACGCGTACACCGGCCTGTTCGGCCGCGTTGTCGAGTTCGGTTTCGAACACCGGCAACCGCGCCTTGTAGACGGCGTCCGGCGTACCGGCGACGGTGTCGGCGTTGGCCAGGTTGCTGGCCACCGTGTTCAAACGGACCGACTGCGCCTGCAACGCGGAGCCTGCGATCCTGAAGATGGAAAAGTCGGACATGCGATCCCTCCTACTCGCCGCGGATCGCGGACATCAGCGTGGTGAGCCGGCCCTGTGCGAATTGCAGGCTGGCGCGGTAACGCAGCGCGGCGTCGGCGAAGGCCGCCTGCTCGCGATGCAGTTCGACGGTGTTGCCGTCCTGGCTGGGCTGGGTGCTGACCCGCTCGGTGGCGATGGCGGGCGATGCCTCGGCCACGCCGGCGATGTTCAGGTGACGGCTGTTGGTCCGCTGGAGCGTTGGAGCACCGGATCCTTCCGCCGCCTGCGCCAGCGCGGTCTGGAAGTCGATGTCCGTCGCCTTGTAGTTGGGCGTGTCGGCGTTCGCGATGTTCGCGGCCACGTGTTGCAGGCGCTGCTGCTGCAAGGCCAGCGATTGCGCGTGGATTCCGTAGAGCTTGTCGAAACCGGTGGACATGCCGAATCTCCGGCGGGTCGTATTCGCCGGGCTTCAGGCAAGCCATGTACCACGGACCCGCCGTCGGGGCGGTCCGCGAGGGTGCGGGGGATACCGCCGTCGATCAGACCATCGCGGCCTGCGTCAACTCCAACTCCTTGTTCCGCAAGCGTTCGATGATGTTTCTGGCCAGTTCGTCGGAATTGAATTTCGGCACGAAGCGATCAGCCCCGACATGCTCGACCATGCTGTGGTTGAACACGCCGCTGAGCGAGGTGTGCAGCAGCACGTAGAGGTTTTCCAGGCGCGGATCGCGACGAATTTCCGTCGTCAGCGTGTAACCGTCCATGTCCGGCATCTCCACATCCGAGATCACCATCAGCAAATCGTTGTCGCCGTCCGCATCCGCCTGCGAGCGCAGAAACCGCAGCGCCTCACGTCCGTCGTTGACCAGCACCGGCTCCAGATCGAGCTGCTCCAGCGTGCGGGCGATCTGCATGCGCGCCACCTTGGAATCATCGGCAACCAGCACCCGCCACTTGCGGTGACGCTCGTCGGTCGTATGCGGCGGCAGCGTTTCCAGATCAACCGCGAGACCGATGACATCGGCCAGCACCTTCTCCACGTCAATAATCTGGATCAGCCGGTCCTTCAACCGGGTCACCGCCGTCAGATATCCGTCGTCCCCGGCACTGGCCGGCGGCGGCGTCACCTGGCCGACATCGACATTGACGATGCGCTCGACGCCATGCACCAGAAAGCCCTGCACGCGTCGATTGAACTCGGAGACGATCAGGTAGCGCGGCTCCGAACCCGGTAGCGTCGTCTGCACGGCCGCGGCCAGATCCAGCACCGGAATCATCCGGCCCCGCACCGGCGCCACGCCGCGCACATGCGAATGCGCCGCCGGCACCCAGGTCAGCTCCGGCGCCTGCACCACCTCCTGCACCTTGAATACGTTGATCCCGAACAGCTCGGGCCCGCCCAGCCGAAACAGCAGCAACGCCAACCGGTTGTAACCGGCAAGCTGGGTACGGCGATTGATGGAGTCGATCAGGCCGGTGGACACGTGGGCATCCCGATGGGGTGTGCGCTGGGCATCGACCCGGCGGGAGGAAACTTAAGCCCGACTCGGATGGTTTCCTCAGAAGCCGAAGAACAGCATGTCCAGCGCGACCGAGATTTCATGCTGCCTTGCGCCAAGGTTGTCCACGCGTGATCGCAACTCGGCTGTCAGTACGGCTGCCATGACTTGAGTGGTCATGGCGACCCTCACACCCTCAAACCGGGTTCAACCTTCCCGGAGGAGTCGGTGTGGCAACAAAGGCACAACGACACGCGTATTCAAACCGCCCAGCAGATCGGACTGCACATCCAGCAGGCGGCCCTTGCCACCGTCATTGACGAAGGTATCGAATCTGGCCATTAGAACTGGCGATGTCGCGCCAGAGGCAGCCCATTCGCCTCAACATAGGCGTTCGAACTGTCCAACGCCCCGGCATTGTCCTCGAGCCACTTCCGTTGCCTGTGCTGCCTCACGGCTTCGGCGATGCCGGCCTCGGCAGATCGCGAAACGTTGATTCCCAAGGCGTTCGCTTCCTTCAGCAACGCACTGTCAAGGGACAGCGTCGTGGGTTTCTTGGCTTGTCTGGTAGCGTCGGTTGCGCGCATGAAATCGTTCTCGCATCTGAGATGGCCATACTTTATGCGCATCAATCTCGCGCGAGCCTGCTCCGACGGAGCCTCTGCTCACTGCGCATCACGTGCAAGATGAAGACACGGCCCTGCTCTTTGTCATGCCGATAGATGATGCGGCACGGTGGCTCAATGATCTGTCGGTAATGCCACCCACGAAATTCCCCGGGTTTGGAGCCACTGTCCGGGCGTGCTTTCAAGTGGCTGATGGGTTTTCAAGGGCAATGTAATCCGCAACAGCATCCAGGTCTGCCAGCGCCGGCTCCGACCAGACTACTTCAGCCATCGGGCCATTTTGGCCTTCGCCTGGTCGTGCGTGACAGTTCGCCCCTCACCCACAGCCCGCTCACCCCGAGCAATCCCCTCGGGCAATCTCATCCTGGCCTGAAGCTGTTCGTAGCTTCCCACATCCACCAGATAGGCCAACGGCAGACCATGCTGGGTGATCAGGATTGGCTCCCTGTTCCTGGCCAACTCCGACAGCCTTGACTTACCGAGGAATAATGCAACCCAAAGTGAGCGCCGATCTCCTGCATCGTATAGCCACCCGTCGCGTATGCGGCGCAAATCGCATCATCGCGGATAGCGGCGTCTGACTGGATCACCCGCAGAGACTTCGCGCGACCAGCACGCTGGCCTCGGGGCACCTCCTTCAGGCTTGCAGACTTCGCACGGAGCCTCAACTCACACCGAATCCCCCCAACTAGCATTCCCCTCAATGTTTACAGAATTACTTTCTCAAAAAAATAATCATAGTCCAAACCATCCCGCAGCTCTGAACACAGCCCATCCTCCCTATCGACCAAATCACGTCTTAAGTCATCAGAAGAAATATTTGCAGCCTTAGCCAACACGGCCATTTTTATCGCATTGTGAAAATAGTTCCCACTTACCCACTTTTGGTTAAAATCCGCATCTCTTATTACATTATAGCAATCAGAATAACTTGTGAGCCTAGCTTGCGCTGGGTCAATGTAATATTCCCTAATGAACGCCAGTCGGTCTGATAGAGAACTCTGCGACCCCATAGAATCTATAAGCGCCGAACCATATTTTCTCGAAAAATCCCTCTGCAGCATAAATGCAAGACATTCTCGAGGATGACCCGCGCCTTTCGCGATGAGATGCCCATACCTAAGACATTCGATTGCAGTTTTGTACTTTTAATCAAACGCTCGCCCAACATCATTCGGCCTAGCCAAAATCGTAAGCTCATATACACGCCCATTTCTTTTCTCCTCAAATCGCAATAAAAAATCGACAGATGCAGACAAAGATGGAACTAAAAATAAAATTGAACCCCGCCCTGCCAACCGGCTGTCATCTTCTTTTTTTGCCAGACCATTCCAGGCCACGTAGAAGCTTGATTCAATATTTTCCTCAAAGTCCATATATCTAACCATGCGCGGGAGCCTCAGTTACGCACAAGCCTACTTCTTCTATTGCTTGATGACGCATTTTTCTGAGGAATCGTGGCCAAGCCTTACATTGCGACATGTCGCCAGTAATCCGGCGCCACGGTAAGAACACCGGGCATCGAGTTGGCGGGTGGACTGTATCGCAGCGCGGCACTCTCGCTGAGTGCGTCTTCAGCACCTCAGCCTCGCGCCAGCTTGCTCCGACGGAGCCTCTGCTCACTGCGCATCACGTGCAAAATGAAGACACGGCTTTGCTCTTTGTCATGCCGATAGATGATGCGGCATGGTGGCTCGATGATCTGTCGATAATGCCACCCGCGAAATTCCCGGGGTTTGGAGCCACTGTCCGGGTGGGCTTCCAGGTGGCCGACATGCTCGAAAACACGCCGGACCAGCTTTCGCGCCGCCGACGGGTTCTCAAGGGCGATGTAATCCGCAACAGCATCCAGGTCTGCCAGCGCCGGCTCCGACCAGACTACTTCAGCCATCGGGCCATTCTGGCCTTCGCCTGGTCGTGCGTGACAGTTCGACCCTCGTCCACGGCCCGCTCACCCCGAGCGATTCCCTCAAGTAATCTCATCCTGGCCTGAAGCTGCTCGTAACTGTCCACATCCACCAGATAGGCGGACGGCAGCCCATGCTGGGTAATCAGGATTGGCTCCTTGTCCCTGGCCAACTCCGACAGCAGTTCCGTGGCCTTTCGCTTGAGCGTAGTAACGAGTTCGGTGCGCATAATGTGACACTAAAGTGGCACTGACGTGGATGCAAGCACTCCTGCAGACAATTTGACTTCCGCCACCCGACCCGATGCCGACCGCGATCTCTCATCATCAAGGAGTGAGCGTGAGACGTCCTCGATACGGCCGCCGCTGTCCCGTGGTACACCACTTGCCTGAAGCCCGGCATGAGACGTTATCTCGCTATTGCCTGGATTCTTTCGAGCACAACCCTGCTGCCGGGGCTGGCCGTCGCCGGTGACGGCGCGGAAGACATCGAGCGGTTGAACGCGGCCGCGCAGCGTTATGCCCAGCGTGAGTTGCCAGCCGGCACGACGGTGACGGCGGGCGGTCTCGATGCCCGGCTGCAACTGCCGCGCTGCGGGTCGGAGCCCCAGGGCATGCGGATGATCGGCAATCCGGCCAGCGGCGCGGCGACGGTGGAGGTGCGCTGTCTGTCCACGCCGGGCTGGAAGCTGTTTGTGCCAGTACGCACGCAGCAGCGCGGTTATGTCGTGGTCGCCCGGTCGCCGATTGCGGCGGGCACGGTGATTGCAGCGGATCAACTGGAACGCGCGGAACAGGCGGTACGCGGCGCGACCCGCGGCTACATGACGGATATCCCGTCGGTGGCGGGTCGGGTGGCGCGACGGCATATCGCCGCCGGTACGGTGATCCGGCCGCAGTGGTTCGAGGCGGCGAACGTGATCGACCGCGGTCAGACGGTGACGCTGGTCGCCCGCACCGGCGGCGTGGAGATTCGCAGCCGCGGCGAGGCATTGCAGGCCGCGAGTCCGGCCGGGCTGCTGAAGGTCCGCAACCTGTCGTCGGGCCGGATTATCGAGGGCCGGGCGCAGGATGACGGTACGGTATTGGTGAATTAGTGATGTATTTCAATGAATTGCACCCGATGACCGTTCGTCGGCGTCAAAAAACAAACGCTCAAGGATTCGTGAACGACGTCGATAACGTCAGTCATTCGACACAGAACGCAGGAGAACCATCGTGACCGGGAAGATCGATTCGTCCGTCGTGGCCCAGATGACGGCAGGCACACAAAGTGTGCAGGCCGGCAAGTCGGGAGCGGCCGGGCAAGCCAAGATCGGCGCGGTTCGCGAAGCCGACTCTGTCACGCTCAGTGGCCAGGGCGCGAACCTCAACGAACTCGTCAGCGTGGCGCAACAGACGCCGGATGTTGATGTACAGAAGGTCGCCGCGATTCGCGAAGCCATCGCCTCCGGCAGCTACCAGGTTAACGCCGAATCCATCGCCACCAAGATGGCGCACATGGAATGGCAGTTGGGCGGCCAATGAACCCGCAGCCCTCATCATTGATGCGACTGGAAAGCGAGCTGGGCTCGCAGATCCAGGCGCTGGAGGCCGCCGCGCTGGGCCGCGACCCGGATGCGCTGCTCGCGGTGGCCAGCGAACTGGAAGCCGCGGTCACATCGATGCACGCGTCGGGTTTCGCTGAACTGAACATCGACGATCCGGCGGACCGCTCCCGCATCGCGCAGACGCTGGAACAGTTGCAGGCGGACATGCGCAAGGCCTTCGCCGTGGTCGCGCAGCGTCGGGACCAGACCGGCGCCGCGCTGCAGGCGCTGGGCGCGACCTCACCCGGCGACGGTTACGGCGCGGGCGGATACGCTCGCGGCCGCGTGCTCGGGCAGGCCTGAAACGACGATGTCCACGGCGGGGCCTCAGCAGTGGCAGCTCGTCGACTCGCGCGATGAGATCGTCACCCTGCTCACGCGCCTGACGGAATCACGCCAGCCGGTCACGCTGACGCGGGCGGCCAATGCCTGCCTCAGCCTGCTGCTGCGGCTGGACACCCGAAACGACCGCCTGAATTTCGACGCGCCCCCCGGCGGCTTCGGTGCCCTGCGCAACCATGCCGTGCTCCAGGCCCAGGCTCGGGTGCAGGGATACGGCCTGCGCTTTACCACCACCGTCGACGCGCTGGAACAGGACGGCACGCTGACAACGTGGATGCCCGGCAGCGTGGAACACTCTCAGCGTCGCCGCGCGCACCGAGTCAGCATTCCCCGTTCCATGCAGATTCGGGCCACCTTGTTTCCGCTGGGCGGCTCGCCGATCCGCGTCCGCGTGACCGACCTGTCCACCCAGGGTTTCGGCGCGACGTTGCGTTCGGAGTCCGCACGCGAGCTGCATCCCGGCCGCGTCCTGGACGGTGCGTTCGGGCTCAAGGATTCGGCGTTCTACGCACCGATCACCGTGCGGGGCGTCCGTCAGCGCGACGGCAGCTTCACCATCGGCGGCGAGTTCACCTCGCTGAGCAGCGGCGACCGGCGGGCCATCGAACGCGAGGTGGTCGAACTGGAGCGCTACTGGCGACCCAGGACGCAGCGACGCTTCTCCCCGCTCCGCGCCTGAAAAACTCCCTCTGACCGCCGGTCACCGACCAGCGGCATTCAAGACCGGCACAAATCGGCCGATTCACTCCGTATCAGTGACGGATCGTCCAGATCCCAGCGGAGTTTCCTATGGCGACTGTGTTCTCCATGACCGGTTCCACACTCAAGACATCGGCAGCCGACAAGGACAGCGTCAAGACCGTGACGAGTATCGAACGGGCGCCGAGTTTCAGCCCTCCCATCCTCAGCAGCGAGCGCTTTCACCACACACTCACCTACGAATCTCCCGAAGCCTGGCTGGACGCGGCCGTGGATGCGTTCCGCGAGCGCGTCCCATGCCAGCGGGTCAGCATCTGGCAGCGCATCGGCATGTCGGCGCAGTTCGAGGTCATGCACGGCGATGTGGACTGCATCCCGATGCCACCGGTCAGCCGCACCATCGACACGCTCTGCGAAGGCGAGCCGACGATCATCCGCGTCAAGTCCGTGGACCGCAGTGGCGCCTGCGTGAGCAACGGCCATGTCTGGCTGGTGGTGCCGGTGCTCGCCCGCGGCGAGTTGCGGGGCGCGGTCACGATCGAGCGAGCCGCCGAGACCGACGAGTACACCGAGGCCGATGTGGAATCCGCCCGAACGCTGGCGGGCGCCATCGGCGAGGTCTGGAGCCGCAAGCGGATCAATGAACTCGAGGAAGGGCTGATGCTCAGCCTGGCGCGCTACCGGCTGCTGCACGAGCATTTCCCCGGACTCGTCTTCCTGCTCGATTCGGAATGCCGGATCGTGTCGATGAGCCTGTTCGCCGCGCGTCGTCTCGACGTCGCCTTCTCTGACGTCGCGGGATTCACCTTCGACCAGCTGTGTTCCAGCGAATCCGCGGTGGAACTGACCCAGGCCATCCGCCGATCGCAGGCCTCACAGTCTTCCGAGCCCGTGCAGTACGAAGCCTATCTGCGGGGTCGTCGGGGCACGCCACTGCCGGTGGTGCTGTCGATCCGCACGCACGAGATGCCGCAAAGCGATCCGGTCACCCTGATCGCCGCAGAGGATTTGTCGCGCCTGCGCAAGGCCGAACGCCAGCTTCATCGGCGTGACTGTCTGGACCCCGTCACCGGCCTGCTGAACCGCTGGGAGTTCGAGCGCCAGGTGGCCGACGGCCTGATCCAGCTCGACGGCGAGGCGACCTGTAGCGTCATCTACCTGAACCTGGACCACTTCAAGGTCATCAACGAATCCACCCACCACGAGGCCGGTGACCGCTACCTCAAGCAGATCGGCATGGTGCTGCGCGACACGCTCGGTTCGGCGCCGCTGATCAGCCGCGTCGGTGCCGACCACTTCGCGATCTACCTGCGCGACAAGACCGATGCGGAAGTGAAGAGCTGCATGTCCAAGGTGAGTCGCGCGATCCGCTCCTACCGCTTCTCGGTCGACCGCCACATCTTCCGCTGCGGTGCCAGCGTCGGCGCCGTCACCGGCTTCGGCCCGGAACTGACCGCCAATGATTTGCTCGCCCGCGCCGAGCGCGCCTGCGAACGGGCACGACAGGCCGGTGAGCCGTTTCTCGACTACTGGGCGCCGCACACGCAATCGGGTGATGGTGGCGACAGCGAGGTTGACTGGGTCGCCCGGCTGCACGACGCACTGCGCTACGGTCGCTTCCGCCTGTTCGCCCAGCCCATCGAGTCGCTCGCGGCGGACCGCGCCCAGCACTACGAGATTCTCGTGCGGATGATCGGGCAGGATGGCGAGGTGATCCCGCCGGGCAAGTTCCTGCCCGCCGCCGAACGTTTCGGGCTGTCGGACGAACTGGACCGCTGGGTATTCCACGAGACGCTGGCCTATCTGCAGGCCCAGCACGCCGATGCGGACGCCTGCATGTACTCGGTCAACCTGTCCGGAAAGTCGCTGGCCAATCGTGAGTTCCTGGACGAGGTCGTCGCCACGCTCCAGCGCCATCCCAGCCTTGCGCGGCGGCTTTGCTTCGAGATCACCGAAAGCTCGGCCATCGGCCGCTTCGATGTCGCGTCGGCATTCATCCGCGAGGTGCATGCCTGCGGCGCCCATGTCGCCCTGGACGACTTCGGCAGCGGCATGTCCTCGTTCGGCTACCTGAAGAAACTGACCATCGACTACCTCAAGATCGACGGCATGTTCATCCGCGATCTGCTCGGCGATCCCAGCAACCAGGCCATCGTGAAAACCATCGTCTCCATGGCCCAGGCATTCAACGTCAAGACCGTCGCCGAATTCGTCGAGGATCGGGATGTCGCGCAGCACCTGGCCGCCATGGGCGTGGACTACGTGCAGGGATTCGGAATCGGCAAACCGCGACCGCTGGCGGACAGGACGAGGCACGCCCGCGGCTGATCGGCACCGACGGTCGCGGTCTTCGCGGCGGGGAATCCCGGCGCGCGGTCGCGCGTGATCGGATGGCACGTATCGTGCGGCAGGGCAGCAAACCGGCCCCAGACCGGACCATCTTGCCATCGCACGGAAACACCCAATGCACCACCGCCTTCTTTCCCTGGCCGTCTGCTCGGCCCTGCTGACCGCCTGTGGCGGCGGCTCGGAATACGGTTCACCGACCGGCGGCTCGTCGCCGGGGCTGGGCCGTCCCGCGCTACCCCCCGTCGCCGACGTGGCCGCCGATCCCGCCGCGAGCGGATCGCTGGAACTGACCTCGACCGAATACGATTTCGGACGGATCACCGTCACCGACGAACAAACCGGCTCGACCTACGAGACCGACGTCCACGGCTACATCACCTACCCGACCACGTCGGATACTCCGATGCCGGTGCTGCTGTTCCAGCATGGTCGTCACCAGACCTGCGAAACCGGCATCGGCCAGTTGCCCATCCCTGTCGGCGATGACAACTGCCCCGACCTGGCCCCAATCATCTCCCCGGCGAACAGCTACCGTGGTTACGACTATCTGGCGCAGAACCTCGCCAGCCACGGCTATGCCGTGATCTCGATCGACGCCAACGACATCAACGACAACGACGGCAGCCCATCCGCCGGCGATGCCGGCGCGCTGGCCCGGGCCGAACTGATCCTCACGCACCTGGACGCGTTCCGCGACATCAACACCGAAGGCGGCCAGGGTTTCGACGATCTGATCGGCCGGCTGGACTTCGGCCACATCGGGCTGATGGGCCACTCGCGTGGCGGCGAAGGCGTGAACAAGACCGTGAGCGTGAACGCCGCACGCGACGAGCCGCACTCGCTGACCGCCGTGTTCTCGCTGGCACCGACCGACTACAACGCCCAGGACGTCACCAGCGTCACCTGGGCCACGCTGCTGCCCTACTGCGATGGCGACGTCGAGAACCTGATGGGCGCCTTCGCCTTCGATGCGGCCCGCGACCTCGCACCGGGCGATGACCACCCACGCTTCCAGATTCTGGCGATGGGTGCCAACCACAACTACTTCAACACCGTATGGACCTCGGACGACTGGACCATTCACGGTACCGCCAACGACAGTCATTGCGGCGCCAACGCGGACAGCAACGAACGCGACGACCCGGAGGCCCAGCGCGCGCTGGGCACCTTCTTCATGGCCTCGTTCTTCCGCTATTTCGTCGGCGGCGAAACGGAATTCGCCGACTACTGGACCGGTCTGGCGGACGTGCCACCGACCATCTGCCCGGGCGGCGATACATCCGGCTGCCCGCAACGCTACCTCCTGTCGAGCTGGGCCAATGCGGACAACCGGCTGCCGATCGACACCACGCCGATGGAGACGGCGCTGACGACGAATGCGCTGGGCGGCGCGATCACGCTGGACGGCTTCGCCGCCTTCGAGGCCTGCACGACCGAAGCCCGCGACGGGACCGGCTGCGGCAACTCAGAACCCACGTTCACCAGCACCGACCAGTTGCTGCTGCAATGGACCGCGGGTGCCACCTACACCAGCGACCTCGGCAATCTCGACGCCAGCGACTACCACGTGCTGACGATCCGCGCGGGCGTTTCCATCGGGGATGACGCCAATCTCGAAGGGCAGGATTTCGCCATCGCGCTCAGCGACACCAGCGGGCGCGTCGCTCGCGTGAACGCATCGGCCTTCAGCGCGACCCTGTTCTATCCGCCCGGTGATGAATTTGACGGAGGCGGATCGCGCAAGCTCGTGCTGAGCGACCTGCGCATCCCGCTGACGGCGTTTGGTGGCATCGACTTTGACCATCTGCGGTCACTGGACCTGGAATTCACCCTGACCGCGGCCGGCACGGTGCAGATCACCGATATCCAGTTTCAGCGGGTGACACCGTGAGACTGGCTCCGGCACCCAGGGCGCTCGCCCTCGCCACGGCGCTGCTGGCCGCCTGTGGCGGCAGCGAGCGGTTGTCCTCCGACGACATGCCACCACCCGCGGCCGTCGACTTCGAGATTGTGGAGGCGACCATCAGCGACGTTCACGCCGCGATGGCGGCCGGTTCTCTCGACTGCGTGGACCTGGTCCAGGGCTATCTGGACCGGATCGACGCCTACGACCATCAGGGTCCGACGCTCAACAGCGTGATCGCGATCAATCCGGATGCGCTGGCCGACGCCGCGGCGCTGGATGCCGCCTATGACGATCATGGGCTGACCGGGCCGCTGCACTGCGCCCCGATCCTGCTCAAGGACAATTTCGACGCCGCCGGCCTAGTCACCAGTGGTGGAGCCACGGCGCTGGACAATGCGATGCCGCCGGACGACGCCTTCAGCGTCGCCGGAATCCGCGCTGCCGGTGCGATCATCCTGGGCAAGGCGAACATGGACGAGTTCGCATTCGGCTTCGTCGGCTCATCGTCGATGGGCGGACTGGTGCACAACCCCTACGACCCGACGCGGGGTTCCGGTGGCAGCAGTTCCGGTTCGGGGGCCTCGATCGCCGCCAGTCTGGCGATGTTCGCCACCGGCTCCGACACTGGAGGATCGATCCGGGTGCCCTCCTCCCTCGGCGGCCTGATCGGGCTGCGCCCGAGCCTGCGCCTGGTCTCGCAGGACGGCATCCTGCCTCTGGCGCACTTTCAGGATGTCGGCGGCCCGATGTGTCGCACGGTGCGCGACTGCGCCCTGCTGCTGGACGCGATGGTCGGCCATGATCCGGGCGCCGGCTCCGGCCAGTACAACGAACCCACGACCCGACCCGAGGACGGCGCCACGCTGGTCGCCGATGCCGCCGCCTACGCGACACTAACCGGCGTTCCCGACTCCTATGCCTCGAACCTTGACGTCAACGCGCTGCAAGGCGCGCGTATCGGCGTGGTCCGCGAACTGTTCGGCAGCAACGAGCAGGTCATCGCCGTCGTCGATGCCGCGCTCGCCGCGATGGCGTCAGCCGGTGCGATCGTCGAGGACGTGGTGATCGAGGACCTGTCCGACATCACCGGCTACTCCAGCGTCTCGCGCTGGGAGTTCCGCGACCATCTGACCGAGTACCTGCAATCCTGGCCGTCCGACGAAGACGGTCACCTGCGCAGCTTCGAAGCCGTGCTGGCGAGCGGTGGTTACGAGAACGACAGCTTGTTCGTGCTAGTGCTCGACGCGCTCAGCGGAACCACACGCGAGCTCGACCCGACCTACCTGGAGAACGTGCGAGAACGCGGCCCCTTTGTCCGCGCCAGACTGCGGGCCGCGCTGGATCACGAAACACTCGACGGCGCCGTGCTGGGAGCGCCCTACGACGCGCTGGTCTATCCCAGCATCCAGGGCCTGGCACCAACCGCGGGCTCCAGTCCGTCGACCGGTTCCAACAACCGCCTCAGTCCGTTTTCCGGATTTCCCGCGCTGTCGATGCCCGCGGGCGTGGCTGACACCGACCCGGCGCTGCCGGTGGGGATGGAACTGCTCGGGCGGGAGTTCGACGAAGCCGGACTGCTGCGGCTGGCCTATGCCTACGAACAACTCGCCGCCGACATTGAAGGGCTCGGCCGTTCCGCGCCGACGTTCACGCCCGCGCTGGAGACCGAAGCCGCTCGCTGATCGACAACGGCGGCATACCGGCGCCGAAACCGCCGCGTGAAACTCCGCCAACCTCGCCGTCTGGATTGCGGCACAATCCGCCGACACGATCACAGGGATGTGCCGATGGGCGACGGGAGCGAGCAGCACCATATTCTCCATATCAACCCGACGAAGGCGCGTGCACGCCGACGCTTCTTCAAGGGCGTGCTGCGGGCAACAATGAAGTCCGTACTGAAGAAGAACCCGCCGATGGGCTTTCAGCGGGCGTGGACGAGGGCGGTGCTGAAGAGCGTTGCCAAGCCATCTTCGGTGACCGTGGATGTGCGGCGGGTCAACGGCCGCACGGTGCACGTGCTGACACCGCCGAATGCCGATCCGGACGAGGGCATCCTGTTTCTCCACGGCGGCGCCTATGTCATCGGCGGCGACGGCGCCTACGTTGGCTACGCCGGACAGATCGCGCGGGCGACACGACGCCGGGTCTGGCTGCCGGACTACCGGCTGGCGCCGGAACACGCCTACCCCGCCGCGGTGGAGGACGCGCTGGCCACGTTCGACGCCATGGTCAACGAGGGCTTCAACCAGGAGGACATCACGCTGCTGGGGGATTCCGCCGGCGGCGGACTCAGCGCCGCCACGGCCCTGGCGCTGAAGGCCCGTGACGGCGATGACGCGGCCGGCGCGCTGGTGCTGATGTCACCCTGGACCGACCTGACCATGAGTGGCGAAAGCGTCGAGCGGCTGGCCAGCCGCGACCCGTTGATCGACCCGGCCTGGGGCCGCGCAAGCCGCATGGGTTACGCCGGCAATCGTCCCCTGGACGACCCCGGACTCTCGCCACTGTTCGCCCGGCTGGAAGGCTTGCCACGCACGCTGATCCAGACCGGCAGCGAGGAAGTGCTGCTCTCCGACACGCTGCGCTTCGCCGATGCGCTGAACGCCGCGGGAGTGCCGGTCCAGTGCGAGATTTACGACGACCTCTGGCACGACTTCCAGATGCAGGTCGGGCTGATCCCCGACGCGACGCGGGCGGTCAACCGGATTCGGGTGTTTCTGGACCGGGACGACTAGCTGCTGGAGACCCTTCCCGCGCAACCGCGAAAACACAAAAAACCTCGTTATGAAATCGACTCGATACCCTATTTGAGCGACACGTCCGGTGGGAATGAGGAATAGGTCAAGTCTTCCCCTCACATGAGGGGAGCGAGCTGCAAAAGGATCGTGTAGCTTGAATCTGTCGGCCAACCCGGCCGACAGTTTGACTCACGATACTTTGGAAAAAGGGAGATCTCATGCTGAAGAAGAGCATTGCAATCGCTGCACTGACCGCTCTGCCATTGTCCGCTGCGCTCGCGGACGACGACATCGGTTGCGGCCTGGGCACCCAGATCTGGGAAGGCCAGGAAGGGCTGTTCGCCAAGGTGTTGGGCGCAACAACCAACGGCACGTCGGCCAATCAGACCTTTGGAATCACCTCGGGAACGTTGGGCTGCTCCCAGGACGGCGTGGTCACCGCATCCGCACGTGTTCCGCTGTTCGCTAGCGCCAACGTCGATCAGCTGGCGGCTGAAATCGCCGCCGGCGAAGGTGAGACCCTGGAAGCACTTGCCGCACTTTACGAGATCGACGCTGCGGATCAGGCTGATTTCTTCGCATTTGCTCAGAGCCGATACAGCGAACTGTTCTCGAGCGCGGAGGTCACCTCGGGTGAGGTCGTCGCGCGTCTGGAAGCCGCAATGGCGACCAGCGCTCAGTTCGGTCAGTACGTCGCCTAGTCGATATGTACATGGCTCGGCGACAATCGCGTCGCCGCGCTAGGCCCCTTGGCGCCGCGACCATGGTCGCGGCGCTTTGGTGTTACAGCGCTTGTCTACACGCCACGGATTTACTGTCGTTGCAGGCCACCGCCAAGGCCTTGCGCCTGCACGAGCAGAAGGGATGGTCAGCACTATTGCACATGGCGCCCCGCGTCGGAGGTATTGGACAGCAGACCGACGTCAAGACGGAGTGGTTTTTCCTGTCGGGAACACATGACGCGGAAGCGGAGCTGGAAGCGACACTTGCGGCATTCTTTTCTCCCGCCCCGCTCCAACCCAGAGACGAGCCAGCACGCTGCCAGTTCTCCGCTCGATTCGCCTGGCTTGCCGACCACCTGCCTCTCGAAGAAGCCGATCTGCCTGATGTCCAATGCGATCGGCGCGACCAATGGTTGAAGGCACTCGCTCCGGAGCGAATCTGGCTGGTGTTTCCGGCCGCCTATCTGAACAGCCCCGCGTCGATGTTCGGCCACACCTTGCTACGCGTGGACAACCGTGAGAGCGGCACCGGGTCCGACGGGCGTGCATTGCTTGCCTACGCGATCAACTACGCGGCTGAAACCGAAGAAAGCAACGGGCTGATCTTTGCCTTCAAAGGCCTGACCGGCGGATACGACGGCAGCTTCTCGGTGATGCCCTACTACGAAAAGGTGCGGGACTACGCTCGGATCGAGAACCGGGATATCTGGGAGTACCCGCTTGATCTGGACGATGAGCAGATGAACCGACTGCTGCTGCATGTCTGGGAACTGCGAGGCGTCAAGTTCGACTACTACTTCTTCCACAGAAATTGCGCCTACCAACTTCAGGCACTTCTGCAAACCGTGGAGGCAGATGTCGATCTGCTGGAGGGTTTTCGCTGGCGCGCGATTCCGACGGATACGATTCGGCGCCTGGCAGAAGGTCAGACCGTTTCCGCCCCCCCAAAGTTTCGCCCGGCGATGGCGACACGGCTGCGCACGCGCAGTGCCCTGTTACCTGACGACAGTCTGAAGACCGCGCGGGCGATCGCGCTGGGGAATGTCGACGCAGAAGCACCTGGGACAAAGTTCGACCCACTGACCGCTGCAAGGACTCTGGATGTCGCACATGACCTGATCTACTACCGGTATCAATCCGGTGTGGAAGACCGAGAACCAGCATTGCGACGCGCCCGACGCGTGCTGGGTGCGCGCGCCGAACTCGGCAGCCGATCCTCGTTTCCCGACCCCGAACCACCTGCCACCGCGCCGAGTGACGGCCATCCAACGATGCGCTTTGGTATGGGCGTCTATGCCGACGAGCGCGCAGCGGGACCTCGGCTACGCTGGCGGCCAGCGTATCACGACTTGCTGGATCCTCAGGATGGATACGATGCCGGGGCCGAGCTGGCTTTTTTTGACGTTGCGCTGGCTGGCGACACACGAAACGGCGGTGTCACGCTGGATCACCTCTGGTTAGTCGACATCGTGTCAGCGACACCGCCGAATATCATATCCAGCCCGATCGGCTGGCACGCTCGCTTTGGCGGACTGAGACGCTTTTCGGTCGTCGCTCCATTCGAACTTACCGTCGAAACCGGAGGTGGTCGTGTCTTCGGTTCGATGGACAGCTTCGGTGCTGCGTTCTTTCTGGACACCGAGCTCTCCTCGACACGCCAGGAATCTCACGGCCACAGGGTCGGCCTGGGTGCGCAGGTCCGTGTGTTCTGGGAGCCCATATCCGATCTAAGGGGTGAAATCAGCTGGCAAATCCGCGAGACGGTTTCCGGCGACACACTGGATTGGCAACGCGGGCGGGCCCGCGCTCACTGGCAGTTGAGTCCAGTGTTCGGGCTCCGCGTTGGAGTCGACCGCAACCGGATCAATCGGACAGCGCTGGAAACCAGGGGCACGGTCGATCTGCTTCACTACTTCTGAAATCAGCTACTCGCACGCCTGCCTGGTTGGGAAGACTTACTCCGCCGCCGCGGTCCGGAACGTCCACACCAGCGGTTCCAGCAGCGCGCGGCCGCGGTCGTCCTTCGCCCGGGTGGTGATGACGGCGGTGTACTCGGTGGCCGGCTTCAGGGCGCCGGTCAGTTCGATGCCGATGCCATGCGTACCGTCGCCCTGATAAAGCGGCCCGAACCCTGACAGGCGGGCATCGACCACGTCGCCTGGCCCGCCCGCAGCCCCTACGTCATCGCGGTGGGTGCCTCGGCACCGGATCCGAGCCCCCCGGCCGACAGCAGCCTCACCTACGTGGACACGGCCGTGCGGGCACCCTACTCCAACGGCTCGGCGGCGGTGGACCTGCTCGGACCCGGCGGCGACCTGTTGGTGGATGCCAACCAGGATGGCCTGCCTGACGGTATTCTCGCAGAGACCATCCACCTGCGGGACCCCTCTCGCACCGGCTGGTGGTTCATGGAGGGCACCAGCCAGGCCACCGCGATGGTCACCGGTGCGGCCGTCCACCTCCTCGCTCGGGGCGCCACGGCCAAGGAGGCCACCTGGGCGCTGCAGCTGGGTGCGCGGGCCGTGCTGGCGCACACCGACCCCACCCTCGACGGCCAGCTCATCTCCGGCGTGGGCATGGGCCACGTCGATGTGTCGAAGGCGGTGCAGGCCTACGACAAGGGGGACCGGGAGCTGCAGTCCAACCCCGATGTGCGGGTGTCCTTCGCGCCCTACCTGGAGCGGGGTGTGGATGGACGCGTGCGGCCGGCGGTGCGCTTCACCACCTACGATGCCGAGGCGACGAACGGGCAGGTGGGCGTGTTTGCGACCATCACCCACGGCGGCAGCTCGACGGGCACCCGGTGCAACACCGACTCGGTCACCCACCAGTGTACGGCCTTCGGTGAGTGGGTGAGCCTCGGCGACCCCGGTGGGCACGCCTGGGCGGTGCAGGTGGACGGCGTCACCTACCAGACCCACCTCGTGGCCCGGCCCACCGGCGTGCTCTACGCCACGGATGCTCTGGAGGCGGTGCTCTCTGCAGCCGACCGCCAGCACATCCTGCCGCATCGCTTCGGGCTGTCCGTGTACTGGGAGGAAGGGGCCGACGACCAGCTCGGCGACGTGGCGGCCTCCTTCGCCTTCATGGCGGGTGGCACGGGCCTGGCGACCAGTCCGATGGGGGTCATCGCCACGCCGGCGGCGGTCTTCCCGGGCCTGTTGTCCGACGACCCCACCGGCACCCAGGGCACCGGCCTCGCCACGAGTCCCCTGGGCTTCGCGACGCCCGACCTCGATGCGGCGCTGATGGGCCTCGGCACCGACAGCACCAGTCCTCTGGGCGACCTGCTGCTCACCAACGGCACCGGCCTCGCCACCAGTCCGCTCGGCTTCCACACGCTGACGCTGCTCACCGATGACCTCGACATCGATGGAACCGGCCTCGCCACGAGTCCCATGGGCTTTGTGCCGATGGGCACCCTGTCCTTCGGCGCCGACTACAGCGGGGGGGCGGGCACCGACTTCGTGGTGATGGATGGCACGGCTCTGGCCACAAGTCCCCTTGGGTTGCATGGACTCGACCTGCTGCAGCCCGATGGGGGTGGGGTGGACCTGTCCGGCGTGTCCCTCGATGGTGGCGTGGCCATCTGTGATGCAGAGTCGGCCGAATACTCCGAGCTCGAAGGGACCACGGTAGGGAGCATGGTGGACTCGGGCGGCTTCACCGACGCCTACCACCGAGATGCCGCCAGCGTGCTCGCTTCGGAGCTGCTGCACGAGACCGTGGGCCAGTCCACCCTCGCCGCCCCCGTGCTGTTGCAGCCCTCACCCTGAGGCGGGTTGGCTCCAACACAAGCCGTCTGGTGCGGTGTCCACCAGGCGGCGCGCGGCCTCGGCGTCTGCGGGCACCACGAACAGGAATTCCTTGTTGGACAGGTGGGAGACCTTGCCCACCTTGTCCCCGCTTGGGTTGTGGATGCCGATCTGTGCGCCCACGTAGCGTTTGTAGGGACGGGCCAGCACCCACACCTGTCCACGACGCGACAGCATCTGCACCATCTCGTCGCGGGACACGAAGCCCTCGTCGCTGAAGGACACCACCAGGTGCTTCACGTCGAGGGCATCGACCACTTCGGCGAGGGCTTCGTGGATACGACGCTTGGAGTTGTAGGGACTCTTGCGCTGCCTGCAGTCGATGCGCTTGCGGGCCTTTCCATAGGCCTCGGGGGCATCCCAGCGCACCAGGGTCTCCCAGATGTGGTAGTTGCCAAGGTACTTGTGTTGGTTGTAGGGCGGGTCGAGGTAGGCCACGTCGGCGCGCACGCTGCGGGCGGTCTCGAGGGCATCGGCGCAGTGGGCGCGGGAGGGCTGCCGTCCCCTCGGCAACACCTTGGGAAGACGCAGCTGCAGGTCATTGTGGGAGCGTCGGGCCCATCCCTTCAGGTAGGCCATCTGCACCCCGGTGGTGGAGTCCACCCGGTCGGCCGCCTCCATCAGAGACACCAACAGCACCGCCTCCAGCTCGGGGGTCAGCTCGGCCTCGGCGATGGCCTTTCGGATGGCGTCGACGCGCATCCCGTTCTTCGGCTGGAAGAAGCGGCTGTCCTCGCAGAATGTGCGCGTGAAGTAGCCGCGGTGGCCCGGCAGCTTCGAGAGGCGGGCCAGCCAGTCGCGGGCCTGTGAGACCACATCCTCGGCGTCGGCCTGCACGTAGCAGGTGGCCAGAGTGTGGGCGTAGCGGTTCAGGTCGTTGCTGATGACGGCGTGCCCACGCTGCTTGAGGGCATGACCCACCCGAGCGGTGCCCGAGAAGAGGTCGAGTACCTGTCCGTGGGGGGACAAGGCATCCACGACGTCGCCGATGAGGGGGACGAGCACCCGCTTGGAGCCGATGTACTTGATCAATGCGGTGTCCCGGAGGCTTGGGACGACGCGCTATCACGGCGGGTGGATGGGACCTGACCCAGAAACGAAGCGTCCCCGACCTTGGCTTGCACCAGGGTCGGGGACGGGAGAAGACGGTCGGCTGCGGCTCCAGCGCGCCAGTAATGCATGCTGAGGAGACACCGTGAGCAAACCCGGGATGTCAGGGCACCCGGAGCCGAGCCGACCGTGAGACTGGAATAGAAGGTGGCGGAGGTCTCTGACACCGGACGTCGGAATCCAAGGAGGGGGGCGCCCTCTGGTGCGGCCACTCGCACAGGGGAGAGGAAGCCGTCGGAGGGAACCGACTGGAAGGGTGACGCCCGGAAGGCGCCCACCTCGAGGGATTCGCGTTGGCCGATGGCCGAAGACCACCGTGGTTTCTTTGTTTCCGTCGCCGCTCGCAACAGGTGATACGGAATGAGGACCGCATGTCCTGAGGGGGGGAGCCAAAAAAGAACCAGGGGAGATCCCGCGATGTCCAAGGGTGGGCACCCGTCGGGTCAGCAGGCCGAGGCGCCGCCCACCAGATCGGCCAGCAGCTCCGCCACGGTCGACTGCAGCACGCGCTCGTTGAAGTTGCCGTAGAGGCGCGCGCGGCCTCCATCGAAGACGTAGGTGGGCGAGCCCTGGATGCGGTTGTCGTTGCGCAGGTTGTCGTCCTCCCAGAGGAGGGCCAGCGCGGTGCCGTCGTCGAGAAGCCGCGTGATGGGAGTGGTCTCGATGCCCTCTGCCCGGGCCACGTCGAGCTGCACGTCCCGGAGTGCGATGTTGCGGTTGTCTTCGAAGAAGGCCCGACGAAGCGCCCACTGGTAGGCCGCACCGCGACCGGGCTCCAGCTTGCCGGAGTCCTCCAGCTCGAACACCGCCTTGATGGCCATGCCCGGTGCCCACGACGAGGCCGGGCAGTCGTCGCGCCAGCAGGCGCCGGTGATGTCGTCGTGTCCGAAGCGCGCGGCGACCTTCTGGGTGGCGGCCACCCGTCCTCCCACGCCCGACTTCGCCCAGCTTCCCTCTCGGAAGCGCCAGGGCACGCTGCCGAAGACGGGAACGACGTGGTAGCGCACATCGAGCGCGTTTCCGTAGCGGGCGAGCACCGCGTCGAGACGGGGCTGGGCGACATAGGCCCAGATGCAGAGGGGGTCGGACCAATACTCGAAGGTGAGGCGGCGGGTCTGGTCGGAAGACGTCATGTCGGCTCCGGTCGTGGGGGGGCGCACCGATGCTGGTGCCGCCAGATCTGTAAGGGGGTTCGCGGGCAGTGGTGATGATGTGGCGCAAGATGGTGGGTCAAGCTGCCCTTTCCGCGTCAGGCCAATGCAAGGACAATTGGATTAGGGTGGTTGGAAGCAGGATGACCGATGAACGACAGTGCGCCACCGATGGACTCCTGGGCGGTGGCCCTCGTCGCGGTGGACCATGGTGGGCGAATCGTGCGGTGCACCGATCCCGCGTGTGCGCTGCTGGGTGGCTGCGCACCGGGCCTCGGGTGGTCGGACTGCTTGATGCTCGGGGTGGCCGACAGCGACCCCGACCCCGTGGCGACCGTGCTCGCCGGAACTGCCGATAGTGCCGACGGCATCGTACACCTCGTGTCGGGCCGGGTGGTGCGGGCCACGGTGCAGCGGGTGGGCGACGGCCTTCACCTTGTGTTGTGCGACCTCACCGACGCCTGGCCTGCGATTCGGGAGCGGCGGCGCGACGCCCGCCTCAGCCTCGATGCCTGCCGGATGGCCCGGGTGGGGGCGTGGGTGGTGCCCCTGGAGGCCGGGGGACAGCTTGTGTGGTCCGACGAGGTCAAGCGCATCCACGAGGTGCCCCTCGACTACGTGCCCACCTTGCCCGCAGCCATCGCCTTCTACGCTCCCGAGGCCCGGCTGGAGGTGGAGCGCTACGTGCGGGCGGCGGTAGAGCGGGGAGAGTCGTGGGACTTCGTGCTGCCCATCATCACCGCGCGGGGGCGCAGGATCTGGGTGCGTGCCCAGGGGCACCCCGAGTACGAGAACGGTGAGGTGGTGCGCGTCGCGGGCACCTTCCAGGATGTCGACGAGCAGGTGCGCTCCGAGCGCGAGCGGGCCGAGGCGGTCTCCCGGGCGCAGCTGTCCGAGCAGCTGTTCGAGATGGCCGACGGCTTGATGAGCATCTCCGACGACAACGCCCGCTTCGTGCGCGTCAACCAGGGCTGGAGCCGGGCGCTCGGCTATTCCCGGCAAGAACTCACGGCCCGCCGCTTCCTCGACTTCGTCCACCCAGACGATGTCGAGCGCACGGCCGACGAGGTTCGGCGGCTCGCGTCCTCTGCCGAGCCCACCGAGGGCTTCATCAACCGCTACCGACACAAGGACGGCCACTACCTCTGGCTCGCCTGGAACGCCCGGCGGGACCCCGTCAGCGGCCTCACCTACGCTGTGGCCTCCAACATCACCGCCATCCAGCGACAGTCGGCGGAGCTGGCCCGGCTCGCCAGGGAGGCCGACCGCGCCAACCGGGCCAAGAGCGCCTTTCTGGCCACGATGAGCCACGAGATCCGCACCCCCATGAACGGCGTGCTGGGCATGGCACAGCTGCTGCTCGGCACCCCTCTGAACGGTCACCAGCGCGCCTATGTCGACAATGTGCGCACCACGGGCAGCGCCCTGCTCACCATCATCAACGACATCCTCGACTTCTCGAAGATCGAGGCCGGCAAGCTCGACCTCGAGCTGGTGCCCTTCGAGCTGGCCCGCGTGTTCCGCGACGTGATCCAGCTGCAGCTTCCCATCGCACTCGCCAAGGGCGTGGTGATCCAGCTCGACCTTGCGCCCGATCTGCCCGAGGGCGTGCGCGGCGACCCGGGTCGCATTCGGCAGGTGTTGCTCAACCTCGTTGGGAATGCCGTCAAGTTCACCGATGTCGGCGCGGTGATGATCCGCGCCCGCCGCCAGGCACGCACCATCCGGGTGATGGTGGAGGACACGGGGCCCGGCATTCCGGAACACCGTCAGGCTGCACTCTTCGCCCCCTTCGCCCAAGCCGATGTGTCCACCCGCCGCCGCTTCGGGGGCACCGGCCTCGGGCTCGCCATCAGCCGACAGCTGGTGGAGCTGATGGGCGGGCGCATCGGCATGGTGAGCGTGGAGGGACAAGGCGCCACCTTCTGGTTCGAGCTGCCTCTCACAGAGGCGCCCCTTCCCGAGCCCGACTCCGGGGCCATCCTCCCGGACGACCCCGCCCCGGGCCGTGGCCTGCGGGTGCTGGTGGTGGAGGACAACACCGTCAACCAGATGGTCGCGGGGCACCTGCTGTCCCAGCTCGGCTGCGAGGTGGACACCGCCGGAAATGGCCAGGAGGCGCTCGTGATGACCCGGGACTTCCACTACGACCTGGTGTTCATGGACTGTCGGATGCCCGTGATGGACGGCTTCGAGGCCACCCGGCGGCTCCGCGCGCGTCCCGGTGGCGAGGCCATGCCCGTCATCGCCCTCACCGCCAACGCCATGCAGGGCGACCGGGAGCGTTGCCTGTCCGTGGGCATGGACGACTACCTGTCGAAGCCCATCGCCGCCGATGCCTTGCACCGCATGGTGTCGAGGTGGCGTGGCCGCAGCCGAAGCTGAGGTGATTCCGGCCCTGCCACCCCCCGGCTGGGCGGACCGACTCGGCCGCCTCCATCCGCAGCACCGCGGGATCTTTCGAGCGTTTGGCGACGTCGGAGAAGTCGGAGAAGGCGGAGAAGACGGCGGGATTCGCGCCTGGAGCGCGCGCGTGCGTGGGTCCCTCGGGGACGCGGTCACCCACATCTTGTCCCAGGAGGTCGATGCCCCCCAGGCTGCGATGTTCTGTCGGCGGGTGGCCTCCGTGCAGGACCTCCTCGACCACCTCGGGCTGTCGCACCTGCGCTGTGCGCTCGAAGCGCGGGTGGTGGAGATGCTGCACGCCGAGGGTCCCCGGGCGCTGCGGGTGCGGGCGGCTGCCGACTTCTACTACAGCCAGGCGGCCCGCATCCATCACCTGCGGTCGAGTCCGGCCCGGGCTCTGGCGGATGTGGTGGACAGCGCACGCTGGCGGTCGGTGCCAGGCAGTGAAGGTGCGCTGCAGCACGCTGTGTTGGATGGAGCCGGACCCGCGGGACCCCTCTTCGTCAATGTGTTGCGGGGCCGGGCGAGGGTGCAGGCCGTCGACCTGAGGCACGACCCTCGCTCCTTCGCGGATGCGGTGGTGGACAGCGGTGCCCTGGCCGCCGTGTCGGGTGGCTTCTTCCTCTACTCGGAGCCCGACATCCAGCCCCCCCTGCAGCGGCGACATCCGGTGGGGCTGCTGCGGTCGGGCGGGCGCACGGCCAGTCCGCCTGCGCTGCGTCGGAGCTGTCTGCTCGCGGGCGATGGGGTGGCCATCCGGCAGGTCGGTCCAGTGGGGTGGACGGTGCGCTGTGGCCGCTGGTCCGCCACCATCACCGCCTGCAACGACGCCAGCCTGTCGAGCACCTGCACCCTCTTCAACCGCGCCCATGGCCGCCGGGCCCCCCGTCCCGGCTTGCGCATCGCCGGCTCCGAGGCCCTGGGTCGGTCCGACGAGATCGACCTGCTGGGTGGTGTGCTCGTGGTGGACTCGCCCCCCGACCTGCGCGGTCCCGTCCACTGGCAGCCCCCCGCCGGTTTTCGTTGGACCGACGCGATGGCCGGCGGACCCATGCTCCTGGGCGCCGGTCCCCTCCTCGACCTCGCCCACGAGGACTTCGCCTGCAGCGCCCCGCCGGTCACCTTCTCCCAGGACGAGACCTACGACCAGAACCTCCTGCCCCGCATGGCCGCAGGCCTCGACGCCGACGGTCGCCTCTTCTTCGCCGCCATCGACGGCCGCGACTTCGCCCGCGCACCGGGCTTCACCCTCGGCATGACCGCCGAGCTGATGCAGGCGCTCGGCTGTACCCAGGCGATAAACCTCGACGGCGGCTCATCGAAGCGCATGGTGGTCGACGGCCGGCTGGTCGACCTGTCCACCACCGAGGTCCGCGGTCCGTCCGACAGCGGCGCACCCACGCCCAGGCGCCGCGTGGTGTCCGCCCTCCTCCTCCACCACCCTTGACCGTTCCACGGCAGGCCGGTCGGGTGGAATTGTGGGGAAAGCACGCGGGCGCACCCGCTGGCGGCTCCAGCGAGATATGCTCGTCGGTCCCCCCGGCCGTGGGTACGCGCCTGGGTTGAGTTCACGAAAATGACCTGTGCATGGTTGTTTTCAGCGTGTGATTCACCTCGCCTCCGTCGTGTGACCCCACCGTCCCCCGCACCCTCCACCCGCTGGTCTCATGCAACTCATCGACCAGGTTCGCAGCCGTGCTCCCGCCGCCTACCAGGCCCGGGGCATCAAGCTCGCCCGCCTCGGCGTCGTCGACGGCGTCCACGCCGAACAGTCCTACGGTGAAGAGGAGGTCGTCCTCCGGGTGGCCGAGCCGGGTGCTCGGGCGTCCTTCACCGTGCATGTGTGGCCCGATGAGCCCGACTGGTCCTGCGACTGTCCCATCGACCACGAGACCTGCCCCCACGCGGTCGCCGCCGTCATCGCGCTGGTGCACGTCCGCCGTCGCCGGGGTCCCGAGGCCTTGCCCATCAGCGGAGAGCGCCCAGACGGTGCCGAGCCGGGAGAGGCGCCCAAGCGGGCCACCGGGAAGGTCGGCTACCGGCTCACCCGCCAGCGTCGTGGCTTCGCCCTGAACCGGGTGCTGGTGCGGCTGGGCAAGGAGGAGCCCCTCCGCGACGACCTCGACACCAAGAAGGCCTCCCAGTTCGACGTCCGCATCATCACCGAGCAGGACCACGCCGTGGAAGGCGTCTACCGCAACCGCTGGGGCGAGGTCTGCCCCCGGGAGATGGTCACCCGGCTCTTCCACTCTCTGCAGGATGCCCCCGACCTCCAGCTCGACGGCGAGCCCATCGAGGTGTCGCCCGAGCCGGTCGTGCCCCACGGGCTCGTCGACGACGACCCCGACCCCTCGAACCCCCGCGGCTTTCGCCTGCGCATCGTGCGCGACCCCAACATCTCGGAGGTCATCGGCAACGGCACGGTCCGCTGCGAAGGGGTGCTGCGCCCCATCGGCCGGGGCGACCTGACCGCTGCCCAGCGCAACGCCCTCACCCGCGGCATCCAATACTCGGTCGACGAGGTCCGCAAGCTGGTCGCCGAGGCCCTGCCCGCCCTCCGCGAGCGCATCCCGGTCCTCATCCGCACGCGTCGACTGCCCAAGACCCTCGACGACAAGCCGAGACTGGTGATCGAAAACGACGACAAGGGCGACACTCTCGTCGTCTGCGCCACCATCGTCTACGGCGATCCGCCCACCGCCCGGGTCGAACGCGGCGAGATGGAGGTGTTCGGAGACGTGGTGCCCATCCGCAACCGCCGCGCCGAGGACCGCCTCATCCGCGAGGCCGGTGAGCAGCTCGGTCTGGCGGTCGGTCTGGAGCGCAACTTCACGGGTGAGAACGCCGTCCGCTTCGTCGAGCGAGCCTCCGCGGCACGCGCAAGCTGGGAGGGCGACGCCTGGGCCCACTTCGTGCGCACCGGTCCCATCACCCCGAAGGTGGAGATCGATGGCACCCACCTCGAGCTCGACCTCGGCGGTGCCGACCCCATGCGCTTCTTCGACGCATGGCTCTCTGGTGCCCGCCTGGTGCGGGTCTCCGACGGCTGGGCTCCGCTGCCCGACGACTGGCTCGAACGCTACGGCCACCTCGTCGCCGACCTCCTCGCGGCCCGCGATGCCAAGGGGGAGGTCCCGCGCCACGCGCTGTTCGACCTCGCCCGCCTCGCCAAGGAGCTCGACCAGCCGCCGCCCCCCGAGCTGGCTGGCCTGCGCGCCCTCGTGGAGGACTTCGACGGCATCGAGCGCGCCCCCCTGCCGCACGACCTCACCGCCGACCTCCGCGTCTACCAGAACCACGGCGTCGACTGGTTGCACTTCCTCAAGACCGCCAAGATGGGCGGCATCCTCGCCGACGACATGGGCCTCGGAAAGACGCTGCAGGCCCTGTGTGTGGTCGAGTCGCCCACCCTGGTCGTGTGTCCCACCAGCGTGCTGTTCAACTGGGCGGCCGAGGCGGCCAAATTCCGTCCGTCCCTCAAGGTCAACACCTACCACGGCCCCACTCGAAAGCTCGATGAGACGGCCGATCTCACCATCACCACCTATGGGCTGCTCCGACTCGACATCGAGCGCCTCAAGGCGGTGCAGTGGCGGGTCACGGTGCTCGACGAGGCCCAGGCCATCAAGAACCCCGAGAGCCAGGTGGCCCGCGCCGCCTACCGCCTCAACGCCGACTTCCGGCTCACCCTCACGGGCACCCCGGTCGAGAACCGCCTCGAGGAGCTGTGGAGCCAGCTCCACTTCACCAACCGCGGCCTGCTCGGTGGTCGGCGCGACTTTCGCGAACGCTACGAAAAGCCCATCGCGGTGGGCGAACCCGGTGTGGCCGCCCACCTTCGCCACCGCATCAAGCCTTTCGTGCTGCGCCGCATGAAGGAGCAGGTGGCTCCCGAGCTGCCCAAGCGCACCGACATGGTGCTCCGCTGCACCCTCAACAAGGTGGAGCGCGACACCTACGAGGCGATTCGCCTGTCCACCCGGCAGATGGTCGCCGAGCAGCTCGGTCAGGGCGGCAATGTGCTCGCGGCCCTCGAAGCCCTGCTCCGCCTGCGCCAGGCCGCCTGCCACCGGGGCCTCGTGCCCGGCAACCCCGACGCCGACGCCAGCTCCAAGGTCGACCTGCTGGTGGAGACCCTCGACGAGGCGGTGTCCGAGGGGCACAAGGCGCTCGTCTTCTCCCAGTGGACCTCCATGCTCGACAAGGTGGAGCCCCACCTCAAGAAGGCAGGCATCCCCTACGTCCGCCTCGATGGCAGCACCCGCAACCGTGGTGCGGTCGTGGAGCGCTTTCAGGACGCCGAAGGTCCACCCGTCTTCCTCATCTCGCTCAAGGCTGGCGGCACGGGCCTCAACCTCACCGCCGCCGACCACGTCTTCCTGCTCGACCCCTGGTGGAACCCCGCCGTGGAAGAGCAGGCGGCCGACCGCGCCCACCGCATCGGCCAGGACAAGCCGGTGTTCGTCTACCGGCTCGTCACTGAAGACACCGTGGAGGAGCGCATTCTCGAGCTGCAGGACCGCAAGCGCGCTCTGGCGGATGCCGCACTCGGGGATGCGAACCAGGCGGGTGGCATCACGCGGGATGAGCTGCTGGCGCTGTTGGCGTAGCCGCCCCTCGGGCGATGCATCCCGGCACAGCAGTCACCGGGCCTCGAGTCCCTCGGGAGCCCACATCGCCCGGGCGTCGGCTGGGAGCTTCAGGGCCCAGTTGGCCTCGCCGGCGCGGATGATGCCCGCCCCCTTGCCGTCGAAGTCCTGGGCGACCAGCACGTAGTCTCCGCGGGGGAACAGTGCGGGCTGTCTCGGGAGTTCGTCCTCGAAGGGGACCGCGTTGCCGCAGCTGGCGTCTCGACACCAGACCAGGGGACCGGTCGCGTGCCAGGTGTCGCCGAGCACGACGTTGTAGACGAGCTTCTGGCCGCCCACAGTCAGCGCACCCACCGTGTCGGCGACGCCACCATGGGCATCCACCACCTTGGCCAGGGCCGCGGGTGCATCGTCGAACACGCCACCCGACGACGGGCTGTTCTGCAGGCCTTGCTGGAGACCGGTCCAGCCGGGGTCGGCCTCGGGGAGCGGGCAGCTCATCCAGATGTCGCCCATCATGAAGTCGACGTCGGAGAGCTTCTTGGTGGGGCCGGCCACGAAGCGTTGGTTCTCGACCCGCCAGGTGCGTGCCTGGGGCGTGCCCTGGTGGTCGATGCCGCACAGTGCGGGTTCCCCGTTCACAGCGCGCATGTGTTGGGCGTTGGACGGCCGGGACATTGCGGTGTGCGCGTTGGGTGGGCCGGTCCAGATCCGATCGGTGCCCAGCACGAAGGCGGTCTTGCCGTCGGGGGACCACTGAATGTCCTCTGGGCAGGCCTCCGTCATGGCCAGGAGCTCTGGATCTTCGGTGAGCGAAGGCACGACCTGCCAGCGACAGCCGTTCGGCGTGGGTTGGAAGACGAACAGGGGCGGCATGGGGCTCGGCGCCTGGGCGGCCTGCTCGGGCTCGGGTGCCTCGGGCTTGGAGCTGCAGACCGTCTGCATGATGCAGCAGGACAGCAGGATGGTGCGCGCAGGCAGGATCGGTCGGAGGACCATGGTGGACTCCTTGGCGGCCCCTTGGCGGGGCGATGGCTGCGCAGGCGCCCGCAGCAGCAAGTGGGACGACGGACAACGGGATGGGATCTCAGTGCTCGTCGTGGGACCAGCAGTGGGCCCCCTCGGGCGCCTTTCCGCCCGGGCTCACCGAGAATCCGCCCGGGGTGGTGGGGTTGTTGGCGTCGGAGCTCACCTTGAAGCCCTCGCCACGGTCCTCCAGCTCCTTGCACCGCTCGGCCCGCTGTCGGTCGGCCTCGAGCTCCCAGTGGGCGCGTTCCTCTCCCGCCTTCTGCCCTTCCTTGATCGCACCATCCACCGTGTGCACGGGCGTGAGCTGCTTGGGTTGGTCGTCCACCACTGCGCACTCACCGCCGTTGTCCTCGCGTCCGGCCATGATCTCGCCGCACATCTGCACTTCATCGCGGCTGCTGGGCGCCCGGCCCACCTCTTTGGGGCCATCCTGTCCGTCGTAGAAGAGCGTGGCCTCCGCAGTGGCCTCTCCGATCGACTCTGCGACTCCGATGGGAGCACAGGCGATGGTCCCGGCGGTGGCCGCCACCGAACGCCCGGCCACGCCCGCGAGGCTGTCCGCCTCCGATGCCCACTCCTCCCGGGTCTTGTCGCCATCGAGGAAGCGCTCTTCGAACACCGGGGCGCCCGAGTCGTCCACTGCGCTGGCCAGTCCCAGGCCGCCGGCCACGGCCGCCGCGGTGGGTGTGATGGGCATGGACGTCATGTACCGGGCGGCTGTCGCGGCAATGTCCGTCCCAGCGGCGGCCACCCGCAGGCTGCCGCTGGCCTGGTCGCCGAGGTCGCCGTGTTGGATCTCGTCGACGCCTTGGGCGATGGCCTGGGCGTTGGCCACGGTGCCGAAGGCGTCGAGTCCACCCTGCAGCTTGCCGGCCACGGGAGACTTCGGCTTCGGCGGGTCGTACTTGCGGGCCCGCTTCTCGTGCTTCTCGATCTTCTTCTTGTAGTAGAAGTGGTCCTCTCCGGCGCCCGACGTGCGGGCTCGCTTGCGCCACTTGTCGGCCTTGTCCGCGTGGGGCTTGCGTTGGGCGGCCAGCTTGTCGAGCTCGGCCTTTTTGGGTGGCTGTGCGCGAACGGTGTCGGCGACCGTGGCGGCGAGACGCGGACCGTTGTTGATCGCATTGGACGCATCCGTGACACCGTCGATGGGCGTGGAGCCGAGCGAATCGGGCGGCGTGGTCTGGTTTCGGATCCGCTCCGCCATGAACGCATTGCCCCCCGCCTGCTGGAAGGCCGGCTCGCTGCAGGTGGCGAGGGCCGGGTCGATGCACATCTGCGGTGCCTCGGACTGGTATTCCTGCGTGGGCATGGGTCCTCCCGTGTCTGCGGCATCGGCGGCGATCTTGTTCGGGTGCATCGGGGGCACCTTGAGCAGACTTCCACGCGGGGGCCGACAAGGGGGGGGGGTGTGCCTGAAGTACCGGTAGATCTGCGCGAGAACGTCCGTCATCAGGTTGTGTTCGGCGATTCGATACAGTTGTTTCGACCTCGCCCCGGACCCTCTGGTGAAGGCGCCATCGGCGTCCGCTGACCGCTCCGTCCTTCTCACCAGTGACTGCTGCAGTGCCACTGCCGACCGCTTCTTCGCCGGAATCAGCCCTGCTGCACGGCGCGCGCAGGCTCACTGCCGCCCGCGAGGCTGAACAGTACCGCTCCGGCCCCGGTCGACAGCAACACGAGCACCAGCGCACCCAACACAGCCGGCTCGGCCCCGTTCGTCGCCATCACCGCGAGCAGTCCACCCGTGAAGAAGACCCGACCGATCTCCGCGGGACGTCCCCAGCTCCTGCCCTCCAACAAGGCGCCCGGCGTGAGCACGGACAACACAGCCAGCGAACCCAATGCAATCCTGGCCGCCCACGCATCCTCGGGAACCCAGGGAAGGGCGCCCAGCAAGGGCATCCCACCAATGAAGGCCAGGGCGGCGTAGCGGAGTCGCGCGGGCGCCACCGCATCGTTTTCCAATGGAGCGGGCACACGGTGCTCGACCGGCCCCGCCAGCTGCTCGGTCCACTCCGGCGGACCCAGCCACAGCTTCAGCTTGTTCCAGGTGCCGTCGGTCTTCGCACTCGCCTGGCGAAGGTCCTGCCACAACACAAGGTTCCCCCACACCGCGTTCAGTGAGTTGGGCGGCATCGTGATGCCGTAGTCGGGCTCGTCATCGAGCTCCTCTTCCTTGAAGGTGCCGAACAGGCGGTCCCAGATGATGAAGATGCCGCCGTAGTTCTTGTCGATGTACTTGTCTTGCCGACCATGGTGGACGCGGTGGTGCGAGGGCGTGTTCATCACCCACTCGATGGGACCCAGCTTGGGAACGTAGCGGGTGTGCTGCACGAACTGGTAGATGTAGTCGAACACCACGATGCCGATGAACATGTCGAGCGGCATCAGCAGTGCCAGCGGGGCCTTCCAGATCCAGCTCGTCACGTTCTGGAACAACGCCTGTCGCAATGCAGCGGCGAAGTTGAAGTCCTCGGCGGCGTGGTGCACCCCGTGGATGGCCCACAGCGCGTGGATGCGGTGGTGGTGGCGGTGCTGCCAATAGGTGGCGAAGTCGTAGACCAACACACCCACCAGCCAGCCCCACACCGCGTTCGAGGGCAGCTCGAAGAAGGCCACCTGCGACAGGAGGACAAACGGACCCAGGACAAGGAACTTGGTGAAGCCGTCGGCCACCTGGAAGACAGCGCCGTGGCCGATGTTCACGACGAACTCGCCCAACCGGTAGCGGCCGTCTCTGCGACGCCACGACAGCAGTGCCTCGCCTCCGATGAGGATGAAGAACAGCACATAGCCGAGCGAAAGAAGCTGGATCTCGTTCATGGCAGCAGCTCCGAAGTCTTCAAGAATCGTGCGAGCATGGTGAGCAGACCCAACACCTGTTCGGACTGCTTGCCATCATCGTAGGAACGCCCCACCGCGAGCCCGTTGAGCACCGCGAAGGTGAGGAATAGCGCGCCTTCTTCGAGCTCAGGGGGCAGCTCGCCCACCGGCCGCAGCATGTGGAAGGCGGCGAGGATCTGTTGGTCGAAGTCCAACATGGTCTGTCGCATCGGGGCGCGAAGGGCGGCGTTGGTGCGCGCAGCCACGGCGAGCTCCAGCCAGGCGATGAGCGCCGGACCCTTCCATTGGGTCCACAAGGCCTGCACAAAGGCGTCGATGTCCTCGCCTGCCAACGCCCCGTGCTCCTCCACGAAGCCGTCCACCCGACTCGACAACACATGGTGCAGCGCGGCCACCAGCAGGTCTTCGCGCTTGGGGAAGTGGTAGAGCAGCGTGCCCCGAGAGCAGCCCGCCCGTCGCCGGACCTCCTGTGTGGTCGTGCCCGCGTAGCCGGTCTCCACGAGGGCCTCGACGGTGGCCTCGAGCAGGCGGGTGCGGGTGGCTTGGGCGCGGGCTTGGCGGACCACGGTCACTCCTCGACGGACTGCGAAACCGTCAGTGGTGACTGTTTCTACTCGACGAATCGAAAACCGTCAACCCTGACTTTTTCTGAGGGTCCGGCCCCGACCCATGGACCTCCGGCGCACAGCGCCTCCGGGGCTCCGGCGCACAGCGCCTCCGCCGCTTCGGGTACGCGGTACCCTCCGCCCGCTACAGCCCAGGTGCAGGCACCATCACGGGCGAATCCCGGTCGTCGAACCACAGCTGTGCCGGCTGGTCCGCACCCGTCCACCGAAGCGCCCCCAGCGCCTCGCGAAAGCCCGTGTCGGGGGCGCTGCCGTCGACTCCGCGGCTGTGGTAGCGGCGGCCCACGCTGAAGTCGAGGCAGAAGGCCTTGCGGTGGGGCCCCAGCCAGTCATGGGCCTCGGTGGCACCGAACAGCCGCCGTCGAGAGCTGTCGGCGCTGGGCAGGCGCAGTCGCCAGTAGTGGCCGAAGATGGTGGGCACATCGACGTCTTCGTCCCACCACCGCTTGCGCTGGATGATGCGCCAGCGGCCCGCCCGCCAAGCCGGCAGGCCGGGGCGCACCTGCTCGGGACCCGATGTGAGAACGCTGAGGTGGTGGCTGTTCTGGGCCATTGCGGCGGCGGTGGCCAGGGCTTGGAGGTGGGGCGGCTGTACGGCAGGGTCGTGGGTGCCGATGCCGGCGGCGTCGAGTGCGGCCTTCTCCTGTCGACACTGCTCCCGCAGCGCGTCGGGCAGGGCGGCGGCATCGGCCTGGGAACGCACCAGAGCTTCGGCGTAGTCGCTGCAGTGGGCCAGGGCTGCGATGGCGGGTGCATGCCAGGCGGCGTGAACGATGCGCAGGTCGTCGCGCACCGCCGCGAGAGGCAGGGTGCGGAAGAAGGCGAGCAGGCGCTGTCTGTCGGCGTCGTCGGCGACTCGACTCGCGAAGCTTCCCCGGATGACCGCACCGTCGACCGCGTGGCTCCAGGCCTCGGCAGGCTTTCCGTAGAACCAGCCGTTGCCCGACCGCTGGCGGTCGCGCAGCACGTTGAGCTCGTGGTTGCCCATCACACAGGTGGCCCGTCCCTCCGAGACCAGAGCGGCCACCCGATCGGCCACGGCGATGCTGTCGGGGCCACGGTCGATGAGGTCGCCCAGGAACACGAGGTGGGGCTGTCCCGCACCGTCGCCCGACTGACCAAGCTTGTCGAGGATGGCCTCCAGTGCGTCGTGTTCACCATGCACATCGCCGATGATGTCGAGGGGGCCATCGGGGAGGCGGGCGAGGAGGGCAGAGTCGGGCACGGAGGCTCACAAGTGGCTGGAAGGTGCGGCTGCATCGGCTATCCAGATGGTCCGCACCTCACCAATGTGCACGCCACGGAGGCCCCATGCCCTACGACGAAGCCACCGCCACACTGCTGCGCGCCTCTCTCGGCCGCGTGCTCGCCGGAGACCCGGTCGATGTGTTGGAGAAGAAGATGTTCGGCGGCATTGCAATGATGGTCGGCGGCCACATGTGCGTGGGCGTCATCGACACCAAGGTGGTCGCCCGGGTGGGGCCCGACCAGGTGCAAGACGCCATGGGCGAAGCAGACATCGGTCCCATGGACTTCACCGGCCGGCCGATGAAGGGCTGGCTCTACCTGCACCCCAGGCTGGTGGCCGAAGAAGGCTCGGAGCGACTCGACAAGTGGGTCGGTCGGGCAAGGTGCTTCGTGGCCTCCCTGGGGCCCCCCAAGCCGAAGAAGCCACGCAAGCGGAAGACCCGTCGGGGCACCTGAAGCCACGACTGCTCAGAAGAACCAGCGGAGGTGCCCGGAGAAGTTGACGAGGTCGAGGCCCACACCTGGCAGCACGCCGAGGGTGGGGCGGTACTCCAACACGAGGTCGAGCGGAATCGGCACGAAGGCGAACTCCACGCCCGCGATGCCCGACACCCCGAGCCCCAGCAGGTTGTGCTCGGGGAACAGAGCCACCCCGGCACCCACGCCGAAGTTCCAAGCCACGTCGAAGGGCTCTGCGCTCGCGATGACCGGCTGCTCCATCAGGTAGTCGGCGTTGAGCTGCAGGCCGTCGCCCTCGAAGCCGGCAAGGCCGACGACGCCCTGCACAGCGGTGCCTTCGGACAAGAAGTGCTTGGCCGAGATGCCCCCGCCGGTGGTGCCGCCGCCCAGGCCGATGCCCGTGGAGCCGGCGGTGCGGTGCTTGGCGCCCGCCAGGGCGGACGGGGCCCAGAGGAGGGAGGCGGCGAGTGCAGTGAGTGCGAGGGGGCGCGTCATGGTGACTCCAGATGCTGTGGTCTCAGCCTAGCCGATCTGAACGCGCCATTGTGTGGACGCGGCCCCGGCTTGAAAGCCTGCGGCAAGCATTGCGGCCGCAGAGGCCATGGGGCGCAGGGCTGTCTACCGGTTCTTCTTCTTTTGCCGCGGCGGCGCCCGGTAGCTCTTCGCGGGGTCGATGGTCTCGGCGTACTCGCTGTTCCACATGCGCTCGAACCACGCGTCGAGGTCGCTGCCGAAGGACTCTCCCTGCACCACCACGCCCACGTTCCGGCTGCCGTAGAAGTAGTCGCGGCTCCAGTTCGACGTGCCCAGCCAGGCCCACTTGCCGTCGACCACCAGGTACTTGGCGTGCACCACGCGGCCGAACTCCACGAAGGCCTCGCCCTCGAGCTGCGGAATCGACATCACGCGGACCTCCAGGTGACTCATCACCTGCAGGCTCTTGAGCGCCTCCTGCTTCTTCTTGTGCAGAGACCAGTCCGCCACGATGAACTGGACCTCCACCCCGCGCGCGGCGGCCCGACGCAATGCGGTGTCGAGGGCGTCCCAGTACTTCTTGTCGTAGCCGATGAGCGCATAGGTCATGACCTGGGCGCGCACGCGGTGCCTGGCGCCGTCGATGGCCGCGATGAGGTGGGGCAGGTCCCAGTCGACACCCTCGGGGAGCATCGAGCGGGGACTGGCCACCAAGATGGCCTCCACATCCCCATCTTCGTAGGTGAGCTTCGTGGGGGGTCCCTCGCCTTCCACCTCGGGCGACTCGGTGGCGCCGGCCTCCACCACGTTGGCTGCACCGCCTGCGATGGCCCAGTCCACCTCGAAGACCTTGTGGAGGTCGGCCACCAGCGTGGGGTCTTCGAGCCGCACCCCGAGCTCCGTGATGTGCTGCAGCGACCGCCAGTCGAAGTTCTGACTGCCCAGCCAGCCGATCTTCTGGTCGACCACGAAGTACTTGGCGTGCTGCACGCCGCCGGTGTGGGGCTTGAGGTCGAGGCGGCGCACCTCCACAGACTTGTTCTTCTGGAGCTTGTCGAGGGTGTCCGGGTAGGTCTTCGCGAACTTGGCGTCGATGAGGAAGCGGATGGTGACCCCCCGCTTCGCCGCCGCATCGAGAGCGTCGAGAACCGGCTTGAGACGGCCGTCCTTCTTGCCGCCGTCCTTGGCGGCCTTCGGGGACACGTAGAACTGGGACAGGTCGATGGTGGACTCGGCCCCTTCGATCATGGCGAGCCAGATCTGCTGGGCGTCGTCGACCTCGGGGTCGTCGAGAGAAGTGGCGTCGGGGACGCTCTCACCCAGCTGGAGAGGAGCGGCCCACGCCGGCAGAGCGATGAAGGCGGCGAGGGCGAGGACGCGGGGGGACAGGCTGCGCGGGGACACCGGGACTCCCTTGTGGTCGGAGTGTTTGCGGGCTCAGGTCTGGGGCAGCGTGCGGGCGACCGCCACCACATTGCCGTCTGGGTCGGCGAAGTATGCCGCCTCGTCGCCCCACGTCCGGTCGGCACGGGGGGACAGCAGGGTGGCGCCCGCCCGGGTGAGGGTGTCGATGGCGTCGGTGAGGGCATCGGCGCTGTCGACGCGCAGGTACAGCTCGGTGGCGGTGGTGTGGGCGGCGGGCACAGGTGCTGTGGGGCGGCCGGTGTTTCGCGCGAAGCCCTCGCGTTGGTAGACCGCGAGGCCGAGGTGGTCGGACACGGTGAGCTCGGCGATGACTCCCGGCACCTGCATGCGCACCGGCCAGCCGAAGGCCGCGGTGTAGAAAGCGAGGCTGCGGGCGACGTCGTCGACGGCGAAGATCAGCATCTGCAGGTGACTCACGGGGACTCCTCGGGCCACAGCTCGGCAGGGGAGAGGGTGGGACGGCCGGCCCCGCGGGACTCGGCTTCGTGGATCAGGCGCACGAGTCGGGCGTTCACGGGAGCGGTCAGGCCGGTGGACCTGGCGAGGGCGACCACCTCGCCGTTGATGTCGTCGACCTCGGTGAGCCGGCCGCGGTCGAGGTCGTCGGCCATGCTCGAGCGGGCGGCGGGATCGATTCGGATCATCGGAGCGGCGAGAATGCCGAACAGCAGGTCGGGAAGCGGCAGAATCCAGGGGGCCAGCCGCGGACGCATGCGGCCCACGGCTGCCGGGCGGATGCCGGCCGCATCGAGTGCCTGCCAGGCTTCGTTCATGGCCTCGGCGAGCAGGCGCCGGTAGCCGCGGTGCTGCAGCTCGTCGCGCAGGGAGCGGCCAGACAGGGCGTTGATGGCGTTGTTGAGGTTGAGCACCAGCTTCGCCCACTGCACCGCTGTCATGTCGGGGTGCTGGTGTACGCCCACCCCGGACCTGCCGAACAGCTCGACCAGCTGCACGACCGCGTCTCGGTCGCTGTGACCCAGCACCACCTCTCCGCTGGTCGCCTGCCGCAGGTACACGCCGTCTTCGGGGGGACGGTCCTCCCAGACCACGTTGAAGGGCACCATGCCGGCCACCACCGTGTGCCCGGGGAGCGCGCTCCGGATCCGGTCGGGGTTGTTCAGGCCATTCTGGAGGCTCACCAGCACGGCATCTTCGTGCAGATGAGGTGCAATGGAGCGGGCGGCGGCCACCGTGTCCCGCCCCTTGACCGAGATGATGACGAGCTGGGCGTTCTCGACGGCTTCGGGACCCAGGGCCACGGTGAGCTGGTGGGCTCCCGGTGCGGCGATGTCGCCTTGGAGGGAACAGGCGAAGATGCCGCCCTGGTCGATGGAATCACGCAGCCGCGCACGACCGATGAGGGTGACCTGTGCACCGACTGCGGCGAGGCGGGCGCCGACCCATGCACCGATGCAGCCAGCGCCCATCACGGCGACCTTCAGGGACATCTCGACCACCTCGACCTTCGACGGCTCGGCGTGGCGCCAGAACCCGCATCCTGAGGGGGTTGCGGCGGGCCACCCAGGGTGCGGTTAACAGCGCCCGTCCTCGCGCGGGGGGAGCCGTCCCCGTGCCGCAGATCACCGAGAATCCCTTCCTGCGAGCCCATCTCGCAGTCCACAGCACCGGGAGTCGTCCATGACCCGCCTGTCCACCATCCTCTCCATCGCCCTCGGCAGCGCCCTGCTCGCCTTCACCGCCGTCTCCTGTGATGATGGCGGCGCCAAGAAGGATGGCGACAAGCCGGCCAAGGCTGCAAAGACCCCCGCCAAGCCCAAGAGTGACGCTGCGCCCAAGGCCAGCAGCGGCCCCACCCCGGCCCAGGAAGCCCTCGAAGGCGAGCCGACCAGCGCCATCCTGCTGTCGCAGGCGTGGTTCTACAAGGACGGCAAGGCCAGCAAGCCCGGTCCGGCCCGCCTCCAGATCTGGCGTGAGCGCGACGGCAAGTGGTCGGCCACCCGCCTCGAAGACGGCGACAGCAATGTCTTCCACAAGGCCATCCTCGGCGACGACGGCAGCATCCTGACGATTGCGGCCGAGAAGGCCATGCTGAAGAAGTGGACCCACAGCAACGGCAAGTGGTCCCACGAGCTGCTCTGGGAGAACAGCTGGGGCGGCAAGTTCAACCGCCTGCGCGACATCGAGATCGGCGACGTCGATGGCGACGGCAAGGACGAGTACGTCATCGCCACCCACGATGGCGGTGTGGTCGCTGTTCTCGACCCCGCGGAGGGCGGCGGCAAGCCCACGGTGGTCGAGCTCGACGCCAAGAAGGACACCTTCGTGCACGAGATCGAGATCGGCGACCTCGAAGGCGACGGCAAGATGGAGTTCTTCGCCACCCCGAGCGACCGCAACAAGGCCAACACCAGCCAGGCCGGCCTCATCGTGATGTACAAGCACGACGGCACCTCCTACAAGCGCACCACGGTGGACGGCGGCGATCACACCCACGCCAAGGAGATCCTCGCTGCCGACATCAACGGCGACGGCAAGTCGGAGTTCTTCAGCGTGCTGGAGGCCGAGCTGTCGGGCAAGACCATCAAGAAGCCGGTGCAGATCCGCCGCTACATCCCGAAGGCGGACGGCACCTTCGAACACCAGGACGTGGCGTCCATCAACGACCGCCAGACCCGCTTCCTGCTGGCTGCCGACTTCGACGGCGACGGCTTCAAGGAGCTGGTTGCCGCGGCCATGAAGACCGGCCTGTACCTCATCGACGGTGAAGCGGCCGAAGACGGCACCATCACCTGGGCCGAGCCGGTGGTCTTCGAGAAGAACTCCGGCGGCTTCGAGCACGCCATGCTTGCCGAAGACCTCGACGGCGACGGCAAGATCGAGCTCTACGTCGCCGCCGACGACCAGCGCACCCTGTCGCGCTACGACTGGGATGCCGAGGCCAAGACCTTCAAGGGCAAGAAGCTGGGCGACCTCGAGAACCTCACGTTCACCTGGAACGTGGAAGTGGGCAAGCTGTAGGCGTCCGCGCTGAGAACACAGCGGGGACCGATGCCTTGAGCGTCGGTCCCCGTTTTGGTTTTCGCGCTGCCGTCGTCAGTTCTGGTTGCGCCGATTCCGCTTCTGGTCATCGTCGAACACAAAGGTGGCCGTCTCGGCGGCGCGCAGGCTGCTGCGGTCGATTCGCCAGCCTTCGAGAACACCCGCCACGCGCATCAGCTCGGAGTCCGAGGCGTCGAATTCATCGACCTCGTCGACCTCATCGAGGTTGGCGCTCACGACTGTGGGCAGGGCTCCGCTGTGGTGTCCCATGTCGCGGGAGGGCGGGGCCTTGGGCACGGTGGGAGGCTTGGGCACCGACGGCACCTTGGGCCTGGCGGGCTTGCCACCGCCGAGCAGGTTGCGGATGCGGTCGTTGGCCCCCACGAGCTGTCGCGTGAGGCTCGCGCAGAGCACCCGGCGAAGTGCCGTGCCCCGCTGGGTGGGCTCGTGGAGCATCTTGCTCCAGGCGGCGCGCTCCAGGCTGGCCACCACCGTGCGACCGCCCGCGGTGCAGGTGGCGCTGCGGGGCGAGTGGTCGATGAGCGCCATGTGGCCCACGATGGCGGGCGCTTGGATGAGCGCCAGCTCCCGCACCTTTCCGTGGGGGTCGGTGCGCGTGACCTTGATGCTGCCGTCGAGCAGAAAGAACATGGCGTCGCCGGGCTCGCCCTCGGTGCAGAGCACGTCGCCATTGTCCATGCGCTTGAGCTGGGCGCCGGCGAGCACCCGGGCGAGGTCGCGGGGCTGCACCCCCCGCACCGGGTGGGCCTGCAACAAGGTGCGGGACTGGTCGAGGAGGGCGTTGCTGTTCGCGGGCATGGCTCAGCCTCCACCGAAGAGAGCGGCGAGTCGGTCGCGCAGGGTCTTCTTGCGCGGGGCGCCCTTCTGGTCGGGCAGGGGGGCGGCCTTCCAGGCGCCTTGGATGGCCTGGTTGGTGCGCCGGATGCGGCGGGCGAGCGTGCCGAGGAGGTGCTGCTCGATGGCCACGATGGCGGGGTTGGCGGCAGCGTGGTCCATCAGCTCGGGGGTGACGAGCAGCGCCACGGAGGGCTCGGCGGCCACGACCCGGGCACTGCGCTGTCCACCGGGCACGAACAGGCCCTGCTCACCGACGATCTCGCCGGGCTTGATGTCGCCGACCTCCCGCGACTTCTCCCCTTGGCCAACCGCAGCGACCAGGCGCCCGCTCAGCAGCAGCAATGCCACATCGGCGGCAGCTCCTTCGGCGAAGACCTCGTGTCCCACCTGGATGCGGGTGGGCGGGGCGAGGATGAGGAGCTCTTGCAGCGCGGTCTGAGGCACTGCGCGGAACAGGTAGAGCTGGCTGAGCCGCTCGATCTCGGTCATGGACGCGTTCCTCGGGGTCAGGGGCTGTCATCCGCTCGGTCCGTGCCGGGTGGCGACGGGGCCTGGGTGAATAACCGGGTCGGGTCATGCAGGACGGCCGGGCCACACCGCTCGGATGACCCATGCGCCTTCGTCGGCTGTGAGCGCGAGTCCTGCAGCGTAATTGCGGACGGGGGGCAGCAGATGGACCGGGGTGCGGCCTGCGAGCTCGCGTCGGAGGCCGACCAGCGTGGTGTGGTGGCCGACGAGCACCGTCGGCGGGAGCGGTCGGGGTGGCAGGCCAGGCAGTGAACGGGACAGTCTTGCTGCGAGAATATCCAGATCGTCGATGTTCTCGGGGAGCTCGTCGACCGGTTCCAGGCGGGCCACGGCCCCCAGCCACTCCTGCACGGCCTCTGCGGTCTGCTGGGTGCGCCGGGTGGGCGTGTGGAGCACGCGCACGGTGGCTTGACCCTCGATGGTCAATTGCGCCGCCGCCCACTCGGCCGCCTCCCGGGCCATGCGCACCCCGGCAGAGGTGAGTCCAGGGTCGGTGTCACTGCGTCGGGGCTCGGCGTGGCGAAGGAAGACGAGCATGGTGGGACGGCCTCCGGTGGAGTCCACACGGGCGTGGAAGTGACGCGCCCGTGGCCCCTTTTGTACTGTGCGCGGTGCGTTCGTCCCAGCGTCGTCCCCCCGGAGACCCCATGCCCCAGGCCACCGAGCTGCCATGCAGACGGCACGGACTCGATGTCTTCGCCTTCACGTCCTACAAGCGCTACTGCATGGCGTTCTACAACGCGAGCCGCGTACACAGCTGGGAGTGGCTCACCCGTCGAGTGGGTCCCAAGGCCATCCGCACCAGCGTTCACCGCACCATCAAGAACGCCAAGTACCGCCCCAAGGACGAGGAGCTCGACGGCTACGCCTACGCCTTCGGCCTCAAGCACCGGGCGACCGACCCCGACACCCCCGAGGCCAGCTACTTCAAGCTGCTGGTCCGCTACGAGCACACCTCGGACGCCGAGCTGCGCGAGTACTACCGAGGCCGCGTGGTCGAGGCGCGCTTCAACCGCGAGATCAGGCGACCCCGCGGGTGGCAGAACCGCCTGTTCGCGGAGTGGTACTTCCCCGTGGTGGCGGAGATGGCGTCGTATCCCGACTTTCGGCCTGACCCGGCCTGGATTGCGAGCCGGGCCTTTCCGCCCATCAAGCAGCGCGAGGCCCAGGACGCCATCCAGCTGCTGCTCGAGCTCGGCCTGTTCGAGTACGACCTCGATGGCGGTGTGCAGGCGCCTCGTGAGCCCATCATCATCGAGATCGATGCCCACGACCGGCCCCACGGACCCGACGACGCCATGGATCAGCTCCACGGCTGGTTCGCCCAGCGGGCCGCCAACATCGCGCGAAAGGGGCTGCTGCCGCGCGATGGGCGCTACTTCAAGGCCATCACCCTGGCGCTGCCCGATGCCGCCCTGCCGCGGGCGCGCAAGCTCATCGACGAGGCCTTGCGCCGCCTGTTGGCCATGCAGGGAGAGGTGCTCGCGGAGTCCCCCCCGGACCGCGTACACCTGTGGGTGAACCACTTCTACCCCCTCACCACCTCCCTGCATGGCGACGCCCCCTCCGAGCTGGAGGAGGAGTCCTGAGTCGGCTCAGAGGCCGAGGATGTCGAAGCCGTTGCCGAAGGTGACGTCCCAGTCGGCATCGGGGGTGGAGAAGTCGCCCACGAGGTAGTCGCCGTCTTCGGTGAGGTCGACCACCTTGTTCACCGGGCCGAGGTCGTAGGTGACGGTGCACCAGTCCTCGTTGGGGGCCACGATGGCGAGGAAGTCGGTGATGAAGACGGGACCGGCCATGGGCGCCGACCAGGTCACGGTCTCGTCGCAGGACTCCAGGGTGACGGCCTCGACCACCTGGGCATCCTGGGGGTCGAGGGGGGTGGCGGTGGACATGTGGATGATGTCGGCGCTCGGAACCAGGTTGCCCATGATGATGCCGGCGTCGGCGGGCAGGGTGAGGGCGAGGGTCGCGAGGATGGACGTGGCAAGCATCGGGGCTCCCGGGACCGGCGGGTTGGAGAGGCCGGTTCTGCCTGGGAGGTCGTGTGCTGTGTTTCGTCCAGAATGCGGTCAGGCGACTTGGAGTTTCTAGTGGAGAAAGACGTCAAGTAGGGTGATCATGTGTAGTTGGTGCCGCGTCGTTCTCGTCCAGAATTCGCATTGTCCGGTGCGCCCACCTCGGCGTGGAAGGACTGCATGGCGACAGCGCCGGCCTCGATGGCTTCCACCAGGGTCTCGGGTCGCCCCGCGAAGAATGCCGCGTCGAGCAGATCTGGAGGGACGATGCCGACGGCCCAGCGGCGGGGTCCCGTGCGGTCTCGGGCGTTGATGCCGAGGGTGCGCAGTCGAGGCTGGCTGGCGTGCGCGGGCAGGCGGCTCCAGGGGACGCAGTGGGCGGGCTCTTTGGGGAAGACCACCAGCCAGTCGGCGCCCTCGCGCTCGAAGAGGACCACCACCCAGTCCTCCTGGTCGGGGTCGGCGGCGAGGTCGACGTTGAGCGTGTCACCGACGTTCAGGTGCCCGTCGCTCAGGTGCTCGGTGCGGGCGGGCGACGGGCGGGGCATGCGCCAGGTCGGGGGTGGGGGCAGCGGGCGGGGGTCGTCGGGGAGCACGAGGTCTTGCAGCTCGGGGGGGAGCACGGGTGGCGGGTCGGCTCGGGCCGGCAGGGGTGCGGGGGGACGGCGGCCATCGGGCGTCTCCATGAGGTGACCGGCGAGGGTGAGCTCGGCGAAGGCGCGGCGCAGCTCGCGGGTGGACAGGGGTAGAGCGACTGCAGATGGGTCTTGGGGACCGCCGAAGCCTGGGTGTCGGTGGATGTGCCGGTGCAGCAGCTCGGCTTCGAAAGACAGGGTGTGGGAGGGGTGGACCGATGCGCGTGCGGCCTGTCGGAGGCGGTCGTCGACCGGGGTGCCCGAACGGAGCAGGACACGGAGCCAGTCGGTGTCTTCCGACGTGAGGGACAGCAGCTCTGCGAGTGCGTCGGGGTCTGCGTCGGACAGTGAGAGGCTCGCCTGGGGACGAAATGGCAGGCTGCGCAAGGACTGGCTGGAGACCCCGGTGACCGCGGCCAGTCGGTCGGCCAGAGGGGCGCCGCCGACCACGAGCAGGTCGGTCAGCAGGCTGTTCAGCGACTGGTAGGGCCAGGCGGCTGCGGGTGTCGGCATCGGGGTGTCTTCATCGGGGCATGTGCGGGGGCGGGCGGACGGGGCCCAGGATCACGGATTGCGGTGCACATCCCAAGGTTGGGGTGGGAATTGTCGTGTCACCGAGTGAGACAGCGGCCCTTGACGGCGGCTGTCGAGCACCGAGCGGGCGCTCCTCCGCAGGCGGGGCGAGCCGCCCGGCGGCAGGGGGACGGCGGGATGCCAGATGGGCTGCAGCAGTCGGGCCAGGCGCCCGTGGAGCCCGCGCGGGGTGGACGGCAGGTCGGCGATGGTGGACAGGCAGGGCACCAGGGCCTCGACATGGTCTTCCAGCTCGATGGCGAGGCGCATGCGCACCTGCGCGTCGTCTGCATCGTCCACCGGAAGGGCGGCGCGCACGCCGTTCCAGCCGCTGCCGCCGGTCTTCGTGCCGCCGGGCGCCCCCAGCCAGGCCCGCAGCGCACCTTCCTGACCCCGCAGCAGGGCGAGCAGGACCCAGGTGCGTCGGAGGGCCACGTCGGGCAGGTCGTCAGGCGGGGGACCGCAGGGGCGCGGCAGGGGGTCGAGGATGTTGAGCAGGCCTTGTTGCCGCACCCGCTCGCCCAGTCGCCAGCCGTAGGCCACGCAGGCACCCTCGGAGGCCCGGGCCAGGCTGCCGTGCCGAAGCACGCCGCGGAGCAGAGAGGGGGCCGGCAGGTGCAGGCAGGCGGAGCGCAGGGCGCGGCAGGTGTGGTCCCAGGTGACGACAGCGCCGTGGTGGTGGCCATCCAGGGTGGGTGTGTCAGCGCGGGGGGACCGCAGGCCTCGCAGCCAGGTGTGGACCTCGGCAAGGGCCTGGAGGCCGTCTTCGCTCCGGGCGACGCGGCGGGCGGCGTACACCGCGCGCTGCCTTCGCTTGAGGGTGGGCCAGAGGTCTTCGGCCGAGCGGGCGGGGATGCGACGGGGCTGCAGCAGCTCCAGTCCCACGCGGTCGGAGAGGCCCTCGCCGGCTGCCCTGCGCATCTGTACGAAGGCCTGGGCTCCCTGGGAGAGGACGTGTACGGCCACATCTCGCCAGCCGGCGTCGGCGTGCCACATCCGCTCCTGGGGCGTGAGCATCCAGTGCAGGTCGGTGGACAGCTCGGCCACGAAGGCATTCACGCGGTGGCTTGGAGGCAGGTGGCCCGACAGGCGGTCGGGGCGGCTCGCGGCGCGGCGTGCTCCGGCCAGCACGGGCTTGTGGGCGAGGTCGAGAAAGGCGCGCGGGGGACGGTCTGTGCGGCGGAGGCTGCGCCAGGCCTTCCTCCACGCGTCGTCACTGGCCCGGGGACGGGTCTTCTGGGGCGGCTCGATGCGCGCGGCCACCAGCTCGGCGCCTCGACCAAGGGTGGCCAGCGTGTCGTCGTCGGGAGACGGCCGTGCGGCGAGGTGGTGGAGGGCTGCGGCCCACAAGTCGGTGTGGTGGTCGAGTGTGGTCCAGGCCGGCTGGGTGCGGAGCGCAGCGAGTGCCGGGCCCGCGTCGGCTGCCTGGAGCGCATCGAGGTGGGATCGGAGCAGCATTCAGGGGCTCGAAGGGGGAACCCCCGGCGCGGGCTGGGGTCGGTGCCAGCGCCGGGGACACCGGGTTTGGTAGCATGCGCTGCTTGGCCGGGGGGTGTGGCGACCCTGCGGTGTTCCTTGGGAACGCAATGAAGGTGCTCGAATTCGAGATCGAGGCTGTGACGGGGGGCACCCGGGTGTCCGCGCGTCCGCCGGGTCGTCCCAGTCGTGCGGAGCTGCGGGAGGTCGATCTGGCTGCCGTGGCCAACGATGTGCATGGGCGGATGGCCCGCAGTGTCCCCCCCATCGACGTCTTCGAGGCCACGATGGTGGAGGCGGAGCGGTCGGCCGGCCACCTGTTGGGAGAGCTGCTGGGCGCGTCCCTGCCCGACGCCATCCTCGACCAGAGTGAGCGGGGTGAGGTCATCTTGGCGGTTCATGCCCGGGGCCCCATCGCCCGTGGGCTGCCGTGGGAGCTGCTCCGCTTCGGGGCGGGCGAGCCTGCCGAGGAGGTGCGCGGTCGGGCCGCGGTCGTGCGCGTGGCCGATGTCGGTGGCGCCAGTCCGCCGGAGCCGGCCGAGGGGCTGGAGGTCGCCTTGTGGTGTCCCGACCCCGACAACGAGCTGTGTGCAGGGGTGGTGTCCGAGCTGCAGGCGACTCTGTCTGTATTGGGCATTCCGTGCGTGTCTCCGCGCAAGCCGGTGGCCCCCAGGCACCGTCGCATCGTGCATGTGGTGGCCCATGGTGCCCGCTCCGACGCTCTCTTCGGCGTGGTGCGGGCGGGGTCGGTGGGGGCACGCGCAGTGCCTGCCATCCTCGCCTCCCTCGGGCCTGTTACGGGTGAAGATGGCGTGGCAGGCGTCGTTCTCGACGTATGTGGCGCGGGCGCTGCCTGGCGAGAGGGCGCCGACCACCTGCCCCGGGCCTTGTTGGCTGCGGGCTGCCCTGCGGTGAGGAGTCCGCAGGCCGCCTTGTCGGCGCGGGCGGCAGTGGCGGCCAACGAGCGCTTCTACGATGCCTTGGTGGGGGGACGCAGCCTCGCCTGGGCGACCCGCGCTGCTCGGCAGGCGGTGTGCAGCCTCGGCCTCGGACGCCCGGACAGCCGGTGGCACCAGCTTCGGCTGCTGGTGGGCCAGGTCGATGCCCACTCCCTGGGACGGCCGGTGCGTCAGCGTGCGGAGACCGCTGCACTTTGGCCGGGTGCTTCCACCGCGGTGGTGAGTGTTCTCGAGCGGGCCACGCGCCTCGCCTGGCAGCGGCGCACCCGGCGGCTCACCCCCTTGCTGCTCGCCCAGGCCATCGTGGAGCTGGCTGCACCGGGCGCCCAGGTGGCCCTGGAGATGTTGGTCTACAACTTCGATCCCCGGCTCCTCCAGCGGCAGGCCTGGCGGGTGGAGCCCGGCTGGGAGGCTCTGCCCCTCAGCTTGTCCCCGCGCCTGGAGCGGTGGGCGCGAGAGCTTGCAGATGCCGTCACAGTCGATGCTCTGGCCGAACGGCTCGGGGCCCTGGAGCGCGGTCCTCTCCACGCCCGCTTCATGTCGGTGCCGGTGCCCACCGACTCCTTGGCCACCCTGGACTTCCAGGGCGTGCGAGCGGCGCGTCCCGAGCGGGCCGGTCGGCCGGTGCTCGAGGTGCTGGGAGGGCCGGAGGACGGCCGGATCCTGCGGGTGGAGCCCGGGGCGTCCGTGGGTCGCTTTGCACCCGAAAAGCACGTCGACCACGCCCTCTACGCGGACTGCGGTGGCCACGACGCCATGCTGTCCCGACGCCACCTGCTGGTGCGGGACTGGTGTGGGCACGCCCTTCCGTCGGGGGGTTCGGTGGGCACCATCGAGGTGGTCGGGCGCAGCCCCGCCCGCCGGCTCGGCCCGGAGGTCTCGGTGGCAGAGGCCATCGCTCGCCGCGCCCCGGTGTCGGTGGGACCCGGTGACCTCGTGCTCCTCACCGAGGACACCTGGCTGCGGGTGTGGCTGGAGCCGTAGCGCGTCCGCCGCTCGGACAGGACAGGTCCACGCGCCACACATGCACAGCGAAAACGAGCCTGTGAAGCTCGTCTCCGAGGAACTGTCTCATGTCGTGAGACAGCGGTGGATGGCGGATCGCGGTGGGTCAGGACACCTTGAGTGTGCTGATGGACATGGGACTCCAAGCTCGACCCCCCCTGTCGCCGGGGAGGCAAGAGCGCGGATTAGGGGTGCCCATCGCACTCGACCCCGGGGTGGAATCCCCGGGGTCTGTCCGTTCTCAGGGAGCCGCCCTGCTCAGCCGACGGGGCGGATGACCTCGCGGCCCACATAGGGCTGCAGGAAGTCGGGCACCCGGATGCTGCCATCGGCCTGCTGGTTGTTCTCCATCACACAGATCATCGTGCGGGGAAGGCCGAGGCCGCTGCCGTTGAGTGTGTGAAGCCAGCCGGGCTTGCGGGTCTCGGGGTCGCGGTAGCGCAGGTTGCTGCGACGGGCCTGGAAGTCGCCGCAGTTGCTCACCGAGCTGATCTCCAGCCACTCCTTGCAGCCGGGGGCCCAGGCCTCGAAGTCGTAGGTGATCTGGCTGCCGAAGCCGATGTCGGCCGAGCAGAGCTGCAGCACGCGGTAGTGCAGGCCGAGGGCCTCGCAGAGCCGAGAGACGTGGACGCGCATCTGCTCGAGGGCGGCCTCGCTGTCTTCAGGACGGGTGAGCTTGTACAGCTCGACCTTGTCGAACTGGTGGCCCCGCTTGATGCCCCGCACGTCGCGGCCGTGGCTCATCTTCTCGCGCCGAAAGCAGGGCGTGTAGGCGGTGTAGGACAGCGGTAGAGCGTCGGCCTCGATGACCTCATCGGCGTGGAAGCCGGTGAGCGGGATCTCGGCGGTGGGCACCAGCCACACGTCTTCGTTGCCGTCTTTGTAGATGTTGTCGCGGAACTTGGGGAGCTGACCGGCGCCGTAGAGCACCTTCTCGCGCACCACGAAGGGCAGGTAGAGCTCGCGGTAGCCGCCGTCTCGGTGGAAGTCGAGCAGCCAGGTGATGAGACCGCGCTGCAGCCGCGCGAGGTCGTCGCGGAGCACGTAGAAGCGGCTGCCGGCCAGCTTGACGCCGCGGTCGAAGTCCATCATGCCGAGTCCGGTGCCGAGCTCCCAGTGGGGCTGGGCGTCGAAGTCGAACTCGACGGGCGCGCCCACGGTCTCGATGACGACGTTGTCGTGCTCACCCTTGCCCACGGGCGTGCGGGGGTCGAGAAGGTTGGGCAGCGCGGCCATGAGGGCATCGCGCTCGTCGGACAAGGTGCGTGCGGCCTGCTCGGCGGCCTGCATGGCGGTCTTGATGCCCTCCACCTCGGCAATCATGGCGGCGCGGGCCTCGGGGTCGCGCGTGCGCCCGATGAGCTTGCTCCGGGACTTGCGGTCGCCGCGGAGCTGGTCGCGCTCGGTCACCTTCTGGCGGCACTGGCCATCGAGCTCGAGGATGGTGTCGACCGTGGCGGGGTCGGAGCCCCGGGCGACGAGCATGTCGCGGACGGTGTCGGGCGAGTTTCGAAGGGTGCGGATGTCGAGCATAGGGGGGACCTGCGGAGCATTCGGGCGAAGCGGGGCGGGGGCCTATCGAGGTGGCGTCGAGTCCGCACCGGGTGGACATCAGCTCTGACCGCTGCGAGCCAGGGGCGACGGTGTCGGGCTCGGCCCCTCTGCGCGGCGTTACTCCGGGTCGCCCTTGCCCGGCGGCTTCCAGGCCTCCCGCCGGCGTCGGGGACCGTCGCCCAGCTCGGCGAGCAGTGCATCGCGCCGCTTGAGCTGTTCGTCGCGGCTCAGCAACACCGTGGCGGCGCCATCCCCTCCTGGCCAGTCGTCGTCTTCATCGTCGTCGTCGTCATCTTCGAGGGCTCGATTGCGCAGGTCGTCGAGGCTCAGGATGACGGTGGCGGCGTTGTGCACATTCTCGTTGGACAAGGTGATGGGCGCAGCGGGCGGCGGGGCGATGTCCACCTCGTCTGGCGCCGGCACGACCCCAGGCGCCAGCGGCGGTGGGGCTGGGAGGCTGTCGAAGCTCGGCGGCGGCGGCGGCGGCATCAGCGGCAGCTCGAGCGCCGGAGCTGGCATGTCGGTGGTGTCCTCGAAGGTGGGCTTCACCAGGCGCTCGGTGTCGATGTCGTGGACCGAGGCGGGCGGCGGACCTGGGAGGCTGGACAGGTCGAGCGGGGGCGGCGCTGCAGGCGGACCCGCCAGTGCCGGGGGCGGACCGGGTGGGGGTGCCACGACGGGGGGCGGAGGGCCTGTGGGCGCAGCCACGACGGGGGGCGGTGGGCCTGCGGGCGCAGCCACGACGGGGGGCGGAGGGCCTGTGGGTGGACCTGCCAGCGGTGGGGGCGGACCGGCG
>ENA-OWNT01000669-OWNT01000669.1-seawater-metagenome-genome-assembly--contig:-NODE-669-length-65998-cov-25.664037_pt1 | contig 65998 bp, 51 predicted proteins | sample MGYA00238136_ERZ651165 | MGnify/ENA primary metagenome ERZ651165 (study PRJEB26861, sample SAMN08777766) | seawater metagenome | isolation source: coastal seawater | place: USA: Florida | collected... | reverse complement strand
CGGCTACGATGCAAAAGCGTTGGCCGGTTCTGGAGCCGGGCGGAGGCGGTCGGCATGCTCGCCGACCGGGTTGCGCTGCCATAAACGGCCTCAGGCAGCCGTGGCACGGCGATCAAAAAGCAACTCCAGAAATTTCAGGTCGGGCTGATCGTCAAGCTGATCGAGTTTTGCCTGGATGAGGTCGATATCCTCGAGATCATCCAGGCAGTTGCTGATCTTTGCTCGACGCGCATCACCGGAGAAGGGATCGGCGAGACCGCCGCGCGCGGCTGCGCCGGGGCGAGATCGCGCCGCGCCTCACCATCCGCTGCCCCGCCCCCGACATGGCGCGGGCGCACCGGTGGGGCGATTTCCACTTCGCCGAAAGCCTGGCCGCGGCGCTGCGGCGGGCCGGCGCCCTGCCCCGGATCGTGCTGGCCGAGGACTGGCTGGAGGCGGAGGACCCCGCCCCCGACGCCACCCTGCTGCTGCGCGGGGTGCGCCGCCGCCGCCCCAAGCCGGGGCCGGTGAACCTGATGTGGATGCTGAGCCATCCCGATCGCATCGAGCTGGACGAACTGGCCCGCTACGACCACGTCTTCGTCGCCTCGCTGCCCCATGCCCGGCTGCTGCAGCGGGACCTGGGCGACCGCGTCTCGGCGCTGCTGCAATGCAGCGATCCCGACCGCTTCGCGCCGGAGGCCGCGGACCCCGCCGCCGAAGCCGCCCTGCCCGCCCATGAGCTGCTGTTCGTCGGCAATTCGCGCCAGGCGGAGCGCTGGATCGTCACCGCCGCGCTGGCGGCGGGCCATCCGCTGTCGATCTACGGCGCCGAATGGGAGGACAGCCCGGCCGCGCCGCATGTGATCGCCGAAAACCTGCCCAACCGGCAGCTCGGCAGCTATTACCGCCGCGCCGGCATCGTGCTGAACGATCACTGGCCGGACATGGCGGCGCGCGGCTTCGTCTCCAACCGGCTGTTCGATATCGCCATGGCGCGCGGCTTTCCGATCTCCGACAGCTTCGAGGGGGCGGGCATGTTCTTCGGCCTGTTGCCGCAGGTCGGCGACGCCGCGGAGCTCGACCGCGCGATCCGCTATTTCGCCGCCCGCCCGGAGCGCCGCGCGCGCCGCGCCGCCGCCCTGCACGCGCTGGTGCGCCATCACCACACCTTCGATGCCCGCGCCGCCACCCTGCTGGCCCGGCTGCGACGGCTGTTCTGACCCGGCGCCCGGCGCGGGCCGCGGTTTGCCCGCCCTCTGATTGACAAGCCAAACGGGCGCCCATTAAGTCAGCGGACACCGCCCGCGGCAACGCCCGTCCACCAAGGCCCGACACGAAGGATACCCCATGACCCACAGCCTCGATCTCGGCCCTGAATCGGGGGTCAACACCACCCTCGCCACCCTGCGTGCCCTCGACCGGCCCGCCGCCCGGCTGGCGCCCGGCGATCCGCTGGTGCCGGGAGTGTTCCTGGATTTCGACCCCGAGGCCCGGATCACGGCCGAGGTCGAGAGCCGGCCCGGCCGGCTGTTCTCGGCCCGCTTCACCGTCACCGGCCCGGCGCGCTGGATGGCGCTGCACATCAAGCTGGGCGATATCGACCTCTCCGACCGGATGCTGCTCGGGCTGGCCTGCCGCAGCGCCGCGCCCGAATCGACCACCTTCCGCCCCTGCATGCGCAACGGCACCGCCGGGGGCTTCACCGACCTCTTCTTCCGCAAGACCGCGATCGCCTATGCCGAACCGAGCCTGCATCTCGACGCGCTGATGGTCGAGGAACATCCCGACCTGGCCATCGCCGCCCCCTGGCGCGAGCTGGTCCTGTTCTTCCGCCCCGAAACCGGCGCGATCGATCTGCAGGATCTGCGGCTCTTCACGATCTGATCCCCGGTCATGGCGCATTCAGACGACCCCTTCGGCCTCGCCGTCATCGTTCCGGTCTGGAACGATCCCGAGGGGCTCGCCCGGCTGCTGCCGCAGCTGCTGGCCCTGCCGGACATCACCCAGATCATCGTCGCCGACGATGCCTCCGATCCCCCCTGCACGGCCGAACATATCGGCCTGCCGGAGGACATGGCGGCGGATCCGCGGCTGATCTGGCTGTGCAGCGACGGCCGCCGCGGCGCCGGTCACGCCCGCAACCTCGGGATGGAGCAGGTCACCGCCCCGCATGTGCTGTTCTTCGATTCCGACGACGCCCTGCTGCCCGGGCTCGCCGCGCTGATCGCCGACCTGGCCCGGCCCGACACGCCGGCCTTCGATTTCTGCCTGTTCCGCCATGTGGACAGCCGCCGCCGCGCCGCCGGCGCCCCGGGGCCGCTGGCCAGCGACCAGTTCCACTGGGACTGGATCGGCGCGCCCGCCGCGCCCACCCCGCTGTCGCCGGAGCAGGCCGCCCGGATCTGCCGGATCTCGGCCTATCCCTGGAACAAGATCTACCGCACCGGTTTCCTGCGCGAAGCCGGGATCCGCTGCACCGAGATCATGGTGCATAACGACCTGGAGCTGCACTGGACCGGCTTCCTGCGCGCCCGCCACATCCTGGCCTCCTCCAGACTCTGTTGCGAGCATTTCGTGCATCCCGCGGGGCAGCGGCTGACCAACCGCTCCGGCACCGAACGGCTTCAGGTGTTCCCGGCGCTGGAGGCGGTGCACGCCGATATCGCCGCCAGCGCCACCACCGCCGCCACCTTTGCCGATGCGGCGCTGGAGTTTTACCTCAACCTGTTCCGCTGGATCGACGGCACCCTCGAACCCGAGCTGCGCGCGCCCTTCCACGACAAGGCGCAAAGCTTCCTGCGGCAGCAGATGACGCTGCCGGTCGTCACCCTGGCCGCGACCCGGGATCCCGGGCTCGGCCGGCGCCTCAACGACTTTCTGGCGAGGCCCGCCCCATGACCCTGAGCTTCATCGTCACCACCTTCGACGTGCTGCCCTATCTCGGGCGCTGCCTGGCCAGCCTGGCCGCCTGCGCCCGGCCCGGCGACCGGGTCATCGTGGTCGATGACGGCTCCGACGACGGCACCGCAGAGCGGCTCGAGGCGCTGCTGGCCGAAAGCGGCTTCGCCCCCGGCGTGGCGCTGCAGCCGATCCTGCTGGGCGCCAACACGATCGGCGGCGTCGGCATCGCCGGCAACACCGGGCTGCACGCGGCGCTGTCGGATCCGGCCTGCGAGGCGGTGTTCTTCGTCGACGGCGACGACTGGCTGGTGCCGGAGGGGTTCCGGATCTGCCGCAGCGCCTTCGAAGCGAAGCGGCCCGATATCCTGATCGCCAATTACGCCGAATACAACGACGGCGAGGACAGCTACCGCCGCCCCGCCGACACCGCGCTCTGGGGGCAGGTCCCGCGCCTGCCCGCCGGCGATACCGAGGCCGCCCGGCAGCTGGCGCTGAAGATGATCGCGGTGCCCTGGCGCAAGTTCTACCGCGCCGATTTCCTGCGCGCCCACGGGCTGCGCTTTCCCGAGGGGGATTTCTTCTTCGAGGACAACCCGTTCCACTGGGAGGTCTGCCTCAAGGCCGAAACCATCGGGTTTTTCAGCCGCGGCCTCTGCCTGCACCGGTTCAACCGGCCGGGCCAGACCATGGCCTCGACCGGGCTGGAGCTGACCGCCTTCTTCACCCATTACGACAGCATCCGCGCCATGATCCGCGCCGACCGGCCGGACGGCGATCCCGGGCTGGAGGCCGCCGCGCTCACCTGGCTGCTGAACAACATGTCCTGGCATGTGAACCGGCTGGAGGAGACCGCCATCGGCCCCTATGCCAGCCGCGCCGCCCGGGCGCTGGCCGCGGCCCCCGATCCGGCCTGGCAGACGGTGATGGCAAAATTCGCCGACCAGCCCATCGGCCCTGTCGCCGAGACCCTGAGGCGGGGCGATGTCACCGGGGCCGTGACGGTCCTGATGCAGGCGGCGCAGGCCGCGGCGCTGACCGCCCTGCAGGCGCGCATGGAGGCGCTGGAGGCCGCACAGGAGGGGCTGCGCCAGCCGCTCGGCCAGATCTCCGGCCAGCTGTCCGCGCTGACGGAAATCCAGCGGTTCCAGGCGCTGACCGCCCTGCCCGGCGGCCCCCGCCCCGCAGCCGGGCAAACCGATGAGGACGACCGCTAGCGCCGGCGCTCAGCCGCCGGCCAGATCCAGGATCTGCAACCGGCCGCCGGACAGGCCGGCGCGCTTGCGCAGAATGGCGAGATCCCGGGCATAGCCCGCCTCCAGGATCGCCCGGTCCTCCGGCGACCAGGGCGAGAATCCCGGCACGCCCGGTTCCCGCGGCATGGCCCGCACCGTCTCGCGCACCTGGTCGCGGCTGACCTCCCCCTGCGCGGCCATCTCGTGCAGCCGGCTCACCGCCGCATGCGAGAACCCCAGCCGCTCCGGCTTGTCGAGCAGGCTGAAGGCCGCCACGGGCAGCCCGGTCACCGCCGCCAGCAGATCCGCCTCGCGGCCCGGCAGATCCTCGGCCCGGTAGAGTAGCAGATCGCTGTCGGGAAACGCCGCCTGCAGCGCCTCGATCAGCGGCAGCCAGCTCATCTCCTCCACCGGCTGCCTCAGGAAGCGGTCGAAGGTCCTGAACGGGGTCGATTTCAGCGCCTCGCAATAGAGCGAGGGCACCAGCCCGGCAAAACCGCGCAGCCCCAGCACGATGCGCGGCTGCCGCAGGTGCAGGTGATCGGCCACGATACGCGCCCGCGGGCCGCCCTGGGGATAAAGCCCCTCGGGGGTCAGGGCGTGCTGCACCAGCGCCAGGATGTTCTCGTCGAAGACCAGCCAGCGGCGCATGCCGTCGGGCAGATCGCCCGGCGCCGGGGCCTCGGGGTGGTTGTGGTGCAGCAACGGCCGGGTCCAGAGCCGGCGAAATTCGTCCAGCCCGACATAGGCGATCCCGGCCCGGCGCAGCGCCGGCTGCGACAGGTCCAGCGATTTCTGCAGAAAGGTCGTCCCGGTCTTGTGCAGACCGAGCCAGAGCACATCGCCGCCCATCGGCCGTCCCCCCGTGCCGCGCCGCCGCCGGAGCCCGGCGGCCGCCTGTCGCACCAGCTTCAGCACCGCCGCCCCGCGCCCCTCAGAGCGGCGCGGTGAAGAACGCCGGCGCCGGTTCGCCCTTTTCCAGACACTGAACAAAGCCGCGCGCGGTGTCCAGCGCCTCGCGGATGGTCACATCCATGTCGAGATAGCGATAGGTGCCCAGCCGGCCCACGAAGGTCACGCCGGAGGTCTCCTCGGCCAGCTTCACGTAATCGCTGAGCAGCGCCTTCTCCTCGACCTGGCGGATCGGGTAATAGGGGATGTCCTCGGGCTCCGCCGCGCGGGAAAACTCGCGGTAGCAGACCGATCCCTCATGGCTTTCCCACGGCGCGAAATGCTTGTGCTCGGTGATGCGGGTATAGGGCACCTCGACCTCGCCGTAGTTCATCACCGCGCAGCCCTGGTAATCGCCGTCATAGGTGAAACGCTCGAAATCCAGCGTCCGGTAACCGAGCCGCCCCAGCTCGTAGCCGAACCAGCCGTCCAGCGGGCCGGAATAGAACACATGGTCATACTCGGCGGCCTGGGACCGGTCGAAAACAGTCTCTAACCGGACAGTCAGACCCGGATGATCGAGGATTTTCTCGATCATCGCGGTATAGCCTTCCTCCGGCATGCCCTGGAATTTGTGGAAGAAGTAATTGTCGTCGTAGTTGAAGCGCACCGGCAGCCGCTTGAGGATCGAGGCCGGCAGCTCGGAAGGGTGACAGCCCCACTGCTTCATCGTGTAGCCCTTGAAGAACGCCTCGTAGAGATCCTTGCCCACGAACCGCATCGCCTGCTCCTCGAAGGTCTGCGGATCGGTGATGGAGGTATCGGCCTGCTCCTCGGTGATGAAGGCATGCGCCTCGTCGGGGCGCAGGGTCTTGCGGAAGAACTGGTTGATGGTGTGCAGGTTCACCGGCAGCGAGAACACCCCGCGCTCGCCCTGCGGGTCCAGCGAGGTGGTCTTCACCCGGTTCTTGTAAGGCAGGAAGTTGGCAAAGGAATTGACGTATTCCCAGACCTCGGCGTCATCGGTGTGAAAGATATGCGGCCCGTAGACATGCACCATCACCCCGGTGTCGGCGTCGCGCTCGGTATGGCAGTTGCCGCCCACATGCGGCCGGCTGTCGACCACCGTCACCTCGTGGCCCGCCTCGGCCAGATGCCGCCCGATCACCGCCCCGGAGAGCCCCGCGCCCACCAGAAGAAAATTTCCCTTGGCCATACCCGAAACCCCTTTTGCCCGAATCCTGCTGCCTCGATCGCAGTTACATGCATTCCGCCCCGGAGCTCAACCGGCCGGGCCCGCCTTACGCGTCTGCGTCGGTTCCGGCCCGGGAGCGCGTGATGGCCGTCTTGATCTGGCCGGGGGATTGCGCGGTGAGATCCGCCAGGACGTTTGAAAAAATCCCGATGCAGTTCAGAACATCCGGCGAGAAATAATCCGACGCCTCGAGGGATTGCACGGCCTCGGTTGTGCTTTTCCCGATCTTTTCCAGCTCGTCCGACATCGGGAACCCGTCGAAGAACGCGGTATCCAGCGCCTCGGCATCGGCGGCGTAACGCTCTTTGATAAAGTCCACCCTGGAGGCGGGAAGGCGCACTTTCTCCCCGTCCTGCCCCAGCGCGTTATCGCGCATATATTCCGCCATCACCCGGCCGACCGAGCCCCGGGCCTCCCTGAACTGCGGCAGCCCCTCCTGGTTCTGCGTGCGCTCGGCAAGATACCGGTGCATTTCGCGCAGCAGGGCCAGCTGGCTGATCGTGAGCGAGGAATTGGCCGCGATCTCTTCCGTGATCTCGAACCCTTCGTTGCCCACCACGTATCTGAAGAAATCCTGCACCGCGTCCCGCTTGTAGAGCCGGTCACGGATGAACGGGCGCAGGGTGAACCGCGCCCCGAACACCTCCCGCCATGCGGCAAAACGTTCGGCGTAATCGAAGAGGCGCTTTTCCGACGCCATGTCGATGAAGTCTTCCAGCGTCTCGATGTCGGAGCCCAGCTTCACCCGTTCGGCAAAGGTGGACAGGATCTTGCTGCCATGCGGCCGGACATAGGCCACCAGGCGGATCCGGTCCCGCAGGCCGGGCCAGTAGCTCTCGATGGCCTCGTTCAGCACACGCGGATCGACGAACTGGAAATGCTCCGCCGAGACGACCGCGAAATCGGCGTCGCTGGCTTTGACCGCCTTGTAAACCCGGGTAAACCGTTTTTCGCGCTCCTCGAACCGGCGCTGCAGGGTCAGGGTCTTTGCCAGCCCGACGTGGTTGTTCATCGTCGGATACAGCAGCGTCTTGCCCGGGATGTCATAGGCCTTGGCCACCAGTGCCTTCTGGATCGAGGTCGACCCGGTCTTGGTGTCGCCCAGGTGGATGACAAGCTCGTTAATCATCTTGGCCCCTTTGCCAGATAAAATCGGTGATCAGGAAACGGTTTCAGTCTCTAACGCGGCGAGAAAGTCCCGAACTTCGGGGAACTCGATCTCTTTCTCATAGCCGCGCAACCGCGCCAGAACGTGCCGGGCCACCTCCGCTTCGGAGACCGGCTGCGGCGCGCGCACCGCCTCCAGATCGGGGAAGAACGGCGCCTTGCCCGACACCTCGCCGAGGAAGCGGTGGATCGGCTCGAAACGGTCGGCCATCTCCTGGCGGTTCTGCGCCCCGAACAGCTCGATCTCCGAGGAGTTCGGCAGGTCGAGCTCCGGCGTCAGCTGCCGCAGCCACTGGCGCATGATCGCGGCCTGCGGCGCCGGCAGCACCTCGTTGCCGCGCCGGGCCAGCTCGTAGATGCCGCGGTGCAGCGATTCATTGGTGCGCCGTTCCGGGGCCAGCCCCTCGGGGAACGCCAGCCCCGACTGGGCGATGAAATCCACCACCGAACCGCCGCCGGCGCGCACATCGGCATAATCGCGCAGGACGAAGCTGGCCTCGGGCAGCGCCTCGAGCCAGCCTTCCAGCATCAGCTGGTAGTCGAAATGGATATTGCCGAAATAGTTCTGCAGCCCGCCGGCGCTCAGCGGCGCGACCTTATGGCCGAATTTCAGCCGCTGGCCGTGCCAGGAGGCCAGGTATTCGTCGATCCGCCGCAGGGTGGCGATCACGGTGATCTCCGCATCGGGCGGAAAGATCTCTTTCAGGCTCTGGATCAGGGCGGGATCGGCGGGGGCGAAATTGGCGAACACCTCGGCCGCCAGGATCACCGCCTCGGGCTGCAGGAAGTCGATCTGGTGATGAATCGAGCGGACCATCTGGACCCGGGACGGCAGCCCCTTGTGAAAGGCGGGAACCTTGCCCTTGCCGTGTTCCGCCAGCATCCGGAAGGCCAGCGCGTTATGCGGCTCGCGGGCGTTGATCGGCAGCCCGCCGGCCGGCGCGTGGCGCCCCGCCGCGGTGGCCAGCATCATCGACATGCCCTCGAAATCGACACTGGGATAGAGGATCCCCGCCCGCGCCAGGGCGACACTGTTGCGCGCCAGAAAATCCTGCAGCGAGGTCGACCCGACCTTGTGATGCCCGATGAAGAGAATGACTTTCATGCGCCCGATAATACCTCTTTTCGCGGGGGCCGACCCGCACCGGCCATATGGAACAGCCGGCCCCGAAAATGCAAGCCTGCCCCGGCCGGCCTCAGGGCCGGTTTTCGCTTATCGCTCTCAGCCCGCGTCGCGGTCCATGCCCAGCTTGGCCCGCCAGTAGCCCTCGCCGGTCAGCGTGTCATAGCCCTTGCGATAGTGCTGCAACAGCCGCGGATAGGCCCGCAGGAAGGCCAGCGCCCGCACCGTGAACCGGGCGGTTTCGCGCAGGAAGGCGCGCTTGGAATGGCGCACCGTGTAGCATTGCCGCCCGTCGGCGCTGAGATAGGTGATCTCGGCCGCGCCCCAGCTCCAGCCGACCTTGCCGCGGTCCTTGGCGCGCAGCACGATCCGGCCGCCGAAACGGGCGAAGAAGGGCAACAGATGGCCGTTCAGCGTGGGCTTCATCAGCGTCCGCACCACCACATTGCGCGGTTTCTTGACGGCGGGCGGCAGATGCGGCGGCGCCGGCTGCCAGGCCTCCACCTGGGTCAGCGCCTTGATGTCGGCGCGGCGCTGCGCCATGTCCGCGTGCGCGTCGAAGAACTCCGGCCCCTTCATCACGTCTTCCAGCGCCAGGTTGATGGCCGCGATGGTCTCGTAATGCATCCGGGGCAGGTTGCGCAGGAAGAACCAGACGGCGATCTTCAGCGTCCGCAGCGCGCCGATCTCCATCTTCGGCAGGCTCAGGTGATGGGCCAGGTGGCTGCGCAGGTCCAGATACCAGGTCAGCGGGCTTTCCTTGTCGGTGAAACTGTCCTGGAACGAGACCACGCCGTTGAGCCGGACGATATTGAACGCATGCACCAGGCTGAAGCTCACGTCGTCGCCGCGCACGAAGAAGGGGAACGGCTGATGGCGCACCTCTGCCACCGGAAAGGCGAAATACCACCAGCCGCCGTACAGCCGGTCCGACGCCGGCCCGGTGGTGTCGAACTCCATCTCCAGGCTTTCCAGGGTGTCGCGCAGGTCGGTGCCCATGTGCAGCGGCATGCAGCGGCTGTCGAACAGCGCCCCGTTCTCCCAGATCGCCCAGCGGTGGCCGGCGTCGATCATCGCACCCGCCACCGCGGTGGCCGGATCGTCGGCATAGGCCAGAAACAGCCAGGTGCGGTCGAGGCTCGCCATATGCACCGAGGCATCGTCATCCATGAACAGGCAATGGCTGGCGCCGCTGTCGCGCGCCGCCAGCAGCCCGCGCGAAAACCCCCCTGCGCCGCCGAGATTCTCGTTCGGGATCACCGTCACATGCGGGCTGTCGGGGATCTCCACGCTGCGGCCGTTGTCGACCACGGTCAGGCGGATGTGATCCTTCAGGGAGGAGCCGGCGATATACTCCTCGAACCGGCGCACCGTCTGCTCCACCGCCGCCTCGCGTTTGAAGGTGGTGATCGACAGCATCAGTTCCGGGGTCCGCTTCGGCGCCTGCGCCGTCTGCCACTGCGCGCCGCTCAGCCGGCCCTCTTCCAGCGCGGTCAGCGTGAAGAACAGCGCCCCCTGCCCCGCCTCCAGCTCCAGCAGCGGCGTGAGATCGAGCTCGAAAGGCGCGTCGGGATCGAATGTGATCACATCGATGAAGATCCGCTCCCAGGAGCGGGAGGGAAAGGCCAGCACCACCTCCAGCTCGAACCGGCCCTCGCCCTCGAGCTGCAGGCGCAGGTCGCGCAACCCGCAATGCTGCCGCCATTTGCCGATGTTGAACAGGTTGAACCAGGTGTCGAACCGGGCCTTGCCGCCGGCGGCAAAGCGCAGCTCATGCGCCGCGCCCGACATCCCGGCCGCATTCTGCAGGCGGACATAGAGGTCGCGTTCGGTGCAGATGCCCTGTTCCGGCCAGATCAGGCTCTGCAACGTGGTCCTTGCCGGGGCGGCTGCCTCATCCTGCATGCGTCGTCGGTCCTTTGATCCGCTCAATGATTACCGGCGATCTGCCGGTGATCTACCCAGTCGCGCGTGGCCGGGGGACGGCCCCGCCACATCGGGGCCGTCTTACTGGAGCGGGCCGCGGCGGCGCAACTCAAGATCGCCGCTCTGCGGCACGGGACCGGCGGGCGGCGATGAAAATGCAACGGCAACAGGCGTCAGGCCGCCATGATCGCCTCATGCATCTCGATCGCCTCTTCGAGATCGTCGTAATATTGGACCTGGCCGTTCTCCAGCACGATACCGGCATCGCAGAACTGCCGTACCTGGCCCATCGAGTGATTGACCATGATGGCGCTGGAGGTCTGCATCCGCTCGGCGAACACCGCGCGGCTCTTATTCTTGAATGCCGCGTCTCCCGTGGCCGTCACCTCGTCGACCAGATAGGTGTCGAAATGGATCCCCATCGAGGCGCCGAAGGTCAGACGCGAGCGCATGCCCGAGGAATAGCTGCGCACCGGCATATGGAAGAATTTCCCCAGTTCGGCAAAATCCTCGACGAAGGCCATCAGACTGTCGGTATCCACCCCGTAGATCCGGGCGATGAAACGCACGTTCTGCGCGCCGGTCAGCTCGCCATGGAACGACCCGCCGAAGCCCACCGGCCAGGAGATCGAGCCGTCGGAGACGATGCGGCCGTAATCGGGGCGTATGGTGCCGGCAATCATCTGCAGCAGGGTCGATTTGCCGGCCCCGTTGCGGCCCAGCAGCGCCAGCGACTTGCCGGTGGGCAGGGTCAGGTTGAGATTGTCGATCACCACCTTGCGCTCGCCGCGCAGGCGGAAGCTCTTGGTGAGGTTCTCGAAGCGGATCATGCCCTCTGGCTCTCCTCTGTTCCGCTCAACTCCGGTCGCGGATCGAGTAATAGATCAGGGCGAGGATCGACCAGATCAAGAGCAGGAACAGCCCGGCCAGCCCGGCCAGGATCCAGCGTTTGGGATACTCGGCATTCTGGGCCAGGGTCGGTTTGACGTAAGTGGCCAGATAGCGGCTTTGCCGCGCGGCGTCCTCGCGCGCCACTTCCAGCGCCGTGAGGGCGGCGCGATAGGCCTCCTCGGCATATTCCAGGTCGACAGTCAGGCTCTCGAACTCGGCGATCAGGGTCGGGTAATCCTCGCCCACCGCGCCGGTATCGGTGTTGTTGCTGGCGAAGGTCTGCCGCTCGATGTGGATGCGCTCGCGGATCACGTCGATGCGTTGCTGCGCCTTGGTCAGCCGCGGGTCGCTGTCGCTGGCGGTTTCGCGCAACAGATCGTATTCGACCAGCGCCGCGGCGAGCTGCTGCTGCAGGTTGTTCATCACCCCCATGCGGCCCTGGATGTCGGCCTCCGGGTCGACGATCTTGGTGCGGGTGCGGAACCGGGTCAGCGCCTCGCGCGCGCCCTTCAGCCGGGCGATGGCGGTATCCAGATCGTCGCGGGCATAGCGCATCGCATCCTCGCGCGCCTGGTTGTTCAGCGCGTTGATCCGGTCCTGGCTCTCATTCAGAATCGCCCGGGTCACCGCCTGGGCAGTGGCGGGGTCGAAGGCCTTGGCCTGCACCTCGATCAGCCCGGTGCCGGAATCATAGGAAATGCCGACGATGCGCTGCCAGTACCAGACCAGGTCCTCCAGCGTGGCGTCGGGCCAGATCGCAAAGGCCCAGTCGCCGGGCCAGGGTTTCGAATAGGCCGCCCGCAGGCCGATCTGGGCGTCGACCGCCTCGACCATCTCCTGGCTCTGGATGAATTCGTAGAGGATATCGCTGTCCGAGGCGGTGCTGCTACCGGCAAACTGCGCCAGACCGCCCAGCAATTCGGTGGCGCCGCCGCTTTCCTGGCTGCGCACGGTGAAGCCGGTGGTCGACATGTACTGGTCGCTGGCCTGGGTCCAGAGATAGAAGACCGCCGCCGCGAAGGGTAGAAGCACCGCCGCCACGAAGCTGGTCATCAACCCCCAATGGCGCTTTTTCATCCGCGCCGGGCGGGCGATCGGCTGCACCGTCACCGGGGCGGGTGCGGATCGCTTTGCCGCCTTCCTGGCTGCTTTCCTGGCGGCCTTTTGGCCGATCTTGCCCCGGTTCGAGGCGGGCACCTCTGCGCCTGCGCCACCTTGCGGAGGCGCATCCGCCTCCGAAGACGGATCGGCGAGGGATATCTTGTCGTTCATGGCCGCCTGCCCCGGCGCGAAGCCGTTTGATATTGTTTCCCGTTTCTTACATAACAGCAGAGACAAACGCCAGTATCGGAACGCTTTTCAATGGCCGCCCTGCCGCCCCCAGTTCCCCCTACCCTGCCGCCCGCCCAATCCGGACCGCACCGCTTCGCCACGCTGCGCACGGTGCTGGCGCTGATCCTGCGTGAAATGTCCACCCGCTACGGCCGCACACCAGGCGGCTATGCCTGGGCGATCCTGGAACCACTGGGCGCGATCGTGGTGCTGAGTCTGGGGTTTTCGCTAATCATCCGCACTCCGCCGCTGGGAACCAGCTTCATCCTGTTTTACGCCACCGGCTTCATGCCGTTCGACCTGTATCAGAGCCTGGCAAGCACGATTGCCAGATCCATCCGCTTCTCCAAGCCACTACTACAATACCCTGCTGTCACCTGGCTCGACGCGGTGCTGGCCCGCTTTCTGCTCAACGGCCTGACCGGGATCCTGATCACCACCCTATTGCTCGCTGGCATCCTCGCAGTGATCGACAGCCGCACCGTGGTGGATCTTCCCTCCTTGGTCGAAGCGATGGCCCTGACGATGCTGCTCGGTCTGAGCATTGGTGTGCTGAACTGCGCGCTGATGGGGCTCTACCCGCTCTGGGACATGGTCTGGTCGATCGTCACCAAACCGCTTTTCATCGCTTCCGGCGTCCTGTTTCTCTACGATGACATGCCCCCATTGGCCCGCGAGATTCTATGGTACAACCCGCTGATGCATATCATCGGACTGATGCGCGCCGGGTTCTATGCCACCTATAAAGCGGCCTATGTAAACCATGTCTATGTGCTGGGTGTCTCTCTCGCTCTGCTGGCGATGGGGCTTATCCTGATGGGGCGTTATCACCGCGACATTCTGAACCGCTAGGCGCCGGCACACCGGCCAGGGCCAGCACCTCGGCATGGGGGCGGTGCGCCCGCCCGCTCAGCCCGTCGGCCACCGCGCGGCCCAGCAGGCGCAGGAAAATCCCCCGCTCGCCCGGATGGTGGCGCAGCTTCGACAGCCATTTCGGCAGGATCAGCAGCAGCGCCGGCCAGAACATCCAGCCCGCCGCCATGCGGTAGAGGAACAGCAGGTTGCGGTGGTAGTAATAGACCTTCCACAGCGGCCGGAACTGCCCCGGCCGGGCCTGGAACGTGGAGCAGTCGTGCTCGAAGGCGACCCTGGGCTCGAACCGGATCGTCCCGCCCGCCTTGCTGAGGCCGAGGGTGAAGATGCCGTCCTCGCCATAGACGAACAGCCGCCCGTCGGGATAGCCCGCCAGCCCGATCGCATGACGCGACACGAAAAGCCCGACGAAGGAGGAGACCTCGACCCAGCGCCCCGGCCCGCGGTAATCGTCGGGCGCGATGTGAAAGCCGCCGCGACCGCGCAGCAGGGTGCCGAAGAACTCCCGCCCGTGCCAGAACGGGTTGCGCGAGGGGCGGTTCATCTCGCAGATCCGGCCGCCGGGGAAATAGACCGCCGCGGCGATGGCGTCGCAGCCGGTCTTGTCGGCGGCGTGAAAGGCCGCCAGCGCGCCGGGGGCGGGCCGGGCGTCGTCGTCCATCACCACCATCCAGTCGGGATCGAACCGCTCGGAGGCCAGCCGCATGCCGGTCTCGAAGCCGCCGGCGCCGCCCAGGTTCTCGGCGCTCGACACCACCAGCAGCCGCGGATCGGGCTGCGCCGCCAGCCAGGCGCCGGTGCCGTCGGTGGAGGCGTTGTCGATCACCACCACTGCTGTGAGCTCGTCGCCCGGGCTTTCCAGCAGCCGGCCGATCACCGCCTTGAGCTTGTCCAGCCGGTTATAGGTGACCACCACCGCCACCAGGCTTTCTCGGGTCTGCTCTTTGCTCACGACTTCGGTCACGGGGGTGGGCGCCTCTTGCTTGCCTTGCTTGTGCCTTTGGGGGGGGCCGGTTTCGGCTGTTCGGATCCGGGCCTTCGGGGCGCAGAACTCACAAATCCGGGGCCATGTCAAATCGCACCCGGACCGCGGGCCGGAAAACCCCGCCCGCGAGCGAACCGATTTGACAGCCGCCGCGCTCTGCGCCACCAAGGCAACCATGCGCAGCGCCCTTATCACCGGCTCGGCCGGCTTCATCGGCTATCATCTCTGCGCCCGGCTGCTGGACGAAGGCTGGCGGGTGACCGGGCTCGATTGCCTGTCCGATTACTACGATGTGGAGCTCAAGCGGCGGCGTCACGCGCTGCTGGAGGCGAACCCGAACTTCACCCCGGTGATCGGCAAGCTGGAGGATCCCGGCCGGCTGAAGACCCTGTTTCGGGACGAGGCGCCCGAGCTCGTGGTGCATCTGGCCGCCCAGGCCGGGGTGCGCCATTCGATCGAGGCGCCGCGCGATTACGTCGACGCCAACCTGATCGGCACCTTCGAGCTGCTGGAGGCCGCCCGCGCGCATCCGCCGGCGCATCTGCTGCTGGCCTCGACCAGCTCGGTCTATGGCGCCAACACGGACATGCCCTATGCCGAGACCGACAAGGCGGATACGCAGATGTCGTTCTATGCCGCCACCAAGAAGGCGACCGAGGCGATGGCGCATTCCTATGCCCATCTCTACCGGCTGCCGACCACCATGTTCCGCTTCTTCACCGTCTACGGGCCCTGGGGCCGGCCGGACATGGCGCATTTCAAGTTCACCCGCGCGATCCTGCGGGGGGAGCCGATCGACGTTTACAACCACGGGCGCATGCAGCGCGATTTCACCTATATCGACGATCTGGTCGACGGCATCCTCGGGTTGTCCGAGGCGGTGCCCGGAGAGGCGCCGGTGTCAGAACATGACAGCCTGAGCCCGGTGGCGCCGTTCCGCGTGGTCAATATCGGCGGCAGCCGGCCCACCGCGCTGATGGATTTCATCGCCGCCATCGAGGCCGCCTGCGGCCGCGCGGCCGAGAAGGTGATGCACCCGATGCAGCCCGGCGATGTGCCGGCCACCTGGGCCGATACCACGCTGCTGACCCAGCTCACCGGCTATGCGCCGCAGATCGGCGTGGACGAGGGGCTGCGCCGTTTCGTGGCCTGGTATCGGGACTATTACCGGGTCTGACCCCCGGCTGTGCGCCAGATGTTTCGCACGCGAAACAATAGGTAATAAGCACTGACCTAAAATCCGCCGCGGGCTTTCTCAGCAAATCCGGCGCGCAGGGGCCCTCTCCGTCGCACGACAGGCCGCACCGAAGCGCTTTGCCCGGCATATCGCCCGATTAGAGTCTTATTCAGCGGCTTGAGCGGCCATGTTTCGCACGCGAAACACCACGTCAGGACGGCTGACCTGTCAGCCCCGCTGCGCCAGCCAGCGCTGCAGCGCCTCGAACAGATCCGCGTCCACGTTCTCGCCGCTCAGCCCGATCTCGCCGCGGGAGCGGTCGAATTTCATCTGCACCCCGGGCGCGGCCAGCACCGAACGCGGCGCCGCGGGGATCGGCCCCACATAGGTGTCGCTGAGATCGGGCCACGCCTTGCGGCCCGGCTCTACGGCCTGTTTAGAGCCTGTTTCGGAGGCCGGCAGGGCAGGGGGCTCCGACGCCTCGGTCAGAATACGCAGCTCCGCCTCCGCGCTGTCCACCCGGGCCGCGCGCAGGCGTTCGGTCAGGCGGATCGGCAGGTCGGGATCCTCGCCGAACCGCCGCGCCAGCGCCAGGCCCAGCCGCTCCGGGATCGCGGTGGGAAAGCGCAGCACCGGATCCAGCACCTCGACCAGCGCCATGAAGCTGCCGATCTTGGAGCGCTTGGCGCGCGGCGCCGCGCTGTAGAGACTGAGCAGCGCCTCGCGGCGGGTCTCGTACACCCCTTCCTCCACCGCGCGGAGCGCGATGCGGGCGCGTTCGTAATGGCTGAGATTGACCCGGATCTCGTTCTCTTCGACCATCGCCACATAGGCGGCCTGGGCGCTTTCGGGCTCCACCACCAGGGCGCGGACGAAGGCGAACCGGGGGTCGTTCGTCTTTTCATAGAGTCTGGTCAGCGCGGTCAGCCGCCGCCAGCCGGAGATCAGACCGTGGGTCCTGCCGTCCACCGGGTGGGGCAGGCGGACCACCTCGACCGGGGTCTGCTGGCCGCGCGCCTCGAGGCTGGCCATCAGCGCCGCCATCTCGTCCTCGTCCTGCACCATGCGGTCGCGCACCAGATGCTGGATGTCGATCGCCGCGAGCGGCAGCCGCTCCAGCATCAGGCCCTGGGCGCGGGCTGCTTCCACTTCCGCCGCCAGATCGGAGAGCGCGGCCAGCGCCGAGGCGTCGCCGCTGACCTGGGCGATCGGGGCAGGGGCGGGCGCCGGGGCCGCATCGCTGCCGATCCCGGGGCCGGTGAGACGCACCGGCGCGGGGTCGAGGTAATGGGCCTGGGCCGGGGTCAGTCGCCTGCGTTTTGCCATCTGTGGTCTCCTTCTCGCGCCGGCTCTGTCAGCTTGCGGTTAAGCCCGGCTCAACGGGGCGCGCGCTGGCCTCTGCCTGCGCTTCGCGCTCCTCGCGCCGCCAGACGCCGATCAGCAGCCGCTTGAAGGCGGCATAGGTCTCGTCAAAGGTCTCGCGGCCGCGGGCATAGGTCTCGCGGTTGAAATCGCGGTAATCGGCCTCGTAGATGCCGGAGACCTGCTCGCCCGCCTGACCGATCAGCGCGGTGAAATCCTGCCGGTGCGGGCTGAGCGTGCGGCCGAGATAGGCCTGGATCAGCGCCGAAAGCTCGCCCTGCTGGGCTCCGTCGTAGCGGGTGATCACGGCGCGCACCGCATCCCATTCGAAGGAAAGCCCGGGGCGGCCCAGGGCGCGGGCGGCGATATTCTCCCCCTCCTCGATGGAGGCGAAGGTGGAATGCAGCATGTCGAAGAAGCGCCCGGTGGAATCAAACTCGAGGAAGGAGGCGCCGAAGGGCACCAGCAGGATATCGGCGGCGGCCAGCCCGTTGATGGTGAGGTACCCGAGCGCCGGGGGGGTATCGATGAACACCAGATCGTAGCGGTCGAGCACCCCGTCGGCCTGCAGCCGGTCGGTCAGCGCATCCCAGAGCTTCCAGCCGCGCGCCTGCATCCGCCAGACCGGGATCTGGAATTCGGCCCAGTAGAGGTTCAGCTGGGCGCCGATCAGGTCGATGTTGGGCCAGTGGGTGGGCTGGATGACGTCACCTGCCGTCATCTCCAGCGCGGCGGTGAGGCTGTCGTCGAGCGGCAAGGGCGCCTCGCCCCGGTCGAGCCGGCGCTGGTTGTCGGCGCGCAGATGCTCGCCGTAGTGGCGGGCCAAGAGCGGGAAGGCGGTGGACCATTCGTCCTCCACCTGGCCGCCGAAGATCGAGGTCATGGACCCCTGGCTGTCCAGATCGATCACCAGCACCTTGTAGCCGTCGAGCGCCGCCGACATCGCCAGATGCGCCGCGGTGGAGGTCTTGCCCACGCCGCCCTTGAAGTTGGCCACGGCGACCAGTTTCGCCGGCAGCCCCTCGGGGCGGTAGGGCAGGTAGTTTTTCGCCTTCGATCCCTGCGCCGCGAAGAAGCCGCGCAGCCGCAGCACCTCGTCGAGGGTGAACCACTTGGCGCCGCCCTCGGTCTCCGAGCGGCCCTGCGGCAGCTCCGGGTTCTGCTTCAGCACGCGGCGGAAATGGGCCTGGGCCACGGGGATCAGGTAGCGGGTGATTTCCCAGGTTGAGAACAGCCGCAGCGATTTGCGCCCCGCCTCGTCCATGCCCCGGCTGGCGAGATCCGCCCGGCCCCTTGCGCAGGCCTCCGCGATGGCCGCGAAACCGGCGGTATCGGTGGGGCTGTCCAGCTCCTCCAGCGCCGCGTCGGGATCGATGTTGAAATAGGGCGGCAGCCCCGCGCTGTCTTTTGCCATGAAGAAAATCGCTCGATGTGCCGTGTTTTTGGCATGGTACCACAAAACGCAGCACATGGAAGCAAAAGCCGCACAAAGCCGATTTTTCTAAGCAAATTCAGGGGGCAGGGACCGGGCGCGTGCAGGGTTTTCCGGGCGCCTTTATTTTTTTGCCCTGTTATTTTCGTGTTATCTATTAGTTACGCGCTGACAGCCTGACAGATAAGCCGCTGTCGGCAAAGAGGTTTTGGCGTTTTCCGGGAGGCGAAGTGAATCTGAACCCCCGATGAAATGACTCTGAACCCCCGATCTTCCGATTCCGAACCCCCGTTGCGAGGGGCTGTGGATAACCCTAGGCTGGGCGTCATCGAAACCACGATAAAAAAGCGAGTCGGAAACCGACCATGAGCAGTGCGGCCACACAGGGGGCAGGGGGGCTTTTGCCCGACCGCCACCGGCAGGGGGATTTCTTTCTCTGCGATATTTTCGATGCGATCCCGAAGGACGATCTGGCGAGCATGGAGCATCCGCTCTTCTCGCTGTCGACGCGGCCCGACCGGCGCATCCTGTCCTATGCCCATAACGGGGTGGAGATCACCGTGATCCCCTCGGTGAAGGGGCTGGCGACGATCCACGACAAGGACATCCTGATCTTCTGCATCAGCCAGCTGATGGCGGCGATCAATGCCGGGCGGCAGGTCAGCCGGACGCTGCAGCTCAAGGCGCACGACCTGCTGGTGGCGACCAACCGGGAGACCTCCGGCGACGCCTACCGGCGGCTGCGCGAGGCCTTCGAGCGGCTGGCGGGCACAAGGATCACCACCAATATCGTCACCGGCGCGCAGGAGACCACCACGGGCTTCGGCCTGATCGAGAGCTGGGAGATCGTGAGGAAGACCCGCGGCGGACGCATGGTCTCGGTCGCGGTGACGCTCAGCGACTGGCTCTACCGCGCGGTGCTGTCGAAATCGGTGCTGACGCTCAGCCGCGATTACTTCCGGCTGCGCAAACCGCTGGAGCGGCGGATCTACGAGCTGGCGCGCAAGCATTGCGGCCGCCAGGAGGGCTGGACGGTGTCGGTGGAGACGCTGCTGAAGAAATCCGGCTCCGCCAGCCCGCGCCGGGTGTTCCGGCGCATGCTGCGCGACATGATCGAAGCGCAGCACCTGCCCGATTACACGATGGAAGAGCAGCCGGGCGACCTGATCCGCTTCACCCCCCGGGCGCAGATGGTCGAGGCGCCGGCCACCCCGCCGCGGCTGAGCGAGACGGCGCTGGAGCGGGCGCGGGAGATGATGCCGGGGATGGACGTTTACGCGCTGGAGGCCGACTGGCGCGCGGTCTGGGCGCGCAGCGGCGCGCCGCGGCTCAGGAGCCCCGACGCGGCCTTCCTCGGCTGGGTGCGCAAACGGGCCGGGCAGGGGTAGGCCCGCCTCTCTCTGCCCCTCTTTGCGGGCGCCGGGCCCTCTGGCCCTTAGAAGGTGTTTTCGATCCGCGCGGCGACGCCGAAGAAGTTTCCGACGAGCGAGGAGATGGTCAGCGCGTCGTTGATCGGCGATTCGGTGGCCACCACCAGATCGCCGGAGTTGATCTGGAAGTTGCGGGCCGAGAAGAGCCCGTCGGCAGAGGTCAGATCGACGGTGAAGACCACCCGCGTCTGGCGCGGGCCGCGCTGGCCCGGGCGCACCGCCGTTTCGGGGAACTCGCGCAGGATCAGCAGCCCCTGCGGGTCGGCCTTGCCGTCGTTCACCCCGCCCATGATCGAGACCGCGTCCATCGCCGAGACATCGTCCTTGCGGAACCGGTGCAGATCCTCGCTGCCGGCGGCGCCGAAGGAGAGGAAATAGCGGGTATCGGCCTCGACGAAGACCCGGTCGCCGCCGCGCAGCCGGGTGTCGAGCCGGGGGTTGTTCAGCAGCGCGTCGACCGAGGTGCCGTAGATGCCGCCGCCGCGCATCAGCCGGATCTGCGGGTTGACCAGGGTTTCCTTCACCCCGCCGCCGGCGGCCAGCAGGCTGAGCACGGTATAGTTGCGGTCGGGCATCGGATAGCTGCCGGGGCGGCCGACGCCGCCGACCAGATCGACCGAATTGGCCCGGCCCTCGGCCATATGGAGCTGCACCTGGGCGGAGGGCACGATCGCCTCCAGCGCGCTTTGCAGCTCGCGGCGGGCCAGGTCCGGGGTCATCCCGGTCACGGTGATCTCGCCCACGTAGGGCATGAAGATGGTGCCGTTGGCGGCAACCCGGACCGCGTCCATCTGGGTTTCCTTCTGCACCGGCGAGGTCAGCAGCGAATTGTCGCTGCTGTCCCAGATCTTGATCGTGAGCATATCGCCGGGCTGGATGATCTGGGTATTGGGGCCGCGGCTGCTGCCGATCCAGCTCAGCCGTTCCTGTTCGCCGGTGGCCGGCCATTGCGCCACCGTGGGCAGGAAGGCGCGGGTGACATTGTAGACGGCGAAATCCGGGGTCTCGTCGGCGGCGTGGCGCAGCACCTCTTCGCGCACCGGCGCGCCGCCGGGCAGGCGGCTGCGGGCGGTGCAGCCGGCGGTGAGGCCGATCAGCCCCAGGATCACAAGAAAGTTGAGAGCTTTGCGCATACCCGGGGCCTGTTGTCTGAGGGTTTTCCGTGCCGGAAAACCGTTGCAATTTCCGGGTCGCAAGATACTGCCGGCTTGGGGGCGGTCAACCGCGACGATGCGCTGACGGGGGCGAGACATGGATTTTCCGCGGATTTTGGTTCTGGGGGCCACAGGGCGGATCGGGTCGATCCTGCGCCGGGTCTGGCCTGCGGGGCAGGGGCTCTGGCAGGCCCGGCCGGGGCGGCCGGTGCCCGGGGCGGCGGCGGATTGGCTGTGGCTCGATCCGCTGGCCGATGCGGCGGCGCTGGCCGGGGCGGCGGGGCGGGCGCAGGCGATTCTCTGCCTGGCCGGGGTGACGCCGACGACGATTGAGGCGGCGGGGTCGGGGGCGGCGATGGCCGACAATGTCGCGCTGGCACAGGCGGCGGTGCGCGCCGGCGCCGCGGCGGGGGTGCCGGTGCTGCTGGCCTCCTCGGCCGCCGTCTACGGCGCGCAGGCCGGGCTGCTGTCGGAGGCCACCGCGCCCGCGCCGGTCTCCGACTATGGCCGCGCCAAGGCCGGGATGGAGCGCCGCGCCGCCGGGCTGGCGGCCGAGCTGGGCGTCGCGGTGACCGCTTTGCGGATCGGCAACGTGGCCGGGGCCGATGCGATTCTCGGCCGCTGGCAGGAGGGGTTCCAGCTCGACCGGTTCGCCGATGGGCGCACGCCGCGGCGCAGTTACATCGGCCCGGCGACGCTGGCGCGGGTGCTGGCGGCGCTGTGCGCGCGGGCCGTCGCGCGGGGCGATCTGCCGGAGTTGCTCAATATCGCCGCGCCGGGCACGGTGGAGATGGGCGCGCTGCTCGATGCGGCGGGGCTGGCCTGGGCGGCGCGCCCGGCCCCCGACAGCGCGATCCCGGAGGTGGCGCTCGACGTGACCGCGCTTTGCGGGCTGGTGGCGCTGGACCCGGCGGCGGGCCGGGCCGAGAACCTGGTTGCCGAATGGCGGGACATGGCGCAAAAGCCCGGGTCATGAGACCGAGCCCGGCAATATCCCTGACGCAGCATCGATGACCTGATCCATGACCTGGCGCAAACGCATCTTCGATCTGTTCTTCGCCTCGCTGCTGGTGGTGCTCCTCGGGCCGCTGCTGCTGGGGCTGCTGATCTGGCTGTTGTGGCAGGAGGGGCGGCCGCTGTTCTATGTGGCCGAGCGGATGAAGGGGGTGGATCGGCCCTTCATGCTGTGGAAGCTGCGCACCATGCGGGTGGTGGAGGCCGATACCGGCGTCTCGGGCGGCGACAAGGTGGCGCGGATCACCCGCACCGGGGCCTGGCTGCGCTCCAAGCGGCTGGATGAGCTGCCGCAGCTGTGGAACATCCTGCGCGGCGATCTGAGCTTTGTCGGCCCGCGCCCGCCGCTGCGGCAATATGTGGAGCGCCATCCGGAGCTGTACCGGGAGGTGCTGAAATCGCGCCCCGGGGTCACCGGGCTGGCCTCGATCGCCTATCACCGGCACGAGGCGGCGATGCTGGAGCGCTGCGAGACCCCGGAGGAGACCGACGCGGTCTATTCCCGTGTCTGCGTGCCGCGCAAGGCGCGGCTGGACCTGATCTATCAGCGTCATCAGAACGTCTGCTACGATTTCGACCTGGTGTTCCAGACCATCGGCAACCTGTTCCGTCGCGGCAGGTAACGGGCGGGAATGAGCCGACCCCGGGGCGGGCGATTGCCTGCACCCGGCTGGAGGGTTACAGATCGGAGACCCGGCAGGGTCGGCACAAGGCGGGCTTGATACCGCCGGGGCAGGGGACGGTATTGGATTGAGGAATTCATGCGTAAGAAGGTGACGAAGGCGATTTTTCCGGTTGCCGGTCTTGGGACGCGGTTCTTGCCGGCGACGAAATCGGTACCGAAGGAGATCATGACGCTGGTCGACCGGCCGCTGGTGCAATACGCGATCGACGAGGCGCGGGCGGCGGGGATCAAGGAATTCATCTTCGTGACCTCGCGCGGCAAATCGGCGCTGGAGGATTACTTCGACCATTCGCCGATCCTGGAACAGCAGCTGAAGAAGAAGGGCAAGACCGAGCTGCTGGAGACGCTGAAGGCGACCAACATGGATTCCGGCGAGATCGCCTATATCCGCCAGCACAAGGCGCTGGGTCTGGGCCACGCGGTCTGGTGCGCGCGGCGGCTGATCGCCAACGAGCCCTTCGCGGTGATCCTGCCCGACGACGTGATCGCGGCGGAGACGCCCTGCCTGAAACAGATGATCGACGCCTATGAGGAGACCGGCGGCAACATGGTCGCCGCGATGGAGGTGCCGCCGGAGAAGGCCGGCGCCTACGGCGTGCTCGACGTGTCGGAGGACATGGGCAGCGTGGTGCGCGCCCGCGGCATGGTGGAAAAGCCCGCCGCCGGCGAGGCGCCGTCGAACCTGGCGGTGATCGGGCGCTACGTGCTGGGCCCGTCGGTGCTGCGCAACCTCAACCGGATGCGCACCGGGGCGGGCGGCGAGATCCAGCTGACCGACGCGATCGCCGAGGATATCGCGAACGATGTGCCGGTCTACGGCTACCGGTTCCGCGGCCAGCGGTTCGACTGCGGCTCCAAGGCGGGGTTCCTGCAGGCGACGGTGGCCTTCGCGCTGGCCCGCGAGGACCTGCGCGACGAGCTGGCGCGCTACCTCACAGAGGTCGTCCAGACCAGCAAAGCCGCCCAGTAAAGCGCCGGGACTTCGCCCGGTCCTCTGCCGGCAACCGGGCCGGGATGCTGCGGGATTCAGCAGCCGGTCCCGGGTTCGGCGTGGTTGCCGGTTCCGGGCGCAACCCGGTTTTGACATTCCCGTAAAAGGATTGATACTTAGTGCCGTTATTAACCCCGAGAGAGGCCGCCGCTGTCGGCGGGTCTTTCGATCCGGGCGGGGCCGCCATTTGGACTATACACAGATTTCGATGATGACGACGCGGTGTCCGGGGAAGGGTGATCCATGCTGAAACTGCTCAGCTCCCTGTCGCGCAGCCAGCGGGGCTATGTGTTCCTGGGCATCGATCTGGCCCTGGTGCCGGTCGCGCTGCTGTTTACCTTCGAGGTTCAGGTTCTGCCCGCCTCGGCGCTGGAGACCCTGCACGCGAGCCTGCCGATCCTGCCCTACCTGGTGCTGATCGCGGCGGCGCTGGCGAAATGGCTGGGCCTGCCCAATATCCAGCTCAAGGCCTATGAACGCTACGCCATCGGGCTGACCGCGCTTTACGCCGTGGGCCTCGCCACGGCGCTGGCCGGGCTGTCGTGGATCGCCGGGCTGGGGCTGCCGGTGGGCACCCATGTGATCTTCGGGCTGTGCTATTTCCTCTTCGTGGTGGCCACCCGGATGATCCTGCTGCAGGTGGTGACCGCGATGTACCGCCGGGCCGAGCCGCGCCGCCGGGTGCTGATCTATGGCGCCGGCACCACCGGCACCCAGCTGGCCCAGGCGCTGAGCGCCCATGAGAGCATCGACCCGGTCGCCTTCGTCGACGACAACACCTCGCTGCAGGGCATGCTGCTGGCCGGCCTGCCGGTGCATCCGCCGGCGCGGATCACCAAGCTGGTGCGCGACCGCCGGATCAGCCGGGTGCTGCTGGCGATGCCGTCGCTCAGCCAGCCGAAACAGGCGCAGATCGCCCGGCGGCTGCAGAAGATGGGGCTGGAGGTGCAGGTGCTGCCCTCGTTCGCCCAGCTGATCGGCGAAGAGGCGCTGATCGACAAGCTGACCCCGGTGGCGCCGCAGAATTTCCTGGGCCGTAAATCCGCCGATACCGGGCTGGAAGAGGCCTGCCGCAGCTACGAGGGGCGCACGGTGCTGGTCTCCGGCGCCGGCGGCTCGATCGGCTCGGAGCTGTGCCGGCAGCTGCTGAACTGCCGCCCCCGGCGGCTGGTACTCTATGAACTCAGCGAACTGGCGCTCTATACCGTGCATCAGGAGCTGACCCAGCTGACCGAGGGCACCGGCGTCGAGATCGTGCCGGTGCTGGGCTCGGTCACCGATCCGCGCCAGGTGCGCAAGGTGCTGACCGACCACAAGGCGCAGGTGGTGCTGCATGCGGCCGCCTACAAGCATGTGCCGCTGGTCGAGGCCAACCCGCTGCCGGGGCTGGCCAACAACGTGTTCGGCACCCGCACGCTGGCGCGCGAGGCGGCCGCCGTGGGGGTGGAGCGTTTCATCCTGATCTCGTCGGACAAGGCGGTGCGGCCGACCAATGTGATGGGCGCCTCCAAACGCCTGGCCGAGCTGGTGGTGCAGGATCTGGCCACGCGCTACGGCGACAGCACCGTCTTCACCATGGTGCGGTTCGGCAATGTGCTGGGCTCGTCGGGCTCGGTGGTGCCGCTGTTCCAGGAACAGGTCAGCCGCGGCGGTCCGGTGACGGTGACCGACCCCCGCGTGCGGCGCTTCTTCATGACCATCCGCGAGGCGGTGCAGCTGGTGCTCAAGGCCGGCGCCGCGGCGCAGGGCGGCGAGGTCTTCGTGCTCGACATGGGCCAGCCGGTGCCGATCCTGCAGCTGGCGCGCCAGGTGATCGAGAGCGCCGGCTACACCGTGCGCGACGAGGCCAACCCCGAGGGCGATATCGAGATCGAGATCATCGGGCTGCGCCCGGGCGAGAAGCTGGAGGAAGAGCTGACGCTCACCGACGACCTGATCGGCACCCGCTATCAGAAGATCTTCTGCGCCCGCGAGGAGCACCTGTCGGAGATCGAGGTGGCCGGGGTGCTGCGCGGGCTGCGCCAGGCGCTGGCGGTGGGCGATGAGGCGGCGGCGCGCCAGGTGGTCGCCGGCTGGGTCGAGGGCTATGCCGATATCGAGGCCGGGCGTAAGCGGCTGTGACCGGCCCCGCCCCGGCGTCCCCGCAATCTGTAACCCCAAAGCCGCGCCCGGGCCGGGCCGGCGCCACGGCGCGGCGGTTGCCGTTGATCCGCTTCGCGGCTTTGTGGTCTAACCCGGCAGGACCGCAGCAACAGGCCGATTTCATGCCCCTGACGATTCGCCCCTTCTGTCGATACGGGGCCGCCCTGCTGCGGGCGGCGGCAGGGGCGGTGCTGCTGACCGGGCTCTGTGCCTCCCAGGGGGCGGCCCAGACCGCCCTGCCGCCCGAGGCCGGCTCGGAAGAGCCCAGCTTCACCCCGCTGCCGGCGGCCAGCCTGAACTTCTACGGCTCGCCCGGCGGCATCGACATGCCCTCGGCCGAGATGATGCCGGACGGGCAGTTCGCCACCACCCTGTCCAGCTTCGCCGGCCAGACCCGGATGACCCTGACCTTCCAGGCCACCCCCTGGATGTCGGCGAGCTTCCGCTATCACCGGATGAAGGATCTGAACCTCTACGGGTTCAAGACCTATTACGACCGCAACTTCGACGTGCGGTTCCGGCTCTGGCCCGAGGGGCGTTACCTGCCGCAGGTCGCATTGGGGCTGCAGGATTTCAGCGGCACCGGGATTTTCGGCGGCGAATATATCGTCGCCAGCAAGAATTTCCGCACCCCGTCCTGGGGCGGGCCGGCGCGCGACGGCGGCCGGCTGATGGTCACCGGCGGCATCGGCTGGGGGCGGCTGGGATCCTATAACAGCCTCGGGACCCTGGGCACGCGGCCGAGCTATTCCGGGGCCACCAGCCGCGGCGGCGAGCCGGCCTACGACCAGTGGTTCCGCGGGCCCTATGCGCTGTTCGGCGGGATCGAGTGGCGGCCCAACGACAAGCTGGGGCTGAAGCTGGAATATTCCTCGGACGAATACCGGGTCGAGACCCGGCGCTCGTCGCTGTTCAACCGGCGCTCGCCGCTCAACTTCGGCGTCGAATACCAGTGGACCCGGACCACCCGGCTGGGCGCCTATTACTTCTATGGCTCCGAGCTCGGCGTCTCGGCGCAGATCCAGCTCAACCCGCGCCAGCCGACCGCCCGGCTGGCGGTGCCGGCGCCCTACCCGGTGCAGCCGCGTGAGCAGTGGGCCGGCCCGCCGGAGAGCTGGGACACCGCCTGGCTGGAGGACGGCGAAACGGTGCCGGGCCTGCGCGACCGGCTGGCCGGGATGCTGGAGCGCGACGGGCTGGTGCTGGAGGCGCTGGAGGTGCGCGCGACCGAGGCCGAGCTGCGCTACCGCAACCCGCGCTATACCGCGCAGGCGGCCGCCGTGGGCCGCGCCGCGCGGGCGCTGGCCGGGACCATGCCGGCCTCGGTCGAGACCTTCCGGCTGGTGCCGGTGATCGACGGCATGGCGCTGTCGGCGGTGATCATCCGGCGCTCGGACCTGGAGGCGCTGGAGTTCGACCCGCAAAGCGCCGCAGCGCTGCTGGCGGTGACCGGCTTTGCCGATGCGGCGCACCGGCCGGGCCCGACGGCGATGTCCGGCCCCGATCTCTATCCCGATTTCAGCTGGTCGGTGGCGCAGTATTTCGCGCCCTCCTATTTCGACCCCTCGCTGCCGTTCCGGCTGGACCTGGGCGCCGATCTGCGGCTGACCTACCGCCCGGCGCCGGGCTGGCGGATCTCGGGCAAGCTGCGCCAGCGGGTCTGGGGCAACGTCAAGGACGGGCGGGCGTCGAATTCGGTGCTGCCGCATGTGCGCACCGACCGGGTGCGCTACGCCCAGTACGGCACCACGCTGGAAAACCTCTACGTGGCGCGGCAGTGGCGGCCGGGCCGCAACCTCTACGCGCGGCTCACCGCGGGCTATTTCGAGATGATGTACGGCGGCCTCTCGGGCGAGATCCTGTGGAAACCGGTGGGCAGCCGGCTGGGGCTGGGGATCGAGGGCAATTACCTGATCCAGCGCGATTACGACCAGCGCTTCGGCTTCCGCGACTACGATGTGTTCAGCGGCCATGCCTCGGCCTATCTGGACCTGGGCCGCGGCTATGGGGCGCAGGTCGATGTGGGCCGCTACCTGGCCGGGGACTACGGCGCCACGTTCACGCTGGAACGCACCTTTGCCAACGGCTGGAGCTTCGGCGGCTTCTTCAGCCAGACCAATGTCTCGGCGGCGGATTTCGGCGAGGGCTCGTTCGACAAGGGGATCCGGTTCCGCATCCCGCTCAGCTCGCTGCTGGGCAAACCCAGCCGCGCCGGCATGGGGCTGACGATCCGGCCGGTGCAGCGTGACGGCGGCCAGCGGGTCAACATGCCGGGGCGGCTTTACAACCAGGTGCGCGAGGCGCATCGCGCCGGGCTGGAGGCGGAATGGGCGAGGGTCTGGGAATGAGCCGGCGGGGTCTTGCCGCACTGGCGGCGGCGGGGCTGCTGGCGCTTTCGGGCTGCAGCGGCGGCAAGGACGCCGACCCGATGCAGCTGCAGCTGCTCAATGCCACGCGCGCCTCGGTCGGGCAGCTGGCGGAGAAGGCCCGCGGCGGCAAACCGGCGCGCCCGCCGCTGACCCGGGCGATGCTGGACGCGGTCAACCAGCCGGTGCTGGAGCTGACGGTGGAGCGGCGCGGCGGCGGCGGGGCGTTTCTGGCCCGCACCCTGCAGCGCAGCGACGGCAGCCCCGGCCGGATCGAGCAATGGAGCAGCCCCGACAACGTCGTCACCGTCAGCCTGCGCAACGGCGTGCTGATCTCCACCAGGGGGCTGGGCGGCGACCTGCTGTCCAGCGCGGTGCAGGTGACGGGCAGCCGGCCCGGCCCCTCCGGCGGCGGCGCGCACCGGCAGATGATTCGCGACCTCGACTATCGCGAGACCGCGCTGGAGCTTGCCTGCGATCTGGTCGACCTGGGCCCCGAGACCCTCGAGATCGTCGAGCATCGCCACCCCACCCGCCACCTGCAGCAGCGCTGCCAGGGCGGCGGCGGCCGCGTGGTCAACGATTACTGGGTCGAGCCGCGGGCCGGAATCGTCTGGAAGTCGCGGCAATGGGCCGGGCCGCATGTGGGCTATCTCAGCATGCGCCGGCTGGTAAAATAGGCACAGGATTGCCACGGCTGCAAAAAAAGCGCTTGTGCGGCTTGATCCGGATGCAGCCGCGCGTTGATCCGTTTCCGGAACTGCGCTACAACTCGGGCTAAATCAGCCAAAGGGGTTTTGGATTATGAAGAAGATGATTGTCGCACTGGTCGCTTCCGTTCTGGGTCTGTCGACCGCCGCCATCGCGCAGCAGACGCCGCCGCAGCCGTCGCAGAACACCATCATCATCAATGGTGAAGAAGTGCCGGTCACCACGGTTGGTGCGGCAGGCGCCGGTCTCATCGGTCTGGGCATTGTCCTCTCGGACGACGACGAGAGCGGTACCACCACCACCACCACCGACTAATCCGCCGCGCCCCGTCCGGGGCCGGAAGGAACGAAACAGGGGCAGGCCGTTGCGGCCTGCCTTTTTCGTTGCGGCGTTCTCTTTGCAGACCGCAGTGGCATCCGGGGGCCGGTTTCGGCCCTTCTCCCTTAGAAACAAACTGTTTCCCAATTGGAAACATACTGCGCGGCCCGCCGGATGCCGGGCGTTTTGACGACTCCGTGGAATACAACCTCCCGCGGGGGAAGGTTGGCGGTTTCCCGCCGAAGATCGGGTTTGATTTAAATCATGTTTTTACGGCGCAATATTGTATTTACGTGAAACTGCCGTACTCATATTCGGGTATGGCGATGTAAACGCAGCCCCCAGCGGCAGCCGTGTTTTTGACGAGTGCGAATTCCGGGGGAGGGGACCCCAGCAACAGTAGTACAGCAAGCGCCCGCCGCGACGGCGGCCGTGGAGCGCTGGCCAAAGGAGAAATTTAAATGGCGGATGAAGTTCTCAACAAGACACCGGATTACACGGTTACCCATGTATTCAGCATTGATGACATCTCGGGCGGGTTCGACGGCGTCACCGTTGCCGACACCCCCTCGATCATCGATTTCGACACCACCCAGGTCACCAAGGAGGGCGTGACCCTCTACCCGATCGACAGCGAATTCGGCTTCAACGTGACCGATTTCAGCGGCGCCGAGGAGAAAGAGCGCGACGGCCTTTATACGGAAGGCTGGGCCGGCAACCTGAGCGGCGAGGGCGACGAGCATCTCGGCCTGGTGCTGTCCGATGCGCCCACCGACACCTTCCAGACCCCGGCCCTGCTGGGCACCTGGCTGGCGGGCCTGGGCGGCAACTCGGTCAAGGCCTCGACCGAGCATTACTCGGTGATGCAGCAGGTCCTGTCCGACCAGTATTACCCGGACGACGATTCGGCGGTCTACACGCTGGACGACGATCTGCGCATGATCGATCTGGATGAGAGCGGCAATCCCGGCCTCATGCATGATTACTACGTCAAGGAGCTCTCCGAGGCGCTGCAGCGCGCCATCGATACTGTGGGCACCGGCACCACCACCCATACCGACATCGATTTCGACCGCGACGGCGAGACCGACAGCTTCGACACCTTCACGGTGACGGCGCCCGGCACCGCGATCGAGGTCGGCGCGGTCGATCTGGACGGCGACGGCGAATGGGACCTGATCGACGGCGGCCTCAACGGCTACGGCGCGGATGCCGGGATCCGCGACATCCTGACGCCGAACGAAAGCACCATCCAGAACAACATCGCCTATGGCGACGACTACTCGGTGACGCTGAAGGACGACGGCAAGCTGCTCTATCGCTGGGGCAACATGGTCAAGCGGCCCAACGACATCCGCCTCGAGGTGGAGATGCCGCTGCCCGAGGAATGGTCGCCGGAGGGCGATTCGGACGCTCCGATCCCGCTTTTCCGCATCACCGCGGCCGAGCTGGTCACCGAGCACACCATCACCAACAACCCCAACGACCAGATCCGCCCCGAGGATTTCGAGAACGAGGCGGCGATCGGCCAGCTTCCCTCCTATGAGGTGGACGCGGACGGCAACTGGCTCTCGACCGAAGGCTTCTATGCCGGCGACGGCACCTTCTACCCGGCCGGCACCGTGCTGAAGGACGCCTCGCTGCCGGGGCTGGTGGAAGACTCGCTGCTGGCGCAGATCGGCGCGACCTCCTCCGATCTGGATGAAGGCTTCACCAACGCCTGGTACACCACCATGGACCGCGCGCCCTTCACCGCCGATCTGGACGGCGACGGCAACTATATCACCGGCCCGCGCTGGCGCCTGCAGACCGACAAATACGGTCAGGACCTGCCCGGCGTGGTGATGCCGATCGACCCGCGGGTGACCGCGAACCCGACCAAGGATCAGGTGGAATACGAGGTCGGCGACGACACCACCACTGTCATCAACCTGCTTGACTGGGGCACCGCGGTGTCGCCGCTGTCGATCAGCGCCGGCTGGCAGAACGCCTCCGACACGGTTTCGGTCAACGGCCTGAACATGACGGAAAACTTCGACGTGGCCTTCTACGTGAAGGGCGATATCAAGCCGGCCACGCTCTATAACACCGAGCTGGTTCTGAGCTACGAAGAGATCGAGATCTCCGGCAAGGGCACGACCCTCACCGGTACGGCCGGCGACGACTACCTGGTCGGCCAGGGTGGCAACACCATGTCCGGCGGCGCCGGCAACGACCTGTTCGTGCTGTCCTACGGCGTCAGCAACGATTACGGCGCGATCAGCTCCAGCACGATCAGCGACTTCCAGTCCGGCGAGGATGAGATCGGCCTGATCGACCTGAGCGTGACCGACACCAACTTCTATGCGCTGGTGTCGCAAAGCGTCGAGGCCGACGGGCTGCATATCAGCCTGGCCGGCGAGGAAGTGGCGCTGCTCTCCGGCGTGACCGAGGAGCTGGGGCTGGAGGACTTCCTGCTGATCAACCGCTTCTCGACACCCACGATCGGCGGCACGGCCGAGGCCGATGTCCTGGTCGGCGATGCCGGGGACAACACGATCTGGGGCGGCGCCGTTGCCGACAGCGTGCTCGGGCTGGACGGCGATGACACGCTGATCGGCAACCGCGGCAACGATACGCTGAATGGCGGCGCCGGCAACGATACGCTGTCGGGCCGGATGGGTGGCGACACGCTGATCGGCGGCGAGGGGATCGATACCGCCACCTATACCGACTCGCCCGAAGGCGTGGAGGTGGATCTGGGGGCAGGCACCGCAAGCGGCGGCCGCGCCGATGGCGACACCCTGATCGGCATCGAAAACCTGATCGGCTCGGGCGCGGACGATGTTCTGACCGGGGACGACGGGGTCAACGTGCTGGACGGCCGGGCCGGTGGCGACACCCTGACCGGCAAGGACGGCGCCGACACGCTGCGCGGCGGCAAGGGCAATGATACGCTGGTCGGCAACCGCGGCGCCGACACGCTGGACGGCGGCCTCGGCAACGACACGCTGGACGGCGGTCTCGGCGGCGATACCTTCCTCTTCAGCGCCGGCAACGACACGATCGACGGCGGCGGCCATGAGGACGTGGCCCAATTCGACGGCGTTCAGGCGGCGTTCGACGTGGTCAACGAAGGCGGTGGCGCCTGGACCGTGACCGACCTGGCCACCGGCGATGTCGATACGCTGATCAACGTCGAGATCCTGAGCTTCTCGGACGGCGACCTGTTCGCCTGAGGCCGCTCGGCACACATGATCCGGGACGGGCGGGGGGCGATGCCTCCCGCCCGTTTCCGTTCAGGCGGTTCGGGTCAGAACGACGGTCTGAAACCGGCCGGCCCGGAGAGGGCTATTCCCCGTACCCCCGGGGGTTGCCCGACTGCCAGGTCCAGGTGCTTTCGCACATCTCGTGCAGCCCGTGCTCGGCCCGCCAGCCCAGCAGCCGGTTGGCCCTGGACGGGTCGGCCAGCGAGCGGGCGATGTCGCCGGGGCGGCGGGGCGCGATCTGGTAGGGGATCTCGCGGCCCGAGGCGCGGGCGAAGGCCGCGATCATCTCCAGCACCGAATAGCCCTGGCCGGTGCCCACGTTGAACACCTCGGTGCCCGCGTGATCCGCGGCATAGTCCAGCGCGGCGCTATGGGCGCGGGCCAGATCGGTCACATGGATATAATCGCGCACGCCGGTGCCGTCGGGGGTGTCGTAATCGTCGCCGAACACCGACAGCCTGTCGCGCCGGCCGATCGCCACCTGCGCCACGAAGGGCATCAGGTTGTTGGGGATGTCGCTGGGGTCCTCGCCGATCCGCCCCGAGACATGCGCCCCCACCGGGTTGAAATAGCGCAGCAGCACCGCCGCGGCCTCCGGGGTGGCGCGGGCCCAGTCGGCGATGATCTGTTCGGCCATATGCTTGGTCTGGCCATAGACATTGTTGGGCGCACAGGGATGCGCCTCGTCGAAGGGCAGGTATTGCGGCACGCCGTAGACGGTGGCGGAGGAGGAAAACACGATGCGCTTGCAACCGGCGCGCCGCATCGCCTGCAGCAGCGACACCGTGCCGGCGATATTGACGTCGTAGTAGAGCAGCGGCTTTTCCTCGGATTCGCCCACCGCCTTGAGCCCCGCGAAATGGATCACCGCATCGGGGCGGACCCGTTCCATCAGCGCGCCGAGCCCCTCGGTGTCGCGGATGTCCATCTCCGCATGGGGGATCTCCTGCTGCACCAGTTCGCCGACCCGGGCCAGCGCCTCGGGCGCGGAATTGTCGAAATTGTCGACGACGAAGACCTCGTGGCCCTGCGCGCGCAGCTCGATCAGGGTATGAGAGCCGATATAGCCGGCGCCGCCGGTGACCAATACCTTCATGAGAGCCCCCTTACACTGGCGTGTCCCGCCGCTTGGCGTTTCGCCGCAATAGGTATAGATGGGAAGCCCTGGAGACAATGGTCGCCCGACCGCCGCACGGCCGGTCCGGCGAAGGACAAGAGCATATGGCAGAGCGACTTTTCGGCACCGACGGGGTGCGTGGACAGGCGAACACCTGGCCGATGACCGCGGATGCGGCGCTGCGGCTGGCGGCGGCGGCCGGGCGCTATTTCCGCACCGACAAGCAGGAACACCGGGTGGTGATCGGCAAGGATACCCGGCTGTCGGGCTACATGCTGGAAAACGCGCTGACCGCGGGGTTCACCTCGACGGGGATGAACGTGTTCCTGCTGGGGCCGGTGCCGACCCCGGCGGTGGGCTACCTGACCCATTCGCTGCGCGCCGATGTCGGCGTGATGATCTCGGCCAGCCACAACCCGGCGCATGACAACGGCATCAAGTTCTTCGGCCCCGACGGGTTCAAGCTGTCGGACAGCGCCGAGGCCGAGATCACCCGGTTGTTCAACGCGGGCGTCGCCCCGGCGCTGCCGGATTCGATCGGCCGGGCGAAGCGGTTCGAGGACGCGCGCGGGCGCTATATCGAATATGCCAAGACCACCTTTCCCGCCGGCCGCCGGCTCGACGGGCTGCGCATCGTCGTCGATTGCGCCCATGGCGCCGCCTACCGCACCGCGCCCGACGTGCTGTGGGAGCTGGGCGCCGAGGTGATCCCGATGGGGGTGGAGCCCAACGGCTTCAACATCAACGCCGAATGCGGCTCGACCTATCCGGAGGCGGCGGCGCGCCGGGTGCGCGAGACCCGCGCCGATGTGGGCATCTGCCTGGATGGCGATGCCGACCGGGTGATCGTGCTGGACGAGACCGGCCAGGTCGCCGACGGCGACCAGATCATGGGGCTGATCGCCTCCCGCTGGGCCGAGGAGGGGCGGCTGCGCGGCGGCGCGCTGGTGGCCACGGTGATGTCGAACCTCGGGCTGGAGCGGTTCCTGGAGGCCCGCGGCATCGGGCTGGAGCGCACCGGCGTCGGCGACCGCTATGTGGTCGAGCGCATGCGCGCGGGCAACTTCAACCTGGGCGGCGAGCAGTCGGGCCATCTGGTGCTGAGCGATTACGCCACCACCGGCGACGGGCTGATCGGCGGGCTGCAGTTCCTGGCGGCGATGGTCGAGACCGGCAAGAAGGCGAGCGACCTGGCGCGGGTGTTCGAGCCGGTGCCGCAGAAGCTGGTCAACGTGCGCTTCGCCCCGGAGAGCGCGCCGCTGGAGACCGAGGCGGTGCAGGAGGCGATCGCGGCGGGCGAAAAGGCCCTGGGCGCGGCCGGCCGGCTGCTGATCCGCAAATCCGGCACCGAGCCGGTGATCCGGGTGATGGGCGAGGCCGAGGACACCGGCCTGCTCGACCGGGTGCTGGAGAACATCGTCCAGAGCGTCCGCAACGCGGCCTGAGGGACGGGAGGCGGGGGAGGGCGGAGAGCAATCTTGACAAACTTTGTCATCCTTCGCATCCTTCGGTCATGGCAACGATGAACGTTTCTCTTCCCGACCCGATGAAATCTTGGGTCGAGGCGCGTACGAAAGACGGGCGCTATAGCAATGTGAGCGACTATATGCGCGACCTGATCCGCAGGGATCAAGCCCGGCAGCAGGCCATTGAAGAGCTTCAGGGGGCAATCCGCGAAGGAATGCAGAGCGGTGAGCCGCGCCTCTTCGACATGGCAGATTTCATCAAAGCGAAGACCTCCGGGGCGGGTTGAGTGGCGCGCCAGGTCATGTTGCGTCCGCGGGCGGAAGCGGACCTCGAAGATATCTGGTCTTATACGGCGACCACCTGGTCCGAGGCCCAGGCCATCGATTACCTTTCCGGCCTCAACGCAGCGTTGGCTATGTTAGCGGAGTTCCCGGAGATCGCCCGCCTGCGGCAGGAGTTTACGCCACCGGTTCGCATCCACCCTTATCGGGAACATCTGGTGCTCTATCTGGCCGACAGCACCACGATCGACGTGCTGCGCATCCTGCACGGGCGGGCCAACTGGTCAGCATTCCTTGCTGAGTGAGGGCAAACTCAGCCCTGTGTGAGCCATGTCCGTTCTCCGTGCTTTGAGCAGGATAGGGGGATTTGTCGCAACCCGGTTCAGAATGTGCCCCGAGGTCCATTTTTATGTGCAATAATCAATGTTATGTAAAATAATGGGCCCGGGGCGCCTCACGAGAACAGGAAATGCTCCGGGTCCAGATCGTCGCTGTCGATCCCGTGCAGCAGGATCGTGCCTGCGCCGGTGTCGATCTCGGTGCCCTCGTCCACGGCGCGGAACTCCAGATCGTCGAAGCTGAGGCCGGAGATCTCGAAGCGGATCTGGTCCTGGCCGGGGTTGAAATCGGCGATGAAATCGTCGCCGTGATCCTCGCCGAAGACGAAACGGTCGCGCCCCTTGCCGCCCTCGAGCCGGTCGCTGCCGGTGCCGCCGTCGAGCCTGTCGTTGCCGCCGCCACCGACCAGCAGGTCTCGGCCGGCGCCGCCCTGCAGCAGATCCCCGCCGCGCTGGCCGAACAGCCGGTCATGGCCGCCCTGCCCCAGCAGCTGGTCGTTGCCGCCGCCGCCGCGCAGCAGGTCGTCATCGGCCCGCCCCCTGAGCATATCGTCGCCGGTGCCGCCCTTGAGCAGATCCGCGCCGCGCCCGCCGAGCAGCCGGTCGTTATCGCCCTGGCCGAGTAGTCGGTCATCCCCTGCCCCGCCCTTGAGCAGGTCCGCGCCATCGCCGCCCAGCAGCCGGTCCGCCCCGGCCTGGCCGCTGAGCCGGTCGTCGCCCCTCTCGCCCCGCAGCCGGTCGTCGCCGGCGCCCCCCTTGAGCCGGTCGGCCCCGTCGCCGCCCAGCAGCAGATCGTCGCCGCCGCGCCCGGCGAGCGTATCGTCACCCTCCAGCCCGCGCAGCTGGTCGGCCCCCTCGCCGCCCGTGAGCCGGTCGTCGCCGGCGGTGCCGGCAGGGTCCGGCGGCGTGGCCGGCATGCCGACCCGGTCGGGGGTGTCGAACCCGTCGGGCCACAGATCCTCCGGCACCAGCGGCTTGCCATCGGCGCTGAGCACCTTGATCTCGGTGTCGTCGAACCGCACCCAGATGCCGCCGGAGATGGTTTCGAAATCGAGCTGATCGGGGCTGCGCAGCATCGGAAACAGGCTCAGGTCCAGCCGGTCGGAGCCGCGTTCGAAATCCGTCACCCGCAGCGCGCTTTCGGTGGGGGCGAGCACGAAGGTATCCGCCCCGGCCCCGCCGGTGAGCTCCGCCCCGCCCGGGCCGGAAACCAGGATATCGTCGCCGGCCTTGCCGGCGAGGCTCGGCCGGTCCCCCTCCCCCAGGATCACGTCGCCGGCGGCGGTGCCGGCGAGGGCGGGGCGGCCCAGGGCGCGGCCGTCCATGATCTCGCCCAGCCCGGCCAGGTCGATGGAAAACTGGCTCAGCCCCGCCGCGGTGCCGGAGGTGACGAAGACCTGGATCTGATCGCCGCTGCGCACCGCCTCGATGCCGGTCACGTTTTCCAACCCCAGCCCGGCCTCATGCGCCAGGCTCTGCACATGCACCAGCCGCCCGTCGGGCAGCAGCGCCAGCAGGCTGAGGCCGTCGTCGGCGCCGCCGGCCAGCACGAAGACATGATCGTCGGCCTCCACCACCTCCAGCGCGGTGACCCCGGCAAAGCGGGTGGCGCGGGTGTCGATCACGTGATCGGCCAGCCGCAGCGCCCCGTCGGGCTCCAGTTCGATCACGCTGATCGAGCTGGAGCCGGCCGCGGCCATCATCGCCCAGGTGCTGCCGTAGGCGGTGACGGTCTCCAGCACGGTGGGCTGCGCCACGCCCAGCCCGTCGGCCACCCCCAGCGTGGCGCTGCGGCTGAGCGCGCCGGTCCCGGCGTCGATGCTATAGCTGCTGATCCCCCGGGTGTGGGAATCGGCGGCCAGCAGCACCCCCTTGCCGCCGGCCCTGGCCACGGCCAGCACCGCGCTGCCGTCCAGCTGGTAATGCGCCGCCGCCCCGTGCAGCGTGGCCTCGGCCACGATCCCGCCCTTGCCGTCGGTGAGAAAGGCGTCGATCGCCCCGCTGTCGGCATCGACCATATAGAGCGCCGCATGGCCGTCGCGGAGGGTGTAGGCGGCCACTGCCGCGGCGGTCCGGCTTCCGGCGCCGGGCAGGTCCATCGGCACCGCATCGCCCAGCGTGCCGTCTTCCTCGATCGCGTAGCCGACCAGCGCCCCCTCGCCGACCCCGTGCAGCACCAGCTGCGCCGTGCCGTCCGCCTGCACAATGTCGAACCGGCCCAGGTCCATGTCGGACATCGGGAAATAGCGGCTGTCGGCCGGCCGGGCGAGCCGCCCGGTATCGTCGATCCGGTAGACGCTGAGCCCGCCGTTCTGCCCGGTCGCGGCATAGAGATGGGGGCCGGCCTCCCCCTCCAGGATGTGGATATGGCGCAGATCGGTGTCGAGCAGCTCGTCCCCGGTCGCGATCCGTCCCGTGAGTTTCAGCACCATGGCGGCCCGCCTCCGAATTGTCCGCGCGCGGCAAGGCGCGGGTTGCGGGGTGAGCACAGCGCACAACTGTGCCGTGTGCGGCGCGGAAAAAGGGCGAAACCGGGGAAGATGCTTCAAGCTTGTCTCGAATGCGCGCGGGCGGCCGGTGCGGGCGGGGCCGGTTAACCCGCCGTGCGCCGCGTTAGCGGGCGGTGAACCGGCAGCGCGCAGGCTGCGCGCGCAGATTTTCCCGAAGGAGCCGCCCGGATGCCCGACACCACGCCGATCCTCGCCCTGCCCGTCCTGGTGCCGAACCAGGCGCAGCCCTATGTCACCCATAACGCGGCGCTGCGCCGGCTCGATATCCTGGTGCAGTTGAGCGTGATCGCCTTCGGCGCCGAGACCCCGCCCGCCCTGCCGGAGGAGGGCGACCTCTATGCGCTGGGGGCGGCGCCGGTGGCGGACTGGGCCGGTCAGGCCGGGAGGCTTGCCGCCCGGATCGACGGCAGCTGGCTGTTCCTGGCCCCGCAGGCGGGCTGGCGCGCCTGGGACCGCGAGACCGGCGTGCTGCGGGTCTGGGACGGGACGGAATGGATCCGGCCGCTGGCCGATCTCGACAATGTAAGCGGCCTCGGCATCGGCACCGCTGCCGACGCGGTAAACCGGCTGGCGGTGAAATCCGCGGCGACGCTCTTTAGCCATGACGGCGCCGGCCATCGGATGAAGCTCAACAAATCCGCCGATGCCGAGACCGCCAGCCTGCTGTTCCAGTCGAACTGGACCGGCCACGCGGAGATGGGGCTGGCGGGCGATACCGATTTCTCGATCAAGGTCAGCGCCGACGGCAGCGCCTGGAACGCCGCGCTGAACGTCGCGGCGGCGAGCGGCGATCTCGGCCTCGGCGGCCCGCCGGGCAGCGGCCGGGTCGAGATCGGCCAGCCGGCCGATGCCCCCGCACTCGGCGCCAGGTGCAGCCATGCCAGCTTCGCCTCGACGCTGCAGGTGCTGCGCGCGGACCGGGCGGCAGGCAGCGATTTCAACTTCCTGCGCTGCGTCAGCGACGCCTCCGGCGCCGGCGATCTGGCCTTCAGACTGTCCGGCGACGGCAACGGCAGCTGCGACGGCGCCTGGAGCGGCGGCGGCGCCGATTACGCCGAATGGTTCGAATGGGCCGACGGCAATCCGCAGGGCGAGGACCGGCGTGGGATGTCCGTTATATTGGATGGAAACCTTATCCGCCCCGCCATGACGGATGAGCCTCCGATCGGCGTGATCTCCGGCAACCCCTCCGTCATCGGGGACGGCGATAGCGACCGCTGGAAAGGCAAATACCTGCGCGACGACTACGGCAGCTATATCTGGGAAGAGGGCGCGCTGCCGGACCGCGCCGGCCGGCCCCGGATGCAGCGCCGCCGCGCACTCAACCCCGATTACGACCCGGCACGCCCCTATCTCCCCCGCGCCGCGCGCCCGGAATGGGCCCTTGTGGGGTTGATGGGCAAGCTGCGCCTGCGCCGGGGCCAGCCGGTCGATCCCCGCTGGATCCGGATGCGCGCGGTAAGCGCCGGGATCGAGGAATGGCTGGTCCGGTGAGGGATACTCCCTGAAGCGCGACTGAGGCCGCCGGGGTCGCATTTTCGTAGACCCCGGTCGCGAGGTTGGGAGCTACGATTCTGAGATGTTCTCGCCTTGGTAGAAAAGCAATTGGTCTGAGGCCAAAGGGGCAAAGTCCCCATTTTTCGCATATGTGGTGCTCGCGCCAAAGAATCGTAACTGTCTGGTATAATTACAATAAAATTGGACTTGATGGATGAGGAGAGGTCTTTAGAACGGGTGTCTCATACGGCTTGTATGAACCTCTCGAATGCCGCGCTCCGCGCCCCCCGCGTCACGACAGAAATGCACAATGGGACCCGTTTTCCCGTCTAATTGTGATTGAATGCACATTCCAATTGTGCGCGAACGCACGTAAGCCCGGCGACCTGGATGCACATAAAAAGCGAAAACCCGGACGCACATAGAATGAGAAACCCCGGACGCTGATAGACCGCGCCGCCCCTCTCGCCCCATGTGATTTGGGAAACCGCAAAGCCCGGCACCAGATCGAGCCCGCCTGGAACCCGCGCCCCAGCAGCCGGCCACAGATCGGCACCAGCGGCCCGGAATCAAAAAGCCCGGCGCGGCGGCCGGGCGTTCCATTGTCTCGATTGCGGTGTGGCGAAATACCTCCACGCACCAGCCAGCATTGACTCTTCGAAAAGACCTCACCTAGGAAATGTTGAGGTAAATCGGCTGTCGCTCTTTCCCAAAAGAAGCGATGCATAACCGGGGCAGTTCCTTTGAGCGACTTTCAAACCGCCATCGACCGCATAAAGGCAAGACTGGCCGCATATTTCGGTCGCAACGGAGACCAACTCCCCAAACCGGTGGCCGAGACTTCCGCGAAGCCTGCAGTGCTGAACCAGTCGCCCAAGATCTCGGTGATCATTCCGATCTACGGCACCGAGGCCTATGTGGAGAAATGCGTCCGTTCGGTGATGGACCAGACTCTGCGCGAGATCGAGATCCTCTGCATCGACGACTGCTCACCCGACAACAGCGCGGCGATCATCGAGCGACTGGCTGCAGAGGATGGCCGGATCCGGCTGATCAGGCATGAACGCAACTTGGGCCTAGGCGGCGCCCGCAACACCGGCATCGAGGCGGCCCGCGCGCCTTACGTCGCCGGGGTGGACAGTGACGATTATATCCAGCCCGAGATGATGGAGCGGCTGTGGACGGGGACAGAGGGCCAGACGGCCGATGTTGTGGCCTGCAACATGATGCTTATCTCTGCAACGGGGGAGCTTCTGAACACGATCAGTTTCCAGCCGGGGAGGCTGCAGAACGATCACGATCAGCTAAACATCTTTGGGACGTATAACCCGTCTTTTTGCAACAAGCTGTGGCGCCGCAGCCTGTTCATCGATAACGATATCCGCTTTCCCGAACACTGCTATTACGAAGACCTGGCGACAAGCCCCCGCCTGTTACGGCACGCGAAGGAGCTTCGGACCATCCCCGACAATCTCTATCGCTATGTGTATCGCGAAACATCCATTACCAGAACGACCAGCGCCAAGCATATCACCGACTATTTCAAGGTCTATGATCTGCTGCAGACCTTCCTTGAGGCCGAAGGGCTAAGAGAGCGGTACCGGGTTGAATTCCGGAACATCTTCAACGCAGGTCTAGCCTATCACGCGAGTAATGTGACGAGTTCCGCACTGGACGAGGCCGAGAAGCGGCAATATCTCCGCACCATGCTGATGCTGAAACTCAGCTATCTGGAATATCGCGATCCTCTGCACGATCTGGACGCACAGATGCTGCAAGAGCTGATCGCTAAAGCGGTCTCGCGGCAGGATCTAGAGCCCTGAAGATATGCTGCAAGGCCAGGGACCGTCCCGCTTTTTATGCGCTTTCCGTATTCAGATCCTGCAAGGCCCGCTGGAAATTTCCCACCAGCTCCGGATCGAGACCGGGGATCAAGGCCCTTGCGTCGAAAATATAGGTGCAACGCCGGGCATCCTTGTCCCGCAATGCCTCTTCGAAGTCTCGTTTCCACATCTCTCGCATAATCTCTGCGAACCGCTCGGCGTCTTCGGGATGTCGATCCATCAGGTCCCGGTCTAGAAAACGGCGCCGGAACAGATAAACGGCGGCCAGCTGTTTCCCGTAATTCCGGCTTTGCTGATACGGATGCCAACGCCAGAAACTGGTTACCTGATGCGTTCCGATGAACAGATGGTTACGGGAAATCCTGAGCCACATGTCATAGTCGACAGAACTCCGCGGTTCAGTTGGGAAGCCCCCGATGTCCGTCAGAGCATCCCGCCGCATGATTGCGCCGATGATCGGGTGCAGCCAGTCACGTGCCGCCTTCCAGAAAATATCCCCCGGTGCATCCGTCGGAGCATATCCGTTGATTCGCTTAGTCTGCTGGCCAAAGCGTTGCACCGCTGCGCAGGCGATGTCTGCTTGCGGATAGCGGTTCAGCAGATCCACCAGCGTCTCGACATGGTGCGGGGCCCAGAGGTCGTCTGCGTCCAGCCAGGCGACCGTATCGCCGGTGACCCGTGCCAGGCCCGCGTTGCGCGCGACACCGTCGCCCGAGTTCTGCGGCAAGGTCACCAGATCCGCCCCAAGCCGCTGGGCCAGGTCCCCGGTTGCATCGCTTGAGCCGTCATCGACCACGATGAGTTCATGAACCGGGAGGGTTTGCCGCTGTATCGAGACAATCGCCTCTTCTATCCAGCGCGCTGCATTGTAGGCCGGGATGATTGCCGAAACTTTCATGTCTCACCTTTCCATAGCGTTAGGCCTGTCCGTTATGGCCTAACGCCGCTTGATGCCAAGGCCTGCCGCGCCCGCTACCCCCGCGCGTAGATATCCTCGTAGCGGATGATGTCGTCCTCGCCGAGATACGCGCCGGTCTGCACCTCGATCAGCACCATCGGCAGCTTGCCGGGGTTTTCCATCCGGTGCGTCGCGCCCAGCGGGATGTAGACGGACTGGTTCTCGGTCACCAGCGTCACCGCGTCGTCCACCGTCACCTTGGCGGTGCCCTCGACCACGATCCAGTGCTCGGAGCGGTGGTGGTGCGATTGCAGCGACAGCGCCGCGCCCGGATGCACATGGATGCGCTTCACCTGGAACCGGTCGCCCAGGACCAGCGTCTCGAACCAGCCCCAGGGGCGGTGGTCCTTGGGGAAATGGGTGGCCTGCTTGGCCGCTTTCGCCTTCAGCGCCGCGACCGCCTGTTTCACGTCCTGGGCGCGGGTGGCGTCGGCCACCAGAACCGCGTCGGGCATCGCCACCGTGATGATGTTCTTCAGCCCGATGCCGACCACTTCCAGCGTCGCATCTTCCGAGCGCAGCAGCGTGTTCTCGCAGTCGATCGCCGTGGCTGGCCCCGTGGTGACCACGCCGGCCTCATCCGGCCCGGCCTCGCGCCAGACCGCGTCCCAGCCGCCCAGATCGGACCAGCCGTCGGCGAAGGGCACCACCGAAAGGTTGTCGGCCCGCTCCATCACCGCGTAGTCGATGGAGATATCCTCGGCGCCCGCCCAGGCCCCGGGGTCCAGCCGGAAGAAGCCCAGATCGGGCCGCCCCTTCTCCACCGCCGCGGCGACCGGCGCGATCAGCCCGGGCGCATGGGCGCGGAAGGCCGCCAGGATCGCCCGCACCGAGAACAGGAAGATGCCCGCGTTCCACAGGTACTGGCCCGAGGCCAGCATCTCCTCGGCCTTCGCCGCATCGGGTTTCTCGACAAAGCGGCTGAGCGTCAGCGGCCGGGCGGTGAAATCGCCCGGATCCTCGGCCAGCTCCAGATAGCCGTAGCCGGTCTCCGCATGGGTCGGCTTGATGCCGAAGGTGACCAGCTGGCCGGCCTCGGCCGCAGGCACCCCCGCGGCGACGGCGGCGCGGAAGGCCGGCGCATCGGGCACCACGTGATCCGAGGGCGCCACCAGCATCAGCCCGTCGGGATCGCTCTTTTCCAGCCAGAGCGCCGCGGCCAGAACCGCCGGCGCGGTGTTGCGCCCCTCCGGTTCGATCAGCACGGCGCCGGGATCGATGCCCGCCTCGGCCAGCTGCTCGGTGACGATGAAGCGGAAATCGGAATTGGTCAGCACCAGAGGCGCGGCAAAGCCTTCGCCCGAGAGCCGCTCGGCCGAGGCCTGGAACAGCGTTTTGTCGCCGATCAGCGGCACAAACTGTTTCGGGTAGCTCTTGCGCGACAGCGGCCAGAGCCGTGTGCCGGAGCCGCCGCAGAGAAGGATGGGGGTAATCATCTGTTCACGCTCCTGACACCTGAAAAACACCTATACGCATCCGATAATGCCAATGCGGCGGCCCGGTTCAAGCCTGCCGCCGCATCGGGCGGGGATTACCGTTGCCGCAGCGCCGCTGCGTCCTGCTCCAGGAACCAGGCGTAGGTGCCCCGGATCCCCTCTTCCAGCCCGATCCGCGCCCGCCAGCCCAGCCGGTCCAGCCGGCTCACATCCATCAGCTTGCGCGGGGTGCCGTCGGGTTTCGACGGGTCGGTCTCGATCCGGCCCTGAAACCCGGTGACCCGGGCCACCATCTGCGCCAGCTCCAGGATCGAGACATCGGTGCCGCAGCCCACGTTGATATGCGACAGCATCGGCTCGGTCTCGGCCTCATAGGCGGGTTTGTCGAGGTCCAGCACGAAGAGGCTCGCCTCGGCCATGTCGTCCACATGCAGGAACTCGCGCCGCGGCGTGCCGGAGCCCCAGATCGTGACCTCTTCCAGCCCGTCCCGCGCCGCCTCGTGAAAGCGCCGGATCAGCGCCGGCAGCACATGGGAGTTCTCGGGATGGAAATTGTCGCCCGGCCCGTAGAGGTTGGTGGGCATCACCGAGCGGTAATCGCGCCCGTATTGCCGGTTGTAGCTTTCGCAGAGCTTGATGCCGGCGATCTTGGCGATGGCATAGGGCTCGTTGGTGGGCTCCAGCGTGCCGGTCAGCAGCGCGTCCTCGCGCATCGGCTGGTCCGCCAGTTTCGGGTAGATGCAGCTCGACCCCAATTGCAGCAGCCGTTCCACCCCGGCCGCATGGGCGGCGTGGATCACGTTGCATTCGATCATCAGGTTTTCATAGATGAACTGCGCCGGATAACTGTTGTTGGCGAGGATCCCGCCCACTTTGGCGGCAGCCAGGATCACCCGGTCGGGACGCTCGGCGGCCATGAACTCCGCCACCTGGCGCTGATCGGTGAGGTCCAGCTCCGCATGGGTGCGGGTGATCAGCGTCAGATCCTCGCCCGCCGCCCTGCGCGCCTCCAGCCGGCGCAGGATCGCGCCGCCCACCATGCCGCGATGGCCTGCGATATAGATCTTCATGGCGCTCACCCCTCCAGGCTGACCGGCAGGTCGAACCCGTGCTCCTTCAGCAGCGCATGGCGGCGCGCCTCTTTCAGGTCTGCCGCCACCATCTCGGCGCACATCTCCTGCACGGTGATCTCGGGGACCCAGCCCAGCCTTGCCTTGGCCTTGGCCGGGTCGCCCAGCAGCGTCTCCACCTCCGCGGGGCGGAAATAGCGCGGGTCGATGCGCATGATCACGTCGCCCACCTTCAGGGCCGGCGCCTTGTCGCCCTCGATCGCGGTCACCGTGGCGATCTCGTCGACGCCGGTGCCGGAAAACGCCAGCGTCAGCCCCAGCTCGGCGGCGGACCAGGCGATGAACTGGCGCACCGAATACTGCACGCCGGTGGCGATGACGAAATCCTCCGCCGCTTCCTGCTGCAGCATCATCCACTGCATGCGCACGTAGTCCCTGGCGTGGCCCCAGTCGCGCAGCGCGTCGATATTGCCCATGTAGAGACAGGGCTCCAGACCTTGCGCGATATTGGCGAGCCCCCGGGTGATCTTGCGGGTGACGAAGGTCTCGCCGCGCCGCGGGCTCTCGTGATTGAACAGGATGCCGTTGCAGGCATACATCCCGTAGGCCTCGCGGTAGTTCACCGTGATCCAGTAGGCGTACATCTTGGCCACCGCGTAAGGCGAGCGCGGATGGAACGGGGTCTTTTCGGTCTGCGGGATCTCCTGCACCTGGCCATAAAGCTCCGAGGTGGAGGCCTGATAGAACCGGGTCTTTTCCTCCAGCCCGAGGAAGCGGATCGCCTCCAGCAGCCTGAGCGTGCCCATGGCATCCACATCGGCGGTATATTCCGGCGCCTCGAAGCTGACCGCCACATGGGACTGGGCGCCGAGGTTATAGACCTCGTCGGGCTGCACCTCGCTGAGGATCCGGGTCAGGTTGGAGCTGTCGGTGAGATCGCCGTAATGCAGCCTCAGCCGGGCATGATCCACATGCGGATCCTGATAGATATGGTCGATCCGCTGGGTGTTGAACAGCGAGGCGCGGCGCTTGATCCCGTGCACCTCATAGCCTTTTTCCAGCAGGAACTCCGCCAGATAAGATCCGTCCTGCCCGGTGATCCCGGTGATGAGGGCTCGTTTGGTCATGAGCTTTGCTCTTCTCCCCTATGGTCCATCGCGGTTGTGCGCGTCGCATCCGCGAATGAGCGCGCCATCACGGCTCGCGCGCCATCCGGGCAGAAGGCAAGGCCCGGTTGGACCGCTCAACGATCCCGCAGACAGGCGTTCCCTTTTCTTTCCGCTGGCCGGTCTGCAGTCAAGGCCCGTCCGGAGGTTTCCATAAGCAGACGCCCGGCCGATACAGGGAGCGCTCTGTCACAAACGGATTTCGAGCACTCCATTCTTTCGCATCGCGCTCTTGTCCGGGTCGTGCAGCCGACTTTCAGGCCAGTATCCGGCGCCAACCAGGCTTTTCTCATTGTGGGGGGCTTCGAAGGGCACTCCCACCAGAACCAGCGGAAGATCCGGGCTCAGAAGCTTGCTCCAAGCCGAGAGCGCAGAGGGCGTTTTGATCAGAACCTTCCCCTTTGCCAAGATCAGGCAATCCACCAGCGCATCGAGGGACTTCCTGTAGTTATCCTCCTGCTGCTCTTGGTGGCTTCCCTCTTTGGGGTAGCAGTAGAATATCGCGCGGTCCCCATATCGATCCCGGCAGGACTCCGCAAAATCGATGCAATCCGTCGCGACGAAGATTGACGGGCAGGTATCGTATTTTTGAATGGCACGGTGCATGTGATCGAAATCGACCTGCCCCGCCTCGGTACCGACTTTATCCGTCCCGCGAAAATGAACGGAGATAAATCCCCCCTTCGGGAAGCCGTCCTTCACAAAGCGATCCGCCGCCGCGCGAACGAAGGGTTTTATCGCAAGATACCGGTGGAACAGGCGCGCCGCAGTCTCGATGCCGCCAAGCTCGTTCTGCAGCTCCGCCTCGGGGGCGCCGCGGGCGATTTGGTTGATATCGTATCTGTTTTTGATCGTTACGTAATTCTTGTCCCGAACCGCCGACAGGATTTCTGCGTCATCGACCGCGCTTATTTTGTTCTGCTCGAAGAAATCATCCAGCCAGTTTCCAGATCGGTCGCCGCCCAGAAGGTTGGCATTCTTGACGATGAATTTCGGTCTGTAGCCGCGTTCATCGCAATAAACCGCCACGAGCAAGATCGCGGTTAGCTGCGCGAACACCCCGATATCATGCTGTTCGAAGGAAAAAACCCGAAGCGGACCCTCACGTTTGCGGCCTGCCCCGAAAACCAGGTTCGCCAAAGATCGCCGGAGTGCGTTCAACCGTCCCTGCCCCCTTACTGACGCTTCGAAATGAAAAAGTTTTCGTTGTGCTCGTAGCGCTTAATCCTGCCGTCTACCGCGTATCCATTGTCACGCACCCAGTTGTCGAAATCTTCCTGATTTCGGATATCCACCTCGATGAATATTTTGGGGGACGAGGCCGCGATGCATTTTTCCAGGCCGCGAAGGGCATGCATCTCATAGCCCTCGACATCGATCTTGATGAAGTCGCAGTCGCTGATAATGCTGTCACCTGCGATTATGGTGCACTCTCCATCCGCGCTTTCGCGGAAAACGCCCAGGCCCAGGTTGTTCTCGAACCGCGTCTCGATCATCCCGCTCATGGGGGCGGAGCCGAGGCCAAAATGGGAATATTTCATTTCCACGTTGGCGCTGCGATTCAGCGCCACATTGTAGTTAAGTATTTGCCGCGCAACCGGGTTTGGCTCGAAGGGATAGACCCGGGAAGCATTCAGCACATTCGCGAAATAAACCGTGTGATTCCCGACATTGGCGCCGATATCGAGAATCTTTGCCCCCGGCGAAACATGCTGTCTTATGAACTGCAGGTCCTCAGTCTCGTAGAAGCGGCCCGCATAGTGGTGTCCTTGAACAGAATCGTTCTTGTTGGAGACAAAAAACGAGAAGCTCTTACCCTCGTAATCGAAATCGCAAATCGTGCCAGCATGGCGTATCGGCTGGTCGGCAAGTTCTGACATTTAGCTTGGCCCTCGAAGGTTTTCTGAGTTGATCATATACGCGAGTGGGTTTCTGCGCACTGCGGCGCACAGGGTTGACATCGCCGAAAGCTCAAAGGCTGCCCTCACCGAAGCCGCATAATCCGGGTCCCAGCGTGCCACCGCATCGGCTCCCACCGTCACTGACGTGCCTTGCTCGCGCTTGGAGCCGGCGGTGCTGACGCGGTGGATGAAACTCCATGGCATAATCGAGCTCTTCCGGCTGGTCTTCAGTGCCCGCGTGCATGTACACATCTTGTCATCCCGCTGTTCGCATCTAGCAGTAATATCTTGTCATCCGAATGTGAATGCGCAAAAGACCGTATCCGCGTCCGCAAGGAGGCGATGAAACGGCCTTCCGGCATGCAATTCTGTCGCTGTCGTTTCATCCGGCCGTGAAGGGAGACATGACAACCGAAGGTATGGTGGGCACCTCATGCCCGCGAAGACGACCGAGCCACGCCGGCTTTGGCGCGGGCTGACTACCTTTACCGCCGACCCTTCGGTCACGTTTCGGTTGTGCACCAAGATTCCGGAGACTACACGTGCTTTATCCTTTGCGACCAAGACGTTCGAGCCTCACGCGAAGAAGAGCGAGGCCAAACGCGGAGATGATATGGCCGAATATGCAAAACCGAACCTTCTGATTGCCGACATACAGAAATCGGGTTCAGCGAGCTTCTACCGCTTCCTCGCGTATTACCCCGAGATCTACATGTCTCCGACCAAGGAGCCCAATTTCGTCAACACGAACAAGGAAGATTCCGAGAGTTTCCGGGCCTATCTGAAAAACTCTACCCGGCAGTCCGGGCAGCGCTACATTGGTGAGGCAACGCCGAACTGTGAGGCCACTCCGTTCACCCGGATCGATATAACCTGCTCTGCCGCCATGCCGCGTTAGCATGCGGTACTGGAAACATGAACAACGCGACAGGAGAATACATAAAAATGCCCTCCGATTTTCTGGAAAAAGGTTTCGCGGGAACCCATGATTTTATCAAGATTTCCAAAACGGAAGGGGCAAAAAAAACTCTATTTGTATTCTCGCATGTCGGGTATCCGGCTGGGAAATTCGCGCTCAGCAATGAGCTATCCGGAATTTATGCCAACATTGTTTATATAAATACAGAAAAGAACTCATGGTACCAAGCGGGAGCGGGGCCGGACATGCCGTCAATCCCCCTGCTTCAAGACGCTCTGCTTCGGATAAAAAGTGAACTTGAATCCGAGGAAACCTATGCCGTGGGAATGTCCATGGGAGGCTATGCTGCCGTATTGTTCGGTGATTTACTTGATGCGGACGCTGTGCTGGCGTTCACACCAGAGATCAGCATTGGTTTAAGCCACAGCCGCTCCTGGCGTCTGAACGAACTCAAACACTACGATGAAAAATTCAAGACTTTAAGCGGCATCATCAACAAGCCTTCAACCACTATATTCAATCTGGTCTATGGAATTTACGATCTGACAGATTTGGCTCTTCTCTGGCCAATTTCAGAGAGACTTTATTCTTCAAGCAACGTGAACTTTCTGCCGTGCTCGGACGGACATAAGGTCCCGCTGTCCGTAAGCGTGCGAAACCTTGTTCAGGAGATGCTAGATCATCACAGGCTGGAAGGCCCAAATCTGGGATCCTTCTACGCACCAGAGGAGACCTTCAACCGAGAAGACCTGATCCAGCTCCGCGCTGCGGTTCAGTTACACGAAGCGGGTCACCACCCCGAGCTCCGAAAATTACTGGAAAACAGGCTGCCTGATCGCGCCTGGAGGAACTATTTTATTGCGGAAAGCTTCCGCGCAGAGAACAATACAAAAGGGGCCATTCCGTTCTATTATCGCACGATAGCCCAAGACGGCAGGTATGCGATGCCTTATTTCTGGCTGTGTGAGGCGCTGGAGGCTGAGGGGCGCTATGATGAGGCGGCCTTCGCATGGAGTCGTCTGCTGCAGATTGCCCCGAACAATATTCAGTTCAACCGCAGATGCGGGATGAACCTGCTGCGCCTGAAGATCTACGATGGCGCGGGAAGGATGTTCCAGAACATCCTCCGGATAAACCCGGGAGATATCGCGGCCCGGGAACAGCTAGACGCGCTGCAAAAGTCCTGACCTGCCCGGCGCAGGGTCGGCCGCACCCCTGCCCCTCCCGGAGGCACAGGCCTCTCAATCCATTCCTTCTACGGAAGCGATGGCGGACTGAGGCCGGTCCCGGCCAACCGCGGCCGAACACGCTTGGACTGTCCCGGGTTTCGGGATAGAACGCCCCCTGTCAATCTCGGGGGTGCACCTTGGTCTCAAACGGAAAAAAGAACTTCCTGACCGTTGTCGCGATCATGAAGAACGAAGCCAGATCAATTCTGGAATGGGCCAGCTACTATCGGTCCATGGGCGCTGACGCCGTCGTGATTTATGACAACGACAGCACCGACGCTAGCAGCGACATTCTGCGCGTACTGGATGCCCACGGGGTCGTGAAACATCGTCCCTGGCCCTCCGGAGACCTAGAGTCGCCGCAGCGCGCGGCCTATGCCGACGCCCTGAAAAAGGACGGTTCAGACACGGAATGGATGCTCTTCGTCGATGCCGATGAATTCGCGACCCCCCTGCTAGATGACACCATCCCTGATGCAATCAGAAGAATTGCCGGGAATGACGACGAGATCAGCGGGATCGCCATAAACTGGCGGACCTTCGGAACCTCCGGGCATCAAACCAAGGACGACCGGCTGGTCACCGAAAAATTCACACTCTGTGCCGACGGGGCGACGGATCCCAACAACTGCGTCAAATCCTTCGTTCGTCCGATCCGCGTCACAACCCCGCATATCCACATTTCCGAGTTCTCCTCCGGCCGCTATGTCAATGAGCGAGGCGAAGATGTGAATATCCACCATATGGGCATGAGCACCACGATTCATCACGGCATCATGCAGATCAACCACTACATGACTAAATCCGTCGAGGAGTGGGAGCTCAAGAAAAGCCGGGGAAATGCAAACCGGGGCGCTCAAGCGCAAGACAAATATGATCGGGTGAACGACTGGCTGTTCAATATGGCCAACAAGAACGATGTTGTCGACGCCTCCATACAACGATTTCTGCCCCGGCTCCGGTCCGAGCTGGCAACTTTGAAAGCCAGGACGGGGAATGAAATCGCAACCGGGTGGCCGGATCTTTAGGATCCCGACCTGATTTCACGCCCCGGTCCCGCCAAGGACCGGGCTCCTCTGATCACCGGTTTTGCCGCTCTGGCTTCTTGCCCGGCGCGTCGCGGTCGGCGGCCCTCTGTTCAACCCCCCGCCGGAACGCTGCCAGATAGGCCCTGTCGTCCTTCTCCGTCGGCTCCAGAACGGCCCCCTCCGCCCATTCGTTCCAGGCGTTCACGAACAGAAGTGGGGCCGGGATCTGCCCGCTTGCATGTTTCTCCACCGCGGCCACTGCTGCCGCCTGCGCCCAGCTTTCGAATTTCTCCGGCGTGGAGCCAACCAAAATATTCGCCTGCCGCGCCCGGCGGGGGGAGTTGTCCCAGTCCGGACAAATGCCCGGCACGAGACGGTCATAGGCATCCGTGGCCTCGAGACTTTGGGCCATGACCGCGTCGTAGCTTTCCAGAAAATCGCCGGTCTCTTCCTGCGCGCCCGGCACGGTCTCCCGCGGCAGCAGCTCGCGTTTGGACTTGCGGGGGGTGCGGTGCGGCGGGAACTGGGCGATGAAATCGACCAGTTCCTCCCATTCGGGCCGGAAATCGGAGTTCCAGGTCGTCCCCACGACGAGCTCGATCCCGAGGCTGTCGCGCATCAGTTCCCGCAGCCGCGCGATCGCCGCACCCGGATCGGGCAAGCGGTTGAGTTGATAGATCATGAAGACCGGCTTGTCGTCGATACGGATGTAGCGGGTGTCAGCGCAATCCTCAACCAGATCCGCCGCGATCAGGCGCAGGGTTTCGTCGCCATAATCCTGTTTCAGAAGGACATCGCTAGTCCGCCCGTCCCAGGCCCGGGTCCAATCCTCGTTGGCCCAGCAGTAGAAAAAACGTGGGCCGATCTCCGGCGTCGCCAGCAACCGGTCGGTCGGTGCCGACATCAGGCGTTCCCGGCCGAAGCGGTAGTAATAGACCGCCATGCCGAAAACCTCGTATTCCCGCGCCAGATCTCCCTGAGCGGCTAGAGTTTCCGGTGTGCGCAGATCATAGAAACCGAGCTTGCCCGGAAGGCGCGGCTGCGGATGGCCCTCGAAACGCGGCCGCGCCTTAACCACATTACGCCACTCGCTGAAGCCCGGCCCCCAGTTGATATCGTTGAAGGGAATGTCGTGGAACTGAGGCAGGTAGAAGCCGATCGCCTTGACGTCGGGCTCCTTGCGGGCTGTTAGCCCCGCAAACCAACTCCGGGCGCGGGCGAACGCGGGATGATGCTGCATCTCCTGCACCGCGGCCCCCAGTTTCTCCTTGCCGTGTTTGGCGACCAGCTGTTCCCAGCCCGCCTTGCTCAGCACCTTGCGACGCTCATGGCTGAAGCTTTTGGACTTGGCGTGATAGACATAGGTTGACAGCGTGAACCCGCAGGAGAACCCGGCCTCGGGCAACCGCAGACAATAATCATTTTCCTCGCCATAGCCCTGCGGGAACGCCTCCTCGTCCAGATAGCCGATCGCGTCGATGACCTGGCGCTTGATCGCGAAACAGAAGCCGTTGACAACCGGGCAGGGATAGACCGGATCAGCCGGGATCCGGGCACAGACCCGGGCGACATCGTCCACCGACATCCCCGCGGGCAGGTCGTTGACTGCGAAATCGCCCGACGGCTGCAGGGTCAACGGCACCGACTGCCAACTCGCCGCATTGGACAAAGGTCCGATAATGCCGACCCGGGGGTCGGCTTCCCCAGCGTGCACAAGCGCTGCGGCCCAGCCCTGCGGCACAATTGTATCGCTGTTGAGCAACACAACGTAATCAGCATTCGAGGCCCGCATCCCAGCATTGGCTGATTTCGTATAGCCCTGCGCCACCTCATGGCGCACCAGGACGTCGGAAGGATGCCGGCACAGATGACGCGCGATGACAGCCTGTGTCGGCGACTGAGACCCGTCATCGACGATAATGATCCGGGTCCGGTCATCCCGGGCCAAGGCCAGAGAACGCAAGCAACGCGCCACGTCGTCAGGGCTGTTGTGAACACAGACCACCGCATCGACGCTTAAAGTGGCCTCGTACCGGCGCTCGGGGGCAGGAACAACGTCACGCCCGCTCCACAGGTTGGCTAGGGCGGCACGGGCGCCGAGTGCGGCATGCCCGCTCCCGCCATGCTTGAAATAGGCGAAGCGGGGATCCGCCCGCACCGAAAGCCCGGTGGAAATCAGCGGTATCTTCTTCGCCCCTGCCTTCCAGCAGGCATAGTCGAAACTGAGCTGGTCGCGGCGGCTGAAATGCTCGATTTCATTCCACCAGATGTCCAGCGCCCTGCAGGTCTCCGGACGGCGGAGGTCCATGATGATGACGTTCGTTTCGGTCAGATTGCTGTCATCGGGAAACCCTTCCCCGCGGTAGCGCGCAACCTGTGCCCGCATCAGAGCCGGATCATCGACCTTCATCCGTTCCAGGGCCGCCAGTTCCTCCGCGACGCTTTCGCGATAGGGATGCGGGATGACCCCAAAGGCAGCCTCTTCTTTCAGAACCCGTGCGACCCAGGGGGTGAGATCGCCGGTCACCGCGACATTGCCATCGACCCAGATGGCGATGTCGGCTCCCTCGAAGAGCCGGTGCGGCTGCGTCTTATGCTTGCGCGCGGCCTTGATCTGATGTGGATGCTGCAGCGCAAGCGGATGCATCAGCCATTGTCCCTGCCACTCCGGTTCTGGCTGATCGGTGAAAAAATGATACTCCGCCCCTGCAATGAACCCTTCAAACGGGAGGGGAACGTCATAACCACCGGTGGAACAGGTATAGACTTGGATGTTAAGTCCCGCCAAAGCCGGATCCGAGAAGACCGGCAGCTCGGTCTGTTCCCCGGCCTCCACCGCATCGAGGAATCGGGACCGGTATGGGTCTCCTTTGATATAGGACCGACCCAGGGAATGCGGTTTCTCAGCGCGCACCTGCCGGAACGTATACCCTTGGCGCGTTGCAACCAGTCCGAACATACGCTCGATCGCATGCGCTAGAGTGCCATCGATCTGGCCCGCCTCCGGTTCGAAATCCTCCAGCGTGAACCCACCGTCCAGCAGGCATCTAATCGCCTCGGTGCGGGCGAGAAAGAAAGATCCGGCCGGAAAAGGCAGCAGGTCAGCCTCGCTCACCCCTTCCCCCGCCGTGCCCAGAAGCCGAGGCAGCTCCGTGGCAATCCGGTTGAAATTCGCGCCCCACTTGATCTGCCCTTTGATGCTGGGATGATAAACTGGGAAGATCAGGCCAAGCTCCGGCAGATCGGCGAACAGGTTGAGCACCCGGGTCATATGCGGAACGGAATGAAACAGGTGATGACCGAGTTGCGTCCCCCAGTCTTTTTTGTCCGGGGTATGGCTGCTTTTCTTCGAATGAAAATGCCCGACGAAATCATAGCCTGCGAGCCTGCGGCCAAAACCGGCCACCATCGGGCCGATGTCCCGGCCGCGATTGGGGTGGTGTTCGACATATAGCCTGTTCAGGGAGGGCAGGCTGGACAGAGCCTGCTCAACCGAAGCCGCATCAGCCGCATCAGCGATGCTGACAAACAGGTCGAAAGGAGACGGGATCGAAGAGAGCCACCAACTACATTCCGGCAGCATATCGAGGTGAAACAAATGAGCATGTATAGCCAGCGTTCCCTGGAACCTCAGATCCGGCGCGCCGTCCTCGGAAATAACCAGTGCCGGCCCTTTATGCGACGCATCATGCTCTCCAAGATACTCAAACGAGGGCGCGCGCGGTTCCCACGCCTTCGCGGGTCCGTTTTTCGCTGCTACTCCTGGCTTGCGGCCAATAAGAGAACCGATCTTGAGATAGTGCTGCTCCGGGTCGATGCCGGACAGGGCGACATCGGGGTAAGTTGCCAAGTACCACTCGCGATCGAACTGAAGATCGGGAGAAACCGGTGTCTGCTTCGATGTCATGGAATAAACCACCATTCATTGATCTAGTGTCATCTCTATTGACGCTGCTGCAAACCGTCCAGAAACATGCCTGCGGGAAAGTGCAGCAAGGCTGGAGTTTACCTAGCTCATGATAATCAATTGCTCTGCCTGAGCCTGTTTGCTTCGAAAATGGGCGTTCAATCCTGCACTCCACTAACGCCCTTCCGTTGCCACAAGACGATGGGAACACCGGCCCCTCAAACTTCGCCCGAGCGTCTCACACTTCGAAATACCCGCTCATCATTGTCCTAAAGGTCAGATATCTTGAAACATATAGCCCAAGCGGTCTCAATACGATTTACAGCCCCGCCCCCTAGTCCGCCCCGAAAAGATCGCGGGTGAAGACCTTGGCGGCCACATCCTCCAGCTCGCCGGACAGGCGGTTGGCCACGATGACGTCGGCGCGCGCCTTGAGCTGTTCCAGATCGTGCAGCACCTCGGATCCGAAGAACCGCGCGTCCGGCAGCGCCGGCTCGTAGACGATGACCTCGATCCCCTTGGCCTTGAGCCGCTTCATGATCCCCTGGATCGAGCTCTGGCGGAAATTGTCCGACCCCTGTTTCATCACCAGCCGGTAGATGCCCACCACCCGCGGCTGCCGGTCGAGGATCCGCTCGGCGAGGAAATCCTTGCGGGTGCGGTTGGCGTCGACGATGGCGCGGATCAGGTTCTGCGGCACCTCGGAATAATTCGCCAGCAGCTGCTTGGTGTCCTTCGGCAGGCAATAGCCGCCATAGCCGAAGGAGGGGTTGTTGTAATGGTCGCCGATGCGCGGATCGAGGCCGACGCCCTCGATGATCTGGCGGCTGTCCATGCCGCCGGCCATGGCGTAGCTGTCGAGCTCGTTGAAGAAGGCCACCCGCATGGCGAGGTAGGTATTGGCGAAAAGCTTGATCGCCTCGGCCTCCGACGGGTTGGTCAGCAGCACCGGCACGTCGTCGTCCAGCGCGCCCTCGCGCAGCAGCCCGGCAAAGGCGCGGCCGCGGTCGGAGCGTTCGCCGACGATGATCCGGCTGGGGTGGAGATTGTCGTAAAGCGCCCGCCCCTCGCGCAGGAATTCGGGGCTGAAGATCACCCGGTCCGTGCCCAGCCGCTCCGGCACCCCGGCGATATAGCCCACCGGGATCGTCGATTTCACCACGATGGTGGCCGCGGGCGCGATCCGGGTGACGGTGCGGATCACCGCGTCGACGGTGGAGGTGTCGAAGAAATTGGTATCGGGGTCGTAATTGGTGGGGGTGGCCACGATCACGAAATCGGCCCCCGCGAAGGCAGCCTCGGCATCGGTGGTGGCGGTGAGCCGCAGCGGTTTCTCGGCCAGGTAGCGTTCCAGCTCGTCATCCACGATCGGGCTGCGCCGGGCGTTGACCGCCTCGATCCGGGCCGCATCGATGTCGAAGGCGCGGACATCGTGGTTCTGGGCCAGCAGAACGGCGTTGGAGAGACCGACATATCCCATGCCGGCAACGGCGATTTTCATATCCTGTACTCACTTCCTAACTCGAATCCCCCAAGGGCCGGGATCGCCGATGTACTGCGCTATGAGGTTAGACCCGGCCATTTGATCCGCTCGGATCCCTGACTTACGTTACGGTAGGTCGCACTCAACTTCCCTCTCCGCTTTGCAAGCGGTCGGGGCGGGCCGGCCCCGACAGAACCCGCGCAACAGTATCCGGCATCGCCTCGAAGGCAGAGGAGATCGCCTTGAGGTAGGACCGGCCCCAGCGCTGGTCGGGCTCCAGATAGGTGCCCTCGGCCCATTCGTTCCAGGCGTTCACGAAAACGAGCGACTCCCCGTCCGGGTTGTGGCTGCGCTCCTGCTCGAGGATACCCTTGATCCAGCGGCGGAACCCGAACGGGGTGGCGCCGTGGAACACCCGCGCATCGGTCAGCCGGCGGGCCGTATTATCCCAGGCGAGCATAGCGCCACGGTGCACCGGCCAGTCATAGCCCGCGCTGAAATTTTTCAGATCGCCGTCGACCACAGCGGTGTAATCGAAGATCTGCCCGTTGAAATCCTTGTGCAGGTTCGAAACCTTGTCGCGCAGATCAAGCCGCTCCGCCTCATGCGGGGGGAACAGGACGTAGCTGTCGAGGTCGTGATCCTGCGGTCCGCCCTGCAGGGTTTCGAGCCCGAAGCGCACGGCGCAAAGATGGATCTCGCCCAAGCCCGCCTTGCGGCATTCCTCACGCCAGGCGGCGGCGGTCTCCAGCCAGTTCGGAATAATCGAGATACGGTAGACCATCATCACCGGCTTGCCGTTGTGGCGGATCCAGCGCGGGTCCTTCATCATCGGGATCAGCTCGCGGATCAGCGCAATATTGCTGTCCAGCGTATAGGTCTGCTCCATCAGGACATGGCGGTTCTGGCCGTCCCAGTTGCGCGACCAGTTCTCGTTCGCCCAGCAGACGCAGAACCCGGTATCGATCTTGGTCGAGCGCGCCATCTGCTCGATCGGGTGGTTCAACAGCTTCTTGCCGTCGAACCAGTAGTAATAATAGCAGAAACCGTGGATGCCGAACTCGCTGGCAAGCTGCGCCTGAGCGACCTGAGTGTCCTCCAGGCGGAGATCGTAGTAGCCCAGTTCCGTCGGCACCCGGGGCTGGTAATGGTCGCGAAAGAGCGGCCGGGCCCGGGTGACGTTCGACCATTCGGTGAACCCCTTGCCCCACCACAGGTCGTTTTCCGGGATCGGATGGAACTGCGGCAGGTAAAAGGCGATCGTTTTCACCTCGCGGGGCTGGGCCGCGGCGGTGGCGGCGAAAGCCCCTTCCACTACTACCGGCGGCTGGTCGCGCACTGCCAGATCGGCTTCGCCGGCCAGGACAGACAGCAGTCCAAGCAGCAGTGAACGCGACACCGAAAGCTGGCCGGAACAAACCTCTTGAGCGTCTGGGTTCAGCGCCGGAGCCAAGCCGCGCAACAGCAGGGGCTTGAGCCAGATCGCCGCGCCGGACGACAGGGCCACGCCCTTTTCAGGGAAGGGCAGACCGAGCCTCGGCAGCGCGGTCCTGAGCGCATTGAGGAGTTTGCCCTCGCCAGTCTCGGTAATCGTCTCGTCAACAGCCCCGGCCAGGCCCCAATCCGGATCGGCGCAGAACGCTTCGGTCATGGCGATCCGGTCGGCCATATCCCGGTCATGGTCCCCGGCCGGATCGAGCCAGAGCACGGCGCGGTAATCATCAAAGACGTTGGAGGACGCGAGCCTTAGAAAGGCCGCGGCATTTCCCGGCTCATCGGCCCTGCCGGTCTCGGTCACCGACACGGTCAGGCTGTTATGCGGCACCCCCTTCGCATCGACATTGCCGAGCAGGAAGAGATCATGGGGCACCCCGATCCGCGGCAATACCTCCAGCGCCCGGGACCACTCCGCTTCCCTGGCGGCGTTAACCGCTACGGCGACCTCGGCCATGGGCCGCAGACCGCGCAACATGAAAACATCCCGCCCGTGCCTGAAGACCGGGGCATCGATCTGCGGCGCCGTCCCGCCGGCGCCCGGGGGTGACGCGGCGACGGGACGCGCTGCTGGACAAGGACTCAGGCCCCGGACACGACCGACGCGCAGGTAATGCAGAAACGGCGCGAGTCCCTCCAGTTCTTCCCGGGGCACCTGCGACAGGTAATAATCGGTCTGGAATTTCGGTCCCGGATCCCGGCCGATCTTCATACCGACCCGAATGAAATGCGCAAGCGGCTGAATCCCGGACAACGCCACATCCGGATTGCGCGTCGTATACCAATCCCGGTCAAACAGGCCGGAGGCCTTGATTTCATCCGCAATGCTCATGCCATTTTCCGTGCTTATCCCTGTCGGCGGACCCGGCCTCCCCAAACGGTCAGCCCCTCCGGCGCAGCATCAGGATCAGGCGGCGCAAGGGCGCGGTGACCCGCCACGATGTGCTGTCCAAAAGTGCTTGGCGATGCGCTTCAGCCTCCGCCAGGACCCGGGAGCGGTTCTCGAGCTCGTCCCGCAGCGCCGCAGCCTCCTGATCCGCTTCATGAGCCGCCGCGTTCCGACGTTTGAGCGCCTCTTCCTTTTCCAGAATCATCCGGGCCATCTGTGCCAATTCCCCCGCCTGGGTCGCCATCTTAGTGTCACGTTCGGCAACCGTGTCACGCAGGTGCGTCAGCGCGCGCTCATGCTCGTTCCGATCCTGCTCCGCTTTCAGCGCCTGCTGCCTGCGTTGCTCTCGCTCTGCCTGCAGTTCCTTGGCAGCCTCCTCCGCCTGCTGTCTGCGCTGCTCTCGCTCCGCCTGCAGTTCCTTAGCGGTCTCCTCCGCCTCGTGACTGCGTTGCTCCAGGGCACTGCGCAGATTATGCGCATCGGCCTTCGCATTGGCGATTTCCTCATCGCGCTGGCCCAACTCCGCAGTCAGCCGCGCTGTTTCCTGTTCCGCGGCACCCAAACAGGAACGGGCTTGCTCCAAGTCCGCCCGCAGGGCCTCCTTTTGCTCCTTCAAACTGTTCAGATCATTGCCCAACGTCTGCCGCTCTCCGGTGAGCGCCGCCACCTCTGCGATCTTCTGCGCCAGTTCCCGGGATTGGGCCGACAGAATCTCCACCACCTCGCGCAACGGCTCCGACAGGTCGTCCAGTTTGCTGCGTACCTGATCGAGCGTTTCGTAATCGTCCGGGTTCTCGCCGTATTGGCTCCAGCGCAGAAAGACGTCGTAGACTTGATCAAGCCAGGTCTCGAAACCCAAGGGATCTGCCCCGCCCTGCTGCGCAGCAACCACGTGATGACGCAGCGAGGGGGTCATGAACCCGCGAATTTCATCCGCGGTCTGGTCCGACAGCCGCGGCCAGTACAGTCCGAGCCTGTCCTGCAACTCCGTCACCACCGACATCGGTTTTACAAGCATGGCATCGTATTGCACCGTAGCGCGCGTCAGTCCTCGCGAGGCGGCCTCTGCCTCCAGAACATGGCGCAGCCAAAGCAACAGCCCCTGCTGCCTGCTCATCCTATCGCGCTGCTCTAGGGAGGCGGCGACCTCATGAGGATGGCGCAACGTCAGGATCACCTTCGGCTCGATCCCCTCGTCGGCAAAGGCATCACGCCAGAAGGGGAAGATGCGGCAGACCCGAGGGTCCTTGAAAACGAACAGCCGTGACTCACCGAACTCCTGGCTCAGAACTCCCGCCGCCCGAAGCCGAAATTCGAGAGGCCGGACCGTCTCGTACCAGTTCGGATTGAATACCTGCCAGTCCTGCCAGTCCGAGCCAGCCGAAGCCAGCAGATCATCATTCAAGTCCCGGACTTCGGTCGATTCCCAATGCCCCGCCTGATTCGACCCGTTTTCCCCCAGAAGCGTCTTCGGCAAATCGCACCCCAGAAGGCTTAGAACGCGCGACAAAGCGCTCGACCCTGTACGGTGCATGGACAACACCACCACGGCCACCCGTTCGGTCTGTGACTTTGCCGCCTCTGCAGCCTCAGCCTTGGAGCCTTTCCCCTTGGCGCGAGGCACTTTGACCTGCGACGCCGCCTTGCCCGGGTTCTTGGATTTCGCCATGTCCGTCATCTTTCGTCTGTATCGCCTGAGCTCGCCCGACCGGGCCGGCGGGATTATTTCTGGGTCAGCCGCGCCAGATAGGCGCCGTAGTTGTTCTTGGCAAACATCTTGGCGCGCCCCTCCAGCTCCTCGGCGGAGGTCCAGCCCTGCTGGAAGGCGATCTCGTCGGGGCAGCCGACCTGCAGCCCCTGGCGCTGTTCCAGCGTGCGCACGAAATTGCCCGCGTCCAGCAGGCTCGCATGGGTCCCGGTATCCAGCCAGGCATAGCCGCGCCCCATCTGCTGCACCGTCAGCGCGCCCTCCTCCAGATACATCTCCAGCAGCGAGGTGATCTCCAGCTCGCCGCGGGGCGAGGGGTGCACCGCCCGCGCCTTCTGCGGCGCGTCCCCGTCCATGAAATAGAGCCCGGTCACCGCGTAATCCGATTTCGGCTGCTCCGGTTTCTCGACGATGCTGCGCACCCGCCCCTCATCGTCGAATTCCACCACGCCGTAGCGTTCGGGGTCGGACACCCGGTAGCCGAAGACCGTCGCCCCCGCCTCCTGCGCCGCGGCTTCGCGCATCAGCTCGGGCAGGCCGTGGCCGAAGAAGATATTGTCGCCCAGCACCATCACCGAGGGGCTGCCGGCGAGGAAGTCCTCGGCCAGGATATAGGCCTGGGCCAGCCCGTCGGGGCTGGGCTGCTCCACATAGGTCAGCGAGATCCCCCACTGGCTGCCGTCGCCCAGCGTGCGCTGGAACTGCTCGCGGTCCTGCGGCGTGGTGATCATGCAGATCTCGCGGATGCCGGCCAGCATCAGCGCGGTCAGCGGGTAATAGATCATCGGCTTGTCGTAGACCGGCAGCAGCTGCTTGGAGACGCCGAGCGTGATCGGATAAAGCCGGGTGCCCGAGCCGCCGGCCAGGATAATGCCTTTGCGTTGTGTCATTCGCTGTCTCTCAGTTCTTGCAGGATCCGCGCCAGACCGGCCTTCCAGTCCGGCGGATCGATATCAAAATCGCGTTTGAGCCCGGAACAGTCGAGCCGCGAATTGAGCGGCCGCCGCGCCGGGGTCGGATACTCCGAGGTGGGAATGGCGTTGACCGTGACCGCGCGGCCCGCCTGCGCAAAAATCTCGCAGGCGAAATCCTTCCAGCTCACCGCCGGCACGCCGCCGTAGTGATAGGTGCCGCCGGCCTGGCCCGCGCCCATCGCTTCGGCCATCTTCAGCAGGGTGGCGGCGATATCCGCCGCCGGGGTCGGCCCGCCGATCTGGTCGTCGACCACGCTCAGCGCATCGCGGGTCTCCGACAGCCGCAGCATGGTCTTGATGAAATTGCCGCCATGCGCCGAGACCACCCAGGAGGTGCGCAGGATCGCATAGGCCCCGCCGGCGGCGCGCACGCCCTCCTCGCCCGCCAGTTTCGAGCGGCCGTAGGCGTTGAGCGGCGCCACCGGGTCGTCCGGCTTCCAGGGCGCCGTGCCGGAGCCGTCGAAGACGTAATCGGTCGAGACATGCAGAAAGGGCACACCCTTTTCGGCGCAGGCCCGCGCCATGGCGGCGGGGGCCTCCCCGTTGATCACCGTGGCGAGCGCCTCTTCCGCCTCGGCCTTGTCCACCGCCGTATAGGCGGCGGCGTTGATCACCGCCTCGGCCTTGCTGGCGCGGATCGCGGCGGCGCAGGCCTCCGGATCGGAGAGATCCGCCTCCGCCCGCGACAGGAAGCGGGCCTCCGGCGCCAGCCGCTGCAATTCCCTGGCCACCTGGCCGGTCTGACCGAAGACGAGCAGTTTCATGGTCTCTCCTCACAGCCCCGGGGCCGGTCCCCGCGGACCCGCCGCCGCACCCTGTCGCCGTCACCCCCGACTGACATGCTCAGCTCCTGCGCCAGTGCCAATCCAGTGCCAGAAATGGGTCTTATGCGGCCGGGCCCGGGAAAAATCCCGGCTCTCCGGGCTGGACAGATGCTCCAGCGCCTCGTCCGGAACCGCCGCCAGCGACAGGTCCTCTTCCGTCAGCCCGAGGCGGTTGCCGTGCCAGCCGCGCTCGATTTCGCCGCGATCGAACACCCGGCCGACATATTTCCGGTTCACATGCGCCTGGCTCAGCGCGATGTAATGGCGCAGGATCTGGGACTGCGGGTAAAGCTTCACCTCGCCCGACAGCTTGTGTCCGGCATGACTTCTGTTGTCCAGCTCCGCGTCGCGCCGCCAGAAGCGCATCAGCCGATGCGGCCCGGGCGCGAAAAAATAGTACCGCGTGAGACCGCGATAGGCGCCGCCCCTGGAGACGTCCTGGCCGGCCTCCGGCAGAAAGACGAACTCGTCGAAATTGACGGCGTTGCAGCCCGCCTGCCCGGCCTCGGCGGCCAGTTCGGGCAGCGTCATGCCCGGGGTGGCCGGCTCGAGGATCTCGTCGGTATCCACGTGCAAGATCCAGTCATGCGGCAGCGCCGCGATCAGCTCCTGCTTTTTCTGCAGCTGGGCGCTCAGGGAAAAGCTGCCCTCGAACGGCAGGTCTTCCAGCCGCAGCACCCCGTCTCCCACCCGGGCCTCGACGCATTCGCGCGACCCGTCGTCGGAGCCGTTGTCGATCACGATGAGATCGACCCCCTGCGCCACGCAATGGTCGATCAGCCCCGGCAGGAAGGCGATCTCATTGCGCACACAGGTCAGGGCGCAAACGCGGGGCAGACTCATGCCTTTACCCCAAGCCGCTGGCCAACCCCCTCGCGGGTCTGCAGGGCGCGCCACCAGCTCTCGTTGTCGAGGTACCATTGCACGGTGCGCTGCAGCCCCTCCTCCACCGTCACGCTCGGCCGCCAGCCCAGCTCGGCGCGGATGCGCGCGGGGTCGATCGCATAGCGCGCGTCATGGCCCGGGCGGTCGGTGACGAAGACGATCTGGTCGGCATAGCTCCCCCCGGCCTTGGGCCGCAGCCCGTCGAGAATACCGCAGAGCGTCTGCACCAGCTCCAGGTTGGTCCGCTCGTTCTCGCCGCCGATATTGTAGGACCGGCCCACCCGGCCCTTTTGCAGCACGGTCAGCAGCGCGTCGGCGTGATCCTCCACATAGAGCCAGTCGCGCACGTTGGAGCCGTCGCCGTAGATCGGCAGCGGCTTGCCCGCCAGCGCGTTGAGGATGATCACCGGGATCAGCTTTTCCGGGAAGTGATAGGGCCCGTAGTTGTTCGAACAGTTGGTCAGCACGACGGGCAGCCCGTAGGTCTCGTGCCAGGCCCGCACCAGGTGGTCGGAGCTGGCCTTGGAGGCCGAATAGGGGCTGCGCGGATCGTAGGGGGTGTCCTCGGTGAACTTCACCGATTTGTCGGCGGGCAGCGAACCGAACACCTCGTCGGTCGAGATATGGTGGAACCGGAAGCCGTCCGGCCGCCCCTGGCGCTCCCACAACGCGCGGGCGGCCTGCAACAGGTTGTAGGTACCCATCACATTGGTCTCGATGAACACGCCGGGCCCGTCGATCGAGCGGTCGACATGGGATTCCGCGGCCAGGTGCATCACCGCGTCGGGGGCGTGTCTGTCGAACACCGCCTCCACCGCCGCGGCATCGCGGATATCGGCCTGTTCGAAGGCGTAAAGCGGGCTGTCGGCCACAGAGGCCACATTGTCGAGGCAGGCGGCATAGGTCAGCGCGTCGAGGTTGACCACCTCATGGCCCTGCGCCACCGCCTGGCGCACCACCGCCGATCCGATGAAACCGGCACCGCCGGTCACGAGCAGTTTCATGATCTCTTACCCTTCATAGACAAACGGGCTGTCGAAACCGGCAAAACCCTGGGCGGCGGCGTCTTTCTCGCTCAGCACCGGATCGCCGGCGATCCCCCAGTCGATGCCGATATCGGGATCGTCGAACCGCACCGCGCCGTCGCACTCGGGCGCATAGTAATCGGTGCACTTATAGATGATCTCGGTCTCCGGCTCCCGGGTGGCGAACCCGTGCAGGAAGCCCTGGGGCACCAGCAGCTGTTTCCCGTTTTCCGCCGAAAGCTCGATGCCGAACCAGCGCCCGTAGGTCGGGCTGCCCTTGCGCGCATCCACCGCCACGTCGAAAAGCGCGCCGCGGCCGCAGCGCACCAGCTTGTCCTGGGCATGCGGCGGCGCCTGGAAATGCAGCCCCCGCACCGTCCCCGCCTGCATCGACAGCGAATGGTTGTCCTGCACGAAATCCAGATCGATCCCGGCCTCTTCCATCCGCTTGCGGTTCCAGCTTTCGGAAAAGAAACCGCGCGCATCGCCGAACCGCGGCGGCGTCAGGATCAAAACCCCAGGTAACGGCGTCTTCTCAATCTGCATGCATAATTTCCCGTTTCGAAATCACCCGATCCCTACCCCGACAGCCCCCGCATGACAACCAGACAGCCGCCGCCGGGAAAAAACCGTGACAGGGGCGCATCCCGGCTGAAAAAACCTTGTCCCTTGTGCAAATAGTCATTCGATGCGAAGGCGTTATCGACATATCCCATGCGGGCCGGGCCGCCCGCGCGCAGGGCGGAACCGGGACATTCAGGCCACACCTCCGGCAGTTTCCCGCGGAGCGCTGAAATATGCCGCAGAATGAGGAGTGATATGCACAAGCCTCCCCCCGTGTCCCCGATCATCGGGGCGGCCGGTCTCGCCGAGCGGCTGTCGCGGCTGCATCGCCTTCCCGCCGCCGCCACCCGGCCGGCGGCGGCCTGGCTGCGGGCGCCGCAGGAGGCGGCCCTCCGGGGCGACTGGCCGGAGCTGCTGCAGCCCTACCGCGCCCTCTGCCCCGATCCCGCGGCCCTGTTGCGGCTGATCGCCTTCTTCGGCCCGGTCGATGCCCCCGCCCCCGGCGGCAACGCGCTGCTGGCGCATCTGCGCGGCGGCTGGCAGGACGGCCGCGCCCCCGCCCCCTGGTTCGACCCGATGGGATACGAAGTTCTCAGCGCCGGCCGCCGCGCCCCGGAGGAGGCCGCCATCCTGCATTACGCCCGCCAGGGCTGGGCGCAGCGCCTCGACCCCGATCCGCGCCGGACCTGCGACCTGTCCCGCCTCGGCGGCCACAGCCTGGTGCTGCACGCCGACACCGATGCGCAGAGCGCGGCCGTGCTGGCCTGGCTCACCCGCCACCTGGAGGGCGCGGCGGCGCCGGGCGGGCCGGAATGGATCCTGCTCGACACCGGCGCCGGCCATGACAGCGCCCGCGCCGCGGCGCGGCGCTTCGGCCCGGCGCTGCGGGCCGGCCG